>Ga0310811_10011552_pt1 | contig 11462 bp, 10 predicted proteins | sample YCmetagenome_FD_207642 | JGI IMG/M metagenome (GOLD analysis project Ga0310811, IMG submission 207642) | Soil microbial communities from experimental microcosm in Duke University, North Carolina, United States - YC | ecosystem: Engineered > Artificial ecosystem > Soil microcosm > Unclassified ... | reverse complement strand
CACCAGCAGGTTTTCGCGGACGCGATCCTGCCCGATGTATTCGTCCATCGTACGCGGCCGCAGGCCCGCCTCGTACTGCAGGTCGTCCGGCTCCGACGCCGCGCTCACGAGTCTGTCGTCGCTCATCTCATCATCGCGCGGAGCGCTCCGCGCAGAACGGCCTCAAAGCCTGCATCGGCGGACTTCTTCAGCTCTGCCCCGACGGCTTTCTCCGCTGCGGACCGCTGATATCCGAGGTTCACGAGCGCCGAGATCACGTCGTTCCGCAGATCGCCGCCCGAGGCGTCGTCTGAAGGAGGGAACTGGACCTCGGACGGCAGCTTGTCCTTCAGCTCGAGACCGATCCGCTCCGCCGTTTTCTTGCCGACGCCTGGAATCCGGGTCAACCTGGCGACGTCCTGCGTCCTGACGGCGCGCACGAGTTCCGCCGCCTCTATGCCCGAGAGCACGGCCAGCGCGACCTTCGGACCGATGCCGCTGATGGCAATCAGCCGGTCGAACAGCTCGAGCTCGAGGGCCGTGAGAAAACCATAGAGCGCGATGGCATCCTCCCGGACGTGAGTGCGGACTCGCAGCGCCACAGCCCCGCCCGCGTCGCCGATGCCGTAAAACGTCGACAGAGGAACCTGCACATCGTATCCGACGCCCGCGACGTCGACGATGACCCGATTGGGATGTTTTTCGAGCAGGGTCCCTCGAAGCGCGGCGATCATTTCGACGGGCGCGCGGGTGGGGGCTGATACTGCCGCCAGGTGCGAGCCGTCGTCGCCGGCAGGTGGTGCCGGAGCGCGTCGGCAACGGTGCCCGTGGAACTGTGCGCGTGGCAGATGGCCACGGCGAGCGCGTCCGCTGCATCGTGCGGCGATGGCAGATCGTCCAGGCCAAGGAGCATCTTCACCATGCCGCCGACCTGTCGCTTCTCGGCACGGCCGAAGCCCACGACCGCGCGCTTGATTTCGGCCGGCGAATACTCCGCGACCGGTAGACCCGCTTGAGAGGCGGCGAGCAGGGCGACGCCTCGCGCGTGCCCGAGCTTGAGGGCACTCCGAACGTTCCTCGCGTGGAAGATGTTCTCGATCGCGACGCAGTCGGGCCGGTGCTCGGCGAGCAGCGCTGCGAGACCCGCGTGGATGACGAGCAGCCGATCGGGGAACGAGGCCTGCGCCGGGACCGCGACGCAGCCGCAGACAACGAGGCGGTGACGGCCGCCGTCAGTCGACAAGCAACCATACCCAGTGCGCTCGGAGCCGGGATCGATCCCGAATACTTTCACGCGAGCGACGCCTCGATCTCCTTCTCCTCGATATCGGCGTTGGTCCAGACCTTCTTCGTATCTTCGTGCTCCTCGAGCACGTCCATCAGCCTCACCATCTGCTGCGCGGACTTGCCTTCGAGCTTGATGTAGTTCTGCGGCAGCATCGCGATTTCCGACGCTGCGGGCTCGATGCCGAGGGCCTTCACTGCCTCCAGCACGGCTTCGTATGCATCCGGCGGCGTGACGACCTCCCAGTGCTCGTCGTCGTCGCGCATGTCGTCGGCGCCCGCGTCGATGACGGCCGCCATGAGCTTGTCCTCGTCGGCCTTGGTCTTGTCGACGACGATGTAGCCCTTTTTCTCGAACATCCACGCGACCGAATTCGCCTCGCCGAGGTTCCCGCCGTACTTGGAGAGCGCGTGGCGCATCTCGCCAACCGTCCGGTTCTTGTTGTCCGTCAGGACTTCGATCATGATCGCAACGCCACCCGGACCGTACGCTTCGTACGTGATTTCCTCGTACGAGACGCCGGGCAGCTCTCCCGTGCCGCGTTGAATAGCCCGCTTGATGTTGTCGGCGGGCATGTTCACCGACTTGGCTTCGGCGATGACCGTACGCAGGCGGGGATTGCTGTTCGCGTCGCCGCCCCCGTTCCTGGCCGCGACGGTCAACTCCTTGATGATGCGCGTGAAGATCTTGCCGCGCTTGGCGTCGGCAGCGCCCTTCTTATGCTTGATCGTGTGCCATTTGGAATGGCCGGACATGGCAGAAAGCTCCAGGAAAAGGGGTCAAAACAGTCGAATGAGGACGAAAAAAGACGCGTAATTTTAGCACGAACGGGATCTGCGGTTCGTTCGGCAAACCGCACATCGCCAGCATCCGCGACGGCTTACGTCCGCGAAGCGATGACCACCCAGACGTCGGCGCGCGGATCCCACGGCCCGCCGTCGTAATCGCCGAGAACCGCGTCCACCCGGAATCCGGCCCGTTCGAGCCGCCGGCGCATGCCGGCGACAGAAACGGTCCGAAACGTCAGCGAAAATCGATGCGTTTCCGTGCGGCGCCCGCGGCGGACGATGTATTCCTGATCGAAGCGGGTGAGCCCTTTCCTGCGATCCTGCGACACCGATTCGATGAGCGTAACGTGGCTCGAGGCGCCAAATCGGCCCGACAAGCTCTTCCGCCGGGAGTACTCGGACCAGCGCGGCAGGTCCGGGACGAGATCCATCACGAACCGGCCGTTCGGCGGCAGCACGCGCGCGGCCGCATCGAGCGCGGCGCGCAGGTCGCGCTCTCGGACGAGCGACTGAAGAATGCCGTACGGCGCCATGACCAGCGCGAAGGAATCCGGACTGAAAGGCAGAAATCTGACGTCGCCGCGCACGAGCCGCGGCCGCTTCGCAGCCCGCGAACGCCGGAGACGCGTCCTGGCGCGCCGCAGCATCGGCTCCGAGAGATCGATCCCGGTCACGTCCGCGCCGGCGCGCGCGACCGGGATGGCGATGCGTCCCGTCCCCGTACCGAGTTCGAGCACATCGCCGCCTGCGGCAAGCGCGATCGATTGCCAGAACGGTACGTCCCGCCGCTGGACGGTTCTGGCATTCTCCCAGTCGTAGAACGGAGCGTATTCGTTCCAGCCGGCCGCTCCCTCGTTTGCGCGTCGCTTCGCCATCGTGCGGTTATCGCCTGCGCTTGGCCGTCGCGCGCTCGAGTGCCTCCAGACTGGAGGGCCAGTCGTTCTTCAACAACCGCGAGAGCGCGCGATCGGCGAGCAGCCGTCCTCCCGTCTGACACGCCGGGCAGTAATTCGCTTCGTTGTGAGCGTAGACGATGCGCTGAATGGCCGTGCCGCAGACGGGACAGGGCTTGCCAAACCGTCCGTGCGCGGCCATGCCTTCGCGGAAGGCCGTCACCTTCTCGGGAAATGCGTCGCCATTCTCTTCGATCAGCCGCCGGGTCCATCGATCGAGCACATCGACGGTCGCGCGATATAACGTCTCGGTTTCCGTGTCGCTGAGCGTCTCGGTCAGCTTCAGTGGGGAGAGCCGCGCGGCGTGCAGAATCTCGTCCGAGTACGCGTTGCCGATTCCGCTGAACAGGCGTGGATCCGTGAGCGCCCGCTTCAACGTGTGGTTCTCGAGACGCAGCAAGTGCGCGAAGGCGTCCAGCGAGAGCGAGGAGATTTCGGTGCCGCCGGGATCGAGAGCGCTCAACGCCTCGCGCCCCTCGACGATGTGGAGCGACGCCTGCTTCCTGGATCCAGCTTCCGTCAGGAGCAGCGTGGCCTCATCGAAGTCCAGGGCGAGCAGTCCGACCTTGCCCGGAATCGCGGCGCCGGGTTCCCGCCACCGGAAGCGCCCGGCAATCATGAGATGGAAGACGGCAAACAGGTCGCCCTCGAACTGCCAGACGATGCGTTTGCCGATGCGTTCGAAGCCGTTGACGCGGCGTCCGTGCAGCGCGTTCAGCGCGGGTGTGACGGTGCGCATCAGGAAGGGGCTCGCGAGTCGCGCCCGATTGAGCGTGCGGCCGCCGACGTGCGACCGCAGCGCGGCAAGATAGAGCTCGACGTCGGGAAGCTCGGGCACTCTCAGTACGCGGCGAGCAACCGCGCTGCCCGTTCGATGTCCGCTTCACCGGGGAGGAAGAACTGTTCGAGCGGCGGCGAATACGGGACCGGCGTGTCGAGCGCGCCGATCACCCGCACCGGGGCGTCGAGCCACTCGAACGCCTCCTCCTGGATGATCGCGGCCACGCTCTCCCCGATGCCGCCGGTGCGCGAGTCCTCGTGAACGATCAGGACCTTGGTGCAGTGGCGAGCGACACGCAGCACGGCTTCACGATCGAGCGGCGCCAGCGTGCGCAAGTCCAGGACGGCGGAGTCGATCCCATCCTTCCCCAGTCGCTCGGCAATCGACAGCGCAATGTGCACGTAGGCGCCATACGAGATGATCGCAAGGTCGTGGCCGGCCCGCCTGAGCGCTGCGCGTCCGATCGGCAGCGGCGCGGGCGCCGCACGGTCGAGCGCCTGCTTCACGCGCGGATCGCGGTACAGCGCAATGTGCTCGTAATAGAGCACCGGATCCGGATCTGCAACAGCGGCGGCCATCAGCGCGCGTGCGTCGGACGGCGTCGACGGAGCCACGATCTTCAGACCGGGCGTCCTGTAGAACCAGGGTTCGGTGTTCTGGCTGTGATATGGACCCGCGTGACGCAGGCCGCCCCACGGCATTCGCAACACCATCGGCACCGATCCCCCCCAGCGATACCGGATTTTCGCCGCGTTGTTCACCAGCTGGTTGAAGCCCGTCGCCACGAAGTCGTTGAACTGCATCTCGCCGATCGGGCGCTGGCCCGCCAGCGCGCTGCCCACGCACACGCCGATGACCGCACCCTCGGCAAGTGGTGAATTGAGGATGCGACCGCCGAATTCCTTCAAAAGCGGACGCAGCAGCAGAAACGCGTTGCCATACGCGCCGCCGACGTCTTCACCGTAGACGAACACACGCGGATCCGATCGCAGCGCGTCGCCCACGCCCATCATGACGGCTTCCAGGAAGGTGGTGCCCCTGGGATCGTGGGGAAGGAAGGGCTCGAGCGGCGGCAGCGTCGTGTCCTGCGCGGAACGATGATCGGGGTCAAGCGGTTCCATACGGACGCGCAGTGGCTCGTCCGCAACGACGCCGGAACCGGCCTTTTCGGCCGCAGGCCACGGCGCGGCGATCACGGCCTGTGCCTCCCGCTCGACTTCTGCTTCGACCTCGAGCTTGAGGCGATCGAAATCACCCGGGTTGATGATCCCCTCTCGTGCGAGCCGCGCCGCGTACGCAGGCAGCGGATCGCGCGCAGACCAGTACTCGTAGAGCTCACGATTCGCGTAGCCCTGATCACTAACGTTCGCGTAGGTCCACGACGGCTGCGGATCCTTGCCGAGATACAGCATGTCGTCGTGATGCGCGTGGCCGCACATGCGCATCGCGACGAGCTCGATCAGCGCTGGTCCGCGGCCGGCGCGCGCCCGCTCCGCGGCCCAGGTGAACGCCGCCGCGATCGCGTCGGGATCGGTCCCGTCGATCGTGATGCCGGGAATGCCGTACCCCGCGGCCTTGTCCGCGAAGACGCGAACGGCCGACTGGTCCTCGACCGGCGTCGACAGGGCCGTCTGGTTGTTCTGAACGCAGAAGATTGCCGGCAGCCGGCGCGCGGCGCAGAGGTTGATCGCCTCGTGCCATTCGCCCAGCGACGACCCGCCTTCGCCGATGAACGACACGGCGAGGCGGCCGCTTCCCTGCTGCGCGAACGCCATCGCCATCCCCGCCATGGTCAAGGCGCCGGTCGCCAATGGCGCCGCGGCGGGCAGAATGCCCCACTCGAAATCGCCGCAATGCAGATCCTTGCCGTCCATGGGCGGACCCGCCTTCGCCATCTGCGCCGAGAGCACCATGCGGATCGTGGCGGAGTCGGGTCGCATCGCGAGGATGGCGCCGAGGTCGCGAATCAACGGAGCGATGACGTCGCCCTGCCAGCCGCCCTCCGTCCGGTGCTCCGCACCCCGCCGCAGCCGCACGACGGCGGCGTAGATCGCTTCCTGTCCGAGCGACCGGAAGCCTTTCCCTTGAAACGTCGCATCGCCGTAGCGCACTTCGCCGCCGGTGAAGAACGCCTTCAGCCGATTGTCCGTCGCGCGCGTCAGCGCCATCCCCCGCAGAATCTCGCGGCGTTCGTCCGGCGTCAGCGACGCTTCGATCTCCGCGCGGCGCAGCACGCCTTCGCATGCATCGACGAGATCGCCCACCGCCTGCTCCCACCGCCGTGCCGCAGGGACACCTGGTGTCGTTTCTCCTGCCTCGCGCCGTTGTCCGAGCCGTGCGCGCAGCGTGGCAGCAAAGCGATCGCGCCCGCCGGCGAACGCCTCCATGACCGCGTCGCACGCAAACGGATAGCGCTCGAGCGCAAAGAGCCGCAGCCGCTCGCCGACGTCCACCGTGGTCTTCACCTGAGGCATGAATCAGTCCGAGATCGCCAGCTCACCCGGCATGATCGGACGCGTGCGAGGGAGCACGCCGCGGCGTGCGAGATTGCCGACCCACCCGAGAATGGCGAGAAACACCATCAGCTTGAACGTGTCGGCGGCGCGGGTGTGCGGCAGGAGTTTCCAGAGCATCCAGAGTGCGGGCTGGGCGACGCTGACGGCCCAGACGGTGCCGTAGAAGTAGCGCCGTTCATGACCCTCCCCTTGCGTCGATGGCTTGACGCGCGGCAACCGGCCGGCTGCGCCCAGGATCCAGATGACGATCACGATCGGAAAGTAGGCCGCCTTGTACAGCTGCCGAAGCCGCCAGGACCCGGTCGCGATCGCGATTGCCAGCCCCGCGATATTCAATACCGCGAACGCAATCGCTTCGCTCCAGGCGAGGGTGTAACAGATCCGACGGTACAACGGATTCGGGCGGTCCTCGGTGAAGCGCAGGATGTAGGGCCGCGGCTCGACCCCCGGCAGCTTTCCGAGCAGACCGGCGATGCCGGTTCCGAGGATCACGGCTCCGAGCCAGGCGAACATCCGCGCGGTGAATCCGCGCTCGAAGAGCGAAAACGTCATCGGCCCCGGCGCGATAAAGAAGACGAAAATCCAGATCGGCCAGTGCGCAAGGCGGTAACTGACCTCGTTGCGTTCACGGATTGCGCGATCGGAGGCCAGCTCGATACGGCGGGCATGCCCCACCGCCTGTTCGTACGAGCGCGGAATCAGGGATCGACGCGTGGCGCCGCTCACAGTGCGCCCTGGACCTGCGCCGGCGGGCGCGTGTGTTGGTTCGGTGCTCACTCGCGAAGATTACCAGAGATTCGGAAGGCGCCTGCGACCTCGGCCGTCCTGGATTCCTGTTGCGGGCCGCGGCGCGACGACACTACGCTAAACACCGCACCTTGCCGTTCGCGATTTCTCGTACTCGTACTCGGGTTCTGCTGGGCCTGCTCGCCGCGGTCTCGCTTGCGGCGCTGTTCACCACGCGCGTCGAGCGCAAGATGCCCGACTTCGACGTGTACTGGACCGCCGGGGCTCGCGCGCACGCCGCGGCTCCCCTCTATCGGGCCGAAGACGGGCACTACGTGTTCAAATACCTTCCCGCCTTTGCGTTTGCGGCAATCCCGCTCTCCTTCATGCCGCTGACGGCGGCGAAGGCAATCTGGTTTGCAGCCTCCGCCGTGCTGATGATCGTGCTGCTCGGGCTCAGCGTCCAGATACTTCCGTCGGTGCACCGGCCGCCGCCGCTCCTCGTCGTCCTCACGTTCGCGGCGATGGCGAAGTTCTACGCCCACGAACTCGTGCTCGGCCAGGTGAACCTGCTCTTTGCTGTCGTCGTCGTCCTGGCCATCGTCTGTCTTCAGAGCGGTCGCCGGATTGCGGCCGGGATTCTTCTCGCGTTGGCGGTCGTCGTGAAGCCATATGGCATTGTTTTTCTGCCCTGGCTCCTCTCGCGCCGCGATCGATACCCGTTCGCCGCGATGAGCCTGGGACTTCTCGCGGTGCTGCTCGTGCCGGCCGCAGTGTACGGCTGGCACGGGAACCTGCTCCTGCATCTCGACTGGTGGCACACGGTAACCGGCAGCACTGTTCCCAATCTGCTGAATCAGGACAACGTCTCGATCGCCGGGATGTTCGAAAAATGGTTCGGCACCGCGGGACAGACACGCGTGCTCACCGCCGCGACGTCGACCGTCCTTCTGGGCCTCGTGGCCGTGGTTGTCGCCGCGCGCGGCGCACTGCAACGGACGGATGCTCTCGAGGCAAGCCTGTTGCTGATGCTGATCCCTCTGCTGTCGCCGCAGGGATGGGATTACGTGCTCCTCATTTCGACGCCGGCGGTGATGCTGTTGTTCGACAATCTTTCCAGCGTTCCGGGAGGGCTGAGGCCGGCGTCCGCGCTCGCCGCCGCGATCGCGGCGCTGAGCATCTACGACCTGATCGGCCGGACGGCATACGCAGAGTTCATGGCGCTCAGCGCGATCACCGTCTGCGTCCTCGTCGAGTTCGCTGCGCTGGTGTCGTTGCGTTTCACGCGCGCGGCGTGACGTTGCGCACCGCGCGCCGTCGCGTATCATGGCGGCCATGCGAGTCGGCCCGCTTACTTTGATTCTGGGGATGACGGTCTTGGCGGCGCAGCAGTCGGTCCGGCAGCCGGAACCCGGTGTCTCCGAAACCCTTGCCGTGGCCCGCGCGCACAGGATCAGCGATGTTCACTACACGGTAGCGCTCCGGATCCCGTCATCGCGCGAGGAGCGCGTGAGCGGCACCGAAACCATCTCATTCGCGCTCACCGACGCAAATACGCCAGTAATCCTGGATTTCGCTCCCGACAAGGCCGGACGCCTCGAAGGCATCCGCATCGGCGGAAACGCCCTGACGGCAGAGCAGGTGAACGGGCACATCGCCATTCCCGCAACGGCGATTCATACAGGCGTGAATCAGGTCGAGCTGACGTTCGAGGCGGGCGACACGCCGCTCAATCGCAGCAGCGACTTCTTGTACACGATCTTCGTGCCCGCGCGCGCGCACGAAGCGTTTCCCTGCTTCGATCAGCCGGATCTGAAGGCGCGATGGACGCTGTCGCTCGATGTTCCGGATGACTGGCAGGTGCTCGCGAACGGCGCGGAATCCGCACGATCGTCTGCCGGCGGACGGACGGTCGTGCATTTCGACGAGACCCAGCCAATCCCCACGTACCTGTTTGCGTTTGCGGCTGGCAAGTTCTTTGTCGAGACTGCCGAGCGAAACGGCCGCACCTTCCGCATGTTCCATCGCGAAACCGATGCTGCGAAGGTCGCGCGGAACAAGGACGCCATCTTCGACCTGCACGCGGCTGCGCTCGAGTGGCTCGAGCGCTACACCGGGATCCCGTACCCGTTCGGCAAGTTCGACTTCCTGCTCGTGCCCTCGTTTCAGTTCGGCGGCATGGAACATCCCGGCGCAATCTTCTACAACGCCTCGGGGCTGCTGCTCGATCCGAGCGCCACGCAGAACGAGCTCCTCGGACGCGCCAGCGTCATCTCCCACGAGACGACGCACATGTGGTTCGGTGATCTGGTGACGATGCGGTGGTTCACCGACGTCTGGATGAAGGAAGTCTTCGCCAATTACATGGCGGCAAAGATCGTCAATCCGTCGTTCCCGGGCATCAACCACGAACTCCGCTTCCTGTTGTCGTACTACCCGTCCGCGTACGACGTCGATCGGACCGCCGGGAGCAACGCGATCCGGCAGCCGCTGGCCAACCTCGCGGAGGCCGGGACGCTTTACGGCGCGATCATCTATCAGAAGGCGCCCATCGTCATGCGCCAGCTCGAAACACTCGTCGGATCCGAGGCCTTTCGGGACGGACTGCGGGAGTATCTGCGGCGATACTCGTACTCCAATGCCTCGTGGACGGATCTCATTTCGCTGCTCGACAGCCGCACGCCGGAGGATCTGGCCGAGTGGAGTCACGCGTGGGTGGACGAGCCCGGAAGGCCCGTGATCTCGACCGAGCTCCAGGTCACGAACGGAAAAATCGCGCGGCTCGCGTTCGTCCAGCGAGACCCGATCAGCGCTCGAGGCCTTACGTGGACCGAGCGCATGCAGGTCGCGATTGGACGCGAGGGATCCGTGACGTCGGTGCCCGTCGAGCTGAACGGAGGGCACGCCGAAGTCCCTGCCGCGGTCGGTATGGCGGCCCCGGAGTTCGTGCTGCCGAACGGCGGCGGGATCGCGTATGGCGAGTTCCACCTGGATCCTCACTCGCGTGACTGGCTGCTGCACCACGTGCCGGAGATCGCCGATGCGCTCACGCGCGGCGCGGCATGGGTCACGCTGTGGGACGCGATGCTCGACGGCGAGGCACAGCCGGCCGATCTCGTGTCGCTGGCGCTGCAGGCGCTGCCGCGTGAAAAGGATGAACAAAACGTCCAGCGCATCCTTGGCTATTCGACGCAGGCTTACTGGAAGTTCCTCTCTCCCGACGCGCGCCAGCGCGTCGGAGCACCGCTCGAGCGTGCGTTCCGCGCCGGCCTTGCAGCGGCGCCGACGGCGAGCCTCAAAGGCGCATGGTTCAACGCGCTGCGCGATCTCGCGTCGAGTGCCGACACGCTTGGCTGGCTGACGAACGTCTGGTCCGAGCGCGAGCAGGTCCCGGGACTGGTGCTGTCCGAGACTGACTACATTCGATTGGCTGAAGAACTGGCGGTCCGGGAGCCGGCGGATGCCGACCGGATCCTGAACGAGCAGGCGGCGAGGATCAAGAATCCGGACCGCAAAGCGCAGTTCGCGTTCGTCCGTCCCGCGATCTCCGCTGATGCGGCCACCCGGGACGCGTGGTTCGCGTCGCTCGCGAATCCGGCGAACCGGCGGCGTGAGCCGTGGGTGCTGGAAGGACTCCGTTACCTGCATCACCCGCTGCGTGCCGCGTCGGCGGTACACTACATCGCGCCGAGCCTCGACATGCTGCAGGAGATCCAGCGCACGGGGGATATCTTCTTCCCGAAGCGATGGATGGACGCGACGCTCGGCGGCCACCAGTCGGCGTCAGCTGCCGCGATCGTCCGCGGTTTTCTCGATCGCGTCCCGCCGGCGTACCCCGATCGCCTGCGGCGGATTATTCTGTCGTCAGCGGACGATCTGTTCCGCGCCGCGTCCATGACGGGCGATACACGGCCATCCGGCCGTGGCAACTAATGCGCGGCTTTGCGGGTGCGGCGCTTCTTGACGTAGAAGAAACTCAGCAACGCCATGATCGCCGCCAGGATCAACAGGAACATGAGAACAACCTCCGGCCGGCAATGGCCGCAATCGCGGTGCCGCCCCGTCAGGGCGTGGAAGTATATGAGTTCTAAAGACTTGCCGATGATGCACCCGGCACTGTCCATCGTGCGGCGCACAGTTTCGTGGGCGCCGTTACCGATTCGGTGAATCAGGGCCGCTCGATGCGCATTCGTATCCTCGTGACCGGCGGCACGTTCGACAAGGAGTACGACGAGTTGTCGGGGCGCCTTTATTTTCGCGACACGCACGTGCCGGAGATGCTGCGGCGCGGACGCTCGCGCCTCGAGCTCACGATCGAAACGGTGCTGATGATCGACAGCCTCGACCTGGACGACGCACAGCGATCCGCCATCGTGCGGCGCTGCCGCGAGTGCGAGGAGCACGCGATCGTGATCACACACGGCACCGATACCA
>Ga0310811_10011551_pt1 | contig 11462 bp, 7 predicted proteins | sample YCmetagenome_FD_207642 | JGI IMG/M metagenome (GOLD analysis project Ga0310811, IMG submission 207642) | Soil microbial communities from experimental microcosm in Duke University, North Carolina, United States - YC | ecosystem: Engineered > Artificial ecosystem > Soil microcosm > Unclassified ... | reverse complement strand
ACTGCGCACCGCGATCAAGCGCCAGATGCGCCACGCCTTTCATGACGATCGCGAGGCGTGGCAGGCGCTTGCGTACGGGCAAGCGCGTGTTGCGGTGCTGCAGGCGCTGCGCGGGCTCGCCGCGACGCCCGCGCTCGACGCGTCGAGCACCAGGCTTCCGTTATAATTCGCCGACTTTTCGCCGCCCGTTCCCGCGCTCGAAGCGGCCCGCGCCGCGCTTTCCTCGAAGAAATCCCTTGCGCCTCACGCAGATCAAGCTCTCCGGCTTCAAGTCGTTCGTCGACCCGACGTCGATCGCCACGCCCGGCCGCCTGGTCGGCATCGTCGGTCCGAACGGCTGCGGCAAGTCGAACGTCATCGACGCCGTGCGCTGGGTGCTCGGCGAATCGAAAGCCTCGGCGCTGCGCGGCGAGTCGATGCAGGACGTCATCTTCAACGGCGCCGGTGATCGCAAGCCGATCGGGCGCGCGTCGGTCGAGCTGTTCTTCGACAACAGCGAAGGCCGGATAGGCGGCCAGTGGGGACAATACGCGGAGCTGTCGATCAAGCGCATGCTGACGCGCGACGGCGATTCGACGTACTACATCAACAACATTCCGGTCCGTCGTCGCGACATCCACGACGTGTTCCTCGGCACGGGCCTCGGCCCGCGCGCCTACGCGATCATCGAGCAGGGGATGATCTCGCGCGTCATCGAGGCGAAGCCCGAGGAGCTGCGGATCTTCCTCGAAGAAGCGGCGGGTGTTTCGAAGTACAAGGAGCGGCGCCGCGAAACGGAGGCGCGGCTGTCCGACACGCGCGAGAATCTCTTGCGCGTCGAGGACATCCGCCAGGAGCTTGCTAGCCAGCTTGCGAAGCTCGAGGAGCAGGCGAAGATCGCCGGGCAGTACCACGAGCTCGAGGCGCGCCATCGCCAGGCGCAGCATCTGCTTTGGCACGCCAAGGGACAGGAAGCGGCCCGTGCGCGCGAGCGCCACGCGAGCGAAATCGCGACGCTCACCGTCGCACTCGAAGCGCTGCAGGCCGACGTGCGCGCGGCCGAGGCGCGGCTCGTGGCGCTCCGCGATCAGCATTTTTCGGCCGGCGATGCGCTGCACGAGAAGCAGGGCGCCTTCTACGCAGCGAATGCGGAAGTCACGCGGCTCGAGCAGCAGCTCGCGTTCGCGCGCGAGAGCGAAAGCCGGCTCGGCGAGCAGCTCGCGCAGTTGACCGAGGCGATCGGCGCGCTCGGCGCGCAACAGGCTGCGCTCGACGCCGAACGGTCCGCGGGCGAGACGGCGCTCGAGGAAGCGCTCGCCGCGCGCGAGCGCACGCAGGCCGAGGAGGCGCAAGCCCAGGCGGGACTCCCGACGCAGGAGGCCGCGGTGGCAGAAGCCGCTCGCGTGCTGACCGAATGGCAGCAGCAGATCGCGCTCACCGAGCAAGGGATTCGCGTCGGCGAGGCGCGTCGCGACAGCGCCGCGCAGGCGCTCGCGCGCATCGCCGAGCGCCGCGCGCGGCTCGCCGCGGAGCTCGCGACGCTGGCGGTACCGGCGACGGATCCGGTACTCGCTGTCGAGCAGCAGCTCGCGCAGGAGCGCGAAGAGCTCGAGGGCAAGCAGCAGCTCACGCACGATCTGCAGGCGAGCGTGCAGGCGCTGCAGGAGCGCCAGCGCAGTGGGGCCGACGCCTGGCAGCGCGACAGCCAGCGGCTCGCGGACCTGGCTGCGCGCGCCGACGCGCTTTCCGCGCTGCAAGCGAAGATCGGTCATGGCGAGGACGTCGACGCCTGGCTCGAAGCGCGCGGCCTCGCGCACGCGCGGCGGCTGTGGCAGGGCGTTGACATCGAAGCCGGATGGGAAGACGCGCTCGAGGCGGTGCTGCGCGAGCGGCTCAACGCGCTGGCGCTCGAGCGACTCGACGACGCGCTGGAATGGGTCGGTGACGGGAAGCCGCCCGGCCGTCTCGCCGTCTATGCCGATGGACAGACGAAACGCCCAACGGGTGAGGATCGCGTGGACGCCGCACGGCGCGCGACCGACGCCCTGATCGAAAAAGTGCGCGTTAGCGACGCGGCCGTCGATGCCGAGCTCGCCGAAGGCCTGCACGGCGTGCGCTGCCAGCCCGACCTCGCGCGAGCGCTGGCGCAACGCTCGACGCTCGCCGCCGGCGAGACGTTCGTCACGCCGGAAGGCCATCGCGTGAGCGCGGCCGGCATCGCGTTTTTCGCGCCCGACAACGAGCTGCATGGCGTGATCGCCCGACAGCGCGAGCTGACCGAGCTCGCCGGATCGATCCAAACCGCGCGCGCGGCCGCGGACACCGCACGCGCAACGCTCGATGCGATCGAGCGCGAGTTGAAGGAACGCCAGACGACCTGGCATCAGGAAAGTCTCGCGCTCGCGTCGCAGCAGCGGCGTTGCCACGACCTCGAGCTCGAGCTCATGCAGCTGCGGCAGGCGGCGGAGGCTGCAGCGCAGCGCCGCGCGCAGATCGGACAGGAAAGCGACGATCTCGGCGCCCAGCACGCACAAGGCAGCGACGAGCACGCGGGCCTCGCGGCCGACATCGCCGACCGCCAGTCGCAGCTGCACGACGAAATGGCGAAGCGCGAGGCGGCGCGCCACGCGCACAATGAAGCCGAGATTGCGCTTGCGCGCAGCCGCGAGCAGGTGCGCGTGGCCGAGCGCGCGGCGCAGGAAGCGAGCTTTGCCGAGCGCAGCTGCCGCGATCGCCTCGCCGACATCGCACGGCGGCGGGAATCGCTCGGGGCGCAGGTCGCGCAACAGCAGGGGCTGCTCGCGCAGCTCACGAGCGAGCGGCAATCGATCGACTGGACCCCCGTCGAGGAGGCGCTGCAGCGGCAGCTCGGCGCGCGCGGCGAAGCCGAGCAGGCACTCGCAGCGGCGCGGAACCTGCAGGAATCGCTCGCCGCCGAGCTTCGTGCGGGCGACGAGACGCGTCTTGCCGCCGAGCAGAAGCTCGAGCCTGCGCGCGCGAAAATCCAGGAGATGCAGCTCAAGGAGCAGGCCGCAGCGCTCGCCGAGCAGCAGTTCGCCGAGCAACTCGGCGAGGCGAAGGCGGACGTCGCCGCATTGCCCGAGGCATTGAAGGCGTGGGGCAGCGCGCGCACGCTGCCTGCGGAGATCGAGCGGCTCGCCAACGCGATCGCCGAGCTCGGCGCCGTGAACCTCGCCGCCCTCGACGAGCTTGCGCAGGCGACCGAGCGCAAGGGCTACCTCGATCGGCAGGCGGCCGATCTCACCGAGGCGATGACGACGCTCGAGGCCGCGATCCGGCAGATCGACCGCGAGTCGCGCGAGCTGCTGCAGCAGACGTTCGACATCGTCAACGCCAATTTCGCGAAGCTCTTTCCAACGCTCTTCGGCGGCGGTCAGGCGAAGCTGTTGTTGACCGGCGAGGAAATTCTCGATTCGGGCGTGCAGGTGATCGCGCATCCGCCGGGCAAGCGCAACACGACGATCCACCAGCTTTCGGGCGGCGAGAAGGCGCTGACGGCGATCTCGCTGGTCTTCGCGCTGTTTCAGCTCAATCCCGCGCCGTTCTGCCTGATGGACGAAGTCGACGCGCCACTCGACGACTCGAACACGCACCGGTTCTGCCAGATGGTGCAGGAGATGTCGGGTGAATCGCAGTTCCTGTTCATCTCGCACAACAAGATCACGATGGAGATGGCGAACCAGCTGATCGGCATCACGATGCCGGATCCCGGTATTTCCCGCGTGGTCGCCGTGGACATCGCCGAGGCACTCGAGCTCGCGGCCGAGCCGCAGCTCGCTACGTGATGAACTCCAAGACATGAGCTCGCTGCAGCTCGCGCTGATCGTCGCCGGCGTCCTGATCGTGGTCGCCGTCATCGTCTACAACGTGTGGCAGGAGCGGCGCATTCGCCGCCGGCTCGCCGACGGGCGCACGCCGCCGCTGCCCCCGGCAGCACCGCCTCCGCGGCGCGACGAACGCGTCGAGCCGACGCTCGGCGCCGAGCGCGCGAGCGCGATCGGCGCACCTGCCGGCACACCCGCGTATCGGCCCGGCGTCGCGCGCGAAGCTGCGTTCGAGCCACCCGGCGAGGTGATCGCGCCACCGGCGAGCGAGACGTTCGACGGGGCCCGCCAGGCACGCGAGGCGCCACCGGTCGCTGAATACGCGCCGGATGAAACGGCGAGGGCAACGACATTGCAGGCACCCGAGAGCGGCACACGCGCGTCGCGCGTTTTGACGCAGCCCGATCACGAGATCGAGTGCCTGGTCCTGCTGCAGCCGGCCGCCCCGGTCACCGCGGCCGCGCTTGCGACGGGCCTGCACGCGCGCATCGGCAAGCCGCTGCGCTGGTTCGGGCGTGCGGACGCGCGCTCCGACTGGGAGCAGCTCACGAGGGAGGCGTCGGGTCGCTTCGCCGAAGTCGTCGCGTGCATGCTGCTCGCCGACCGCAACGGCGCGGCGTCGCGCGCGCAGCTCGACGCGTTCTCGCGCGTCGTGGGCGACGCCGCGACGGCGCTGTCCGCGTCGTTCGCGCCGCCGGACACCGATCGCGAGCTGGCGCGCGCGGAATCGCTCGATCGCCTGTGCGCCGAGCTCGACGTGCAGATCGGCCTCACCGTGCAGATGCCCGAGCCGGCGTCGATCGCGGGCACGCGGCTGCGCGGCGTCGCGGAGGCGGCAGGGTTCCATCTCGCCTCGGGCGGGCGCTTCGAATTCGTCAACGAGGACACCGGCGGCGTGCTCTACACGCTGCAGAACCTGCGCCCGGATCCGTTCAGCGCGGAAATGCTGCGGCTCACCGCCACCAACGGCGTCGTGTTCCTGCTCGACGTCGCGCGTCTTCCCGAGCCTGCACGGGTGTTCGACCAGATGAAGCTCGCGGCGCGACGCATGGCGACGACACTTGGCGCGGAGCTCGTCGACGACAATCGGCGACCGCTCGACGACGCGGCGCTCGCGAGCATTCGCGCGCAGGTCGAGGCGGCGGCCGAGGCGCTGCGCGCCGTGCACATCGATCCGGGCAGCCCGCGCGCGCTGGCGCTGTTCAGCGCGTAGCGCGCCGCGCCTACCTGCAAGAATCGCCCGCGTGGCGGCCGCAGGTTCATCGAAGACGGCGCCGGCGACGGCCGCGCGCCGCGCGCAGGCGCTGCGCGAGGCGATCGCGATGCACGATCGCAACTATTACGTGCTCGATCAGCCGACGATCAGCGACGCCGAATACGACGCGTTGTATCGGGAGCTGCAGGCGCTCGAAGCCGATTATCCGTCGCTCGTCGTTCCGGACTCGCCGACGCAGCGCGTGAGCGGCGCGGTCCAGGCGCAGTTCGCACCGGTGCGCCACGCGGTGCCGATGCTGTCGATTCGCACCGAAACCGACACGAGCGCGGCGGGCGCACGCAATTTCGACGCGCGCATTCGCCGCGATCTCCAGCTCGGCGACGATGCACCGCCGGTCGACTACGTCGCCGAGCTCAAGTTCGACGGGCTTGCAATCAACCTGCGCTACGAGCGAGGTCGTCTCGGCGTGGCCGCCACGCGGGGCGACGGCGAGACGGGCGAGGACGTCACGCGTAACATCCTGACGATCCGTGCCATCCCGGGGCGGCTTGCCGGGCGGGATCCGCCCGACCTGCTGGACGTGCGCGGCGAGGTCTACATGACGCGGCACGACTTCGCGCGCCTCAACGAGCGGCAGGCGGCCGCTGGGCTGCGGGCGTTCATCAATCCGCGCAATACGGCCGCGGGCGCGGTGCGCCAGCTCGACCCCGCGATGACCGCGCAGCGTCCGCTGCGCTTCTTCGCCTACGGCGTCGGCGAAGTGCGCGGATGGTCGCTGCCGGCCACGCATGCCGAGCTGCTCGACGCCCTGGCTGCGTTCGGATTGCCGGTGGATCGCCATCGTCGTGTCGCCAAGGGCGCCGACGAGCTCGTGGCATTCCACGAGCACGTGACGGCGATCCGCGACGAGTTGCCGTTCGACATCGACGGGGTCGTCTACAAAGTCAATCGGCTCGCCCTGCAGCGTGAGCTCGGCTTCGTCACGCGCGAGCCGCGCTGGGCGGTCGCGCACAAGTTCCCGGCCGAGGAGATGCCGACGCGCCTCATCGACATCGGCGTGCAGGTCGGCAGGACCGGCGCGATCACGCCGATCGCGCGTCTCGAGCCGGTGTTCGTCGGTGGCGTGACGGTGACCAACGCGACGTTGCACAACGAGGACGAGGTCCGGCGCAAGGACGTGCGCATCGGCGATACCGTCGTCGTGCGCCGCGCGGGTGACGTGATCCCCGAGATCGTGCGCGTGCTGCCCGAGCGGCGGCCCGGCGACGCGCGCGAATTCGTGATGCCGGCGCACTGTCCCGAGTGCGGCTCGGCCATCGTCCGCCTGCCCGACGAGGCGGTCGCGCGCTGCACGGGCGGCCTCGTATGCCCGGCGCAGCGCAAGCAGGCACTGCGCCATTTCGCGAGCCGCCACGCGATGGACATCGAAGGATTGGGCGAGAAGCTCATCGACCAGCTCGTCGAGACCGGACGCGTGCGCACGCCCGCCGACATTTACGCGCTCGACGCGGCCGATCTCGCGGCGCTCGAGCGCATGGCCGACAAGAGTGCCGCCAACGTGATCGCCGCCATCGACGGCAGCCGCGCGACCACGCTTGCCCGCTTCATCTACGCGCTCGGGATACGCCACGTGGGCGAGGCGACCGCGCGCGACCTCGCCGCGCATTTCGGCGCGCTCGACCCGCTGCTCGAAGCCAACGACGACGCGCTGCTGCAGGTGCGCGACGTCGGGCCGGTGCTCGCCGAATCGATTCGCGACTTCTTTGCCGAGCCGCACAATCGGAAAGTGATCGAGGCGTTGCGCAAGGCCGGCGTGCACTGGCAGGATCGCGCGCCGCGGCGGGAATCGGCCGGACCGCTCACGGGGCGCACATTCGTGCTCACCGGCACGCTGCCCACGTTGTCGCGCGACGAGGCTAAGGCGCTGCTCGAAGCTGCCGGCGCGACGGTAGCCGGCAGCGTATCGAAAAAGACCGACTACGTGGTGGCCGGGGCCGATGCGGGCACCAAGCTCGCGAAGGCGCAGGCGCTCGGCGTGGCGGTGATCGACGAACGCGAGATGCGTGCGCTGCTCGCGCACTGAGATTGGGAGACGGCATCATGAAGAAGATCACCAAGGCGGTATTTCCCGTGGCGGGACTCGGCACGCGCTTCCTGCCGGTGACGAAGGCGAGCCCGAAGGAAATGTTGCCGATCGTCGACAAGCCGCTGATCCAGTACGCCGTGGAAGAGGCCGCAGCGGCAGGCATCACCGACATGATCTTCATCACCGGCCGCAACAAGCGCGCGATCGAGGATCACTTCGACAAGGCGTACGAGCTCGAGACCGAGCTGTCGCTGCGCAACAAGACCGCGCTGCTCGAGCAGGTGCAGGCGGCCACACCGCCGGGCATCAACTGCGTGTACATCCGCCAGAACGAAGCGCTCGGGCTCGGTCATGCGGTGCTTTGCGCAGAGCCCGTCGTCGTCGACGAGCCGTTCGCCGTGCTGCTTGCCGACGACCTGATCGATGCTCCGACGCCGGTGATGAAGCAGATGGTCGATCTCGCCGCACGCGAGAACGCCTCGACGATCGGTGTGATACCGGTCGCGCCCGAGGACACGGGCAGCTACGGCATCGTCGAGGCGGAACCCGAGCCGGCCGGCGAACGCATCGGGCGGATCACGCGCATCATCGAAAAGCCCAAGCCGGGGACGACGACGTCGACGCTGGCGGTGGTGGGGCGCTACGTGCTGTCGCCGCGGATCTTCCACCATTTGCGCACGATGCCGCCGGGCGCCGGGGGCGAGATCCAGTTGACCGACGGCATTGCGCGGCTGCTCACCGAGGAGCGCGTGCTCGCGTACGAATTCGAGGGCCGACGCTACGACTGCGGAAACAAGCTCGGCTATCTCGAGGCGACGGTCGACTTCGGCGCGAAGCACGCCGAGGTGGGCGAGGCGTTCTCGCGGTTCCTCGCCGCGCGCGGCCGATGACGTCCGCCGCCACCATGCGCCGGAGGGGTTGCATTTGACGTTGAACGAGCTGCGCTACATCGTCGCCGTCGCCCAGGAGCGCAGCTTCGGTCGCGCCGCCGCGAAGTGCTTCGTGAGCCAGCCGGCGCTGTCCGTGGCGATCCAGAAGCTCGAGGACGAGCTCGGTGCGGCGCTGTTCGAGCGGGGCAAGACCGAGATCACGATCACGCCGCTCGGCGAGCGCATCGTCGAGCAGGCGCAGAAGGTGCTGGAGGAGGCTGCGCGCATCCGCGAGATCGCGATCGGCGGGCGCGACCAGCTCGTCGGCACGCTGCGGCTCGGCATCATCCACACCGTGGCGCCGTATCTGCTGCCCGATCTCATTCCGGAGCTGCACGAAGCGGCGCCGCAGATGCCCCTCGACATCGAGGAGACGCTCACCGAGCACCTGGAGGCGGGGCTGCGCACCGGGCGCGTCGACGCCGCCATTATCGCGCTGCCGTTCGACCCGCCCGGGGTCGTGACGGAGTTTCTGTACGAGGAGCCGTTCCAGGTGGTCGTGCCGCAAGGACACAAGTGGGCGCGCCGCAAGGCAGTCGCCCCCGACGAGCTCGCGCGCGAGCACACGATCCTGCTCAACGTCGGCCATTGCTTTCGCAACCAGGTGCTCGACGCCTGCCCGGAGCTCAACCAGTCCGACGCTCAGGTGACGCGCACGAACTCGCTCGAGACGGTGCGCAACATGGTGGCGTCGGGGCTCGGCGTCTCGGTGCTGCCGCGCGATGCGCTGACGCCGCGTTATCACAGTCAGCTCGTCGTGCCGGTGCCGTTCACACAACCGGTGCCGTCGCGACGCATCGCGCTCGCGTATCGGCGCAGCTTTCCGCGGCCGGCGGCGATCGCGGCGATCCGCGACAGCGTAGCGCGCTGCCGCGCGAAGGCGCCACAGCGCGTCAGGTAGCCGACACGATCGACGGGATGTTCGCGAGCGAGCCCACGACGTAATCGGGCTCGGCGGCGTGGCGCTCCACCGGCAGGCCGTAGCGGTTGATCCAGAACGTCGTGAAGCCGAATGCCTTCGCGCCCGCCGCGTCCCAGCCGTTCGACGATACGAAGCCGATGTCCGCCGCCGGCAACCCCAGCGCGTCCACGGCCAGCTGGTAGACGCGCGGCGACGGCTTGTAGATGCCCACCTCGTCGACGGAAAGGATGCCGTCGAGATGCGCTGCCAGCGGCGACGCCGCGACCAGCGGCTCGAGCATCGCCCGCGTGCCGTTCGACAGGATCCAGCGCGGCCGCGGCCCGAGGTCGGCCAGCGCATTCGACGCATCGGGGAACGGCGCGAGCACGCGATACGCGTCGAGCAGGCGCTGGCGGTCAGCGGCCTCGAGCGGCACCATGAGCTGCGCGAGCGCGTAATCGAGGGCGCGGGCGGTGAGCGTCGAGAAGTCGTCGCGCGCGTACGCGGGCGACAGCATCAGCGATTCGAGCCAGGTGTATTCGAGCTGCTTGGTGCGCCACAACTGCGACAGCACCGCGCCCTGCCGGGGCGCGAGCTCCTCGGCGAGCGTCACCACCGAATGCACGTCGAACAACGTACCGTAAGCATCGAATACCAGGGCGCGCGGAGTGGAAGGCATCGGTCGCGAAGCGTGCGGACAAAAAAAGAGGGGTTACACTTGACGCGTAACCCCTTGGTTCATGTGGTGGGCGATACTGGGTTCGAACCAGTGACCCCTGCCGTGTGAAGGCAGTGCTCTACCGCTGAGCTAACCGCCCCGCGAACCCAGACAGGAGCCCGGATTTAACCATACCGACGAGGCCCTTTCAAACCGCATTTGGGCTTTCGTCGAACCTCGTCCTGGACAAATCAGCACCATTTCGGTGCTGGCGACGCCTGAACGACACCGGCAGGCGCAACCCGCCGATCGGGCGCGCCGTCGGGCCGCCGGTTTATCAACGACTTAACGCCGGACCCCCTCCCGTCGCTACCGTGACCGATCGACCTGCACAGGCGCTCATGTCGTCGCCACCCTACGACGAAATGCGTGGCGCGGAAGGCGACATCCGCCTCCACTACCGGTCCTTCGCCGACTGGCTCGAGCGCACGCCCCCCGAACACATCGCCCAGAAGCGCGGGGAAGCCGAACGCCTGTTCCATCGCGTTGGCATCACGTTCGCCGTGTACGGCGAGCAGTCCGGAACGGAGCGCCTCATCCCGTTCGATCTGGTTCCGCGCATCATCCCGGCGAGCGAGTGGCAACGCCTCGAGGCGGGACTGGTGCAGCGCGTGCGCGCGCTGAATCTTTTCCTGCGCGACATCTATCACGAGCAGTCGATTCTGTGCGCCGGCGTGATACCGGCCGAATGCGTGCTCGGCAACGCGCAGTACCGCCGCGAGATGGTGGGCGTCCACGTGCCGGGCGGCATCTATGCGCACGTCGCCGGCATTGACGTCGTGCGCGCCGGCGGAGGCGAGTATTTCGTGCTCGAGGACAACTTGCGCGTGCCGTCGGGCGTTTCGTACATGCTCGAAAACCGCAAGATGATGATGCGGCTCTTTCCGGAACTGTTCGCGACGCGCTCGATCCGCCCGGTCCACCATTACCCCGACTCGCTGCTCGAGAATCTGCACGCGGTCGCGCCGGCCGGCGAGGAGCGGCCGACCGTGGCCGTGCTCACGCCAGGCGCATACAACTCGGCGTACTTCGAGCACGCATTCCTCGCGCAGCAGATGGGGGTCGAACTGGTCGAGGGCCAGGACCTGTTCGTCGAGGACGACACCGTGTACATGCGGACGACGCGCGGTCCGCAGCGCGTCCACGTCATTTACAGGCGCGTCGACGACGACTTCCTCGATCCGCTCGCATTCCGGCCCGACTCGACGCTCGGCGTGCCGGGGCTGTTCGCCGCGTACCGTGCCGGCCGCGTGACGCTCGCCAATGCGATCGGCACTGGCGTAGCCGACGACAAGTCGATCTACCCGCACGTCCCGGACATGATTCGCTTCTACTTGTCGGAGGAGCCGCTGCTTGCCAACGTGCCGACGCTGCTGCTGCGCGACGCGGCACAGCGCAGCGAGGCGCTGGCGCGGCTCGGCGACATGGTGGTGAAGGAAGTGCACGGGGCAGGCGGCTACGGCATGCTGATCGGGCCTGCCGCCACCGCGGCCGAGCGCGAAGCGTTCCGGCAACGTATCCTCGCCGCGCCCGAACGCTACATCGCGCAGCCCACACTGGCGCTGTCGACGTGCCCGACGTTCGTTGCGAGCGGACTCGCGCCGCGGCACATCGACCTGCGTCCCTACATCCTTTCCGGCAAGGGCGTCTCGTTGGTGCCGGGCGGACTGACGCGCGTCGCGCTGCGCGAGGGCTCGCTCGTCGTCAATTCGTCGCAGGGCGGCGGCACCAAGGACACCTGGGTGCTCGCCGCCGACGGGGAAAGCTGATGCTGTCGCGCCACGCGAA
>Ga0310811_10011549_pt1 | contig 11463 bp, 7 predicted proteins | sample YCmetagenome_FD_207642 | JGI IMG/M metagenome (GOLD analysis project Ga0310811, IMG submission 207642) | Soil microbial communities from experimental microcosm in Duke University, North Carolina, United States - YC | ecosystem: Engineered > Artificial ecosystem > Soil microcosm > Unclassified ... | reverse complement strand
TGGCGGAGACTCACCTTGATGACGAACAACAAGGATATGCCCGAACAATCCAGAGCTGCGGAGAAACCCTGCTGACGGTGATCAATGATATCCTGGATTTTTCAAAGATCGAGTCGGGAAAGATGGAGCTGGACGAAAAAGAAATGGACCTCCGCAATTGTATGGCGGAAGTAGTAGATATATTCTCCTTCAAAGCAGCAGCGGCAGGACTGAAGCTACACTATTCGGTGGAAGGGGCCATCCCCCGCTTCATTCTGGCGGACCGGGGACGTCTGCGGCAGGTACTGATCAACCTTATAGGCAACGCTATTAAGTTCACACACCAGGGAGAGGTGCGGGTCCGGGCTTATATCACGTCCGTTCCCCTCACGGCCTCTTCGCCTGCCCTGGCTATGGGCAAAAAGGCGCCGGTGGTAGCTTGTGATACCCCGGCAGGGCCGATCGAGATCGGGTTCGAGGTAAAGGATACCGGCATCGGCATCGCCCCGGACAAACTGGATCATCTCTTTAAAGCCTTTTCTCAGGTCGATTCTTCCATAACCCGTAAATACGGGGGCACCGGCCTGGGACTGGTCATCTGCGATAAACTGATTAGTCTGATGGGCGGGCGCATCCGGGTGGAGAGCAAGGAAGGACTAGGGTCTTCCTTCAGCTTTACCATCCTCACCCGGCCGGCTCCCGAGGCCCATGAACCCCCGGCAGCCCCCCCCACTCATGCACAACTCCCCACCCATCTGGCGGAGAAATACCCTTTACAGATCCTGGTAGCGGAGGACAATCCCATCAATCAGCAACTGGCAATGATTATACTGACCAAAATGGGCTATGATCCTGAATTCGTGGAGAATGGAAAAGAAGTCCTCAGCAAGTTAAAGGAGAAAAAGATCGACCTCATCCTGATGGACATTCAAATGCCCGAGATGGACGGACTGGAAGCCACCCGCATCATCCGCAGCTCCGGAGGTAACCAGCCTGTTATCGTAGCCATGACAGCCAATGCCATGCAGGGAGATGAGGAAGAATGTCTGGCGGAAGGCATGAACGACTATCTCAGCAAACCTGTAGACCTGAATGAACTGGTTCGCGTCCTGGAGAAATGGGGAGAGAAGTTACTATCTGTCCAGGTTTAGTTCATATTTCTGTTCAACTAAAGATTTGCCGAATGCCGTGGAAGGCTTTTCTTCGGTCAGGGTAAATCCATATCGCTGGTACAGCGAAGCTGCCGCCCCCAGTTCATGGGTCGTCCACAGGTAAGCGCTGCCGTAACCCGCTCCCCGAAGCCAGTCCATGTAAAGGGCCATTAATTTTTTCCCCAGCCCGATCCCCCGGTATTCCGGCTCCAGGATGAAATACCTGAGTTGTGCCGCACCCGATTCCCGGTGCATCAGCAGCAGAAAACCAACGATGCGATTCTCAAACTCACAGATCCATACCCGGTCTTTTTGAGGATCATACTGCTGGTAGAATTCCACCAGCCCCGAGGCTACATAGGTCTCGAAGATTATTCCATAGTCATATTCGTCCTTGTACAAACGGCCATGCATATAGGTGATATAGCCGATATCGCCGGCGTTAAGTACTGTCCGGATAGAGATGGAATTCAGATCGATAGGCTGGTTCATATAGGTTGGGGTTCAGCGCCGGTAGCGACTTTCGACAAGATTTTTTTTACTTCGGATAGATGCTGCAGCAGCCGGTCGTTATCTTCTTCCGGCAGTAATGCCAATATATTCTTTATCTGGTCGCGGGAAGCCTGGTTGAGTTTCTCAAATTCTTTTTTTCCTTTGGCTGTGAGAGAAATATGTACCGAACGCCCGTCCCTGGCGGAACGAGCCTTCGTGATCAGTCGCTTCTGTTCGAATTGATCCAGCATCCTGCTCAGGTAGCCCTTGTCCATATTCAACGTCGCAATGATCTCGCCAGCCAGGATACCCTCCCGGTGATATACTTCATACAACACCCTCGCTTCCGGAAGGGTAAACGAACTGTCCAGGATATACTGATCCAGCAACCCGATAATGCCGGTGTAAAAGCGGTTGAAAGCCCGGACCTCTTCCACGATGGAGTGCTTCATGAAATAAAGGTAGGGAAAATAGTTGACAAAGTCAACTATTTGAGTAATTCCTTCACCGCAGCCTCTATCTGCTGGTCATGGCCTGCAGACAAGGTATCGGGGGCATTGCGCACGGGTATATCCGGCTCCAGCTGATGCCCTTCTTCAAAATAACCTTCCGGGGCCCGCCAGCCGCCCATCGGCATCCCGAATACCAGGCTCGGGTCGATCTGTTCCTCCCACCAGACAAAAGTGCCGGTGCCCGGGACCGGCATACCCAGGGTCTTGCCCACATTCTTCAGCTTATAGGCGGCAGGGAATAGATGGGCATCCGAATAGTTGGACTCCCCGATCAGCACGATGGAAGGTTTCACCCACTTATCAAAAGGTTCGGAGCCTACATACTGACCGTGGGGGATGACATCGAAATATTTCTTTCCGTTGAGGAAGTCGGAGAGCTGCTCATGAATATTACCTCCCCCATTGAAACGGGTGTCAACGATAAGGGCCTGTTTGCCGATGTTCCGTCCAAGGGCTTCCTCGAATACCACCCGCATACTCTCATCGTCCATGTCCCGGACATGGACGTACCCTATCTTACCTCCTGAAAGGGAATCGGTCTCTTTACGTCGCCGGTCTACCCAGCGACGGTACAACAACTCCCCTTCTTCCCCCATGGAAATGGGTTTGGCCGTCTCTTCCCAGCGGATTTGGGTAGCGGGGTCATATAAGGACAAGAGCAGCAGCTTGCCGGCCTTCCGGTTCAGGTATTGATAATGGTCCACTGAATCCGTGACCGCATCGCCGTCTATCTTTTCCAGGATGACACCCGGCCTGATCTTCGTACCGGATCTGTCGAGGGGGCCGCCGCTGATCACTTCCGCAATCTTCAAACCATTTCCCTTATAGGTATAATCATAAAAAATCCCCAGGCTGGAAGTACGGTCTCCCGTCGGCGAACTATGCCCGAAATAGTAGCAACCCGTATGAGAAACATTCAACTCGCCCAGCATCTCGCTCAGCATTTCCGCGAAATCATAATCGTTATTGATATAGGGCAGAAATTTTTTGTAGGCGGTATAATAGAAATCCCAATCCACCTTGTTCATGTCGACGACATAGAATTTCTCCTTCATCTGGCGCCAGGCATGATCGAAAATATAGGCCTTTTCCTCCGTTTCCTTCAGGGCCATCTCCCCGTTGATGGATACGGGCTCTGTCTTGCCGCTCTCCGCATCTATCTTTGTGATCTTCCCTTCGGCCAGCACGAAGATATTTTTTCCATCCGCTGACAATACCATGCCGGCATAACGGGCGCCCAGCTTTGCAAATAGTTTGGTATCCTTGGTACGCAGCTCCGTCATCCAGAGATCATATCCTTTCTCAAACCGTGTCAGGTAATACAGCTTCTCCCCATCCTTGGACAGGAGCCAGTCGGCAGCGTCGGAAGTATGTATGGTCAGTTTGAGCTTGCGATCGGTAAGATGGTCCCAATCGATCTTGATCTCTTTGACGGCGGAATCCTTTTTAGTGGTATCCTTCGCCTTGGCATCCTTCTTCGCGCCGCCTTTCTTCGACTCAGCTTCCTTCTCATCCTTTTCTTTCTTTTCTTCCTGCTCCTTCAACAAGGCAAATTCTTCTTTGGAAAGTTTGGCCCGGTCAAAAGCTTCCTTGGAAAAATACATGCCGAATACGTCCGCTGTTACGGCATAGCCGGCCTGCTGACGCGCGCCGTCCCGGTCAGATCCCCAGATCATCATCTTCCCGTCCAGGGTCCATTTTGGATATACATCATCATAACCGCTGAGGGTCAGGTTGATCACTTCGGACTTGCCATCGGCAGCCACCAGTCCTACTTCCGGAGTCTGCACTCTTTCCGGAGGACCATATTGCACCAGGAACCACTTCCCATCGGGCGACCATTGATAATACTGGTCTCCGTCCGAGTAGGAATAATTTTTGTCAGCCGTAAGGATGGTGCGGGAAGCCTTGCTGGCCAGATTGATCACTTTCAGCGTAGCGCGGTTCTCCAGGTAGGCCACCTCTTTACCATCGGGAGAATAGGCCGGCTGGAACTCCTCTTCCCCTGTGGCTACGATCGTTGCCTCTTTGAGTACGGTAGAAGCATAGAAATAGGGCTCTTCTTTCCGGCTGATGGATAAGGTATATACATTCCAGTTACTGTTTTTTTCCGCGGCGTACAGCAGGGACCGGCCGTCAGGACTAAAGCTGACACTCCTCTCCTGCCAGGGGGTATTGGTGATGCGTTTGGTGAGGCCTCCCGCGACGCTGGTCACGAAGATCTCACCCCGGAAGACAAAAGCAATCTCTTTTCCGTTGGGAGAAAGCTTCATTTCCGTCACTCCCCCATTTACCGGGAGGATCTTTTCCAATACCGAACGGCCGTCCTGCGCTATCCGGATCGCTACCTTCTGGGGCTCACCGGCGCCTTTCTTCGTATAGATCTCTCCGTCAAAGCCAAAACAGAGGGTGTTGTCACCGGCCCGGGAGAGGAAGCGTACGGGGTGGCGGGTGAAATGGGTCAGGGCTGTGGCGCTGGAAGGGTCCTGTATAGAGCTCTTGTATACGTTGAAGGATCCGCTCTGCTCGCTGAGATAATAAAAGTCCTGGCCGTTGCCGTCGAAGACGGGATTGCGGTCCTCCCCGTTAAAGGTCGTAAGACGATGGTATTTCCCGGATTTAAGATCATATAACCAGATATCCCTGGTCACGGCGGAAGTATGATGTTTGCGCCAGTCGCTCTCATATCCTTTCATGTCTTCGTACAGCAATTTGTCCCCGGTGGCATTCACCGTTGCCGATAAGGCTGGAACCGGCAGCACCAAACTCACCTGGCCTCCGTTTACCCCAACACTGTATAACTCGCTCATCAGGCTGATGGGGAATTGCGCGTTGGTCACCAGGTCCTGGCGGGAGGCAGAAAAATATACTTGTTTATCATCTCCGCTAAAGCTGCTGGGGATCTCTCCGCCCGAGTGAAAAGTCAGCCGGCGGGCTTCTCCTCCTTCGGCAGGCATTATGAATACATCGAAGTTGCCATAACGGTCAGAGGCAAATGCAATGGACTTACCATCGTGCGACCATACGGGAGCAAATTCATAAGATTCGCTGATCGTAAGGGGAATGGCAGTACCTCCTGCAGCAGACACCTTGTAGATGTCTCCCTTATAACTAAAGAGGATGGTCCGGCCGTCGGGGGAAATGGCAGGGTATCGCATCCAAAGGGCGTTGTCCTGTCCCAAGCTTACCAGGCACACCAATAAGGCAGCCGCTGCGATGAGTGAACTCTTCATAATATAACAGGTGCTTTTAATTGAATAATGAAAGGCAGGAGGAAAACGGATAAAGAGCAAATTATGAAAAAAAACATATCTGATGGAAAAAGGGTTGGTCATCATGAAAACGATCGACCTAACTCGTTTATTTACAATAATTTATTCGACAGTAGCCAAGGATTGAAATGATGAAAACGAGCAAAAGACGGCTTGTACAACCTTTTGTGCCGATCTATATTTGTACTATCAATCGCTCGATTGCCTGCCCACCCGATAAGCTCGCCATCTAAATTCTCTGATTTCTTGCCTCCAACTTTGTAAAGTAAAAATTAATAATATGAACACTATCTCTGTAAGCACCCGTGTAGTAAAAGCAATCTCTGTAGCCGTTGCAGCAATTGTTCTTTTCGTTAGCAATCCTTTAACCAGCCTGGCAAATGGCGGCGATCATAAAAAGGCAGCGACGCTGACCGAAGATCAGGTCAACGTTCAGTATGTCGGAACCAATGACAACAGCGTAGTTTTCCGTGTTGCGTTTGAGAATCCTACTGCCGAAAAATTCTGGCTGATCATTAAGAATGACAATGGTGAAGTCGTTTACCGCAAACAGTTCAGCGACGCCCACTTCGCGAAGTCTGTCTATTTCCAGAAAGAAGAATCAGACATTCATCCTACTTTCGTAATCCGCAATGGTGACAATGAAGTAGTACGTCAGTTTGCTGTGAACAGGACCATCACTGAAAACACAGTTGTAACAAAATTATAAATAGAAACAATAAAAAAAGGGTCGGGATTGCTCCCGACCCTTTTTTTATTGTTTGACTTTTATCCATTTACTCCCGCTGAGCGAACCCGTCCGTCCTTCACAAGGGTCATTTATCAAGGTGAAATTCAGCGCATCGTCGATCACCGCCACCTTATAGATTCCCTCTTCACCCGGACATTGATATCTTCCTTCATAGTCTTTGAGGTTCAGGGTGTCTTTTGTCATTTTAAACGTAGACCGGACCACCACCTCTCCTCCACCATCGGTGACAAAGCTGGTGTCTTTCCCCAGATGCAGCGTCAGCGTATCGTGCAACTGTTCGATATACATCTTCCAGGAAGTGTTCTGTATGGATTGGGCTTTCCCGTTCGTGACGGCTGCCACTAAAAAGACAATCGTGAGTACGACTAATTTTCGCATATAAGATTTATTTTCTCAAAGTTATCAAATCTTATCTCAATGTTTTCAGGTATTCCAGCATATTCTCCCCCGCCCCTGCATGAAGGGACTGCAGCCTTTTCTCATAATAATCCCTTAGATCCTTCCACCGGTAATAGGGGAACGAGGTTGTTTTCAGGGGCAGCGCGGCTTCTTTTTCATTGAGCAAGACCTTTACCAGCCAGTCCTTCCCATTGGTGTAAAGGATCCATTGAATATTGGCGCTCAGGGGGATAACGGATTCCGCCTGCCAGTGAGCCCGGTACCCGAAAATGGAGACAGCGGGTGTACCGGCCTCCGGTATCCCCAGCAGGGCCGCAAAAGGAGAGATGGCTTCCGCATGGGTAAACCGCAATATCGCGTCGGGACCGGGACTGACGTCGGATGCGGGACTGCCATCGGATGTGGGACTGCCATCGGATGTGAGGTTGGCGTCGGATGCGGGGCTGCCACTGGCTGTCCCCGGAGAGGCGCCGCCACCACCCAGCCGGCGCACGGCCTTATCCGTACTATGGATGAATTCCGCCAGTAAGGGCGCCGCCACCCGCACCTGGATACCCATCGGGTCATAACCGGGACCTTTCTCCAGGAAATCCTGGGCCCCCGACCGGTAATCCAGCCACTCCAGGTCCTTCCGCCCGAAGGCAATGCCCAGATCGATACTGTCCTTCACATATCCTCTTTCCTGCATTTCCCCCGGCAGGGAGAACTGCACGGAGTACAGATCATAGAGATTGTCCGCAAAGACCACCGGGTCCATCTCCCCAGGGCCCTTCCTCAGGCCCTTGCCCCTCGAAGCCATCTGGGGCAGCGGCCCGGTGAACAAACCCTTACAGACATGCGCCGCTACCTCCTTTGTTCGTTTATCTCCTTCCAGGGAATCCAGCGCCAGGCGGAGGGCTGAGCTTTTTTTATAACGCTGATAGGCAGGAGACAGATCATAGAAACGTAATACGGTGTCCAGCGAATCTGCCGCCTTTTCATACCGCCGCGGCCCGGGCACCTTTGCAAAGCCCTGCAGAAAGGCCTCGGCGCTCTGTTGCGTTCTCAGCTTGTAGGTCGTTACAATCTCCAGCCCTTTTCCCGTGAATACCCCTCCGTAATTATACAACATCCTCTCGCCGATGGCTGTCTGCTCTTCCTTCCCCAAAACAGTGATCTGCTCATATTTATCCTTTTCTATCGCCAGTAGCTTTTCTGTCATCGCCATTACCTGCTTACCCAGGGCGGTCAGGGAATGGTTTTTTTCGGCGGCCTGCAATACCTCCCATACCCGGAGGTCCGCTCCGGCTTTGGTGAGAAACCTGGCCCCATGTCTGCCCACATAATTGATAAATACCGGGTTATAACCGGCCGGCGGCGGTGTATAGGCCGGGACTGGTGCCGTGTAAGGTGTTTTTGTTCCGAGGCACCGGGGCTCCCGTTGCGTCTGTCCGATGACTGGCACAGCCGCGTTCTGCGCCCGCCCGATGGCCGAAACTGTGAATAGAGCAGCTATTAAAAAATTGAACTTTCTCATGCATGCTATTTAGAAGATAGACTGGAAGTAAAATGCTGGTTGCCGGTCCCGTCGGAAGGATAGGCTCCCATATCCACATTGGGATCCAGGGTCGTCGCTCCGTAGTCGCCTCCCTGAGGTACGGTCCGCAAGGCTTTGAACAGGGTGGCATTGCCCTTTTTATAGGCAGGGCTGCTGGTCAGCAGGCTGAAATCGTAAGCCTGATCCGTAATAATACTGATCGGCATACTGGCTAGGGACACCGGTGGGTTGATGGTCGTAAAATCCACCTGATCGACATCATAGGCCTTGAACCGGGGATTGTTATCCTTCGCTGTTGTACTGCGGATGTCCCCGCTCTTCGGCTTGCCTACTCCGTCTGCCGCATAGAACTGGCTGACGAGACGGGGGTCATTGGCATAAAAGAACTGATTGTCATAGGTCGTGTTGATCGTGTCGGCATCCGGTGTGAGCCTGAATCCAAAACGACAGTTGATGATCATATTATTGTAGACCTTACCCTGTGCGCCTTTTTCATAATCGATGGAGCCACCCCGGCCTGACTTCAGTTGACGAAAGCCACTGTTCAGCATGGTATTATTATACAGGTAGGTCTTGTTCTGGATGGGTCCGCCGCCGCTGTTGGAGATCTTAAAGGCATTGGTAGAGGCCCCGATGACCAGGTTGTAGGCGACATCCCCTACACAGCCGTTCTTCAGGTTCAACGCCTCTCCGCCTGTCGTGCCGCAGGCTTCGAAGGTATTCCGCATAACGCTGACATGCCCATGCAGGACCCGCATACCGTCATCCGTCGTCCCATAAACCCAGGAGTCTTCCAGGATAAAGTTACCGTTGATATTCGTATAGCTCAGACTGTTGCGGGGGTCGCCGGCGGCAAAAACAGCCAGGTCCGGCGTAGGCCCTGCAGGTCCTCCCGCAAATTCCAGGTGGGTCCATTTGATGATGACGTCACCACTGCCTGCCCCACATTGAATGCCGCCCCAAAGGCCTTTCCCCATGCTGGATTCCTTGCGCAGGCTGTCCGGCACCGTAATGAAATTCGGGTTGCCGGCAGTGCCCAGGCTGATAAAGGTTCCGTTACAGGTGATCTGGGGACTGGTGAGATAATTCTTACCGTCTCCGATGGCAATCAGCCGCGAGCCAGCCTGCATGAACAGGGTATCTCCCGCGTTGATGGTAATATCCTTGGAGAAATAATAGGTTTTCCCGCCGAGCAGGGTGCCCTTCACGCTGCCAACCAGGCTGTCGCTGGTGATGGGGTGGCTGGCGGTCGTCTGGCCAACGCTGACATTTACCTCCTCGGCTTTATGACAGCTGGCGAATAGCAGTACACCGGCTGCAAGGAGGTTGGTTTTTATGAAATTATGATTTATAAACATGTTCGTCAGTTTTTAGATAATTACATTTTGAATTTTACGCCCAGCAGATAATTCGCACCATAGGTGTCTTTCCGGACAAAGGTGTTCTTCCCCACCGTCTGATAAGGAGCGGAATTGGCCGCACCGCTGCTGAGATAAGGCTGCAGGATCTCCAGTTCATACGGGGTATTGAGGATGTTGTTCACCTTGGCATAGATATACCAGCGATGGGACAGCTTCTTCTCGACGGCAAAGTCCAGTTGTTCGAAATCCTTCTGCCAGATGTCGTTATTGAGGAACTGGGAGACGGTATTGATCCTTCGGCTGGTATAGGCGAAGACCAGCTGCGCATTCAGCCCCAGTTTGTTGTCATCCTTGAATAATAAGGACAGGTTGCCGATATGTTTGGACTGACCCTGCAGGGGCCTTGTCTGGTCGACCTGCTTGCTGCTGGTGCCTCCGGGGATGCTATAGTTCAGTTGTTTGGAGGTCGTGATCGACGAATGGGTATAGGTATAATTCAATTTTACGCCAAACCATCTCCAGTACTTCGTCAGGTCCAGTTCCGCGCCGTAGTTGGTCGCATTCCCGAAGTTCTCCGGCAGGTAATAGGTGTTGGTGCCGGAGTCCTTCAACGCATATTCGATGGGGTTCTTCAGGTTTTTGTAAAAGACGCCCACCAGCAGTTGATCCAGTCCTTTGGGGAAATATTCATACCGGAGGTCGAAGTTATCTGCTGTCGTTCTTTTCAGATGGGAGTTGCCGATCTCGGTATAGTCTGCATCCGGTTCGCCGCCATAATGGGGTATCACTTCATAAAAATTGGGACGGCTGACGGCGGAGTAATAGGAAAGCCGCAGGGCTTGTTTCTTTCCCAGTGCGTATTTGATGCTGCCGCTGGGCAGTACATCATAATAGATAATAGAGCCGGTCTTGCCATTCGCCTCTTTTGGCACATTGGTATTCCAGGTGAGGTCCGTATGTTCATAACGGGCTCCGCCGGTAATGAGGAATTTATTCCAGTCTATCTTTACCATCGCATAAGCGGCGCCTACCTTCTCCCCGGCCTGGTAATTCAGCGCGTCGTCGGAAGTACCCAGCGTATTGTATACAATGAATGTATTCTGGCTGATATCACCATTGTATAACTGGCCACCCGGGTCGGGCCGGATATCATAATTGTCATAACTGCTGGTCCGGTGTTTGTCCCGGTACATTCCCCCCACCGACCAATCTACTTTTGCATCGCCTATCTGGCTACGGTACAACAGATTTGCATAACCGCTCTTGTCCTCATCCGTGCTGTGAGTGAACTCCCGGCTCGCCCCATTCACCGTGGGAGGCTCTACGACTTTGGCGCCGGTGACTGGATCCGGATCAACGCCCCCGTTGACACTCAGGGTGGCTTCATCGGGTCTGTTCAGCGTCGCCTTGGAATAAGCGGCCGTCCAGTCTAAAAAGAAGTTGGAAGCCAGGGTATGCTGCCCTTTCAGCGTGGCATGTGCGATCTGCTGTACATCGTACAGGTCACGATAGCTATTGGAGACACGACCATAACCAGGGCCGATGCGATGCAATTCCAGGTTGGTATCCGAAGCATAACGGAACTCCTGCCGCATCAGGTTCAGGTAGGCCCCGTATAAGCTGATCTTATTTTTCTCATTCAGGTGGTAGTCCAGGCGGGCATGTACACCGCTACGCTGCTGCTGGATGGAATAATTCCGGGTTTCGACGCTGGTCAGCTGTGCGCTGCCATCCTGCATGGAGGTCTGCGTTCCGAAGAATACAGAGTTGGCATTCCGGTAATTGTTCTGAAAGCTGCCCGCTACCAGGATGCCCAGTTTGTCACCGAACAGGCGTCCTCCCACAGAGAGACCTAATACCGAGCCCAGGGGGTTATGGCTGGCGCTGTGGCTGAAGGCATTGTTAGGGAAATCTTTCATGCTCGCATCATAGGTAGGTCCGTTGAGGTCCCGGGGCGAACGGTTCAGGCTGGGACCGGGATCGAATTTGGTATAGTCCTGGGTAAAGAA
>Ga0310811_10011548_pt1 | contig 11464 bp, 12 predicted proteins | sample YCmetagenome_FD_207642 | JGI IMG/M metagenome (GOLD analysis project Ga0310811, IMG submission 207642) | Soil microbial communities from experimental microcosm in Duke University, North Carolina, United States - YC | ecosystem: Engineered > Artificial ecosystem > Soil microcosm > Unclassified ... | reverse complement strand
CGGGTGAACCGAGGTCGGCGGTAATTGCTTCGAGCGCCGATGAGACCGGCGTGCGGCCGCGCGAAACTCCTGCCACATGCCAGCCGCTCGATAGCAGGCGGTCCGCAAGGTTGCTGCCGACGATGCCGCTTGCGCCAATGATGAGTGCTCGTTTTTCCATGAGAGTGAATTCGTAAAGTGAAGGTGCGTGGACACGGCGCGGTCATGCGGGCGCCGTGCGGCGCAAGGCCTGGATCGCGACATGACCGTGGGGTACTCTTCCTGCCGGACTTGCGATTATCGGCCTGTTTGAAGACGGGCGCTGACGAGCGCTCACGGCGCGATTCGCGGCGGCGCGCAAGCTCTGTGAGCGGCATCGCACCGCGAAGCCCGACGTGCGTCGGTTAATTGTGGTGTGCCGCCCCGGCGTGACGAACGTGGTAATTTTCATCCCCGGTATGCACGATTGATGTGTCTGTGGAGGATCTCATCTGTACCGCACACCGCCGCTTCCGCTTACGACCACCCGATCAAGACGCGTTGTGCTGACACGGGCCGCCGCAAACCGGCGCGTGCGCGTGGTTCTGCGCGCGGGCGTCGGCGGCGCGGCGCTGCTGTTTTGCATGCATGGCATCGCGGCATCCAATGCCGGCGCCGGCTTCGTTTCGCTGTACGGCGTGCTCGACACCAGTCTCGAAGTCACCGATCCAGGCTCTGGCTGGACGCCACGCCTGGACTCGGGCGCTTATCGCGGCTCGCGATTCGGACTGCACGGCTCGGAGCCGATCGGCGCGGACCTGGCGATCGTGTTCACGCTGGAAAACGGCTTCAGTTCGGTCGACGGCACTTTGCAAACCCCGGGTGTGCTGTTCAACCGACAAGCGTGGATCGGCGCACGCGGCACGTGGGGCGAAGTGCGATTCGGCCGTCAGTACTCGCCCATCTATATCCCGTTCAAAGGCGACCTCGATGCGTTCGGCGCCGGCACGATCGCATCCGGGCTCAACAACCTGTCGAAGATCACGCCGTACACGAATAACGCTCTCACGTATCTGTCACCGCTGGCGGGCGGCTTTAGCGCGACCGTCATGATGGCGACGCGCGATCCGTCGGAAAACGATGGCAACGGGATCGACGGTTATTACCTGACTGCCGCATATCAGATCGATGGCTTCAAGGTGTCATACGGGCGGCAGCAGACGCACGGTGCCGGCGCGTTGCGGGCGAATCTCGGCGGCGCGAGCTACGGGTTCGAGAATGTGCGCGTGTGGCTCGCTTTTTTCAACGGCGACGGCGGGACGCCGTTCTATCACGGCGCGGGTGGGTCGCTGTCGGCGCAATACAGCTTGTCGCCGCATGCGCGGGCATCGGTGGGCTATGCGCACGTGCGCGACTATTCCACTGACGGCGCGAGTGCCGACCAGTTCAGCGCGGCTTTCGAATACGACTTCTCGCGCACGCTGCTGTTCTATTTCAGCGCGGCCTATCTTCGGAATCACGACGACGCCCGCTTCACGCTGCGCGGCGTCAATGTGGTCGGGCTGCCGGTCGCTTATCCGGGCGCGCCGGTCGCGGGCGTGCAGCTTGGGGTGGTTGAGCGGTTTTAATGGACGCGACTGTTGGGCTGATCGCATCGCAGCGCACGGCGCGTCTTGCGACGTCGATTGCCGCCCTTTCAAAAATGATACAGCGATAACTTGCAATGCAATCAGGAAGCGAACCATCTGCCCGCACAGCCCGGCCGCCGGCGATCGACGCGCAAGGGGCCTGCGCGCGAAAACTGCACTGACGCTATGCTAGCGGCTCCGTCCACCCAAGGAGCTACCCATGAAACAGCCAGCAGGATCGATGATCACCTTTAGCCGCCCCGACGGCCAGCAGGTTCAGGGCTACCTGGCCAAACCGCAGAAGCTGGAAGGCGCGCCCGCCATCGTCGTGATTCAGGAATGGTGGGGCTTGAACGAGCAGATTCGCGGCGTCGCGGACCGGCTCGCGCAGGCGGGCTATCTGGCGCTCGTGCCCGATCTCTACCGCGGCAAATCGACACTGGAGGAGGAAGAAGCGCACCACCTGATGAGCGGGCTCGATTTCGGCGACGCCGCCACCCAGGACGTGCGAGGCGCCGCCGACTATCTGAAGCAGCACGCGGCGAAAGTTGCCGTGACCGGCTATTGCATGGGCGGCGCGCTCACCTGGCTTTCGCTGTGCAACATTCCCGACCTGGCGGCCGGGGTGGCTTGGTACGGCTTCCCGCCGCTGGAGTATATCGATGCATCGAAAATCACGGTGCCGGTGCTCGGGCATTGGGCGTTGCAGGACGAGTTCTTCCCCGCTGAAACGGTCGATGCGTTGGAGAAGAAGCTGACCGAAGCCAGCGTCGATGTTGAGTTCCATCGCTATCTCGCGCATCACGCGTTCGCGAATGAAACCGCGGTCGGGCCGGGCCGCATCGCGAAGACCCAGTTCGACCCCGTCTGGTCGGAGCTCGCCTGGGACCGCACGCTGACGTTCTTCGGCCGCACGTTGTGGAAGTGAGCGGCTCGACGTAAGAGCGGCGCGAGTTCGCCGGTCATGGTTCTCATGGCCAGGCGGCGATGCATTGAATCGCGTCCGCAAATGCTTGCGATGTGTCCGCACGTTGGCGCGGCACACCGTAAAGCCTTTGCGGCGAAATCCAACCGCAAAGACAGGCGTCAAGCTCAGAGCTTCGAGCCGCCGTCCACATGCAGCGTCTCCCCGGTGATCCAGCGCGCGGCGTCCGACGCGAGAAAGGCCACGGCGCCGCCGATGTCGCCGGGCTGCGCCACGCGCTTGAACGCCTGCATGCTCAATGTGAGAGCGCGTCCCGCGTCGGTCTTCGCGAAGCTCGCGATGCGCCGACTGTCGATCTGGTCATCGGCTATAGCCGATCGAATACGTCGCCGGTGCTAAAGCTTTTTCTCTCCAGGCCCGACGAACTGGGCGCGCAAGTCAGATCCGAACCGCGCTGAGTCAACCAGGCCGCGCACACATGCGGCTTCGCGTACGACTGGCGCCGCCGCATCGCTCAGGTCGTGATGTTGTCCCCGCCTGCGGCTATGATTAGCAGTTGACGAAACTGGCGGGGAATACCTTGACGACCGACTCCGTAGCGAAGCATGCCGCGGCCACGGCATGCGTCCATAGCCACTTCGATACATATCACGAAGCACCGCGCGCGCAGGCGATCGCCTGGCGGGACCGTCTGGGTCATTTCCTCGACGTGCCGATCTCACGCTGGCAACTGGCCGACGGCTTCAACGGCAGGATCGACAGCTACCGCGTCGGCGATCTGACCTTCATGGACTGCCAGACCGATCCCGTTTCGCAATCGCGATCGGTTGCGCGCATTTCCACGGACTCGGTTCGCCAGTTCGTGTTTCATGTGGCCGTCGAAGGCACGATCGAAACCGGTGCGGGTCTGCACCCCAAACGCAAGGCGCTGCAGTCCGAGCCGGGCATCCTCGCGCTCGACATGAACCAGCCGATGCAAATGGCGCGCAGCGCCTGTCGCGTGCTGGCGTTTTTTCTGCCGCGTGAACTGGTGGAATCCGTGCTGCCGGAAGCGGAATCGGTTCATGGCCGCGTGATCGAGTATCACTCGCCCCTCGCGCGGATGATTCCGGCGCATCTCGCCGACCTGTGCAAGCGATTGCCGACGATGAGCGCGCCCGACGCCTACGAAGCCATGCATACCTGCGCAATGCTGATCGCGGCGGCCTTCGGCAAGGAGACGGGGTTGACCGGCAATGCGCGCGCGGCCGCTCGCACCGCGATGTTCGCGACGGCGCGGCGCTTCATCGACGCGAATCTCGGGCAGATGGATGTCACGATCGAAAGCGTGCTCGCCGTGTCGCAACTTTCGCGGCCCACGCTGTATCGACTGTTCGAACCCGAGGGCGGGCTGGCCGCCTATATCCGCAACCGCCGGCTGCGCGAAGCGGCCGATGAACTGCACCGCTACCCGCACAAGGCGATTGTCGAGGTCGCGTATGGGTTGGGGTTCAATAGCGCATCGGATTTCACCCGCGCGTTTCGCCGCGCGTATGACATGTCGCCCAGCGACTTCCGCGCGCTGGCGCGCCAGGCACAGGCTGCCGTTAGCGGCGGCGTGACGCGCAACGCGGCGCTATAGCGATAGCCAGCCACGTTGGATCGGCCAGGCCAGCAGCTTGCGGTACACCGCGATCAGCGCACGCGTCAGGCTCGCGCCGAGCCACTGCCATAGCGGTGCGATCAGCAGGAAGGCCACGCCTGCCACGACGACAGCGCCCACCATGTCGAGCGGAAAATGCACGCCGACGAAAATGCGCGCCCAAGCCACGGCGAGACCGGACAGCAGAATAACGACACCATAGCGGCGCACGCCGCCAAGCAGCAAGGTCAACGCGATGCACGCGAAGATCGTCCCGTGGTCGCTGGGGAACGACGAGTCCGGCGCGTGGTCGAGAAACGTATGACCGATGCCGAGCACGAACGGCCGTGGATGCGGCCACACCAGAGCGATGAGCTGATTGATGCCGAGTGCGAACCAGGCCACGCAGCACGCACGGAGCGCGGTTTCGCGTCGGCGTTCGTCGCCGGACAGCCACATCGCGACCAACGAGAGCGGCACGAGATAGATCACGTAATCGGCGATAAAACGCGCGAGGTCGATTTGCGATGCCGGGGTCGACGGCGTTGCGTTGAGCATTAGAAAGAGCGCCTGATTGACCGCTTCGAGTGTGTTCATGCCGTGGTTTTCTTTTCGGACGTGGGTCGGTGAGGTGAGGCAATGCGCGCCGCTGAATTCGCGGTGACCCATGTTAGCGGGCCAAGCTTATGGCATGCTTACCGCCATATTGCACAGCGGCCATACAGCGCGAGCATTCAGCCAAAGGAGATGGAAACGTGGTGACGATCAATCCGGACCGTTTGCTGACCGACCTCAAACGGCTGCGCAGTTTCGGTGCTACCGGGCCGGGCGTGGTCCGGCTTGCCCTCTCGCCGGTGGATCTGGCCTCGCGCGAATGGCTCGTCGCGAGGATGAAGGAGGCGGGGCTCGACGCGGGCGTCGACGGAGTGGGGACCGTGTTCGGACGTTCGCGCAACAGCGGTCCGGCGCTCGTGATCGGCTCGCATACCGACACGCAGCCGACCGGCGGCTGGCTGGACGGAGCGATGGGCGTGATCTACGGACTGGAAATCGCTCGCGCGCTGGCGGAAGACGACGCGACGAAGCATCTGGCGGTGGACGTGGCATCGTGGATCGACGAAGAGGGCACCTTTTCCGGCTTGCTTGGCAGCCGCAGCTTCGTGGGCGATCCGATCGACGAATCGATTCGTGGCGCCACGAATCGCGAGGGCCAGCGCCTCGAAGACACGCTCGAAGCCGCAGGTCTGGCTGGACGGCGGCGCGTGCGCTTCGAAGCCGGGCGGCACGTGGCCTATCTGGAGCCGCATATCGAGCAGGGCGGCCGGCTGGAGGCGGCTGGCAAAACGATCGGCGTCGTCACGACGATCGTCGGGCTGCGCGAGTTGCGCTTGCGTTTCACGGGGCAGCGCAATCACGCCGGCACCACGCCCATGGCGATCCGGCGCGATGCAGGCGCGGCGCTGGTCGCCTTTATCGCCACGATGAACGACGCGTTCTCGCAGCTCGCGGATGCCGACACCGTGTGGACCGTGGGCCGCATCGATCTCGATCCGGGTTCGCTGAGCGTCGTGCCCGGCGCGGCCGACATGTACCTGCAATTCCGCGACGCGAATGCCGAACGCTTGCAGGCGATGGAGAGCAAGCTCGCGGAACTGGTGCGTGACTTCAATGCGCGCAATCGTGTGAGCGTGGAACTGACGACCTTCGACTCGCCGATGGAACCGGTGAGTATGCACGCGGCGCTCGCGGAACATCTCGCCAGAGCCGCCGAGGCCGTCGCGCCGGGGCAATGGCTGCGTATGCCGAGCGGGGCCGCGCACGACGCGCAGGTCATCGCGCGTTGCATGCCGGCGTGCATGATGTTCGTGCCGAGCATCGGCGGCGTGAGCCACGACTTCATCGAAGATACGGCCGAGGAGCATATCGTCCTCGGCTGCCAGGTCGCGGCCACGGCTGCGGCTGCGATTCTTCAGGAGCAATGCGCGGCACGGTCATGATGCATTGCGTTGGCGTTGGCGTTGGCGGTGACGGCGCGTTCGCTGAATCGCCAACGCGCGTCACGTGCCTCGCTGCCTGTGCGCTATTTCCATTTCGAGCCAAGCTTGTCCAGCCCGGCTTTCATCAGGTCTTCCGGCGACATCGCAATGCGCAGTTCGCAGTCCGCGTTGAACTTCAGAAACCATGGCTCCGCGAGCGACGGAATAGCCGATGCGTCGTCGATGTTCACCGCGAGCACTGCGCCACGCTGTCCGCTCTGCTCGGTGAAGTAGACGGTCTCCGGTTTCGTCTCTTCCAGTATCTTCGCCACCACCTCGCCGATGCTGCCGTCGCGCACCATCGTGTTGAACGGTTCGTGCGGGATTCGTATGTTGAGAAGCATGCGCATGTCATCCTCCTGGTTGATGCCCAAAGGGCCTCTTAAGGATAGGTGCTTTATGCGCTGCTATCGGAGTCCATCCCGGCCGGTTCGTGGTCCATTGCCGGCGCGTTCGTGCCTAGTTGCCGAACAGCGAAGCCTGCGTCCCACGGCTCGGCGCATGGCGAACGGGCTTTGCATCGGCTTTGGTCGCGACGGGCCGCGCTTGAGTTTGAGTTTGCGTTTGCGTTTGCGTCTGGGTACCGGCCGCCGCTTGCAGCGAAGTCTGTCCAGCTTCGAGCGACAACAGCAGCATCTTGTTGGCGAGGCCACCCGCAAAACCGGTCAGCTCGCCCGACGCGCCGATCACGCGATGGCAAGGCGCGACGATGGAAATCGGATTCCTGCCGTTCGCCGCGCCGACCGCTCGAACCGCGTTGACATTGCCGATCTGCCGCGCGATTTCCGCGTAGCTGCGTGTCTGCCCGAACGGAATCGTCAACAACGCGTGCCAGACTTTCTTCTGGAACTCCGTGCCCTGAAAATCGAGCGCGAGATCGAATGCCTGCCGTGTGCCGGCGAAATACTCCTTCAATTGCCGCTCGGTTTCGACCAGCACGGGACGCTCGTTCTCTTCGATCGACTCCCCGAGCCGTACCCGGTTCGGCTTGTCGTTTTCCCACAGGATCGCAGCGAGGCGCTCGCCGTTGGCGACGAGCTTCAACTGACCGACAGGTGAATCCATCAACTTGTATGCGTAGCTCACTTTGCTTGCTCCTGACTGGTTGGAGGCACAGAGGCGGGCGAGGCCGGTCTGCGAATGCGCGCTGAAAGCGCGCCCATATTCGACAGCGTAAGACCCGTTCTCTCTGAAGACGCTCCAGTTCTTGCTATTTCATTCGTGTTCAAGCATCCTGGCTGGATAGCAGCCGGGCTGTCACTGTACCGCCCTTTTCGATTCCATTCATAGGATGTTGGCGGCGTTGCGCGTGATTGGACAGCGCCGCAGCCAAATCGCTCCTTTCGTGCACAACCGCGCGCTCGCATCTCGCCCGCGACTCAGTAGAATCGATGACTTCGATACGACGCGCGCCGCTAGCCGGACATCTTCTCCACCACTGTGACCACGACAATAGAACAACTGCGGGCCGGACAACTGACGGGCTCGCGCCATCTCAAACTGGCCTGCGGCCTGCGCGAATTTCCGCGCGAGATTTTCGATCTCGCCGACACGCTGGAAGTACTCGACCTCTCGGCCAATGCGCTTACGGCACTCCCCGACGATTTGCCGCGACTGGGCAAACTGCGGACCCTCTTCGCTTCCAACAACCCGTTCACCGAGTTGCCGGACGTGCTGGGCGAGTGTTCGCAATTGAGTATGGTCGGCTTCAAGGCGAACCGTATCCGTAAGGTGTCCGGCCACGCGCTCGCACCGCAACTGCGTTGGCTGATCCTCACCGACAACGAGATCGAGACGCTGCCCGCGCAGATCGGCGGCTGCTCGCAACTGCAGAAGCTGATGCTGGCGGGCAACCGGCTGCGTGCGCTGCCCGACGAACTGGCCGCCTGCTCGCGGCTCGAACTGCTGCGTCTCGCGGCGAACCGCCTCAGTGGACTGCCGGCGTGGCTGCTGCGTCTGCCGCGGCTCTCATGGCTCGCGTATGCCGGCAACCCGTTCAGCGAGGCGCTGGAGACGGCCGCGTTGACCGATACGCCGATCGACGGCATTCGCTGGGATGAGTTGACGCTCGAACAGGCATTGGGCGAAGGCGCTTCCGGCGTCATCTATCGCGCGCAACTCATAGGGCGCCATGAGCGCGCGGCGCGCGCGGTCGCCGTCAAGCTGTTCAAGGGCGCCGTCACCAGCGACGGCTTGCCCGACTGCGAAATGGCCGCTTGCATTCGGGGCGGCGACCATGCGAACCTGATCCCGGTGACGGGAAAAGTGCAGGATCATCCGGCGGGCGCGCACGGTCTCGTGATGGAACTGATCGATCCGCAATTCAGGAACCTCGCCGGTCCGCCGAGCCTCGAATCGTGCACGCGCGACATCTACGACGCCGGCACGCGCTTCGAGCTAAGCTCAGTATTGGGTATCGCGCACGGCATTGCAGCGGCGGCAAGCCATCTGCATCAGCGAGGCGTCATGCATGGCGATCTGTATGCGCACAATATCCTGCATGGCGGCGAGGGACATGCTCTGTTGGGTGATTTCGGCGCAGCATCGTTCTATGCCGCCGACGATCCCGATACCGGCGTCGCGCTGCAGCGCCTCGAAGTCAGGGCGTATGGTTGTCTGCTCGAAGAGTTGATCGAGCGATGCGATGTGCTCGACGCACGCGCGCCCATCGCGGCGACCCTGATCGCGTTGAAGGACCATTGCCTGAACGAAGATATCGACAGCCGGCCGCTGTTCGATGAAATCGCGGCCCGTTTGCTCGCGCTGAAGGACGATGGGTGAACGGGACGCGTGGACCTTGGCGGGGTCGGCGGCTCGATCCGCATTCATTCGATCGTGGAGCGGCCTCTCACGAGCCCGGCCGGAAAGGAGGTAACCGATGACGCAGAACCCGCGACGCCGCATGCTGTTTGCCGGCGCGCTGGCCGCGGCCGGCCTGGCCGGCGCGTCGCGCGTCGACGCGCAAAGCGGCAAGCTGAAGATCGCTCTGGTGCTGAAGTCGCTCGCCGATCCGTTCACGGTGGCGATGGTCAACGCCGCGCGCAATTATCAGCAGCACTACGCGTCGCAGTTCGGCTTGACGATTCGGGGAACGGCCAGGGAGACCGACACGGCCGCGCAAATCCAGATGGTCGAGCAGATGATCGAGGGGCAGATGAATGCGATCGTCATCGCGCCGACCGACTCGAAGGCGCTGACTGCCGTGGTGGCGCGCGCGATCAAGGCCGGCATCATCACGATCGCCATTGATAATCCGCTAGACGATGCAGCCCAGGCAGCGGCCGGCATTTCCGTGCCGTTCGTCGGACCGGACAATCGCAAGGGCGCGACCCTGGTCGGCAATTATCTTGCGGCGAAGCTCAAGCCGGGCGATGGGGTGGGGGTCATCGAAGGCATTCCGGTGGATCGCAATGCAAGGCAACGCACGGCCGGCAGCGAAGATGCGATGGACGCCGCCAGCGTGAAGGTCGTCGCGATCGAGCCCGGCAACTGGGATTACGGCAAAGGGCGTGACGTTGCATCGAAGATGCTCAGCGAACATCCGCAGATACGCGCGCTGCTATGCGGCAACGACAACATGGCGATGGGCGCAGTCGATGCGATTCGCGACGCGGGCCGCAGCGGCGAGGTGTATGTCACCGGATATAACGCGATCGAAGCCATCAAGCCGTTGCTCGCCGACGGCCGCGTGCTCGCGACGATCAATCAGTTCGCCGACAGGCAAGCGGTATTCGGAATCGACGTTGCGTTGAAGGCGGTGACCGAACACAGAAAGCAGAGAGAGTTGTCGAAGGTGATTGAAACGCCGCTGCAACTGGTCACGGCTACGAATCGTTGAATGCCGCCGTTGATGGTGCCGCTGCGCGCGGCGCGGTCGCTTCAGCACACAGGCAGCCGTCGCCGGGGAGGGTCTACTCCGCCTTCACCTTACGCGGCTTGGTCGCCTTTTCGAGTTTGTTGTACTCGAATTCAGGCACCGACTTCAACGCTTCCTTCGTTGCGCCCGCGAGGAACAGATTGCCGTCACGAATCTCGAAGTGGTCGACCGGGATCGCCACATAGTGCTTGCCCATGCCGAGGAAGCCGCCGACCGACACCACCGCATACGTCGCCTTGCGGTCCGGCGAAATAATCACGTCATAGATGCTGCCGACCTTGTCGTTGAGGTCGTTGTAGACCGGCTGGTCGACGAGTGCGCGGCGCACGCTCCAACCCTTCAGCAGCGCATTGGTCTGCTCGACCGTACCGCCTAGCGGCTGCAGTCCGGCGACCTGGGCGAACGCGCCTGGCGACGCGCAGATGGCAGCGAGAGCGCTCGCGCAAATCAGTGCTTTGGCTTTCATCATCGGGCTCCTGGTTGACTGTCGGATTGACGGTCGAATAGTTGTCGCTTTGCAGGAGATTCGTTAGCACGTGACATGCCCGAACTGCGAGCGGCGCTTGCTCACACCCCGGAGCCCGCGGGATATCGCTTCGAGCGGCCCAACGCCGGCTCTTTTCGCGCGCTGCGGTTGAGCAGCATGGGAATCTCGTCGAGACGCAGCAACGTCAGGTTGCCGCCGTAGACCAGCCCGGTATCGACGTTGATGACGTTGGCGCGTGCCCTGGGTTCGCGGGTGGGCGTGTGTCCCACGACGACAGCCGCCACGCCGTCGACGTGGCCGCCGGGTTCACGCCACGCCGACGCGACGCGCGGGAACAGTTGCGCGGCGAAGCGTCGTAGAGAAGCCAATCCCGTCGCTCGACGCGTTTTCCAGCGCGAGCGGTCCCAGATCACTTTGCGGCGTATCGGTCCGTCACGGTTCTCCTGTTCGAGCGCGCGGACCATCTGCGACCAGGATGGCAACGGCACGTTGGCGTGCACAATGCCGACGAGGCCATCGTCTGTTTCGATTTCGATCGCAAAGGGCAGCGCCGCCATGTAGTTCACGATGTCGTCGACTGCCTGCGCGTCGTCCGTCATATCGAGCAGCCATTCGCCGCCGTTGCAACGAACCGCCGACGCCTTGCCGCCATGCCGATGCCAACGCACGATCACGTCCTCGTGATTTCCGCGTACCGAGTGAATCTGAAATTGCCGCACTACGTCGAGTACGGCCGGCGATTCGAAGCCCCGGTCCACCAGATCGCCGACGGCGAAGAGTCGGTCGCGCGCCGGGTCGTATTGGCGCAGCGCCAGTTCTTTGCGCAGTTGAGCGAAACAGCCGTGCAGGTCGCCTACGACGAAGTCACGGCCGTAGGTGTTCTTTTTGAAGCGCCGGACAGGTGAGAAGGTCTGCTGCATGTGTTACCGCCA
>Ga0310811_10011547_pt1 | contig 11465 bp, 11 predicted proteins | sample YCmetagenome_FD_207642 | JGI IMG/M metagenome (GOLD analysis project Ga0310811, IMG submission 207642) | Soil microbial communities from experimental microcosm in Duke University, North Carolina, United States - YC | ecosystem: Engineered > Artificial ecosystem > Soil microcosm > Unclassified ... | reverse complement strand
CCGACCGCGCCTGGCTGATCCTCGCGATGTCGACGACCCTGGCCGGCAACCTCACCTTGCTGGGCTCGGTCGCCAACCTGATCGTCGCCGAGGGCGCCCGCGCCGCCCGCGTGGAGATCGGCTTCCTCGAGTACTCGCGCGTGGGCGTGCCGCTGACCCTGCTCACGCTCGCGCTGGGCTGGCTCGTGCTCGTCCTGGTGCCGATGTAGCGCTACATCCCCTTCTGGCGCAGCGAGGCCACCAGGTCGAGCACGCGCAGGATCTCGCGGCCGTCGCGGACCATCGTGCGATCGCCGGCCTGGCCCCAGCGCAGGACGCCCTCGCGGTCGATGACGAAGGTCGAGCGGTAGGCGACGTTGCGCTCCTCGTCGTGCACGCCGTAGTCGCGGATTGCCGAGCGATGGATGTCGCTCAGCAGCGGGAAGCCGATGCCCCGGGCCTTGGCGAAGGCGGCATGGCTGAAGGGGCTGTCCGCGCTGATCGCCAGCAGCACGGCGTTACGCTTGCCGACCTCCGCCGCGGCCTCACCGAGGCCGGCGAGCTCGGGCGTTCAGATGCTGCCCCAGTCGAAGCAGTAGAAGACCAGCACCACGTCCTTGCCACGGTACTCCGAGAGCGTGATGGGACGGTCCTCGGTGGACGGCAGGGAAAAATCCGGAGCGGGCTTGGCGTAGCGTAGCATCGCGCCTCCAGGCTATGATCGGCAGCCATGAGAATCCACAGACTCTACGTCGACCAGCAGGGTGAGTCACACTTCGAGAACGTCGAGATCCAGTACGTCGAGTCCACGAAAGCGGGCCGGCTGTCCGCGCGCCTGCCCGCCACGGGGATCATCTTCCGCGAGGTGCAGCCGGACTACGACCTGGACTGGCACCCCGCGCCACGCCGACAGTACATCATCAACCTCGATGCCGGGGTGCAGATCACGGCCAGCGACGGTGAGTCCCGGAAGATCGGCGCCGGCGAGGTCCTCCTGGTCGAGGACACCTGGGGCAAGGGTCATCTCTCCAAGGCCCTCGACGGCAAGCTCCGCAACTGCATTTTCGTGCCGATCGAGTGATGGGAAAGCTGGACGGCAATGTCGTCGTCGTCACGGGGGCCAGTCGGGGTATCGGGGCCGAGGTCGCCTCGTTGCTGGCGGCGGAGGGCGGGCGTGTCGTCTGCGCGGCGCGCACGTTGCGTGAAGGGCAGCATCAGCTGGCGGGCGCGCTGGAGACCACGGTGGAGGGTATCCGGGCCCGCGGGGGCGAGGCGCAGGCGGTCGCGGTCAACATCGCCGATCCGGCCGAGTGCGAGCGGCTGCTCGACACCGCGCGGAAGATGTACGGACCGGTCGACGTGCTGGTCAACAACGCCGCCCTCACCTACTTCGTGCCGATCAAGGACTACGCGGTCAACAAGTGGATCCAGTCGTGGAACGTCAACCTGCACGCACCGTTCGTGCTGAGCCAGCTGGCGCTGCGCGACATGATCCCACGCAAGAGCGGCGCGATCGTCAACATCGGCTCGGGCGCGGCGATCGGTCCCGGCCGCGGTCCCTACCCGGACGCCTCGGCGGGACTGCGCGGGGGCACCTGCTACGGCGCCCAGAAGGCGGCGCTCGAGCGCTTCACGCAGGGCCTGGCCGCGGAGGTCTATCCGCACGGCGTGTCGGTCACGTGCGTGTCGCCCTCGCAGGTGGTGCCCACGCCGGGCACGGTCTATCACAAGCTCGTCAAGGGCATGGACGACCCCCGCGGTGAGCCGCCCGAGCTGATGGCCAGGGCCGTGCTGCTGCTCGCGACCGAGCCGCTCGATCGCGTGACCGGCCGCGTGACCTACAGCCAGCAGATCCTCGGCGAGTTCGGCTGGATCGACAACGCGCGCGGTCGCGGCGTCGACAGCCCCGGTACGGGCTACTCGCAGATCTAGCCCCGGCGCGCGGAGTGCGCGCGGCGGCGGTACCTCAGGCCGTCGGCGGCGGCCAGGGGATCTTCATCGCGTCCAGCCGGCGCAGCCGGTCCTGGCCGAGCGCGCGATCCCACACCTCGGCGAGAGCCTCCGGTGTCCAGCCCTGGGCATGCGTGGCGGTGCGCAGCGGCGCTGGATGCGACATCACGGTCACCTCGGTGCCGCGCACGCCGATCACCTGCCCCGTGATGTGCGCGGCGCGATCGCTGGCCAGGAACGCCACCACCGGCGCAATCGCCTCCGGGGGCGTCGCCGTCGCCATCCCGCGGCGCTCGCTCGGCAGGCGCTGGGTCATCCGGGTGTCGGCCGTCGGAGAGATGGCGTTGCAGCGCACGCCGTACTTGGCCATGGCCAGCGCGGTCGAGCGCATCAGTCCCACGATCCCCTCCTTGGCGGCCGAGTAGTTGGGCTGGCCCGGGCTTCCTTCCAGCCCGGCCGTGGAGGTGAATCCGATCATGCAGCCGGTCTTCTTCTCGCGCATGTGGGCGGAGGCCGGCCGCATGACGGTGAAGTGGCCCTTGAGGTGGACGGCGATGACGGCGTCCCACTCCTCCTCGGACATGTTGAAGATCATCCGCTCGCGCAGGATGCCGGCGCAGCACACGACGATCTGCAGATCGCCGAACTCCTTGAGCGCGGTCTCGACGACGGCCTTGCCGCCGGCCATGGTGGCGATGCTCTCCGGGCTGGCGATCGCCTGGCCACCGGCCTTGCGGATCACGCCGACGACCTCGTTGGCGGGCTCGCTCGACGGATCGCGGCCATCCACGCTGACTCCGTAGTCGTTGACGACGACCTTCGCCCCCGCCGCGGCCAGCCCGATCGACACCGCCCGTCCGATTCCGGTTCCCCCGCCCGTCACCACCGCCACCTTGCCGTCGAGCATGCCCATGATGGAGCCGCCTCCTCAGTTGATGTGCCGGCCAAGTATACGTTCGCGGCCGCGAAGCGTGCCGGCCGCCGTGGTTTGCAGTACCATACGGGCATCTCGGCAAGCTCGGGCCCCGACGGGCCCAAGGAGCGTCAGATGGCCTTCGACCTCGTGGTCAAGAACGGTGTGGTGATCGATGGATCCGGCCTGCCTCGCTTCCGCGCCGACGTTGGTGTCAAGGACGGCCGCATCGCCTCCATCGGTCGGATCCGCGAGAGCGCGAAGGAGGTCATCGACGCCGAGGGCCACGTCGTCGCGCCCGGCTTCATCGACGGCCACACCCACATGGACGCGCAGATCTTCTGGGATCCGCTCGGGACGTGCTCGTGCTGGCACGGCATCACCACGGTCGTCATGGGCAACTGCGGCTTCACGCTCGCTCCGTGCGCGGACAAGGACAAGCATCTCGTCATGCGCAATCTCGAGCGAGCGGAGGACATCTCGGCCGACGCGATGAACGTCGGCATCGAGTGGTCGTGGACGACCTTCCGCGAGTATCTCGACACCCTCGAGCGCCTGCCCAAGGGCATCAACTACTCGGGCTACATCGGCCACTCCGCCCTGCGCACCTACGTCATGGGCGAGCGGGCATTCGACGGCGCGGCCAGCGAGGATGACCTCAAGGCGATGGAGGCCGAGCTGGGGGATGCGATCCGGGCCGGCGCCATGGGCTTCACCACCTCCCGTTCGCCGAGCCACGAGACGCCGGAACGCCGCCCGGTGGCCAGCCGCATGGCGGAGTGGAGCGAGGTGCGGCGTCTGGTCAACACCATGGGCGATCTCAACGCCGGTATCTTCGAGCTGGCCGGCGAGAACGTCGATCGCAGCAGCACGGTCGATCCGGCCAGGCGCCGTGACTATCACGTCCGCCTGCGCGACCTCGCCGTCGAGAGCGGCCGGCCGATCACGTTCGGCCTGTTCTCTCGCAAGGATGCGCCCGGTGCCTACAAGGATTACGTGAGCCTGCTCGGCGAGACCACGGCGGCGGGTGGCCGCATGTTCGCCCAGGTTCATAGCCGCGCACTGTCGGCAGTCCTGTCCTTCCGCACGCAGCTGCCGTTCGACAAGCTTCCCGTCTGGAAGGAGATTCGCAAGCTGCCGCTGGCCGAGCAGCGGGCGAAGTTCAGCGATCCCCAGCTGCGCCCGCAGCTCATCCAGGCCGCGCGCGCCCGCTACGAGGGCGGCGAGGCGCGCGGGACCGAGGCCCGGCCGGCCGTGTTCGAGTGGCTGTTCGTGATGGAGAGCGTGCACGGCAAGCACCGCTCGGTGGCGGACATCGCCCGGGAGCGTAGCTGCGACCCCGTCCAGGTCATGATCGATCTTGGCCTCGAGACCGACTTCAACGTCTTCTTCCTGCAGCCGATCGCCAACGAGGACCAGGACATCGCGCTCGACCTCATGAAGCTGCCACACGCGGTGGTGACCTTCTCGGACTCGGGGGCGCACGTCTCGCAGCTCATGGACTCGTCGCTCCAGACCCACCTGCTCGCCCACTGGGTCCGCGAACGCCAGGCTTTCACCCTCGAGCAGGCCGTGCGCATGCTCACCCTGGTACCGGCCACCCAGTGGGGCTTCGCCAACCGGGGCCTGATCCGTCAGGGAATGGCGGCTGATCTCGTGGTCTTCGATCCCGCCACGATCGCGGCCGAGATGCCGGAGGTGGTCCGCGACCTGCCGGCGGGCGCCAAGCGGCTGACGCAGCGCTGCCGCGGGGTCGCGGCGACGGTGGTGAACGGTCAGGTGCTGCTGCGCGACGGCAAGCACACGGGCGCGCTGCCCGGTCGGCTGTTGCGCGGTCCCCTCGCCCAGCAACCGGCGTAAGCGACCGCACGGCCGAGCAGAGAGACTTCGGGGGGCCTGGCTTCGGGCCCCCAAAGTGTTTCTAGCGAGTCGGTGGTGGCGGTGGCGGCGGTGGGCCGATCGGCGGCGGTGGCACCGCGAGGGCTGCGGGCGGCGGCGGAGGCGGTGTCGGTGCCGACGCGGCTGGCGGTGGCGGAGGGGGCGGCGGCGGAGCCGCGGGGCGCGCCGCTGGCGCCGCGTAGGCGGGCGCCGAGCCCCGCGCCACCGGCACCTGATTGCCCTTGGCGTACATGCACTGGATGTAGCTCGCGTCGTAGCGGCGCTGCACCGTCCGGCCGGAGGCATAGGCGTTGTTCGCGCCGACCGCGCTCCCACCGAGGAGACCGACACCGGCGCCCACCGCAGCGCCCGTCCCGGGGCTCCCCGCGGCCGCGCCGATCGCCGCACCCGCCGCGGCGCCCAGCACCGTCCCGATCGCCGCCCCGGCCACGGCGGTGTTGGTCGATGCCTCGTTCGTGGTCGTGCCCGTCTGCTGCGCGGCCCACTGGCGGCAGGCGGCGTCGTCCACCTGGAACTGGTCGAAGTTCTTGCCGGAGCCCGGCAGCACCATCACGCTTGGACCGGTCGGCACGCTCACGCAGGCCGTCGTCATCAGGCCCGCCGCCACGCACACGGCGATCACTCTCGTCTTCATCGTTCGACCGTCTCCTGCCCTACTCCTGGCGAGGTGGGACCTTGATCCACTCCTCGGAACAGGTGGGCACGCGCGGGTAGTACTCCTTGCTGGGAGCGCAGTAGTACCAGTAGGCCTCGGCCGGCGGCACGCTCGGGCTCACCTGCTGTTGCACCGCGGGAGCCGGCGGCTGCTGCTGCACGTACACGGGCGGATCCTGGATGACCACGGGCGGCGTGTAGTAGTACGGCGGCGGATAGTAGTAGTACGGGTACGGATACGGCCCCCACCAGAACCGCGGCCCCACGCTCACGAACACCCGGGGACCGCCGTGCCAGTGGTGCCCGCTCCAGGCCAGGCTCGGGGCGGCGAAGACGAGAAGCAGCGCCACTGCGAGCAGAGAGGCCGACGCGAGCTTCTTCATGTGACCCTCCAGCGCCTTGGACGCATCGGGCGCCCCTGGTATTTCATGCGTCCTCAGAATACCCCGGCCCGCGCCGGATGGGGTACAGTCAGCCCCCATGCGCTTCGGCACCTACTACTTCCTGCAGGCCCCGCCCAGCTCGTCCCATCCCGACGTCGTCCGCCAGGAGATCGAGCAGATGGCCTGGACGGAGGAGCTGGGCTTCGACAGCATCTGGCTCACCGAGCACCATTTCATCGAGTACGGCCTGTCGGTCTCCCCGGTTCTCCTGGCCGCCGCGGCTGCCATGCGAACCGAGCGGGTGCGGATTGGTCTGGCCGCTGCCATCCTGCCCTTCCACGATCCGATCCGGCTGGCCGAGGAGCTGGCCATGGTCGACATCCTCAGCCGTGGGCGGCTGGACGTGGGCGTCGGCCGGGGTAATCGTCCGGTCGAGTTCGAGGGCTACCGCATCCCTCAGATCGAGAGCCGCGAGCGCTTCGAGGAGTCGCTCGCCATCATGCTCGCCGCCTGGACCCAGGAGCGCGTGGCCTTCGACGGACGTCACTTCACGATCCCCGAGGTCCGCGTCATCCCCAAGCCGGTCCAGCAGCCCCATCCGCCGGTGTACGTCGTGTGCATCAGCCCGGACACGATCGAGGCCACCGCGCTGCGCGGCTTCCCGATGCTGAACTCGATCCTGCGCGGGACGCTCGAGCCGCTCGTGCAGCAGCGCGACACGTACGTCGCCGCCTGCCGCAAGGCCGGGCGCGGCGAGGTGGAGATCGCCTCGCTGCTCGCGCGCTGGGGCGTGTCGCGCCACATCTACGTCGCTCCCACCGATGCCCAGGCCCGGGCCGAGGCCCGCGAGGCGGAGATGTGGTACCAGGACGCGCTCCGTCGCTTCCTGCTCCCCGATCACGTCGAGCGCGTGCACCCGCTGTTGCAGCCCGGCTTCCGCGCGCTCGCCCAGAAGATGGGACCAATCACCTGGGATCAGCTCCTCGCCGAGACGCTCGCCGTCGGCTCGCCCGACACGGTGGCCGACAAGATCGCCGAGATGCGTGACCTCGGCGTTGGCGAGGTACTCTGCTGGATGAACTTCGGGGGCCTCCCGCACGAGCGCGTGCGTCGCTCGATGGAGCTGTTCGCGAGAGAGGTCCTACCGAGATTTCGCTGATGTGATCGCGCGCTCGTCACGCGCGAGCTGACACGAGTGTTGTGATTTGTGCACCTAATTCGACGTCAACGCTCTGACGACCTCGTCGGTTCCCCGCCTCCATGCTGACGTGTCAGTTCTTCCGACGCACGCACAATGTGCACGGATTTGCTGAAGTCATGAATGCCGCTGCGGTCTGGCATCCTCGTTGCCGGCAGCGGCCCCTCGTCAAGCGCGACGGTCTTGTCCCACACGTCGAGGAGGCACGCGATGACGAGAAGGACGGTGGTGTTCGGGACACTGATGACACTGGTGCTCGCCGCAGCAACGGCGCGCGGCCAGTTCATCTCACACGATCCGGGCGTTCGCGTTGATCCCCCCAATACTCCCCGCAGCGCCGGGGACCCGATCGCTGGGCTGAGCGATGCCCAGAAGGCCGTCTTCGTGGCTGGCCAGGAGGACTTCGCCGAGGAAGACACGCTGGCCAGCGGTCTCGGGCCGCGCTTCAATCACAACAGCTGCGGTGGCTGTCATGCCGCGCCGGCCGTCGGCGGCAGCAGCCCGGCGGTCAACCCGCAGGTCGCCGTCGCAACGCTCAACGGCGCCCGGAACGTCGTGCCCTCGTTCATCAAGGCGAACGGGCCGGTCCGCGAGGTCCGCTACAAGTTCAAGCCCGACGGCAGTCGCGACGGCGGCGTGCACGCGCTATGGGTCATCAGCGGCCGCAAGGATCCGGATGGCACCGATGCCTCCGGCTGTCCGATCACGCAGGACAACTTCGAGCAGCAGAACAGCCGTGGCAACGTCATCTTCCGCATCCCCACGCCCGTGTTTGGCCTCGGCCTGATCGAGGCCATTTCCGACTCGACGCTGCTCGCCAACCAGCAGGCGACGGCCGCCGCGCGTTCGAGCTTCGGCATCACCGGGCGGCCGAGCTTCACGCTGCCCAGCCCCAGCGCCAACCGCAACGGCAACGACGGCACCATCGCCCGCTTCGGCTGGAAGGCGCAGAACAAGTCGACCTTGCTGTTCGCCGGTGAGGCCTACAACGTCGAGCAGGGCATCAGCAACGAGCTGTTCACGCAGGAGCGCGAGGAGCACCCGGCCTGTCAGTACGCCGCGGTGCCCAACGACACGACCAACATGGACGGCGCCACCGCCGCCGACGTGCTGAGCGGCATCCAGAAGTTCGCCTTCTTCATGAAGTTCCTGGCCCCGCCCTCCCCGGTGGCGCCGACGGCTTCGAGCACGCGCGGACGGGCCCTCTTCGCCTCGACCGGCTGCGCGCTGTGCCACACCCCGACGCTCAAGACCGGGCCGTCGAACATCTCCGGTCTGAACAACCAGGACGCCAACCTCTACTCGGACCTCATGCTGCACGCGATGGGCCCGGGTCTGGCCGATGACATCCTGCAGGGCGGGGCCTCGGGTGACGAGTTCCGCACGGCGCCGCTGTGGGGTCTTGGTCAGCGCATCTTCTTCCTGCACGACGGCCGCACCAGCGATCTGAAGGAAGCGATTCTCGCCCACCGCAGCGCTGCTAACTCGCGGTTCCCGGCCTCGGAAGCCAACCAGGTCGTCAATCGGTATCAGAACCTCGGCGAACAGGACAAGCAGGACCTCTTGAACTTCCTCCGCTCGCTGTAGCGCGACCGCGGGTGGCGGCGGGCTCGTCCGCCGCCACCCTTGATTCTGCCGTAGCCGAAGACTACCCTTGGGGCGCTCGACCCGATCCCCCGAGAGGACTTCGACTATGGCTTCGGCTGTCAAGGTCGCGATCGTCACCGGCGCCAGCAGCGGTATCGGCAAGGCCTCCGCGCTGGCGCTGAGCCGGGCCGGCTACGCCGTCGTCCTGGCCGGCCGGCGCAAGGAGCTGCTGGAGGGCGTGGCCCGCGAGGCCGCTGGCGGCGCTCGCATGCTCGCCGTCCCCACCGACGTCGCCGACGTCGCGTCCATCAAGGCGCTCTTCGCCCGCACCAAGGAGACCTTCGGTCGGCTCGACGTGCTCTTCAACAACGCCGGCATCGGGGCGCCGGCCGGCCCGCTGGAGGACCTGCCCTTCGAGCAGTGGAAGGCCGTGGTCGACACCAACCTGACGGGCTCGTTCATCTGCACGCAGGAAGCCTTCAAGATCATGAAGGCCCAGACGCCGCGCGGTGGGCGCATCATCAACAATGGCTCCATCTCGGCCCACGCCCCCCGGCCCGGCTCGGTCGCCTACACCTCGACCAAGCACGCGATCACGGGGCTCACGAAGACGACATCGCTCGATGGACGCAAGTACGACATCGCCTGCGGTCAGATCGACGTCGGCAACGCCGAGACGCCGATGACCGCGCGCATGAAGAAGGGCGTGCCGCAACCGAACGGGACGGTCGAGATCGAGCCGGTGATGGACGTCGAGAACGTCGCCAACGCGGTGGTGTACATGGCCAGCCTGCCCCTCGACGCCAACGTCCTCTTCCTCACGGTGATGGCGACCAAGATGCCGTTCGTCGGGCGCGGGTGATCTGAACCCCTCCCGCGTCTTCATCCTGCGGCCGGTCGCCACGGCGCTGCTCACCGTGGGCGTCCTGCTGGCAGGCATGGTCGCGTACTTGCAGCTTCCGGTCTCGGCCCTACCCCAGGTCGACTACCCCACCATCCAGGTCGTCGGCTTCTATCCGGGCGCCGGACCCGAGGTGATGGCCTCGTCGGTCACCACGCCGCTCGAGCGCCAGTTCGGCCAGCTGCCCGGTCTCAAGCAGATGACGTCGACCAGCTCGTTCGGCGCCTCGCTGATCACCCTGCAGTTCGTGCTCGAGCATCCGATCGACGTGGCCGAGCAGGAGGTGCAGGCGGCGATGAACGCCGCGGCCACCTTCCTGCCGAAGGACCTGCCGAGCCCGCCGATCTACAGCAAGGTGAACCCGGCCGACACGCCGATCATGACCCTGGCGCTGACCTCCGACACCTTGCCGCTCAATCGCGTGCAGGACCTCGCCGACACCAACCTGGCCCAGAAGATCTCCCAGCTGCCCGGCGTCGGCCTGGTCTCGATCAGCGGCGGCCAGCGCCCGGCGGTGCGCGTGCAGGCCGATCCCACGGCGCTCGCCTCCTACGGCCTGAGCCTCGAGGATCTCCGGGCGGTGCTCGCGGCGGCCAACGTCAACCAGGCCAAGGGCAACCTCGAGGGCCCGCGTCAGTCGTTCACCATCGGGGCCAACGATCAGCTGCTGACCGGTCCGGAGTACAAGTCGATCGTCATCACCTATCGCAACGGCGCGCCGGTGCGGCTGTCCGACGTCGCCGAGGTCGTGGACGGCGTGGAGAACGTCAAGCAGGCGGCGTGGATGAACGACAAGCCCGCCGTGATCGTGAACATCCAGCGTCAGCCCGGCGCCAACATCATCGGCGTCGTCGACCGGATCAAGAAGCTCCTGCCCCAGCTCCGGGCCTCCCTGCCCTCGTCGATCGAGATCACGACCCTGACCGACCGCACGACGACCATCCGGGCCTCGGTGCACGACGTCGAGTTCACGCTGGTCCTCACCATCGGCCTGGTCGTCATGGTGATGTTCCTGTTCCTGCGCAGCCTGGCCGCGACGATCATCCCCAGCGTGACCGTGCCGATCTCCATCGTGGGGACCTTCGGCGTCATGTACCTGCTCGGCTACAGCCTCGACAACCTCTCGCTCATGGCGCTGACGATCTCGACCGGCTTCGTGGTCGACGACGCCATCGTGATGATCGAGAACATCGCGCGCTACATCGAGGCCGGCGACCCCCCGCTCGACGCCGCGCTCAAGGGCTCGGCCCAGATCGGCTTCACGATCGTCTCGCTGACCGTCTCGCTCATCGCCGTGCTCATCCCGTTGCTGTTCATGGGCGACATCGTGGGCCGGCTCTTCCGCGAGTTCGCGGTCACCCTCAGCGTCACCATCCTGGTCTCGGCCGTGGTCTCGCTGACACTCACGCCGATGATGTGCGCCAAGCTCCTCCGCCACCAGGCCAACGCCCACCGGACGCGCTTCTACCGGCTCACCGAGCGGGGCTTCGACTGGGTCATCGCACGCTATGCCACCACGCTGCGGTGGGTGCTGCGGCACCAGCCGGCCACCCTGGTGGTGACGATCGCGACCCTGGTGCTGACGATCGTGCTCTACGTCGTCGTCCCCAAGGGCTTCTTCCCGATCCAGGACACCGGCGTCATCCTCGGCATCTCCGAGGCGCCGGCGATGGTCTCGTTCAGCGCCATGGCCGAGCGCCAGCGGGCGCTGGCCCGCGTCATCCTGCGCGATCCGGCCGTGGCCAGCCTCTCGTCGTTCATCGGCGTGGACGGCACCAACATGACGCCCAACAGCGGCCGGATCCAGATCAACCTGCGTCCCCTGGAGACGCGCACCGCCGATGCCTCGGAGGTGATCCGCCGCCTGCAGGCGGCGCTGGAGGGTGTGGAGGGCATCACGCTCTACATGCAGCCGGTCCAGGACCTGACGGTCGAGGACCGCGTGAGCCGCACGCAGTTCCAGTACTCGCTGGAGGACGCCGACGCGCGCGAGCTCGGCGA
>Ga0310811_10011545_pt1 | contig 11465 bp, 11 predicted proteins | sample YCmetagenome_FD_207642 | JGI IMG/M metagenome (GOLD analysis project Ga0310811, IMG submission 207642) | Soil microbial communities from experimental microcosm in Duke University, North Carolina, United States - YC | ecosystem: Engineered > Artificial ecosystem > Soil microcosm > Unclassified ... | reverse complement strand
ATTGCTGCCTATGGCACTCGGCTCTGCATGAAACATGGGCTGGCCGGCCATCAGGGAAACGTAATTCACTACAGAGTACTACAGAGCGCTCCGTAGCACTCTGTAGTGAATTACGTTTCCCTAATCAGTAAGTGGTTTTATATCTGAACCTAACTTAACTACCATGGTTTTCATTTCCGAACCTTCAAACTTCAAGTTGCTGTTTTGGCTATTCACATTCCGAGGATAAACTTTTCTGATCAGAGATCAGAGGGGACAATGGGGGTCCCATAGCCTACATAAGATAACATCCTCAATGGACATGAATTAGAATAAAAAATCTTTGCTGGGCTACACGACGGGCGAGCCGCTCATGAGAATTATGGGGTCTAGTAGATCCAAAGCAGATGTCCGTACATACATCCGAACCACTTGGCCTGATGACTAAAATTATATTACCCTTTCAACCCGTTTTGTTTAGTGGATATCAAGTGCATGTGATAATATGGTTTGATTCTCCTTCCATGCAGCACTTGATATGACAATATAAGGCGATAGGCGAATGTCAGTCTCATTAACATTGGAATTATATCCCACTCGCAACAACTTATCAACTTCCGAGTGTTCTACATTGCGCATCTAAGACACAACATCAAACTCGTTCATTTTTGTTATCCGCAATCGACACAGCCTTCAAGTTCTTACCCTGCAACCCCGCCGCATTCCTAACTTTAAATTCTTCCTATTCTGAAAGTGTTCGTCTCCTGGGTCTCAAAGCAAATGAGGTAGGTTTCGGCAGAGTGAGTCAAGACCTCAATCACCACTCACCAAGTATACTTTCTAGTCATTTATTTGTTACTTGTTATCTGACTCTATCGGACCTTCTTTGCGCCCCGCCACTCACTCACTAACACTTCCTTTCTTGACAAATCCTGATAGTCCCCTCCTGGTCTACGTTTCTCTCGGATTTCGAAGTTCGCATGTTTAGGGAATTTGACTTTGACAGCATGGCTAGGAGAGATCCCATAGGATGCTCGACTTGATGGCCGAAAATCGATTGGATGGCCAGCCTTTAACCATGGTAAACTGGCCGAACTGTATCCTATCGTCGAACTCAATCCTCAGGTTGCTGCCATACTTCATGCCCTGCAAATCTTACATACGAAATCAGTATAAGTACCAAATTTAAACGAAATATGTGAGGCTGCTCTGAGGAAACCTTGAATGTTCAGTCTGGGGAGGCCGCGCGTGCGCGTGATCCGCCACCCCAGAGTCGACGCAAAGTATCTGCGAAGCAAAAGAACTTGCGAGTCTTGTGGCAGGCAGGTACGGCAACAGGGATGGAAGGAAAAGGCTTGAGGTGACGAGATGCATGATGGAGCGTCCCGAAAATCAGTATAATTTTCGCGGAAGTCTGCTGTTAAGCTTCTGTCTTTGCTCCATCCGCCAATAATGTAGAGGATACTAGTGCTCGTCCAAATGCCTTCTTCAATTTTTCGTTCGATTCCGCCTGGCTGTAACAGGTCGATCGTCCATTGTTCAGCGTAGCGCCATATAATATCACCGTGCTAGGACATCAGGCTGTTGAAGCCCTTAAAGTGCTTTTTGATTTCCTTCCATGAGAATTTCGAATCTTGCATGATCTTAGCAAGAGTGGAGAATAACTTTTTGCAGTTGTTCGAGCCGAAAGATCACAATAGATACCTCTGTGTACAAGTAAGGTAAGCCTAGTTGCGTTGGAAAGACCAAAGAACACTGTCATGTATGTTCAAGTTGCTATGTAAGGGATCACATGTGTTCTCTGAAATCAGCGGGGGCCAAATGGCCCGAACTATGCCCGGATGTGCTTTTTTTGGAGCCTTAACCGTACCCTCGCTCACTGTGAGCTCACGCATAGAGATAACACACTTGAACAATTATTGGAGTTAATTTATATGGCAGTTGAATTCGATGTCATGGTTATATAACATAGGGCAACTTCGGTACCAACTTCTGTCGTTTTGCAACAGTATGCACTGGCAATTATATCCGTCCAATGCATATTCCATAAGCCAAATAAATGCACCATCAGATTCTGTTTGCTATGGACTGGACATGGCCAAGGGACCATGGATAGACTCAATAGCAAAGAGAAGACGAGATTGCAAAATCAAAGAATGCCCCGACGATGCAAGCCAATACTGCAGTGGCAAGATCATCATATCCTCCGAGTTGCAAGCAGAGCTCGGAAGAACGAGGGCAGCAAAAATTTGATAACCGAAGAATGAGGGCAGTGCCCTCATAATAGTGGTTAAACTATTAAGAACAGATACTACACTTGATCTAAGCCAGGAGGCCAGAGTGGTAAAGTTTCAAGTGGTTCGTAGCTTCCTTTTATATGAAAAGATTCTACACATGCACGGACCTTCGTTCATTTCAGAGTGCATTAGGCAGGTGCCGCACGCTTGGGAATTCAACAAGACCAAATAATGGCCATGCAAGAGTGCGACTAAGTATTTACCAAGTACATGTACAGCCAATGTTCAAAGACTACATATCGAAGTCATCTCCTTCAAATGAACTTCTCGCCCAGCGGGCAAATGCGCACCCCGCCGCACCGATCAGGAATGACCAATCAAACAAGCCACCGAATAGCGAGTACTCTGGCAGCGTCGCAAACAAGTTCATGCTATCATCAGACGGACCCTGAGGATCTTGAGAGTCATTTATCACAGGAGATACTGCGGGCGGAAAGGTTGTGCGAAGTTGGACAAGAGTCGACAGAAGATATATACCCTAAGCGCCCATTTAGTCATGCGAGAAACGTCAAAGAATAATTCGCCAATACCATGAGTTGCGCGAGAGTCAATATCATTAGTGATGCTGATGTTTTACGTGATGTGACATGAAATGCCTGTGTGGCATCAGTACACAGCTAAAATGAATGTTCAACAAACAACTCACTCTCGTGACACCACGTAGCACCAAGCGGAGGGAACATAAAATGATGACGCCCACAAGGGAAAGACTGATCTGTTTTGATAGAGATGGTATATCGAATTGTGGTTTTCCTTCATCTCCTGTTACAGACAATGGGAGCAAAGAGAATAGCCATGCAAGTATGTGCGCAACTATATCCCCATATGATGCGGAAGAGGAACTCGAGTTTGACACAGTCGGAGAGACAATATTGAAGGCTGACTGGTATGAACATGATTGTGAGTTTCAGAATATTGGGGAGGACCACTTACACTATATACTCGGCAGACGCAATAAACTGCCCATGACCACGTGATGATCTTGCCCGAGAACGACTCTGCATACTCTGCTGCAATTCGGTTACGTTTGAGAACAACAACGCGAAGGCTCATCTGCTCTTCAAGAGCTTGAAGACCAATAACTTCCTGTTGCATGGAGCTTTGTTCTTACAAAGAATCGACGATGTGAATACAGGTTCGGAAGAAACAGACAGACCATACGTACGTCCATTTCGTTTGAACGACATCCGTGACAACCACGATCCATCTGGTTGTGGCTAAAATATTTGAGATGAAGTGCGACAACTTATGCTGCCCCACACTACCTTTGAACTTGCATAGTCATCCAAGTCACGAGAACGATCTCGCAGATCGTTCTGCACTCTTTCAAGCGCGTTTTCAGCCGAGGTAATCGATGACGCCGATGGTGTTGATCTTTGCAAGTTAGATATTGGTACAACTGGTCGAGTGTCCACTCACCGAGACCGGTTGATGATGCCCCACGCACCACTAACTGCACCGAGTCCAGAAAGTAGTCCGAGGACCGTTGTTCCCAACGTGACCAGCCGTGCAGTGACTGCTGTTAGCGGGTTGTCCAGAAGTAGCTCAGCGGGGAGTGGAATGTATGAAAGAGCAAATAAGAAAAGCGCCACAGGTGCTAATGCAAAAGCAACACGGATTGGCAATGCACGAGATTGCACAAAACCTGGATTATCTGGGACTATTAGAAGACGATTGGGAAGACAGGAGGAAATATGAAAATCTCACCAGGACGGTAGGTTAGGATGAGGCTGAATGATATGGGAACAAGTAAAAGAATCGTGAGCAATAGAAGGAATAGTGCTATTCGCCAGCTTAGAAGGCGGATTCTGTTATGCACGTACAGACTCAGTCACTGCAGAGAGCTTGCACAATCGAGCTATGACGCACCTCGGTTCTAACCAATCCAGACCCTGGCACATGAGCATGCAGAATAAGATACTGCATTCGGAAAAGCAGAGCGAGAAACACGTCTGCGCGAGTGTTGAATGCCATGGCTGTGAGCTACTCGATTGCGGAGTCACTGCGGACCCTGGCAACGTGTCTTGCGGGGCGAGTTGTTGAAGGTCCTTGTACAACTTCTTTTGCAAGAAGATGCGGCAGCTTATGAACAAAAAGCCTCTTCAAAATATAAGTGAGAAATCTGCCTAGAATCGTTTAGGCAGAAAATATACCCTGATGTAACTACCAGGATTACTTCTGTTAGCGCGGCCATGGAAGAGGAGTGAGAAGTAGTAGAACCCTAACCCGAGCCTAGGGGTTATTGATGGTAGTCACGTCACGTCGTCACGTCATAAACTCACGTGGATGGCATTCATCTCGTGAGCTTGTGAACGACCACGACAGCCAACGACCGCACGAACGACATGAATGAACCCAAAAAATCCGACCCTACAACTCAAGTAGTTCATGAACAAGCTACCGCTACCAATATATCTTACTCTCAACCGTCAGTCGAACCCGTGGTAATTAATATTAGTTCACATTTGCAAGCTCCACCTAACGGTCACACAGGCAGAGATAATTTCAGCAGCACAGCGCGGGGATCTCAATTCCATTCGTGAGCTCGTAGAATCAGGAAAATGCAAGGTCACAGACAGAGATGACCAGAATGTGTAAGCCTAATTCAAACGCTTTTGCCACACTCATGAATATCCGCAGCACACCTCTTCACTGGGCAGCAATAAACGCCCAACTCGCAACCTGTCGCTATCTCATAGAACAAGGCGCGGAAATAGATGCAATAGGAGGTGACTTACAGGCTACTCCTCTGCAATGGGCCGCCCGCAATGGATACCTCTACATCGTGCAACTGCTCATATCCCACAATGCCGATCCGACTATCGCTGACACCCAAGGCTACAACTCCCTCCACCTCGTGACACACTCGTCATCAGTAATGCCACTCCTTTACTTGCTGCATCAACCCGTGAACGTCGATTCTCGTGACTTGCAAGGCCATACGTCATTGATGTGGGCTGCGTATCAGGGCGATGCACTGTCCGTAGATCTTCTGCTTAAGCACGGCGCAAATCCTAACTTGAAAGATGATGCCGGACTTACCCCCCTACATTGGGCTGTGGTCCGAGGCAATCGAGTTATTCTCCGGCGCCTCATTGAAATGGGTGCAGATATGCATGCAAAAGATCTTGAGGGCCGTACACCAAGAGACATGGCTGCTGAATTAAAGAGCCTAGGCGCATGGAAGAGAGCCATGGAAGAGGGTGGCATGACGGAACATGGTGTGGTAAAAGCGAAACCATTGAACGAGGTCCGTTCATATCCCTTTCATCTCCCTCTGTAACTTCTGATCCGGTTCTAGCGCAATACCAAAATTGCCATCTTCATTTTACCTTCCTTGTTTCTATATTTTATTTTCACGACGCTTGCTATTCTGCCATGGTATACCGGCATTATACTCGCCATGGCTGAGTTTTTTGCCATGCATCATGTAGGTGGCGACAAACTTGCCATACACATACGATAGCTCATGACAAGCAGATCGTAACCCGGGTACTGCTGAATAAGAACACATACGTTGGAACAGTAAATCAAAGTCCATATTTCGCAGGCATCATCGCAGGGTCGATGCTATGGGTTGGTTACTGTTGGATAACACGACTTGTGCAGCGTATGTCATATGCTATACTTTTGCCGCGGGCTGACATCATTCCAGAGACAGAATCGCACCCCTTTGTTCACCTGGCTTTCGCAATAATATTTGGCCTTTGTTTGTATAACTTCTTCCGTGCAGTTACTTTGGACCCAGGTCTTTGCCCCCGACCAGCACACGACGGAGAATTGAAGGCAGTGAGTTTATTGACGTTCTAGAATGAATGTGCGCATGGTGACGGAGACTGCAGATAATCGAAGACCTTGCTTCTGAGGGCAGACTCAATGGGCAAACATTCTGCATACAATGCATGGTACGTGACAATATTGTAAGGTGCAAACTTATTCCAACATTTTACATAGGCAAAGAAACCCCTACGGTCAAAACATTGTCGTGTTTGTGATCGATGTGTGGCGCGAAGTGACCAGTATGTCCTATCCTTTCATAGAGAGCTACAAAAGTGAATTTCATGTGTCATAGCCATTGCCCATGGGTCTGGAACTGTGGTAAGCTAAGTTCTTTGAATATTGGCACTCCAATTCTGATGCAGTTTGTAGTCGGGGCAAATAACCACAGGCAGTTTTTACTCTTTGTCTCCACACTAGTCATCGACATCGTGCTGTTTGACTACCTTGTTTATGAATGTATGTTTTCCATCATCATCTTTTTGAAGAGTCCGAACTGAATAATGACAGATTTCTCGTCGGCATCACTGCCCGAATCCATCAACTGCTCCATAATCCTTTGCGAGGCAGCCTTGAAGGATGCATTCCTTCTTAGTGTCTCGCTATGGTCAGCACTGCAACTGACGTGGACCTCCGTGCTTCTCGTGACACAGTACTGGCAAGTGACCAAACAGCTAACAACGTTCGAGGTCTCCAACCTCGGGCGTTTCGGTTTCATGGGCGGTCGTGGCACCCTCGCTGCGGGCAGTGGAGGTGCCGGTATCCAGATGGGACATAGGCACCACCATGGCGCTCACCAGCAGAATGGCGACACCGACAGCGAAGCAGAGGGTGGTGCTCACAAACAAGCACATAGTCATACTTTCTGCGGGGCCCTCACTGCACCTGGGACATGTGCCGCCTTCCTACTCAACCTCCTCGGCCTCGACCGGTTCACGCGTGGACGTGCCGCACGCGGACTCACCTCACATGCACGCAATCCATTTGACTTTGGAGCTGTACGGAACTGCAGGGATTTCTGGAGTATGGGCGAGGAGCTTGGCGTGGAGTACGGCCAGGTGTATGATGTGCCCTTGGAAGGTTTCGACGAGGCCAAGAAACGGAAGGAAGCGGAACGGGGCGACCTTGAGCATGATCACGATGGCTCAAACGGCAGCAGGAATAAGAGTCTACTTGGCAAGCTCACGATGCGGATGGGTATGGGCACCAGTCGGAGAGGCTACGAACCCCTGAATCAGGTCTAGCGTATGTGATTCTTTTTTGACGATGATCTATTTATTCTGTTTATTGTACATGTGGATATTGCACTGCTACAGGTACGTACAGTGTCCAGAATATAAATTAGTATCTTCAGTTTGTTGCCATTTGACTGACGAAACCACGTGCAGTTTGCGCTAAGCATCCGTCACAATATCGTAGCGGCGGCAAGCCACCTATCCCCGAATTCGAGGGGACTGTAGTCAACAATAACAGGCTGTCCAGATAAGTGACATATGCTCGCAGTTTGTCCGACTCTCCGATTCCAAACGGAAAAGGAGTGGGGTATGTGTATGGAATGAGATCAGGATTTTTGTATTCATCGACTGGATGAAGTCCTCGATCTCAGATCACAAAGTCAGGCGACGAGTTGGTGGCACTCCGAAAACAGGTTCTGGAGAGCAGCAGCTATGTATGAGTATTCGTCACTTTCTGGATTGGATACACCCGCCTTCAAAGCATTGTTACAACGGACCCATCATCGTTCCGTCCGCCAGAAGCTTTGCAAGATGCTCTCGAAGTACATTTTTTAAACACCCTTTTGACATCAAGTTCCTGGTTCTCGAGTACGCGCTCAGACAACAAGCCAGGTATCACATAGTCGGGACTCCGAGTCGGCAGGGTAACTTAAGCTCGGCATTCAATTTTTCTCATTCGATGTGTATGTTGAAATACAACCAATAGTGATGCTTCGACCACACGAGGAACACCTAGATGTATCCTTGCACGCTCGAAAAAATAAGACCGAAGTGGTCAGGCTTGAATTGTCCAGGGCCAATAAATACAGCCTGAAGAGGTCAACTACTCGGAGGACATGACACACCAGCCAGTATAACTGCTACTTTTGAATCGTGTAAGTTTTGAGAGAGAACTGCGCAAACGGGGAGTTCAGTTCAATCCACATCATAATAGCGAGTCAGCATTCCAACGGAACATCCGTTGAGACCGTGGCTGGCCACTCGCTTCAGCGGACAGCGGCATTGAGGCTCCGGGCCCGGGCCGGGCCATGCCGTCTGTCCATTTCATGCGCTCGTGCAAGCGAGGCGCTCCGTCCTGGCAGCTTCATACTCATGATAGATAGTACGTGTCCAATGTAATGTTTGTCAGGGCTCTTTAAAGACAGAGTGCAAGGGGAGTGACAAAGCAAGATATCACACTGTGAATTGCAAGAAGATGACCATTACTTGTTTTTGAACAAGCAAATTCTTGACCGCAAGACGGCCTACTTAGACGGCTAGACCACGCTTCGCGTAAGGCGCTTGTACTACAGTCACCAACTTTCCCGTCATCAAACTCCCACGAATGCAGATTCGTTCGCAGGTGCCGGTATATATGGTGGCGCTTACATATTAGCATTAAATTACGTGAGGTCCAGGAAACGTTGCTGGTCTTATTAAGCTGAATCGTATGCAAGCGGTTTAGCTCGACGATTCTTGAAGAAGAATAAGTTACCGTTAGTTCCAAGTGTAGCTTGCTCAATTGCAATTATCGGTCGTGGTGACCAACACGGTAACCTATATATATACTACTCCGAGTCGCAGGCACTAACCGTGGCTCAATATGTAGCACTCACACACTTCAAGTTGGTTTCGTCATGATGGCACTAACCTTATTCTTACACCATAAGTAAGTGGTAGTCTCAGGTTACAGGAACTGATATCCTATCTTCCACCAGTGCCCAGATCACCCTACCGTGACGCACACAGCTGAAGCAGTGATGTCTGTCCCAAGTAGTTTTCGTGAATATCGCACCCAGGTACGCCGCGTGATTTGTATACTTCCTCACAGAGGTCGGCATTGACTCACAAACACGGTGAGGTAGGGTGATGGCCACCAGAACTTGAAACTTCAGTCAGTGACTCTCCCTAAGCCGAAGGCTTCGGAGGTGACCATCAAAATACATGCCGTCTCCCTGCAGGTCTGTTTTCATTTAAGTATTCAACTGCCAGAGATTTAACGTACTCTCAGTTTCGTGACCTGATGGTCTCCAAAGGAATATACCCACAGTTAGTATTGTTTTTTTAGTCGGATTTCGCTCTCAATACGGATCTCACAGGCAACTGCGAGACATCGTTCCTTGCTCTGATGGCGCAGGCGAGATTGTTGCACTTGGGGAAGAGGTCAAGGGGTGGAAAGTTGGAGATCGTGTCTGCCCAAACTTTGCACTGGATCATATTCATGGTGATGTCACTGAAGAAATCAAATTAACTGGACTTGGTGGCCACATCGATGGCGTGCTCCGGGAGTACATCAACGTCCCCGTTCACGTATGTGTTCTTTTTATTTTAGCGTCGTATTGGTTGCGAATATCCATTTAAGTCGTTGGTCCGCATCCCAGAACATCTTTCATACGAAGAAGGGTCGACACTTCCGTAAGTTTACTATCTGTCCTTATCTTGACATGCTCAGAGTTTCACTAGATGCGCGGCGTTGACAGCTTACAATGCTCTTCTTGGACCCATCCCTCTTAAAGGCGGAGACTACGTCCTCATTCTTGGCACGGGCGGCGTTTCAATGTACGTGACTGTTCAGTGACAATATTAACTTGTGTAAAAGCGGCTCCGCTAGTTTCGGCGCCCAAATAGCCCTTGCTTCTGGTGCGACCGTCATCGTCACATCATCTTCTGATGAAAAATTACAAATCGCAAAGAAATTGGGTGTACAGCACACCATCAACTACAAGAAGAACGATAAATGGGACGAGGAAGTTTTGAGTATTGTATGTTTCATTTTGAGGCCTTCACTAGCGCGCGCCTAATATATTTAGACCGGCGGCCGTGGCGTTGACCACATCATCGAAGTTAGTCTGCCTAAACATGCACAATTGTGGCGAACTTAATCAAGTGCAATACAGGTCGGAGGGCCCAATACTATACTGAAAAGTGGCAATGCCGTACGCTATGGTGGATGTGTTCATATCATCGGCTTCGTGTCTGGGGTAAGCTTCATCTGTATCTTTGTTGATGCCATTAACGCTGCTGATCTATGCAGGGCGATAACGGTATTCCCGTGGGCCTTGCGATCATTAAAGCTATCAACTTCCGCGGAATTTTGATTGGCTCTGTCAAACAGTATGATTTAATTTTCATATTTCTATTGTACTGATACCCGACTTATAGGTTTGAGGACATGAACCGACTCCTTACAGCGCGCAAAATCCATCCAGTGGTAGACAAAGTCTTTCCCTTCGAGGAGGCCACTGAGGCTTATGCGTACCTCGAGAGCCAGAAGCATGTCGGAAAGGTAGTAATCAAATTGGCGTGATGTGCAAATATACAAGGGTCAAGTGTAGGTATCGAGCAATCCTGTGTTGTACCACATAAGTATGTGTAGAATATGTAACAGTCAAACATTTAGCACGTAACTGTCTCCAGACTCATCTATACGAGAAATGACAAAGATGCCAGCGGCTGAATGCTCCGGGTTGTTCTTATGGTATTGCCACATAAATTGCAAAGAAAAATCAGGCCCTAATACGTTGCTAGAGTTTACTATTCACTACAGAGAGAGCAAGTAACATAATATGATAGATCCCATTCAGTGGTATGTATGTATAATGGTAATATTTCTCCCGAGAGTCACTCGGATGTTACAAGTAAACGAAATTGGATCTCTACTAGTCTCTTCAGGCGGCAACGCTGCACTACCACTTGACTGGCCTGACTACCACTTTGAAAGGGTTTGTGCTTGTTGGATCGAAGATACCGATGCTCACTCTTAGCTTCGAAATAAGGAGCCACCTCCGACAGTTACAGTTCTTCTATTAGCTGCTGGACTTAATCCACTCTCGTTCACTTGGTGGATACGACGCCTTGTCTTTCTCTTAGCTTCGAAATGGTGAATACGTGCTACCAACTTGCCAGTTGTCGATTCTCTATTCTCTATTCTCTCAGGCTAGGCTCATCATTATTAGCCTCTGCTGCACCTTAAGTTTGGGTTTGAGTAGTGTGAGTGGCTTTCTGATCCCAGATTTAAGTAAGAAAACCAGTAACTCTCCTTTTCTTCTGTAAGGTCAAGAAAGATCATGCCACGATGATCGATATCAGAATTATGCTGATGTTGGTCATTATGCGCTATATATATGTCGTGCTGACTCGTCCATTGATTCACCAATGTACAGAACGGGGAACAGGAGCAAACAATGAAACATGTTAA
>Ga0310811_10011544_pt1 | contig 11465 bp, 11 predicted proteins | sample YCmetagenome_FD_207642 | JGI IMG/M metagenome (GOLD analysis project Ga0310811, IMG submission 207642) | Soil microbial communities from experimental microcosm in Duke University, North Carolina, United States - YC | ecosystem: Engineered > Artificial ecosystem > Soil microcosm > Unclassified ... | reverse complement strand
TTGCCATGTCGAACCGAATTGGATCGGGGCTCCCAGGTATATGGGCACGGGACGCGGCTATCGCCATTCTGGCGGACACAAAGTAAGCCCTCATCATGAGCTCGGCGCCGCGGCCGTCCGGTCGTGGTAGGCTGAGTCATGAAAATCGCTACTTTCAACGTCAACGGCATCAATGGCCGTCTCCCGGTCCTGCTGCGATGGCTTGAAGACGCTCAACCGGACATCGTCTGCCTTCAGGAACTGAAGGCGCCACAGGAGAAGTTCCCCGAGGCCGCCCTCGCCGCGGCCGGCTACGGCGCGATCTGGCAGGGCCAGAAGAGCTGGAATGGTGTGGCGGTACTCGCACGCGGCGCAAAGCCCATCGAAACCCGGCGGGGGCTGCCAGGGGACGCAGACGATACTCAAAGCCGCTACCTCGAAGCCGCCGCCAATGGCGTTCTCGTCGGATGCCTCTATCTGCCGAACGGCAACCCCGCTCCCGGGCCAAAATTCGACTACAAGCTCCGGTGGTTCGAGCGGCTCGCCGCCCACGTCGCCGACTTGCTGTCGTCTGAACTCCCGGTGGTGCTCGCCGGCGACTACAATGTCATGCCAACCGATCTCGACGTCTATAAGCCGGAACGGTGGGTTGATGACGCACTTTTCCGGCCGGAGACCCGCGCAGCGTTTGAGAAGCTGCTTGCCCAGGGATGGACCGATGCTCTCCGGTCCCTGCATCCGGATGAGAAGATCTACACCTTCTGGGATTATTTCCGGAACGCCTACGCTCGCGATGCCGGCCTCCGCATCGACCACCTGCTCCTTGCCCCGTCGATCAACAAGCGCCTCCTTCGTGCAGGCGTCGATCGGCATGTCCGCGGTTGGGAGAAAGCAAGCGATCATGCCCCAACCTGGATCGAGCTTCGCGCGGATGACGCTCCATCAGGTGGAGCGGTTGAGAAAAGGCGGACCAGCGCCCGCCGCGTCAGGCGCCCAGCCGCTGGATAGCTTCGACCATGGGGCGTTCGCCGTCGCGGTAGTCTTCCCACGCCGTCATCTTCTCGACGAGGCGCGGGACAGTGCGAATGGTGAACTTCGAAGGATCAAGCCCCTTCTTCACCTGGGTCCATTGCAGGGGCATAGAGACCGGCGCGCCTAGCCGACCGCGGGGCGACAGCGGCGCCACGGCCGTCGCCATTCGATCGTTCCGTAGGTAGTCGAGGAAGATCCGGCCGTTGCGGCGCGCCTTGGCCATGTTGATGAGATAGCGGCCCGGCGCGTCCGCGGCCATGGCCTGGCAGACCCTCATGGCGAAGGCCTTAGCCAGCTTCCAGTCGATCCCCTTGGCCTCGATCGGCGTGACCACGTGCAGGCCTTTGCCGCCCGTCGTCTTGCAGAAGCTGACGAGGCCGAGCTTCTGGAGCCGGTCACGGATCTCACGGGCGCCGGCGATCACCTCGTCGAAGGCGACATCGGGCGCCGGATCAAGGTCGAACACTAGGCGGCCCGGCTGTTCGGGCTCGAATGGCTGGCAATTCCAGGGATGGAGCTCTAATCCGGCAGCCTGGGCGGCGGCAATCAGCGCCTCAACCCGGTCAAACTGAAGATAGGGTTTGCGGTCGCCCCATACCGTCACCGAAGTGATCAGGTTGGATTGCCCCTTGCCGGTGTGGCGCTGGAAAAACCGCTCCTCGGCGGTAATCCCGTCAGGGAAGCGGATGAGCGAGCATGGTCTTCCCCGGATGTGCTGGATGAGCCAGTCGCCGACCGCCTCGTAGTAGCGGGCGAGGTCCAGCTTGGTCACCGGCTGCCCGTCATTAGCATCGGGCCACAGCACCTTGTCGGCATGGGAGAGGGTGACATCCATCACCACGGCCGAACCGCTGGCGCGGACCGCGTGCGTGCGGACCATAGAGGGAGCCGGCTCCTTTAGCTCGGTCGTCGCCGGCGCGGGTTCCACCGTCTCCACCTCGGCCGCGGGCTTGTCCTCGCGCAGAGCCTTGAAGGCCGCCTGGCGCAGAAGCCCGTCGGCGGTGAAGCCCTCGTACTCGATCTCAGCCACCAGCTCCGGCCGCACCCAATGCACCTCTCCCCCGAGCTTGCGCCCGACCGCCTTACCGCTGAACGGGCTCTTCTTGGTCTCCAGCGCCTGCAGTTTCGGAAGGATCCGGGCAACTGTCTCCCGGCCAAAACCGGTGCCGATCCGGCCGACCTCCACCAACTTTCCATCGCGGTTCACCCCCGCGATGAGCGAGCGGAATGCGCCGTTGGTGGTGGTGTAGCCGCCGATCACCACCTCATGCCCGGCCCGGCACTTGGACTTCGTCCAGGTATCGACCCTGCCGGATCGATAGGGGGCATCCAGTCGCTTGGAGACAATCCCTTCCAGGTGCATCCGGCAGGCGGAGAGCAGCACCGCGTCACCGGCAGTGACGAAGTGGTCGACGTAGCGGATATTAGCCGGCGCACCGGCCAGGGCGCCGTGCAGCCTGTCCTTCCGGTCGGAAAGCGGCAGAGGCCGCAGATCCTCCCGCCCCTCAAACAACAGGTCAAAGATGAAGAAGACCAGGTCTTTGGTCCGCCCCTCCACGGAAGCCGCCTGAAGGTTAGCAAAATCCGGCGCGCCGTTCTCATCGAGCGCCACCACCTCGCCATCGTAAATGCCCTCGGGGAGCTTCCGTCCGGCCGCGACAACCTCAGGGTAGCGGTCTGACCAGTCCAACCCTTTACGGGACTTGAGCGTCGCTTTCCCGTCCTGGATCCGCAGCTGCATCCGGTAGCCGTCGAATTTGATCTCGTGCGCCCAATCGGGCGTCGACGGGGGACTGCTCACCGGTTTGGTCAGCTGCGGCTCGATGAAGTCGGGCATGCGGGAGGCGGATTTAGCCTGCGCCTTTTTCGCCGGCGCCGGCGCCGCTCTGGCCGAAGGCGCAGACACGTCACCGCGGTTGCTTTCCCAGACGGCGCTCGCTTTCGTCGCGGAGCCGGTCATGAAGGGTGTCGCTGGCCTCCCCTTCCCTGACGCGATCTCCGCCATGGTGCGATCGGAGGCGACCGACTGGTCCTTGTCGGAAGGGCCGCCGCCGTTTCCAGGAACGGCCGCCTCGTCCCGGTGCTTGATCAGTATCCAGTTGGCCCGGCCGCGGTCGTCTCGCCGGGTGCGCACCAAAACCCAGGAGCCATGCATCCGCTGGCCCTCCATGACGAACTTCAATTCGCCCTTCCCGAGCGCCTGGCCGATATCCTCGAAGCCCTTCTCAGGCGCCCAAAAGCCGCGGTCCCAGAGCATAACCGTGCCGCCGCCATATTGCCCCTTCGGGATGGTCCCCTCGAAATCACCGTAATCGAGCGGATGGTCCTCGACCTCCATCGCGAGCCGCCGATCATGCGGGTCGAGCGACGGCCCCTTCGGAACGGCCCAGGAACGAAAGGTGCCATGGTACTCCAGCCGGAGGTCGAAATGCAGGTGGCTCGCCGCATGTTTCTGGATGACGAAGCGCAGCGCCTCGGACGGCACCACGGTTTTCTCACCTGAGGGCTCAGCCGTCTTGGAGAAGTCCCGGATCTCCTGATAGCGGGCGAGCTTGCCGTCAGCCACAGTTCCCTCCGATTTTGTGCAGCCTCTTCAATATGGTGCGGGGTCTGACCACTTGAACTCACAGTTCCGCGGAACGTAGCAGGTTAACCCGCCAATTCGAGCGAAAAGCCAGAGAAGGCGCAGCTTGGGAGTGATCGTTATGGCGAATGTCTATATTGAGGCACGGCCCAAAGGGCGTCCGGAGGGAAGCCCAATCCACGACTTTGTCGCGGAGAGCCACGCGGACGAGGTGCTTGGGAGCTTCCGGACGCAGCATGAGGCCATCGACTGGGCCAAGAAGCAGGGACACCACCCGCTCATCGCACGGGTACGGCACCTCAATGATAAGAAAATCCCAGACCACTGGCGTGCCGGTTAAACCGACTTCGGCGGAGGCTAAAATGACTGGGGCCGCTAAGGCAGAGGATCGGCGAACCGACACGTCCTTTCCCGGAGGGCCCAGCTTCAGCGTCGAAACGCCGGAATCCCCGGAAGGCAAGGTCGGTGCTACGGCGTCCTTCCCCTATGATCGCATGACGGTAGAGCGATTTCGCTCGGCCTTTCCGGCTGCCAGGTGGCGCGACGATCTCAGAGCATGGTTTGTCCCTGGAACCCGTGCCGAAGACCGTCTTAATCGCTGGCTCGGACGCGAAATGGCGGGGGTTCTCGCCTACGCCGACGCTCGGGGCCGCGATGCGTTCGCATTCGACCCCATCAAGAGTAGCTATCTCATCGCGGCCGACGACCTCCGCGTGCGAACCCCCTACTCCCGAACGATCGTGGAGGAGATGCGCGCCGTGCCTTGGGCTTGGTGGGACGGCGATCTGAAGGTTTGGAGAGTGCCATTTCGGTCCTGGGAGGATCTGCGGCGCCGCTGGCCCACGATCGAAGCGGCGGCTCACCGGAACGAGCCGCAAGAACGTCAGAGCCGGCAAGAAGCAAGACGGGGAACCCCCGAGCAAGCTGCTGCAGCGGCGCGCGCAGCTGAACGGCGGAGGCGGCGTTATCCCGTGCGAAATACCGCGCTGCCACCCCTTGGCAGTGTCGTCATGACCCACTTGGGTGCCGTTGTTTTCACTGAGATCAATGGCGAGTTAGCGGAGGACGACGTCGTCAGGACTTTCTACCCTGCCATGGTCCCCCTGGAACAGACGCTCGTGTGGACCACCTGGCGGAAGCCGACACATGAGGAGCTCGTCAAAGCCTGGCCAGCACGACAGGCCCCTCATGAGGCTGAACTAGAGCGAGGATGGTGGCAGCCCACCATCGCAGAGTTGAGGGTTGAGCGCCGCCGCGCCGCATCAAGGCAACGCGCTCGGGAGACGAGCGCGAACGGCGAACGGTTTAGGCCACCAGCTTCCGAACAGCTGGCTACTGCGATCGCGCCTCCAGAATAACCGCCGGCACCGTCGCTCAGATCAAAACGGCCACCTATCGCAGCCAACGCGGTCGCTGCGATGTTGCTGGGCGCTGAGGCTTGGATTCAAGAATTCAGGTGTAACAGGACAGCGTATGACAGATAAGAGCGAAGACGCGGCAAACATTTCAGAACCTGCGCCAGGGGGCGTCGGTTTGCTGATCATTGACATGATCAACAGTATGACGTTCGAGGGCGCCGAAAATATCAGGCCAGGCGCAGAGGCGAGCGCCGAGGTGATCCTAAAGCTTCGTCGGGAGGCAGACGAACTCCAGACTCCTGTGATCTACATCAACGACAACTATGGCCACTGGCACTCCGACAAATCCAGGCTCGTGGATGCGTTTTCCAGTGGCGACTACCCTGGGCAGAAAATGGTGAAGCAAATTGCTCCGCGCGACGATGACTACTTTGTCATCAAGCCGCAGATGTCCGGCTTCTATGCCACGAACCTGCCGGTGCTACTGCCCAAACTAGGCATCAGTCGTCTCGTTTTAACCGGCATCGCCGCCGATATCTGCGTGCTTTTCACCGCCGCTGACGCTCATATGCGTGGTTATGATCTTTGGATTCCCCGCGATACGGTCGCCAGCGAAGATGGTCCGCGGAAGAACTGGGCGCTGGAGATTATGCGGCAGAGCATGGGTGCCGACATCCGTTCGACGGATGAACTGACCCTCGAACAGTGGATCGGCGCCGACCTCAGCAGAAAGCAGTTATCTTAGGGGCGTTTGAAAACTGACGGCTTGCTCAGGCGATACGCCTGAGCATGGTTGCTGTAATGGCAATGAGGATGAGGATTTCGTCGACATCGATGCGCTGTTCGAGGTCGCGGATGAGGCATCGGTACTTGATTAACCAGGCTAACGTCGGAAGCCCGTCACTAACCGGCGAAGCATGGGCATCCGCTGTTTAGGGGCACCGCAACTGAGCGCCCCGTCGGAGCAGTGCTGGCTGAAAACGGCCTGGACATGGAAAGGTGTTGGAACGGCGGTAACAGGTTAGGACAGGGTTGGAATTGATGCATAGAGCATCGACGCACCGCTGTCGCGGACGGCCGTCTTTCTCGTGGTCACCGTCGCGAGCGACCGAGGTGCTCTGGCCAAGGTATGCTCTGCGCTCGACGGCCTTGACGATCTGGTCAAAACCGTCGGATTTCGCGACTTGGGTGGCCGTCTATCGTGTATCGTGGGGATCGGCCGCGAGCTCTGGGATCGCCTTCATAGCGATAAGCGCCCCCAGGAATTGAGAACGTTTACCCCAATAACCGGGGCAGTTCATTCGGCCTCATCGACACCCTGCGATCTGCTCTTTCACATCCGGTCCGAGCGTCCCGACCTTTGCTTTGAGTTCGAACGCCTACTGCTCAATAGCCTAGGTGTCAGCGTCACTGTCGTCGATGAAGTGTCGGGCTTCCGCTATTTCGATGCGCGGGACCTCCTAGGTGTTTTCGATGGCACCGCCAACCCGACCGGCCTGGATTTGCCGACGTCTGCGCTTGTCGGTGATGAAGATGCTGCATTTGCGGGAGGTAGCTATATCGTCGTGCAGAAATATCTGCACGACCTCGATGCCTGGTCAAAAACGGCAACGCCTCTCCAAGAGGAGATCATCGGTCTCACGAAGACAGATAATATTGATATCGACGATGATGACGCTCCGAGAAAGTCACACAAGTCGCTTGCGACCATCGTGGATGCCGATGGTAACGAGCGTGATATCCTGCGCGACTACATGCCCTTTGGACGACCAGGACACCGTGAGTTCGGGACCTATTTCATTGGCTATTCGCGATACCTCTGGCTACTCGAAAAAATGCTGCAGCGCATGTATGTCGATGATCCGCCGGGCGCTTATGACCGGCAGCTCGATTCTCGACGCCGCAGACCGGGGCAACCTTCTTCGCGCCAGCGCGTCTCACACTGCACACCCTGGTCCAAGCGGCGCAGAAAAGTCTCGCCGACAGTGCATTATAGGAGCAACCATTAAGGCGACCGAAGCTGATGCTACTGCGACTGTCAGCTGGGCGTACGACAGCCCGAACCGGTCGGTCTGAGCGCCAGCCCACGTCGAAGCTTTTTACAGCCCTTCGATGAAGAAAGCCTTCGACCTCGAGCCGGCATGGCGAAACTTGACGGCCGCCTGGTAGGACGGGCTGTCGTACCAGGCCCTGGCTGCCGCCATGTCAGGGAATTCGAGGATCACGGCACCTTCGATCGGATCTCCTTCGAGCTGATCGAGGGCACCATAGACGGCGAGCGGCTTCAATGGATGTCCTTGAGCCGCAAGCGAGGCCCGCGGCCCGTAGTCCGCGAGGGCCGCCGGATCGACGGTCTGTTCACGGATCATGACAAAGTAGGTGCTCATGGTGGTCGTCCTTTCGAGTTGGATGATTGCCCAGGCAGAGGCTTGCGGACCGGATCGACTGCAAGCCCCGCTCACCGGCAGCGGCGTCAGACCTGAGCCAATCCGCCGTCGATCGGAAGATCGATGCCGGTGACGTAGCTGGACTCGTCCGACGCGAGAAAATAGGCGCCGGCCGCCAATTCCTCCGGGAGGCCGAGACGGCCGAGCGGCGTCATCGAGGCGAACGCGCCCTTGGCGGCATCGGAGGCTTCGTCGCTGTCGAACTGACCGCGGATGATCGGGGTCTCCGTCGCCCCGGGACTGAGCGTGTTGACGCGGATCCCCCGATCCTTGAGTTCCTGCGCCCAAACACGAACCAGCGCCCGTACGCCTGCCTTGGCGGCGGCGTAGGTGCCATGGGCGGGAACACCTTTCACGTTGATGATAGAGGACACGACCACGATCGAGCCCCCGCGCGACATGAGCGGCAGCGCCTTCTGCACCGTGAACACAACGCCCTTCAGGTTGATGTCCATGGTCTTGTCGTAATGGGCTTCCGACAGATCGAAGATCTTGGCGTGCTCGATGAAACCAGCATTGGCGACGACGATGTCGACCTTGCCCTTTTCCGCTTTGACCGTCGCGTAAAGCCGATCGAGGTCGGCAAGGTTCGCCACATCGCCCTGTACAGCCGTTACGTTTCCGCCGATGTCGGCCTTGGCCTTTTGCAGTTCGGCCTCGCGGCGTCCCGTGATGAACACGTAAGCGCCTTCGCGGACGAACCGCTTCGCGGTCGCCAGCCCGATGCCGCTTGATCCGCCGGTGATGACGGCAACCTTTCCTTCGAGATTGGACATAATATGCTCCTTCATGTGATCGGCGCTCAGGCGCCGATCGGGTCTGAGCGGGACGGTGCCTACGGGACATCCGACGACCGCCGATGGGAGGAGTATTGCTATTCGTGATGGCTCTGTTCAGACTGCCCGGAGCGATAGTGTCTATTCTTTGGAGGAATGGTGGACCGCCTTCAGGCCATGACCACCTTCATTCGTGTGGTCGATACCGGCTCCTTCTCGGCCGCCGCCCGACAGCTTCGCATCGGTCAGCCTGCGGTATCGAAGACCATCGCGCAGCTTGAGGATCGCTTGCAGGTGCGCCTTCTGGTGCGCTCGTCACACGCGCTCTCGCCGACAGACGCGGGCCTGCGCTTTTACGAGCGTGCCCGGCTCGCCATTCAGGAGGTGGATGAAGCGGAGATGGAAGCGCGCGGCGCCGGCGCGGGCCTATCGGGTCGGCTCAGAGTCTCGGCGGCGACAACCTTCGCCCGGCTCATGATCATTCCGCGCTTGCCGGATTTTCTTGCCAAACATCCGTCGCTCGACATCGAGGTGCTTCTCGATGATCGCGTCATCGACCTCGTTGCTGAAGGGATCGACATCGCGCTGCGTATGGGCACGTTGCATGACTCAACCGCGGTCGCCCGAAAGCTCGCCACAGGCGGCAGGTCCGTTGTCGCCACAGCCGCTTATCTTGCCCGGACCGGCCTACCCAAGACGCCGGCCGATATGGCCCACCATCATGCCCTGGTCTACAGCCAGCTCGACGACACGTGGACGTTCCGGAAAGGCGGCGTCGACACAACAGCGGCCGTGCGCGGACGGGTTCGCCTCAGCGCGGCGGAAGGCATTCGAGCAGCAGTTCTGGCGGATATGGGGTTGGCGGTGACCTCGGACTGGATGTTCGCGCCAGAATTGGCAAGCGGCGCCGTTCAGCGCGTGTTGCCGGACTGGACCCTCCCGACCATCGACTTGTGGGCTGTTTTTCCAACCGGCAGGCTTGCTAGCGCGAAGGCCCGCGCTTTTGCCGAATTTGTCGAGGACATACTGAGCGTCGAGTCAGCAACCGCAGTCCAAGGCCGGCTCAGTTAGTTGGCACGCGAGCCCGCCGTCGCCGCCTTCCTTGAAACGCCCACAGTCGTCGAGGTGGTGCTCAATGTCGACGGTCAGTCAGTGGCGTCGGGGTGCGGCTTCATTCCTGTTGATGAACCATTGGTCGTTCGGTCGATGCCAAAATGCCAAGGAGGCGATTGCAGGCCGGCTGTTATCCAGTCCGCAAAAGCGCGCGTTTTCGTAGCCTGCCCGCTTCCGGACGGCGTGACGATGTAAATCGCGCCCTCGTCAGTCACCCGCCAGGTCTCCAGGACCGGAATCAACGCGCCCGTGCTCAAGGCGCGTCCCAGAAGCCAGTCGGTGGCGAGTAACACGCCGAGTCCTGCGACAGCAGCTTGCACCAGGACCTCAGCCTCGTCGGAGACCATCGGGCCGCGAACCGTCACTCGGCGGGTTTCACCATCGGATGAGGCAAAGTCCCAGCGCTCGCGCGTCGGAAATCCGGTGAACACGAGGCATGGGTGGTGGACTAGGTCCTCCGGCCCGTCGAGCGGCGGCGCCTTCGCCAAGTACGATGGAGCCGCACAAAGAAGCCGGCGTCGTTTGCCGATCCGCTGCGCCATTAACCGCGAGTCGGACAATTCGCCGAGCCGCACCGCTAAGTCGAACCTCTCTCCAACGAGGTCGACGAAGCGATTGGAGAACTCCGCCTCGACGGTGACAAGCGGGTGGGCGACTAGGAATTCGGTGATCAGCGGCGCAAGCCACATCCGCCCGAAGGTGCTGGGCAAGGCCAACCGCAAATGGCCGCGCGCTACCCCCGTCGTCAGGCTGGACGCTTCCCGGTCCGCCTCGTCGACAGCCTGCAGGATCGCCCGGGCGCGCTCGAGATAAATGCGGCCGGCCTCGGTGAGCGCCACGGAACGGGTCGTCCGTTCCATCAGCCGGACGTTTAATCGGGTTTCCAGTTCGGCGACCCGCCTCGACAGAGCGGTCGCATCACGCCCGAGCCGGCGGCTGGCTCCCACGAAGGACGACGCCTCCGCCACCGCGACGAAGGCTTGCAGCTCGGCAAAGGCGGCATCACGAGATTGCTGTGGATTCGGCACGACTGTCTTTCGGACCAGCGGGATTATCTTCTCATATTGCGGGAATACCTTCGGAGAAGAAAGGAGATCCTCATGCAAGTGATCGAACTATCGAGGCCCACCCTGGACGGCCTTGCGCGCGCACAGCGTCCAGATCCGACGCCCCGTCGGGGCGAAGTGCTGGTACGCATGAAGGCAGCGAGCCTGAACTATCTGGATGTCGCGGTCGCGAGCGGTGCTTATCCCGGCGTTGATTATCCACTCATCCCGCTCGCCGATGGCGCGGGCGAGGTGGTGGCGCTCGGGGCCGATGTTGATGGGGTGCAAATCGGCGATCGGGTTGCGATCCACCCCAAGGCGGTTTGGCCGTCGGGCCGTGGAACCGCCCGCAACGCCGCGGTCATGCGCGGTGTGAGCCGCCCCGGGTCGCTGCGCGAGCTGGCTGCCGTTACTGCAGAGACGGTGGTGCGCGTGCCGGATCATCTGTCGTGGGCGCAGGCAGCGAGCCTGCCCATCGCGGCGACCACCGCCTGGAACGCACTGGTTACGGGCGACATCGGTCCTGGCCATACTGTGATGGTGCTTGGCACGGGCGGGGTCTCCGTCTTCGCCCTGCAGCTGGCTAAGGCGCGTGGGGCCAAGGTCATCGTGACGTCATCCTCGGATGAGCGCCTGGCCCGAGCAACCTCTCTGGGGGCCGACCATACGATCAACTACCGTGAGACGCCGAACTGGGCGGCCGCAGCGTGGGGGCTGACGGACGGAGTTGGTGTGGATCTGGTGGTGGAAACGGGCGGGGCCGCCACCTTAGCTCAATCACTGGCAGCGGTCCGCCAAGGCGGGGTGGTATTCACCATCGGCTTCCTCAGCGGCGCGCAAACGTCGCTCGACCTAATGCCGATCATCGCCAAGGCGATTCGGGTGCAAGGTTCCAACACGGGGTCGGCCGAGACCCTCACCGATGCGGTCGCCGCCATCGCCGCCCACGCCTTCGAGCCCGTGGTGGACCAGACGTTCGGCCTCGCCGACCTGCGCGGCGCTTACGAGACCCTTTCCGCCGGCGGGCGCCACTTCGGCAAGCTGGCGGTGATTTTGGATTGGTAAGGCTGTGAATAAGCACCGAAGTTTAACCCCGGCCGAACTCCCTACAAAACATTGATAGATTCAAT
>Ga0310811_10011543_pt1 | contig 11465 bp, 10 predicted proteins | sample YCmetagenome_FD_207642 | JGI IMG/M metagenome (GOLD analysis project Ga0310811, IMG submission 207642) | Soil microbial communities from experimental microcosm in Duke University, North Carolina, United States - YC | ecosystem: Engineered > Artificial ecosystem > Soil microcosm > Unclassified ... | reverse complement strand
CAGTCCGGACACCCGTCGCGCCAAGACCGGTGCGACCCGATGGACTCGCGGCCCCGGGACGCACGCGCGGCACTCGCGAGCCGGACCTCCGTGGACGATCTTCCCGTGGGCCGATCCGGCCGGCCGCGGCTTGGCGCACCCCGCGCGGGCGCTGTTCCCTCCGGCCCTCTGGCAGACAGGTCCGAATCACGGCGGAACAGGCGGTTCGAGGCGGGAAGACCCTTACACCCCCGTATGGTCGATACCCACCGACACGCCCGCTGTCCAGAGAGCGCTTACCTCGTTCCGGTGAACGCACTCCCCCGCTCGGCGGGGGGAGGCTAAAGTGCAGCGGTTTGATGCACGGCCGTATGCACGCGCAGGTAGACATAGGCAGTCAGTTTCTATCGGTCGCACCCGCCCAGTCGTTAGCAACGTGGGACTCATTAACCCGATCGTGCTACAACGACACCAGTTAGTAACTACTCGATCGGGATAGATACCCGTTCGATCCCCCCGCGGACCCCCTTGTACGGCTAGAGTGCCTCTTCGACGACACCACTTTCGGTCTAGAGCTGGCGCGGCTGATTGGCCGAAAGTCCCGGTGCCGGTCGGGGGGCACGACCGACTCCAGGGAGGTAGTGACGTGGCTGCCGTCGGCTTATCTCAGGCCGTCAGATCCACGCCAGCCGGCGCCTTGCCGGCGAGCATGGTTCCCCATCCGCGGGAAGAACTGTTTTCCGTGCTGGTGGTCGATGACCACCCGCTGCTGAGGGAGGCGATTGCCGCACGGCTCGCTCAAATGGGAGCGGGCACAGTACACGAGGCTGCCACGGTGGCCGAGGCGAGGGCGCGGGCGACCGCGACAGGTCCCTGTGACCTGGCCATCCTCGACCTCGGACTGCCCGATGGCAGCGGCATCGAGCTGGTCACGGAGCTCCGTAACCACGGTTGGCCTCGGATCGTGGTGCTCGCTTCGTCGGACGACCCGTACGCGGTGCGTTCGGCGTTCCAGGCGGGCGCCCAGGCATACCTGCTCAAGTCGGCCTCGCCCATGGTGGTGACCGACGGCGTGCGCAGGGTGCTCGAGGGTGGCGTGTACGCGGACCCCAGTGTCGCTCCGGTGCTGGCCACCGGTACCCGCGTCCCGGGCACCGACAACACTCCACGCGAGCTGTCGGCGCGCGAGGTGGAGGTGCTCCAGCTCGTGGCGGACGGCCAGTCCAACAAGGAAATCGGCGAGGAGCTCAGCCTCTCCGCGCTCACCGTGAAGTCGCACCTGTCCCGGATCGGCCGGAAACTCGGCACCGGGGACCGGGCACAGATGGTGGCGCTGGCGATGCGCGCGGGCGTCATTCGCTGAGGCGTCGAACGGGCCCCCGGGACGGGCGTACCAGGCGCGGTACGCCCGTCCCGTAGGGTTCAACGCTGTGGAAACCGCAGATCAAGGCATGGATACCAGGACGGATGCCGGGCAGGCCCCCGCGCCCATCCTGTTGAAGGAGCCGGTCGACGGGACCCCACCGGTGATCGCCGGTCCGGCAGAGCTGGCGCACGCCTGCGAGCGGCTCGCGGCCGGCACCGGCGCCGTCGCGGTGGACACCGAGCGGGCGTCGGGCTACCGGTACTGGCCGAAGGCGTACCTGGTCCAGCTCAGACGCGAAGGCGCGGGCACGATACTGCTCGACCCGGTCGCGCTGGCCGGTGACCTCGATCCGCTCCGCCGCGCGATCAACGACCTTGAGTGGGTGCTGCACGCGGCCTCCCAGGATCTGCCCTGCCTCTCCGAGCTGGGCCTGGCTCCGGCGAGCCTGTTCGACACCGAACTGGCCGGACGGCTGACCGGCTACGACCGGGTGGCGCTGGGCACGCTGGTGGAGCGCCTGCTCGGCTATCAGCTGGAGAAGGGCCACAGCGCCGCGGACTGGTCTCGGCGGCCGTTGCCGGTGGACTGGCTCAACTACGCCGCGCTCGACGTCGAGCTGCTGATCCCGCTCCGCGAGAAACTGGAGGCCGAACTCGCCGCGCAGGGCAAGCTGGACTGGGCGCGTCAGGAGTTCGAAGCGGTCCGCACGGCCCCGCAGCCGGCGCCGCGGGCCGAGCCGTGGCGGCGCACCTCGGGCATCCACAAGGTGCGGACCGCACGGGGCCTCGCCGCGGTGCGCGCGCTCTGGGAAGCGCGGGACGAACTGGCGCGCAAACGGGACCGGGCGCCGAGCAGGGTGCTGCCGGACACCGCGATCGTCAACGCGGTACTGGCGGAACCAGGCACGGTGGCCGAGTTGCAGGCGCTGCCGGTGTTCAGCGGCCGGGTCCAGCGCCGCTACACGGCGAACTGGTTCCGGCACCTTCAGGCGGCGCGGGCGCTGCCGCGCGAGGCGCTGCCCAGCCCGTCGCAGCCCAACGACGGTCCTCCGCCGGTGAACCGTTGGGCGGACAAGGATCCCGACGCCGCCGCCCGCCTTTCCGCGGCCCGCGCGGCGCTCGCCGACCTCGCCGCGCACCACCAGCTGCCGGTCGAGAACCTGTTGCTGCCCGATCTTCTCCGCCGCACCTGCTGGCGCCCTCCCGAGGATCGTTCGGAGGCGGGCGTGGCCGAGATGCTGCGGGCGGGCGGCGCACGCCCGTGGCAGATCGCCCTGACCGGACCGCCGCTGTCGCGGGCGCTCCAGGCCAGCGCGAAGGCACCGTGACACCGCGCGGTCCGGCAGGAATCGGGACAGCGTCGACACAGCATTCACAGCGGGCGGCACAGGAAACGCCACAGCGGACGCCGACGCCGCGGTGCCGCACGGTCTGACGGGTGGCGTAGACCACTCGTCCGGGGAACAACCCTTGTTACCGACTAGTAACAAGGGCTACGGTGCGGGGGTACTTCCCGAACCCCCGTGAGACCCCCTGTGAGGAGCGACCGTGGCCGCAACACCCCTGGCGCCAACCGCGCGGGCGGTGCGCAGCGTGGCCTTCGTCGAAGGCGTGCGCACCCCCTTCGGCAAGGCGGGCGAAAAGGGCAGCTACGCCGGCACGCGGGCCGACGACCTGGTGGTCAAGGTCATCCGCGAGCTGCTGCGCCGCCATCCCGAGCTACCCCCGGACCGGATCGACGACGTCGGGATCGCCGCGACGACACAGATCGGTGACCAGGGCCTGACCATCGGGCGGACGGCCGCGCTGCTGGCCGGACTGCCCCGGTCCGTGCCCGGCTTCGCGATCGACCGGATGTGTGCCGGCGCGATGACGGCGGTGACCTCGGTCGCGAGCGGGATCGGCTTCGGCGCCTACGACATCGCGATCGCGGGCGGCGTCGAGCACATGGGCCGGCACCCGATGGGCGAGGGTGTGGACCCGAACCCCCGGATCATCGCCGACAAGCTGGTCGATCCCACCGCCCTGGTCATGGGCCAGACCGCGGAGAACGTGCACGACCGGTTCCCGGCGATCACCCGCCGACGTGCCGACGACTACGCCGCGCGAAGCCAGGAGCGCTACGCCGACGCGGTCAAGACCGGCCGGATCGGTCCCGAACTGGTCCCGGTCGCGACCGCCTCGCCCGAGCTGGGCTGGGGCCTGGCCACCGAGGACGAACAACCACGGCCAGGCACGACGGTCGAGGCGCTGGCCGGGTTGCGCACCCCGTTCCGCCCGCACGGCCGCGTCACCGCGGGCAACGCCGCGGGGCTGAACGACGGCGCGACCGGCGCCATCATCGCCGCCGAGGACATCGCCCGCGAACTCGGCCTCGGCGTGGGCATGCGGCTGGTCGGCTACGCCTTCGCCGGAGTCGAGCCGGAGGTGATGGGCCTGGGACCGGTGCCGGCGACGGAAAAGCTGCTCGCCCGCACCGGGTTGTCCATTTCGGACATCGGGCTGTTCGAGATCAACGAGGCGTTCGCGGTGCAGGTGCTGGCCTTCCTCGACCACTTCGGCATCGGCCAGGAGGACCCGCGGGTGAATCCGTGGGGTGGCGCGATCGCCTGCGGCCATCCGCTGGCCGCCTCCGGGGTCCGGCTGATGACTCAGCTGTCGCGGCAGTTCTCCGAGCATCCCGAGGTCCGCTACGGCCTCACCACGATGTGCATCGGTCTCGGCATGGGCGGTTCGGTCCTCTGGGAGAACCCCGCGCACGTCGGCACGGACGGGAGCAGGAAGTGACTTTCACAGCGGAACAAGCCAAGGCCGCGTTCCCCGCCGAGGTGGTGACACGTGCCCTCACGCGGCTGATCTCCGTGCCGGGACTCACCGGAAAGGTCGCGCTGATCACGCTCGACAACGGGCACGACCACACCCGGCCGAACACCTTCGGGCCCCAGGGCCTGGTGAGCCTGAACGCCGCGCTGGACGAGGCCTTCGCCGCCGAGCCCGTCGCGATCGCGGTGACCGGCAAACCGTTCATCTTCGCGGTGGGCGCGGATCTCTCCGGGGTCGAGGCGATCTCGGAACCGGCTCTGGCGCGGGAGATCGCCGAGACCGGGCATGCCGTGTTCCGCAGGCTGACCGAGTCGGCGATCCCGACCTTCGCCTTCGTCAACGGCGCAGTGCTGGGCGGCGGGCTGGAGCTCGCGTTGTCCTGTCACTATCGGACGCTGTCGGACAACACGGCCGCCATCGCGTTCCCCGAGGTGTTCCTCGGTCTGTTCCCGGGCTGGGGCGGTACCCAGTTGCTGCCCCAGCTGATCGGGGCGGACGCCGCGGTGACCGTGATCATCGAAAACGCGTTGAACCAGAACAAGATGCTGAGCGTGGCCAAGGCCGCCGAACTCGGCATCGTGGACGAGGTGTTCGGTTCCGCGGACTACCTGGAGCAGTCGCTGCTCTGGCTGGCGAAGGTCGTCCGCGGCGAGGTCGAGCCGGTGCGCCGCGAGATCGATCGCGGTGCGACGTGGCAGGCCGCGATCAGCCGGGCACGATCCATTGTGGACGGCAGGACCAAGGGCGCCTCGCCCGGTGCGCGCAAGGCCGTCGAACTGCTGGAGCTGGCGCGTACCGCGGACCTCGAAACCGGGTACGCCGCGGAGAGCTCGGCGCTCGCCGAACTTCTCGTGGACGACACGCTGCGCGCCGGACTGTACTCGTTCAACCTGGTCAACAAGCGCGCGAAGCGACCCGCGGGCGCGCCGGAGAAGTCGTTGGCACGCCCGGTGAACAAGGTCGGCATCGTGGGCGCCGGACTGATGGCCGGACAGCTCGCGCTGCTGTTCGTCCGCCGACTCAAGGTGCCCGTCGTGCTCACCGACGTGGACCAGGACCGCGTCGACCACGGTGTGTCCACTGTGCACGCTGAGATCGACAAGCTGCGCGAGCGCGGGCGCGTCTCGCCGGACGCGGCCAACCGGCTGAAGTCGCTGGTCGCCGGCTCGCTGGACAAGGCCGCCTTCGCCGACGCCGACTTCGTGATCGAAGCGGTCTTCGAAGAGATGAGCGTCAAGCAGCAGGTGTTCGCCGAGCTGGAGCAGTACGTCTCGCCGGAGACGATCCTCGCCACGAACACCTCGTCGCTGTCGGTGAGCGAAATGGGCGCGAAGCTGGCGCACCCGGAGCGGGTCGTCGGGTTCCACTTCTTCAACCCGGTGGCCGTGCTTCCGCTGCTGGAAATCGTGCGCGGCGACAAGACCGATGACGCCGCACTGGCCACCGCGTTCGCGGTCGGCAAGCAGCTGAAGAAATCGAGCGTGCTGGTCAAGGACGCGCCCGCGTTCGTGGTGAACCGCCTCTTGCTGCGCTTCCTCGGCGAGGTGCTGACCTCGATCGACGAGGGCACGCCCTTCGAGGTAGCCGACCGGGCACTCGATCCGCTCGGCCTGCCGATGTCGCCGTTGACGCTGATGCAGCTCGTCGGCCCGGCGATCGCGCTGCACGTCGGCGAGACGTTGCACGCCGCTTTCCCGGAGCGGTTCCCGGTCAGCGAGAACCTGAGGCGCTTCGTCCGGTCCGGCAAGACCGCGGTGTTGCAGTGGAACTCGGGCGGGGACGGCGGCGAGCCCTCGGTGGATCCCGAGGTCGCGAGCCTGTGGGAACGCGGCGACACGCCGTCGAGCGCCGACGAGGTGCGCCGGCGAGCGCTGGCCGCCATCGCCGACGAGATCCGGATCATGCTCGACGAGGGCGTGGTCGCGCAGGCCCAGGACATCGACCTCTGCCTGATCCTGGGTGCCGGCTGGCCGTTCTGGCTCGGCGGCATCACCCCTTACCTCGACCGCACCGGCGTCTCGGAACAGGTCAACGGCCGTCCCTTCCTCGCACCCGGCGTGGCTTCGGTCCCGGCGTGAGCACCGGTGCGGGGGTCACTTCGACGGTGGCCCCCGCACCGGCCGGAAGGCGCTAGGCGCCCAGTGTCCCGATGGCGTCGAGGTCGGCGGAGTCCAGCTCGAAGTCGAAGATGTCGATGTTCTCGGCGATCCGGGCCGCGGTTTTCGATTTCGGGATGGCCACCAGGCCGAGCTGGACATGCCAGCGAAGCACCACCTGAGCGGCTGTCTTGCCGTGCTTGCGGGCGATGCCGGTGAGGATCCGGTGACCGAGCAGCCGGCCACGCGCCAGCGGGCTCCACGACTCGGTGACGATGCCGTGGGCAGCGCCGAATTCGCGCGGTTCCGCCTGCGGGAGCAGCGGGTGCAGTTCGATCTGGTTGACCGCCGGCACGACGTCGGTCTCGTCGAGCAGCCGCCGGAGCTGCGGCACCGCGAAGTTGGACACCCCGATCGCGCGGGCGCGCCCGTCCGCGCGGATCTTCTCCAGCGCCCGCCAGGTGTCGACATAGCGGTCCTGCTGTGGCACCGGCCAGTGGATCAGATACAGGTCGACGTAGTCGAGGCCCAGCTTGGCGAGGCTGGTGTCGAAGGCACGCAAGGCCCGGTCGTAGCCGTGGTCGGTGTTCCACACCTTCGTCGTGACGAACAACTCTTCCCGCGGCAGATCACTGGAACGCACCGCCGCGCCGACGCCGCGCTCGTTGCGGTAGAGCGCCGCCGTGTCGATGGCGCGATAGCCCGCTTCCAAAGCGGTGTGCACCGCCCGCTCGACCTCGCCGTCCGGGATCTGGTACACGCCGAGGCCGATGCTCGGCATCTCGACACCGTTGTTCAGCGTGATCGAAGGAATCATGACCGCACGGTAGCCAAGCCCGGGTCCGGGCCGCCAGCTTCCGTTCGAGAAGCACGGCCGCCGGCTGGGATGGCCGCCTGGGGTGCCGGGTCACCTGAGGGCGGGCAACCGGACGGTCACCGACAGGCCGCCCCCGACCACGGGTTCCGCGGTGACCATGCCGCCGTGCGCCTCGACCGCCGCCCGCACGATCGACAGCCCGAGCCCCGCGCCCGACCGGGCGGTCCGGGCGACCCCGGCCCGGCGGAACGGTTCGAACAGTTCTCCGACGATCGCCGGGTCCACCAACCCGCCCGAGGAACGGACACGCAGCGTCGAGGTGTCCGCGCCCGGTTGCGTGAACACCTCGATCCAGCCGCGCTCCACGTTGTGCCGCACCGCGTTTTCCAGGAGATTCCCGGCGATCCGTTCGAGCAGCGCGGGATCGCCGCGCACCAGCGCCTGCGGGCAGCGGAACTCCGCGCGGATGCCGCGCTGCTCCGCCTCCCCCCTTGCCGCGCGCCACGCGCTGCCGACCACGGCGGCCAGGTCCACCGTCTCGTGCACCGCCACCCCGGCCCCGTCGGCGCGGGCGAGCAACAACAGCGAGCCGACCAGCTGCCCGGCCCGCTCGGTGGCGTCCCGGACCACCGCGGCCATCCGCCGCAGCTCGGCCCGATCGGCGTCCGGATCGGACAGGGTGACATCCAGCTCGGTTCTGATCACCGACAGTGGGGTGCGCAGTTCATGGCTGGCATTGGCGACGAAGTTCCGCTGCGCCTCGAAGGCGGCCTGCAGCCGGTCGAGCATCGCGTCGAAGGTGTGCGCCAGTTCCTCCAGCTCCCCGCGGGCCTTGACGTCACCGATCCGTTCTCCCAGCGACTCGACCGACAGCCGGCGGGCGGTCCCGGTGATCTCCCGCAACGGCCGCAACACGCGCGAGGTGAACGTCCACGCCAGGATCGCGGTCGCCACGACCACACAGCAGAACGCGATCGACCCGGCCAGCAGGACCCGGTCCCGCGCGGTCTCCCGCAGGTGCGCGGCGAGCGCGGAGGCGTCCACCTCCACGCCGTCGACCTGGACCGCGGTTCCCGGTGGCAGCCGCGGCACGGCATCGACCGCGTCGCCCACCAACGTCCAGGCAAGCCAGAGCAGCACCAGACTGACACCCGCGGCCAGCCCGGTCGCCAGCAGCGTGATCCGTGCCCGCAGGCTGCGGGGCTTCACCCCTTCCCGGAACCGGCGTCCGGTACCCGGTATCCAGATCCCACCACGGTCTCGATGATCCCGGGCTCCCCGAGCTTCTTGCGCAGGGTCATCACCGTGACCCGGACGGTCGTGGTGAAGGGATCCGCGTTCTCGTCCCACACCCGTTCCAACAGTTCCTCGCTGCTGACCACGGCACCCTTGGCCGACAGCAGCACTTCCAGCACCCCGAATTCCTTGCGGGTCAGCTCGACCGGCCCACCGGCGCGGCGCACGGTGCGCCGGGCGGGATCGAGCTCGACGTCACCGGCGGTCAGCAACGGCGGCGCGGCCGGGGTGGCCCGCCGACCCAGCGCTCGCACCCGGGCGACCAGCTCGGGGAAGGCGAACGGCTTGGCCAGGTAGTCGTCGGCACCGAGCGAAAGCCCCTCCACACGGTCGGACACCGTACCGCTCGCGGTGAGCATCAAAACCCTGGTGAGCTCACCGGAGGCGACGATCTCCTTGCAGAGCTCGTCACCGGACATCCCGGGCAGGTCGCGGTCGAGCAGCACCACGTCGTACCGCGTGATACTCGCCTTCTCGTGCCCGTCGTCACCGTTGAGCGCGACGTCGACCGCCATGCCCTCGCGACGCAGTCCGCGGGCGATCGCGTCGGCGAGCGGCTCCTCGTCCTCGACTACCAGAATTCGCACGTCAACCACCGTGCCACAGTTTCCTGAGAACCAGTTATGAGGGGACCACCCCAACGTAATGCCTGGTGCCGGAGTTCTCCACTTCGACCGCTCCGGCGCCCGCCGAACCGTTCACCACCCACCGGACCCGGACACCCGATGGTGACACCCGCCACAGCGGCGGGGCGCGGGTGAACCGGGGCGCGACGGCTGCGGGCGGTCCGCCCCGGACACGCCCGTAGTGTCCACTTTGTACTATCCGCACCGGCCACACACGTCACCGGCCGGGCCGGAACCCCTCAGGCTTGGAACGGCAGGCGTGGAAAAGCGGGGCCCCGACCGTGGAAATCGTCGCACCGGTTCACCCCGCGCGCTTATCCCCGGTCCCGCAGGGCACGCCGCAACGCCCGCACCGCGTGATGAATACGCGATTTCACGGTGCCCGGAGGAATACCGAGGTCGCTCGCGACCTCGTGCACGGTCCGGTCGCGCAGATATGTCTGCGAAACGACTTCCCGCTGCTCCGGGGAAAGGCACTGAAGCGCCTGATAAACCACCATCGAGGACAGTGTGCGATCCGATTCGTCCGGCACGCCGATCGCGTCCGCGTCGGCCTCTTCGACCTCCTGCGGGCGCGCCTGCCTGCTACGCCAGCCGTCGATCACAATGCGGCGGGCCACGGTGTAGAGCCACGCGCGCAACATTTCCGGATCCCGGTCGAGCTTGTTGGCATTTCGCCAGGCGCGGATCAACGTCTCCTGCACGACGTCCTCGGCCCAGAGTCGGTCACCCCGGGTCAGGGTGACCACAAAGGCAAGCAGTGGCCTGCCGAATTCCTCGTAGAGCACGGTGGCCAGGTCGTCATGCGGAACGTCGCCGAGTGCGGCGGCGTCTCTGGCGCGAAGTGTCGGGCTGGGATGTCCCACGGGTCACATCCTGGTGTCGAAAGCATGGTTCGTCCAGACTTAAATGAGATAGAAAAGATTTTGAACCGTGTCCTAGCCGAGCGCGTATCCCCCAGCGAAGACCACGGCGGAGCACCAGCCCCGAGGTGCTCACCTCCACATGAACGCGAGTGTCCACAGTGGATCCACTGCGCCCTTTTCCAGCACTTCCGTGCCTGGCCTACTTCAGGAAGGAAGTCTCCATGCACGCTGTCCCCGCTGCTGTTCCCACGGTTGTCCGGACCATGCGGACGCTTCGCCGGGCGGGCAGGCCCACAATCACATTCCTCCCGACGGCGCCACCTGTAATGAGCCGAATGGCCGTATCCGCCGGCGAAAACCACGACGGGGGAACGACATGACGGCCATGCTCCTCGCGCAGGCGCAGGCACAGCCGGACGCCGGCCTTCGGCACGTCGCCCAATATTCCGCGCGACTGTCCTACGTGTGCATGTGCCTCACCCTGTGCTGGGGCGTGCTCACCGCAACAGGCTGGGTGCGCAACATCACCGGGCGCAAGGCGCTGCGCGGTTCGCATCTCGCCCTGGCCACCCTCACCCTGGCCTTCGGCGGAGTGCACGCTTTGTGCTTCCTGTTCCTCTCGACCGGCGCGCTCAGCCTCGCGTACATAACCATCCCGCTCTTCGTGCCGGGCGCGCTCGCCCGGCACGAACTCGGGATCGTCGGGTTCGAACTGATGCTGGCGATCGCGCTGACCGCGAGCCTGTACCGGTTCACCTCCTACCGGCGCTGGCTGTGGCTGCACCGCCTGGCCTACCTCGCGGTCGGGCTCACCGCCGTCCACTCGCTGCTGGGCGCCATCGCCAACGGGCACCTCGCCGTCGACTGGCTGATCGGGATCACGCTGCTGGTGCCCACGGTGACCCTTTCGGTGCTGCGCTTCCTGCCCGTCCGGACACTCGAGCGGATCGGCCTGCTGGAGGAGCAAGTCTGATGAAGAAACCCGCGCTTCGCGGCGGCCCGCGCATCAGCGTGGACAACGACCGCTGCGAGCTTTACGGAATCTGTGAATGGGAGGCGCCCGCGCTGTTCCGGCTGGACCGCGACGGGCGCCTGAGATACCAGCGGCAACCGGTCCCGGCGGACTTCGCCCCGGCGGCCGCGGCGGCGAGGAGTTGCCCGATGCAGGCGATCGTGCTGAGAGGCTTCCCCCAGGGAGCCCTTTCCGAGAAAGGTTCTTCCGGTGAGTGACGGCGACCGGATCGTCATCGTGGGCGCCGGGGTCGCCGGGCTGCGGGCCGCGGAACGGTTGCGGGAGCTCGGTTTCGACGGCGAACTGGTGATCGTCGGGGAGGAGCGCCGACGGCCCTACCATCGCCCGATGGTGTCCAAGCAACTGGTGATGGGCACCGTCCGGCCGATCGACGCGAGCCTCCAGGCCTATGTGGACCTCGACGCGCACTGGCGCCTCGGCACCCGGGCCACCCAGCTGGACACCAGGGAACGGGTGGTCCATCTGCCCGGCGGCGAACAGCTCTGGTACGACGGCCTCGTCGTCGCCACCGGCGTGGTGCCACGACACCTGCCGGGCGCGCCCCGGCACGACCCGAGGGTCCGC
>Ga0310811_10011542_pt1 | contig 11466 bp, 7 predicted proteins | sample YCmetagenome_FD_207642 | JGI IMG/M metagenome (GOLD analysis project Ga0310811, IMG submission 207642) | Soil microbial communities from experimental microcosm in Duke University, North Carolina, United States - YC | ecosystem: Engineered > Artificial ecosystem > Soil microcosm > Unclassified ... | reverse complement strand
CCTCGCGCGTGACGATCGACATCGCCTGCGCCATCGCGCGGCGGTCGCCGCCGACCTTGAACGTGTGGTCGAGGCCGACGTACAGGCCTTCGGTGTTTTCGCGAATGATGACGAGGTCGACGTTCTCGTACCGGCCGCCGGGCACCATCGTCTTGGTCGGCCGCACGTTGGCGTAGAGATCGAATTCCTGGCGCAGCGCAACGTTGACGGAGCGATAGCCGCCGCCGACGGGCGTCGTGAGCGGTCCCTTGAGGCACAGCTTCGTGCGGCGAATCGAATCGAGCGTCGCGTTCGGCAGCGGCGTGCCGGCTTTGTCGACCGCCGCCATACCGCCGTACTGCTCGTCCCAATCGAACTGGACGCCGAGCGCGTCGAGGGCCTGCAATGTCACTTTCGTGATCTCGGGTCCGATGCCGTCGCCCGTGATCAGGGTGGCCGCGCGCTTCGTCACGGCACGCCGGGCGTGAGGTTTTTCACCGCTCGCGTCAGTGCCGTCCACGGATCATCACCTTCACCGCGGGCCGTCGTGCGCCAACCGACTCGCCCGACCCGCGTATCGATCAGGACCACGGCGAGCTCCGCCGTGGCCGTTCGGCCATCTGGCCGTCCGGCCGTCGCGCGAAACACGAGCGCCGCCGGCACCAGTACATATCGGCCACCCACCAGTCCCATCAACGTCCTGAGCTGTGAGCGGAGCGGATCAGCGACGTCGACGATGTTGGTCGCGCGAAGCAACGGCGTTCCCATCTGGTCGGGATCGGTCACGATACCGGGCGCGTGCCGCGCGATGCGGCGCAGCTCGGCGGGGCCGGCCCAGCTGACTTCAGGCGCGCGCGCCGTCAGCAGCGTGCCGAGAATGCTGTCGCATTTGTCGAGCGTGGCGCGCCGATCCGCGAGCAGTGTCTCCCAATGCAGCGAATCCTCAGCCGCAACGAGCGCCAGCGGCGTGAGCGCCACGCGCTGGCCCGCGATACCCGCGGTGGGAAGCGGGGCGGTCGGGGCCGGGACCGGTGTCTGAGAAGATTTCTTGCCGCCACACGCGGACACCAGACACCAGGCACCTACGACCAAGTACTTAATTTTCAAGCGGTTAGTCACGGCGGGCAATTTAAGCGAGCGTGAGGCCGCCGTCCACCACGATGACTTGTCCGGTGATGTGTCGCGCCGCTTCACTGCACAAAAACAGGATCACGCGCGACACGTCTTCCGGCTCCGCGACGCGACCGAGCACCGATTCGTGCTCGGCACGCTCGAGCACTTCGCGCGGCAGCTGCGTGAGCAGCTCGGTCTTTACGAATCCGGGAGCGACGGCGTTGACGTTGATTCCTGCGGAGCCGAGATCGACCGCGGCCGCCTTGGTGAGACCGATGAGCGCGGCCTTGCTCGCGGCGTAGTTCGCGATGCCGAAACCGGGACGGAACGCCTGATGGCTCGCGACGCTGACGATTTTGCCGAAGCGGTGCGCGCGCATCTGCGGGGCGACCGCGTGAATGCAGTTGAACGCGCCACTGACGTTCGTGTCCATCACTTCCTGCCATGCCTCGGGCGTCAAGCGCCAGAGCGCGCCGTCGTGCGTGACGCCCGCGTTGTTGATCAGATAATGCACGTCGCCGAGTTTCGTCCGCACCTCGCTGACGAACTGCTCGACGGAGGTCATCTTGCGCACGTCGCAGACGCCCGAGTAGCACGGCACGCCGTAGGCTTTGATGGCCGTTTCAGTCAGCAGCGCCTGCGCGCCGACGTCGCGTCCCGGCATCTCGACATAGTTGAACGCGACCCCGCAACCGACTTGCGCGAACTCGAGGGCGACGGCGCGCCCCAGTCCCGTCGCTCCGCCCGTGACCATCACGACTCGGCCACGCATCGATTCGGGAGCTCGCTGCGCTTGAGGCCGCTCCTGCACCGCCGAGGCGGCGGCTGCCCGCGCGCCCGCTGACCAAGGGTAAGAGCTGCCCGAGGAGGGAGGACTCAAGCGATCGAACGTACGCGCGAGCTTGAACATCGGCAAGCGGCGCCACAACTTACGCGCGTGCGGGCGCCGTCCATCCTCCTCTGGACCGTCATCTCCTTGTTGGGCGCCGCGGCGTTCGGCGTGCTCGCGCTGTCGCGCGGCGAGACGATCAGCGCCGCCTGGCTGCTGACCGCGGCCGTCTGCACGTACGTCGTCGGCTACCGCTTCTACTCGAAATTCCTGGCCGACAAAGTCTTTGGCCTCGACCCCCGCCGCGCGACGCCGGCCGAGCGGCTGAACAACGGGCACGACTTCGTCCCGACGAATAGATGGGTGCTGTTCGGCCACCACTTCGCGGCGATCGCGGGTGCCGGCCCGCTGGTCGGTCCGGTGCTCGCGGCGCAGTTCGGTTTCCTCCCTGGCACGCTCTGGCTTGTGATCGGCGTCGTTGTCGGCGGCGCGGTGCAGGACTTCACCATCCTGTTCTGCTCGCTCCGCCGCGACGGCAAGTCCCTCGGCCAGATGGCGAAGGAGGAGGTCAGCCAGGTGACCGGCGTGACGGCGATGATCGCGGTCCTCGCGATCATGATCATCCTGCTGGCGGTCCTCGCGCTGATCGTCGTGAACGCCCTCCGCGCGTCGCCGTGGGGGCTGTTCACGATCGCGTGCACGATCCCGATCGCGCTGCTCATGGGCTGGTGGATGAAGCGCTGGCGGCCGGGCAAGGTCGGCGAGGCGTCGGTGATCGGCGCGCTGCTGCTGCTCATCGCGCTCGTCGCCGGCGGCAGCGTCGCCGGCAATCCGACCCTGTCAGCGGCGTTCACCCACACCGGCACGTCGATCACGTGGATGATGATCGGCTACGGCTTCATCGCGTCGGTGCTGCCCGTATGGATGCTGCTCTGCCCGCGCGACTACCTCTCGACCTTCCTCAAGATCACGACGGTGCTGGTGCTGGGCGTCGCGATTCTCATCATCTTGCCGCCGCTGCGGATGCCCGCGCTGACGCCATTCGCGACGGCGGGCGAAGGCCCGGTGTTCGCGGGCAAGCTGTTCCCCTTCGCGTTCATCACGATCGCGTGCGGCGCGATCTCGGGATTTCATTCGCTTGTGGCGTCGGGCACCACGCCGAAGATGATCGCGCGCGAGACGGACGCGCGGGTCATCGGCTACGGCGGCATGGTCATGGAGTCGTTCGTCGGCGTGATGGCCATAATCGCCGCGTGCACGCTCGATCCGGGCGTCTACTTCGCGATGAACACGACGCCCGCGGCCCTCGCCGGCGCGTCGAGCGTCCTGAACCAGGCCGGGTTCGTCGTGACGCCCGAATACATGCAGGCGCTCGCGCAGCAGATGGGCGAGCAGACGCTGATCGCGCGCACCGGCGGCGCGCCGTCACTCGCGGTCGGCATCGCCCACATCTTTTCCGGACTCACGAGCGCCATCGGCGGAAAGACGCTGTCGGCGCTGTGGTATCACTTTGCGATCATGTTCGAGGCGCTGTTCATCCTCACGACCATCGACACCGGCACGCGCGTCGGCCGCTTCATGCTGCAGGAAATCGGCGGCCACATCTGGCCGAAGTTCGGGCAGACGTCGTGGTTGCCGAGCGTCGTGATCTCGAGTGGCATCGTGTGCGGCGCGTGGGGCTATTTCCTCTACCAGGGCGTCGTCGATCCGTACGGCGGAATCAACGCGCTGTGGCCGTTGTTCGGGATTGCCAACCAACTGCTTGCCGCGGTGGCGCTGTGCGTGGCGACGACGATCCTGATCAAGATGGGTCGGCAGCGCTACGTCTGGGTAACGCTCGTCCCGTTGGTCTGGCTCATCATCGTGACGATGACCGCGGGCGCGCAGCTCGTCTTCTCGTCCGACGCGAAGCTCGGCTTCCTCGCCCGCGCGGCCGCGCTCGCCGGCTCGGCCGATCCCACGGCCGGCCAGCGGATCGCCAACTACTACCTCGATGCCGGCCTCACGCTCTTCTTCATGGGCGTCGTCGCGATGCTGATCGTCACCTCGGCGCGAGAGTGGTGGCTCGTGTTGTCTCGACGCAAGGCCGCAGTCGTGCACGAGGCCCCGTTCGTACCGTCTGCCCTCGTCGCCGGCGACTAGCGCACGACGCTCGCGCTCGTCGTCATACTGCTCGGCGGAGCGCAGAACCCCCGCCTCCGCGTTGGAATCGTCGCCTCCGCGATTCACCTGGACGGCCGCCTCGACGAACCGGACTGGGCCGCGGTTGATTCCATCGCCAACCTGACCCAGGTCGAGCCCAACGAAGGAGCCGCACCGTTTGCCCGCACCGTGGTGCGGGTGCTGGCGACCAGTGACGCCATCATCGTCGGAGTTCGCGCCGACGACCCTGAGCCCGCGCGCATCGTCAGCTATGCCCGCGAGCGCGACGCGACGCTCGATGCAGAAGACCACATCAAAATCGTCCTCGACACCTACCGCGACGGCCGCTCGGGATACGTGTTCGCGGTCAACGCCAACGGCGCGCGCTACGACGCGTTGGTCGGCAATCAAGCAGCGGAGGGCGAACGCGCCGATTGGGACGGCGTGTGGGAAGCGGCCACGGCCAGGACGCCAAGTGGCTGGTCGGCCGAGATCCGCATTCCGCTCAAGAGCATCCTGTTCCGGCCGAAACTGGCGGAATGGGGATTCAACATCGAGCGCCGGATTCAGCGGCTCCAGGAGACGGACCGCTGGGCGGGCCCGCGCCGCGACTACCGCGTCACCGTCACGAGCCAGGCCGGGCTCCTCACCGGCGTGCCGCGCTTCGACCTCGGCATCGGCCTGAGCGTGCGTCCGTCGGTCACCGGCGGCCTCGCTCGCGACAGCGTCGCGGCGCCGACCGTCGATCGCAGCCACGCCAGTCTCGATATCACGCAGCGGCTGGGGAACAACGGGCTGGCTTCCGTCACGTTCAACACCGATTTCGCCGAGACCGAAGTCGACAGCCGCCGCATCAACCTCACGCGCTTTCCGCTCTTCTTCCCGGAGAAGCGGACGTTCTTTCTCGAGGGCGCCGACATCTTCGACTTCGGCCTGGGCCTGGAAGGGGACCTCGTTCCGTTCTTCAGCCGGCGCATCGGACTCGTGGAAGACAGCCTGGGGGAGAGTGAGCAAGTACCGCTCGATGCCGGCATCAAGGTCAACGGACGCTTCGGTGGCACCAACGTCGGCGCCCTCGCGGTGCGTACGGGGGACGTGGCCGGACTGCCCACCGCGAATACGTTGGGCGTCGTCCGGATCAAGCAGAACGTGCTCCAGGAATCGTCCGTCGGGATTCTCGCGACGGCCGGAGACCCGCTCGGCCGCTCGGGACGCTGGATGGCCGGGCCCGACTTCTTATACCAGACGTCGCGCTTTCGCGGCGACAAGAATCTGCTCGTCGGCGCGTGGATGCTCGGTTCCGGTGGGACCGGCGTTACCGGCGGTCGCGACGCCGGCGGCGTGGCGATCGCCTACCCCAATGACCTGTGGGACGCGGGCTTTAGCTACAAGCGCATCGGGGAGTCCTTCGATCCGTCGATCGGGTTCGTACCGCGCTCGGGAGTCCAGATTGCCCGGCTCGCCTATGTCTGGCAGCCGCGTCCGACCAGGCCGATCGGGCCGCTCCACATCCGGCAGTGCTTTTGGGAAAACGAGCTCACATATGTCGCCGGACTCTCCGGGACCTGGCAGAGCTACGAGTACTTCATGGCCCCAATCAACTGCCGGCTCGAGAGCGGCGACCGTTTCGAATTCAACATCATTCCGACCGGTGAGCGACTCGCCGACACGTTCGCCGTCGCGGACAACGTCGTGATTCCGGCGGGAACGTACCGCTTCTTTCGTTTTCGGCTGGAAGCCGGACTGGCGATGAAGCGACGCTTCACCACGCAGCTCACGTGGTGGTTTGGCCGCTTTTACAACGGGCGCCTCGATCAGTTTGAGGCGGTCGGCGCCTGGAAGCCGTCATCGCTCGTCATCGTGGAGTTCTCGGGCGAGCACGACGTCGGCCGCATGCCCGAAGGCAGCTTCACGCAAGACCTCGCGAGCACGCGCCTGCGCATCGACGTGTCCCCGGATCTGCAGCTGTCCAGTCTGTGGCAGTACGACACGGAGTCGCGCACTGTAGGGACGAACACGCGCCTGCGTTGGACCTATCGGCCGCTGGGCGATCTCTTCGTCGTCTACAATCACAATCTCCGCACGCGCGATCCGGTGACGGCGCAGCCGGAGCTGACGTTCGCGTCCAACCAGCTGCTCGTGAAGCTGCAGTACGCGTTTCGCTACTGAGGCGACCGCGCGGCATCGAGCGCCGCGCGCAGTCCGCCAAGCACGTCCGCGAGTTTTCCGTCGGCCCAGAAGTGCATGTAGTAGATCTTCGGCTCTTCCCCGATCAGATGGCTGTGCAGCGCCGTCGCGGTGATCCCGTGAGACGTGAGCGCGCTCAGGACCGGCGCGACTTTGTCGCCGGTGATCGAGAAGTCGCCGGTCGCGACTGCGCGCCCGCCTTCGAGCAGCTGCACGTTGATCGGCGTGCCGTACGCTTGCGCCGGGTTCAGCGTGCGGCCGTTGACCTTCACCGGTCCTGTAACCAGCACCGTCGACATCAGCGCGACGTTCCCTTGGACGCGTCCGTGGAGACCGAGCGTGCCGAAAACCGTGGCGGTGTCGATGGTGACGGGTGCCGCCGCCGCAGCAGTCACCGGACGCGGCGTCTTGGTGCGCGCGAGCACGCGATCGAGGCGCGTGGCGAGATCGAGTGGACTGCCGTCGGCGTGGTAATGCACGTACGTGACCTGCGGATCGCCCACGATGTGATTGTGGATGGCCATCACGTCGATCTTCTGCGCGGCGAGCTCGGCGAGTGTCGCCTTGACCTCGTCCGCGGCGAGCACGAGGTCACCCATCATCGACGCCCCCCCGGAGGAGTCGGTCGCGAATCCCGCCCACGCCCCCAGCGCGAGCGCCGGGGCGACGGTGACGTCGCCGATCTTGAGGGTAATGTCGCGGCGTGGCCAGCCGTACCGATAGAAGCCGCCCGTCATCGTTCCGGACGTCTTCAGGATTTTGCCGACGGAGTCCCAGGGAGCGGCGAGTGGTGCTTGGGCCGCGAGCGCAGTGGTAAGGCAGAGAGAAATGGCAACAAAGGACAGACGGGCACGCATGACTCACCTCGGTGCGAGTGGGGCAGCGACGTAACATACCCCGACGCCGACACCGCGGCTGATTCAGACCGAAACTAGAGCTCTACGTATGCGCCGACCTCGAACACCTGATTGGGCGGGATCTTGAAGAAGGCCGTCGCCCGCAACGCGTTGCGCGACATGAACGAGAACAGGCGCTCGCGCCAAATCGCCATGCCCGGCCGGTCGGACGCGATCAGCGTCTCGCGCCCCAGGAAGAACGTCGTCCCCTCGAGCGGAATGTCGAGATGGCTTTTCTTGCACGCGGCGAGCACTTCATTGATATCCGGGTCCTGCATGAAGCCGTAGCGGGCGATCACGGCGTGAAAGCCCTTGCCGCTGCGCTTGACCGTGACGCGCGTTTCCGGCGAGACGTGCGGGACGTCCTCGGTGGTGATCGTGAGGAATACGATCTTCTCGTGCAGCACTTTGTTGTGCGTGAGGTTGAGCACGAGCGCCGGGGGTGTGCCGTCCGAGCTGCCGTACATGAAGACCGCCGTCCCCGGCACGCGGGTCGGCGGCTCCGCGGCGAGATCGGCCAGCAGCAGCTTGAGCGGTACCGTCTTCTCCTGCATGCGCTTGGAGAGAATCTCGCGCCCGCGCTTCCAGGTGCTCATCACGAAGTACAGAATGATCGCGATGGCGAGCGGCACCCAGCCGCCGTGCCAGATCTTCAGCGCGTTCGAGACGAGGAATGTGAGATCGACGATCAGAAACACGCCGGCCACGCTCGCCGCCTTCAGTATGCTCCAGCCCCACACCTCGCGACTCATGACGTAGAACATCACCGTCGTCAGCGCCATCAGCGTCGACAACGCCACGCCGTACGCGCCCGCGAGATTGCTCGACGTCTGGAACCCGAACACCAGCGCGATCGTCAGCACGGCGAGCATCTTGTTGACGGTCGGCACGTAGATCTGCCCGATCTCGCGCGACGACGTGTGCCAGATGTCCATGCGCGGGATGTAGCCGAGCTGCACGGCCTGGCGCGTGAGCGAGAAGGCGCCGGAGATGATGGCCTGCGACGCGATGATCGCCGCGGCAGTCGCGAGCGGAATCAGGAAGTACAGCGCTTTGGCCGGCGCCAAAAGATAGAAAGGATTCGCAGCCGCGTCCGGCTGCGACAGGAGCAGCGCGCCCTGCCCGAAATAGTTGAGTATCAGCGCCGGCAGCGGGATCGTGAACCAGGCGAGCTGGATCGCAGAGTGGCCGAAGTGGCCAAGATCGGCGTAGAGCGCTTCACCGCCCGTGACGGCCAGGAACACCGCCCCAAGCACGATCAGACCGCGACCCGGATCCTCCGCGAAGAACCGGATTCCGTGCGTCGGCAGCACGGCAGCGAGCACCGACGGATTTCGCATGATGCCGTTGAGGCCCAGGACCGCCAGCGCGAGAAACCAAACCAGCATCACGGGACCGAAAACGGCACCGACGCTGGCCGTCCCCTTGCTCTGGAACGCGAATAACCCGATCAGAATGAGCAGTGTGATCCAGATGACCCAGTGCTGCAGCGCCGGCGTGACGATCTCGAGGCCTTCGACCGCCGACAACACCGAAATCGCCGGGGTCAGCGCGCCGTCGGCGTAGAGCAGTGCCGCGCCGAAGATGCCCAGGACGATCATGATCCGGCGCGGCGACAAACCGCGCGCGATCAGGCTGCCGTTGACGAGCGCCATCAGCGCCAGCACGCCGCCCTCACCCTTGTTGTCCGCGCGGATGATCACCACGTGGTATTTGACCGTGACGATCAGGATGAGCGCCCAGAAGATCAGCGACAGGACGCCCAGCACGCTGCTCTGCGTGACCGCGATGCCGTGCTGCCCGTGAAACGCCTCGCGCATCGCGTACAGCGGGCTCGTTCCGATGTCCCCGTAGACGACGCCGAGCGCCAAGAGTGCCAGTCGCGCGAGATAGCGACCCTGCGGGTTCTGGGGAGAGTGGCTCGTCGCTGTGGGATTCTGGGGAACTACCGGGGCGCTCATTGCGGGGGGACTTTATGCGCGCGGCTCCAGAAAGGCCAGAGGAGGACCAAACCCAAAGTGCCTGCTGCACTTACGAGGAAGGCCGTCGCGCCGCTCACGCGCTGAAAAATGACGCCAAGCGTGATTCCACCGACTAATGCCGCGACACCCGTCAACGCATGGTACGCGCCGAACGCGCTGCCCCGCTTGCCGCCGCCGGTCTCCGCGGCCACGAGTTTGCGCTCCGGACTCTCCGTCAAACCCGCGACCAGGCCGAGCGCGAGAAACAGAATCCATGCCGTGACTCGATTGTTTGCCCGCCACATTCCGGCCGCGAGAAAAACGTACGCCACCCAGCCGAGCCACATCGTGCGTGACGCCCCCACGCGGTCGGCCAGCGAGCCGCCGAGGAAGCTCGTCGACGATTTGACGACGTGCACGCCGGCCCACAGCAGCGGCACGAGCGCAACCGCGACGCCCAGCCTCTGCGCCCGGAGGATCATCAAGGTTTCCGGCATACGCAGGAGATAGAAGGCGGCGATAGCAATAATCGACGGCGAAAGGCGGCGAAGGGCGGCGGCGGGCGGCAAAGGCGTTTCCGCCGCCGTTTCATCACTCCGCCGCTCGCCGTCCCTCACCGCCCACGTGGCCAATAACACCACCAGCACCCCAGGCACGATGCTCGCCAGGATCACCGTCCTCACATCCGCGCCCCGGGTCAGCACCACCCACGCCACGAGCGGGCCGATGATCGCGCCCACATGATCCATGCCTCGCTGCAACCCAAACGCCCGGCCTCTGATCTCGGCCGGCGAGACGTCGGCGATCAACGCGTCGCGCGGCGGTGTGCGGAGCCCTTTGCCCAGCCGGTCGACGACGCGCAGGCCAACGACCTGCCACGCGGCCGCCGTAATCGCGATGATCGGACGGACCAGCACGGCCAGCAGGTAGCCCCCGACGATCAACGGGCCGCGGCGCTCGCGGCGGTCGGCCATCCGTCCGGCGATGAGCTTTACGAACGCCGCGGCGGCATCGGCCGCGCCGTCGAGCGCGCCGAGCGCCAGGGCCCCGCCGCCGAGCACGCCGGTGATGAACGCCGGCAGCAGCGGGTACACCATCTCACTCGCAAAATCGTTGAGAAGGGAAACCGCACCGAAGAGCTTGACCTGCCGGGGAAGAGGCTGGCGATCACTCACTCAGGCCGAGTCCCCAGCGAATCAACGTGACCGGCAGGCCGCCGTACGGGAGCACGGCGTCGTGAAACCCGCGCAGCGTGAAGCTCTTACCCTTGGCCTTCCGAAAATCGTCGCGCAGCCGCAGCAGCTCGCGACGCCCCACGGCGTAGCAGAGCTGATACGCGGGCCACGCGCAATAGCGCCGCACCTCCGCCTCCGCGTTGCCGCGTTCGATGTGCAGATCGTTGATCATTTGCTCGACCGCCTGAGGCCGCGTCATCCCGCGCGTATGCAACCCGACGTCCAGCAGGATCCGCACCGCGCGCCACAGCAGATGGACGCGCTGGAAGAACAGCTCCTCAACGGACGCATAGAATCCCTCTTCGCCCATCATGTCTTCGCAGTACAACGCCCACCCTTCGACCGTGAGCGGGGTCCAGAGATTCTTGCGCGTGTGCGAGCGCTGCTCCTTCGCAATCACGAGCTGCAGGTGATGGCCGGGATAGCCCTCGTGGAGCGCCGTCGCCGCGAGCTCATAGCGGCAGTGGTCGCGCAGAATCCGCTCCTGTTGCTGCGCCGGCAGACGCGAGTCCGGAACCGTGACGTAGAACCAGCCGGTGCGATCGCGGCTGTAAGCGCCCGGGCTGTCGTACGCGGCGTACGGAATCACAGGACGCATGAATTGGGGCGTCGGAATCACGCCCAACGGGGCTTGGGGAATCGGGGCCAGCGCCTTTTCGGCCACGAAGTCGCGGGCCCGGGCCATCTCCTTCGCGTACGCGTCGACGAGCTCAGCAGGACTCGGATGCTCGGCGCGCAGCTTGTCCACGAGCGCGGGCCACGGCTTGCCATCGAGGCGCGCGGCGAGCCGCTCGAGATCGGCTTCGACTTCCTCCTTGAGCCTGAGGCCATAGCGCCACAGCTCCGGCGCCGAGTCGCGCAGCGCATGCTGGTAGTGCAGCAGGAAGTTGAATTGCTCCTCACCGATGGCGAACTGATCGCTGCCGAGCTCCAGCCAGCGTTCCAGGTTCGTGTCGAACTTGGTCAGCGCTTCGCGGGCCGCTTCGGCGGCGGCCTTGAGCCGCGCGGCGTGCATCGGCGCTTGAGCGCCGAGGGACGCGCCCATCTCCTGTACGAGCTGCCGGCCGCCTTCCGTCATGCGCTGCGCCGTCTCGACGAATACGCGCACCGGCTCCTCGAGCGTG
>Ga0310811_10011540_pt1 | contig 11467 bp, 7 predicted proteins | sample YCmetagenome_FD_207642 | JGI IMG/M metagenome (GOLD analysis project Ga0310811, IMG submission 207642) | Soil microbial communities from experimental microcosm in Duke University, North Carolina, United States - YC | ecosystem: Engineered > Artificial ecosystem > Soil microcosm > Unclassified ... | reverse complement strand
CACAAGTCCGCCGCCTACCTGGTCAACGACGACAACGCGAACGACATCGTGGGCGATCTGCCGCCGACGGTCCCGCCGGTGATCGGCGGCTGACGGCGCGATGCAGACGGTGCGTTGGCGGCTGACGCCGCTGCAGTTCGACTTCGTGTGGGAGGGCCTGGCGGCGGGCGAACTGCCCTTCCCGTTCCAGGTCCGCTCGCACGGCGAGGACGACGTGGAGCGCTCACACCTGCGCCGGCAGGCGGCGTTCGAGCTGCGTCAGCAGGGCATGACCAGGGGCGACGACCTGGACCCGGAGCTCAAGGACGCGCTGACGGCCTTGGTGCGCAACGACTATGTGCTGGACTCGGTGTGGCTGCCGCTGGAACCGGCGGGAATGTCGCCGGTGCGTACGATCGCGGCCCGCACGGGCCATCGGGCGACGCTGGCGGTGCAGCTGCCGGGCGACACCGAGCACACGGGCGGCGACGTGCTGCTGGCGGACATCCCGTCGGAGGCGATGGTGCCGGCGGTGGTGGCGGAGCTTCCGCCGGCGCCGCCGGGCCGCCATCCGGCGCTGTCGGTGCCGGTGGCGCAGCGCAACCAACCCCGCCAGGACGACTACGACGGCGGGGTGATGGTGGCGTCCCAACAGGGTTACGACCGAGCCAGCCGTGAGCGGCAGGCGGTGGAGCAGTTGACCCAGGCCCGGCACCTGCGCGCGGGCGAGCTGGGCGCGACGTTCCGCGACCAGCAGGGCCGCAAGGTCCGCTCGGGCGTGCTGCGCTGGTTCGACAACGTGGACGACGGCCGCTACCTGATGCTGCACGAGCAGGACTACGGCGGCCAGCGCGTGATCGTGCAGCCGGCCGACGCGAACGCGATCGGCCAGCGGCTGCACAACCTGCGTTAGGCGATCTCCAGCAGTACGGGCCGCAGCGCCCAGCTGAACGCCGCGGTGTTGTCGATGAGCGCGGGGGAGGCCAGCACCTGGTTGAACCCGCGCCGCATCCAGAACTGCCCGCGCACCGGCAGCTCGGTGATCATCAGATGGAACGGCCGCACGGCGCGGGCCAGCTCGGAGCCGACGTCGCCGACCAGGTCGGTGATCCACATCCGGGAGCTGTCCCGGTGCCGGCCGTGCCGCAGCTCGTGCCGCGTGAGCTGGGCGTCCCACTGCCGGATGGGCTCGATGAGCGCCCCGAGCGCCCGGCACACGGCCGGCCACCGGGCCATCCAGCGGTCGTCGCCGAGCGACATGCCGTCGAGGATGCCGTCGAACCAGTGCAGCCACTCTTCCGAGACGGCGGCGCGGTCCACCCCGGGCGCGGGCAGCACGGGCACCCACGGGTCGGTCGGCGGGTAGGGGTCATGGGGCACGCTCAACGCGAGCACGTCCCGGAGGAAGAGGGCGGTGCGGACGTCCGGTCGGACCCCGATCTGCAACGTCCAGGTGGGTTGGCGTTCGGCGAGCATGGCTGACCTCCCTCGGGCGGGGAAGGTGATCTTCCACACACAGAATGAGGCAGCGCCCGCGTTCACGCCAGTGCGCGGGCACAACGTAGCTTGTCTGTTATGAGCACGCTGCTGTGCCTGGACATCGGTTCGACCTGGACGAAGGGTGCCCTGGTCGCCGAGGACGGGTCTCTTGTGGGGACGGCACAACATCCCACCACTCCGCCGGAAGTGCTTGATGGGATTGCATCCGTCACCACCCGTTTGGACGCTCAAGGTCGGCCGGTGCTGGCCTGTTCCAGCGCCGGCGGCGGCCTGCGGCTGGCCGTGGTCGGCCAGGAACGGTTGGTGAGCGCGGAAGCCGGCTACCGGGTGGCCCTGTCGGCCGGCGCCAAGATCGTTCATGTTGTTGCGGGGCAACTGAATGGCGAGGCGATCCGTGAACTTCGTGCCACCCGGCCGGATCTGGTGCTGCTGGCCGGCGGCACCGACGGCGGCGACCGCAGCGTGCTGCTGCACAACGCGAAGCGCATCGCGGCCAACCGGCTGAAGTCGCCGATCGTGTTGGCGGGCAACGCGGACGCTCGCGTGGAGGCGGAGGCGCTGCTGCGCGGCACGGGCCGCACGGTGGTGGCGACGGACAACGTGCTGCCGGACGTGGGCGAGCTGGCACCAGGACCGGCACGCGCGGCAATCCGGGAACTGTTCCTGCATCACGTGATCGGTGGCAAGGGACTGTCCAAGGGCAACACTTTCCGCAACCTGGTCAAGGCGGTGACACCGGACGCGGTGCTCGGCGGCGTGTCCCGCCTGGCAGCGATTCTGGCCGCCCGAGAGGCCGGCGCGGTGCTGGTGGTGGACGTCGGCGGCGCGACGACCGACGTCTATTCGGCGGTATCCACAGTGGACGATAACGCCATGCAGCGCACGGTGGCGTTGCCGGCTGACCGTCGCACGGTCGAGGGTGACCTCGGCATGCGCTGGTCGGCCCCGGGCATCGTGTCCGAGGCGAAGGTGGAACGCCTTGGCGCGCCAGAGGATCTGGAGCACGAGGCGGAAAAACGATCGACCACTGTGGACTGGATTCCGGACGACGATCACGGTCGGGACGTGGACGCGACGCTGGCCGGACTCGCCGCGGTACTGGCGGTGCGCCGGCACCTGCGGCTTGTCGACGGACAGCTCGGCCCCAAGGGTGCCGGACTGCTGGTGTTGTCCGGCGGCGTCTTCCGGCACGCGACACCGCAGCGCCTGCAGGACATCGAGGACCGCCTGCGTGCGGATCCGGTGCTACGCCCGGTGTTGCGCAACGCGGCCATCACCGTCGACCAGCGCTACGTGCTGGCGCCGGCAGGCCTGCTGGCCGACGCCGGCCGCGTCGACACCGCCGATGCGTTGCTGGCCAACCACTTCAGTGCTTGAAGTTCCACAGCGTCAGCGGCGGCTCGGCCATGTCGAGCCCGGCCGCCGCGGCGATCGCGTGGTCCCACTCCGGATCGGACGTGTAGTCGCGGTGCCGGAGAATGCCTGGGCTCCAACGACGTCCGGAGACCGGCCCGTGCTGCGGATCGGGCAGCCAGTGGTCGCCGCCGAGCACCAGCGCCCCGCTGGGGCTGCGCTCGGCGGCCGCCAGGGCGCCCTCGAAGCCGGCGCCGAGCAGCTGCCCGTCGAACGCCTGTCGGTCCCACGTCGTGACGCCGCCGCCGATCGCGTCCGTGCCGCGGCACACCGCACGCCACCGGCCGTTCATGGCCTTGGCCAGCTCAGCCAGCGAATCGTGTGACACGACCGCTGGAAACGCCCGCGGGTAGGCCCATTGCAGCGGCGATCCCGCGGTCACCAACCCGACGCGTTCACGCTCGTGCGCCGGCAAAGTGTCCAACAACCTGGCCGCGGCAACGGTTGCGAGCAGGCTGCCCTGGCTGTAGCCGGCCAACACCACTCGTGCGCCCGGATCGGCCAGATGCTCCCGGGCCCGGTCGACAAGTTCCGGAATCGCCTTCAACGCATAACAAGGCGGCACCAAAGGATGTGCCTCGCGCGGCCAGAAACCGGCAATGTCGTTGAGCAGCCCCAACTGTCGCGCCGCCCCCGGCGACTTCGTGGCCACGTAGACCTGACGCAGCGCGCCGATCGCGAACGCGCCCAGGGCGGTGATCCCGATGCCCGGCATGGGTTGCGCCCACCACGGCAGGTCAACCCCACGCACCTGCATCAGAAACGACACCAGGGTGCCGACGGACAGCACGGCCGCCGTGACGAGAACCGCGTGGTGGGCATGATTCCGCTTCAATCGAGCGGCCCGCCACGCCCTCGTCGCCTGAGCGGCATCCTCGGGCTTTCCGCCGTGCAGCAGATCGATCTCGACGGGCTTCCGCCCCCGCGGCAGCACAAAAATCGCCGCACCGACCAACGCGGCGATCACGGCCAGCACCGCCGCGATGCCCCACAGCGTTGTCACGTACCGATATCCAGGCGGCAGCTGCAACGCGTCGTCACCCAGCGCCTTCTGCACGGTGATCGCGACGCCAGCACCGAACCCGCCGCCGAGCAGCGAGGCGATCACGAGCACCGGCGCGGCCATCCACCCGCCGGCCCACGGCCGCAACGACGCCGGCAGCTTCGACCAACCGCCCCGAGCCAGCAGCGCGGCCGGAATCAGCACCAGCCCGAAGGCGATGCACACCAGACCGAGCACCGCCGCGATCGACTCCACGGTCGGATCGGTGCCGGGCAAGTGCTGCCCGTGACTGGGCATCGGCGTCAGCGCCGCCGCGCAGAACTCGAGCAGCGTCACCACGACCAGAGTTCGACGGGCCCACGGCTTGAACCACCGGCCCTCGGTCGGCGCGTCCAACGCCAACGTGATCAGGACGCTCAACCCGATCAGCGCCAACGCGCCCACCCACGCCGCGAACACCCGATCCGACGACGGCCCGAACGGGCCACCGGTGGCCAGCAGCGCAGCCGACGCCAAGCCGGCTGTGGCATGCAGCACATGCAGCGCCGGGGCGTCGGGGTCGGCGGCGATCCTGGCCCCGGGGAGCAGATCCCGCTGCGGCGCCGGTGACGGCTTGTGCACCTTCCAGTCGATGGCCGACAGCTTGTGCAGCAGCACCACCACGATCAGCACCGGCGCCAGCCCGATCGGCGCCCGCCACGGCTGGAGCTGCGAGAACTGGTCCAGCCACTGCCCGGCGACCAGGTCAAGGCTCACCACCGTCAACTGCGTCACCAACAGCATCGTCAACACCAGCGCCGCCAGCCGCACCAGCGACCGCAGCGTGCCACCGAGCAAGCGTCCGGTCGGTGGCAGCATCCAGTGCGCCATGTTGACCAGCGAGAACGGCAACAGCAGAGCCCACGCGGCCTTGGCCACGCCGCCGGAGGTCATGGCGCTCCACAGGTAGCCCTCGACGGTGCGTGGCACCGGCCGTCCACCCGACTGGAGCACGGGCCCGGGGGCCGGTCTGCGCAGCCGGTCGGCCGGGCGCACGAGCCGGCCGACGCCGTCGCCCGCCACGTCCACGGCGACGACCGCGTCGACCAGTGATTCCGGTGTGGTCCCCATAACACCGTGCACCCGAAGTTCGATGACACGGGTGTCGGGTCCTGCTATCAGCACGGGGGCCATCCTGGGGCATTCAGTGGCCATTGACCCGCGTCCGAGCCCCCGGCGTGGCGGACCGGCTAGTGTGCATTGCTGTCGACCAACCTGGCTATGGAGGACTCCACGATGACGGCGATCGCCCCGCCGAAGCTGCAAAACCGCAATGGTGTCGACTTCGCCGTCGCGGACCTGTCGCTGGCCGAGTTCGGCCGCAAGGAGATCCGCCTGGCCGAGCACGAGATGCCCGGCCTGATGGCGCTGCGCCGGGAGTACTCGGAGGTCTTCCCGCTCAAGGGCGCGCGGATCTCCGGCTCGCTGCACATGACCGTGCAGACCGCGGTCCTGATCGAGACCCTGGTCGCGCTGGGCGCCGAGGTCCGCTGGGCCTCGTGCAACATCTTCTCCACGCAGGACCACGCGGCCTCGGCCATCGTGGTCGGCCCGCACGGGACCGAGGAGGAGCCCAAGGGCGTGCCGGTGTTCGCCTGGAAGGGCGAGACCCTGCCCGAGTACTGGTGGTGCACCGAGCAGATGCTGACCTGGCCGGACGGCCAGGGCCCGAACATGCTGCTCGACGACGGCGGCGACGCCACGCTGCTGGTGCACAAGGGCACCCAGTACGAGGCCGCGGGCGTGGTGCCGCAGCCCGAGGAGGACGACGCCGAGGAGTGGAAGGTCATCCTCGAGGTCCTGCGCAACAGCCTGGACGCCGACGCCGAGAAGTGGACGAAGATCGGCAAGAGCATCCGCGGCGTGACCGAGGAGACCACCACCGGCGTGCTGCGGCTGACCCAGATGGCCGCCGCCGGTGAGCTGCTGTTCCCGGCGATCAACGTCAACGACTCGGTGACCAAGTCGAAGTTCGACAACAAGTACGGCATCCGCCACTCGCTGATCGACGGCATCAACCGCGGCACCGACGTGCTGATCGGCGGCAAGGTCGCGGTGGTCTGCGGCTACGGCGACGTGGGCAAGGGCGCGGCCGAGTCGCTGGTCGGCCAGGGCGCGCGGGTGATCGTCACCGAGATCGACCCGATCTGCGGCCTGCAGGCGGCGATGGACGGCTACCAGGTGGCCACCCTGGAGTCGGTGCTGCCGATCGCGGACATCGTGATCACCACCACCGGCAACAAGGACGTGGTGATGGCCCACCACATGGCCGAGATGAAGCACCTGGCGATCCTGGGCAACATCGGCCACTTCGACAACGAGCTGGACATGGCCGGCCTGGCCAAGGTGCCGGGCATCCGCAAGATCAACATCAAGCCGCAGGTCGACGAGTGGGTCTTCCCCAGCGGCAAGTCGATCATCGTGCTGTCCGAGGGCCGCCTGCTCAACCTGGGCAACGCCACCGGCCACCCGAGCTTCGTGATGTCGAACTCCTTCTCCAACCAGACGATCGCCCAGATCGAGCTGTTCACCAAGTACAAGGAGTACGACAACGAGGTCTACGTGCTGCCCAAGCACCTGGACGAGAAGGTTGCCAAGATCCACCTGCAGGCCCTCGGCGGCGAGCTGACCAAGCTCACCAAGGAGCAGGCCGAGTACATCGGTGTGGACGTCGAGGGCCCGTTCAAGCCGAACGCGTACCGCTACTGAGTTTTCAGCGCCGCCTTCGGCGGCTCGGCTCCTCGTGACCGGTGCCGAGCGGATCTGCTGCTTGGCAGGGGCCCAACCTGGCGTTCAACGCCAGGTTGGGCCCCTTTCCTATGCCGGGCCCCAGTGCACCGTGATGCCGGCGCGGTCGCAGTCGACGGGCTCGAAGTATGCGCTTACCACGCCGTCCAGGCCGTAGCTGAGCTCGTCGTGCCGGATGTCGTCGCCGTGCTGCTCACGGAAACAGCGTGCCGGCAGCACGCCGCGGTGGAAGCGCAGTTGCAACAGGTAGTTGCCGGCTCTGGACGGGAAGCGGCGCAGATGCCCGCCGGTCTGCCCAGTGGCGGTGTCGATCACCGTGTAGCTGAAGACATGGATCTCGCCGGGCGACAGCCGCCGATCGAAGAGCAGCTCGAACGCCACCGAGCCGTCGGGCCCGCGTTTGCGCATCCGCCCGGCCCGGCAGCCTTCGCCGGTGTGCACGGCCGAATGCTCGACGTGTCCCTGCTCGTCGGCCGGATGCAGCGCGAGATACCGGTCGGACCCGTCGGTGCGGCCGCGCACGACGAGCCGGCTCAGCACCGACCGCCGGGTCCGCGCGGCGTTGACCGTGACGACCTCGTGCAGCGCGAGCACGTCCAGGCAGGCGTTGCGCAGATCGGCCTCGAACTCCTCAGCGGCCAGGCTGGTGGACCGCCCGGAGTGCTCGCCCATCGGCTCGATCAGCCCGAGCAGCGAGTTGGACGGCAGGTCGAGCACCTGCTCCAGGGCCAGCACGGCCTCGGTGGCCCGCGGCATCTCGGGCCGTCGCAGCCCGCGCTGCCAGTAGCTCAGGGTGGACTGCCCGATATGTGTGCCGGCCTCGTCCAGCGCCGCGCGCAGCCGGGCCAGCGGCAGCCCGCGGTGGGTGATCGCCTGATGCAGGGCCTGATGGAACGGCCCGTCACGCAGTGCACTGGCTAGCAGGGGCGGCAGTCCGCCAGTCGGGTGCACTTTTTCACTCGGTGCGTCCAGGCTCTCGCCGGCCAACGCGGCACCACCCATCTCCCGGCCTGCCGTGTCTGAAGTGGACGTTAGAGTAGTCACTCGTTTTGGTGATTGATAGCGACCCCTCCGAGTGACCTTCGCGGTGCGCCTCTTGCGACCATCCGTGCGAGTTTTTGACGATCACTTGTCGGGCCGGCGACAACGGCTCGACACTGCTAACGGCGTTGTCAACGTTGTCACCGTCTGGGGGTCCGATGCGCCCGCTGATCGTCTCCCTGCTCGCACTGGCGCTTGCCTCGCCAGTCCCTCTCGCGTCACGGGCGCTCGCAGGCCAACCCGCGCTGGTCGATCCGGTCGCGCTGACGGATCCGATGCTTGGAACCGGTTCCGCCGGCGCGGCCGTCGGCGAGATCAACAACTTCCCCGGCCCGAGCACGCCGTTCGGCATGCTGCAGTGGAGCCCGGACACCGCCGACCACTACGCGGGCTACTCCTATGAGGACAAGACCATCAAGGGCTTCAGCCTCACGCACGCCTCGGTCGGCTGCCGCCAGTTCGGCGACGTCCCGATCCTGCCGGTCAGTGGCGACGTCGGCGCTGCCCCCTGGTCGTTGCAGGAGCCGTTCACGCACGCAGGTGAGCAAGCCTCGCCCGGTTACTACACGGTGACCGCCGGCGGCGTGAAAACCGAGCTGACCACCGCGCTGCGGGCCGGCCAGGGGCGGTTCACCTTCCCGCCCAACGCCCCGGCGCACGTCCTGGTCAAGGCCGGCGGCAGCCTCAACGGCGACACGGCCGCCAGCGTGGCCTTCCCGGACGACCACACGGTCACCGGTTCGGCCACGTCCGGCGGATTCTGTGGACAGGGCAACAAGTACACCGTCCACTACCTGATCACCTTCGACCGCCCGTTCACCGCGAAGACGTCATGGACGGGCAGCGCGCGGGTGGCCCCGAACGTCGTCACGCCCGGGCAGAAGGCCCGCGGCCTGGCCGGTCCGCAGATCGCCGGCCCGCAGGTCGGAGCGACCCTCGACTTCGACACCAGCAAGGACGCGACGGTACGGGCGAAGGTGGCGATCTCCTTCGTGTCGGTTGACGGCGCGGCAAAGAACCTGGCCGCCGACGCGTCCGGTTGGGACTTCGACGGAATGCGGGCGGCGACGAAGCAGCGCTGGGCGTCGTACCTGGGCCGGATCGGCATTGCCGGCGGCCAACCGGCGCAGCAGGAGACGTTCTACGCGGCGCTGTACCACTCGCTCCAGTACCCGGTGACCTTCAGCGACGTCGACGGCGGCTACCCCGGCTTCGACGGCCGGCTCCACAACGCCGGCCGCCGGGTCCAGTACGCCAACTTCTCCGGCTGGGACATCTACCGCTGCCAGATCCCGCTGCTGGCCACGCTGGCCCCGGACGAGACCTCGGACATGATGCAGTCCCTGGTCGAGGACGCCGACCAGTACGGCTGGCTGCCCAAGTGGCCGGTCTACAACGACGAGTCCGGCGTCATGAACGGCGACTCGATCGCGCCGATCATCGCCGGGGCCTACGCGTACGGGGCCCGCGACTTCGACACCGACAAGGCCCTGGCCCAGCTGATCAAGGGCGCGACCAAGGACGGCAAGGTCGGCTGGGGCTACGAGGAACGGCCCAATGTCGTGGCCTACCAGCAGCTCGGCTATGTGCCGATGGGCAACGACGAGAACGTGTCGATGACCCAGGAGTACGCCATCGACGACTTCGCGATCGGCAAGTTCGCCGACGCGCTCGGCGATGACGACACGGCGGCGGTTTTCGCCAAGCGGGGCCAGAACTGGCAGCACGTCCTTGACCCGACCACCGGCTACGTCCGCCAACACGCCACCGACGGCGCCTACTCACCGGGTCCGGTGCTCGTCCCGCCGCCGCCCGGCCAGTTCGCGCCGACGGGGTACTCCGAGGGCAACGCCGCCCAGTACACCTGGATGGTTCCGCAGAACCTGGCCGGTCTGATCGGCGCGATCGGCGGCCGGGACGCCGCGGTGAAACGCCTGGACGACCTGTTCACCAAGCTCAACGTGGGCCCGGTCGAGCCGTACTACTGGGCCGGCAACGAGCCGATGTTCAGCGTGCCGTGGACGTACGACTATCTCGGCCAGCCGTGGAAGACGCAGGACGTCGTGCGCCGCGTGCAGACGGAGCTGTTCGCCGCGACGCCCGACGGCGAGCCCGGCAACGACGACCTCGGCGCGCAGTCGGCCTGGTACGTCTGGTCGGCGCTCGGGCTGTACCCGGTCACCCCCGGCACCACCGACCTGGCGGTGAACACGCCGGTGTTCCCGCACGCGGAGATCAGGACCGGCACCGGCCGCCGGATTGTGATCGACACTCAGGGCACGGGACCGCACATCCAGGGCATGGCGGTGAACGGCGTGAACTGGAACCGCACGTGGCTGCCGTCGGACCTGCTCTCGTGGGGCGGTCGTGTGACGTACCGGCTGGGCGACGGCACCGGCTGGACCGCCGCGCCGCCCAAGTCCTATCGCGACGGTGAGGCACCGGCGATCGGTTACGTGACTCCGCTCGGAACCTCGACCGCGGGCACGTTCCAAATCGGCGCACGGAACCAGACAGCCGAGCCAGTTCCGGTGCCGTGGACGCTGACCGTGCCCGCGGGCGTGACGGCTTCCTTGACGCGAGGACAGCTCGTGGTCCCGGCCAACGGGTCCGCGAGCACGCCGGTCACGGTGACCGCCACCGCGAACGGCATCTATCCGGTGACCGTGGACTTCGGCGACAAGCAGCGTGCCACGGCGTACTTCGCGGTGGCCGGGACCGATCACACGACCACCGGATGCAGCACGCTCGGTGCGACCAACACCGACTGCGGGCTCACCCAGGTCGAGTACGCCAACGACGGCGCCACCGCGCCGGTCGAGGTCGGCGGAGTCGCCGGACGCAAGATGGTGCACGCCCATGACTGGGGCGACTACCGCTACCTGTACTTCCAGGCCGACCAGCGCGCCATCCCCGGCACCGGGCCCTACGACGCGACCATCACCGTGCGGTACCTCGACAGCGGCACCGACACCTTCGTCGTCCAGTACGACGCCGTGAACGCCGCCTACGTCGACGCCAAGCGGATCCAGAAGACCGGCACCAACACCTGGAAGGACGTCACCATCACGGTCAAGGACGCCAAGTTCGCGCACCGCGAGAACGGCGGCTCCGACTTCCGCATCTCCTCCGACGGCTCCGGCGACGCCGACGCCGAAACCATCGCCTCGGCCGGCGTCACCGTGCTCGGGCCCGACGTCCTCGCGGTGCGTCAGTGCCCGACCGTCACGCCTTGACCTGGTCCAACAACGTCAGGAACACGTCGCGCTCGACCACCGCCGGCTCGTCGGCCAGCCGGGCGCCGACGTGTCGGACGAAGGTCTCCGGGCTGAGCACCTCCAGCGGCACGCTGTCCGGCATCCGACAGGTCACCAGGCCGGGCTCGTCGGTGTGCACCAGCACGATGCCCTCGACCTGGACCTTCGGCAGCAGCATCTGGTACGCGGCGACGGTCCGGCTGAGCCGCAGCGACGCGCCCTCGAAGCTCTCGCCGTCACGCAGCAGGCCGCCGTTGCCGTCGCTGGTGTAGTGCCCGGCCGGCCACGCCCGGGACTCGATCAGCAGCAGCTTCCGTCCGCACAGCACGGCGTGGTCGACCTCGGCCCGCGAGGAGCCGGGCCAGGCCAGGCCGTGGAAGATGCGCGCGGCCGGGATCTGGCCCAGGTAGCCGGACAACAGGTCCAGCGTCATCCACTCGCTGCGGGTGCAGTCCTTGACCGGCTCGTCCTCGGACGGCAGCAGCCG
>Ga0310811_10011538_pt1 | contig 11467 bp, 7 predicted proteins | sample YCmetagenome_FD_207642 | JGI IMG/M metagenome (GOLD analysis project Ga0310811, IMG submission 207642) | Soil microbial communities from experimental microcosm in Duke University, North Carolina, United States - YC | ecosystem: Engineered > Artificial ecosystem > Soil microcosm > Unclassified ... | reverse complement strand
GAACGGCATGGGTCAGGTCATTGAGCCTTTGCGCCGGGTCGAGTGACGCCATAGCCGTGACGATGGTTTGCGGCGCGAATTGCCAGGACGGCTTGGTGACATGCGGCAGAGGCCGCATGGCGGCTTCTAGGCTCTCGACACCACAGAGGCCGCAGCCCGTCGGGCCAGCCATGCTGCGCTTGCGGCCGACATAGACCTTGCCGCGCGCCTCGCTGAGCCAGACGCGCACTTCGACGCCAAGCGGCGTCGTGATCACTTCAAGACTGTCGATCTCTGAGGCGTCTTCGATCACCCCTTCGGTGAGCGAAAAGCCGAGCGCAAAATCTTCAAGATCGCTCGGCGTCGCCATCATGACCGCATGCGTCGACCCATTGAAGGTGAGGGCGATCGCCGTTTCTTCCGGCACGCAGCGCGTGGTTCGACTGGCCAGCGCGCCGCGTTGCGCGATGCAGTCTGCATCGACGGTCGGAGATGGAAGCGGGAGGTCCGCTTCCAAATCGTCGTCGGCGCCGGTCATTCCGCCGCTTCGACAGTACCGGCGATACGGCGGCTTTGTTCGGAGAGTTCGCGATACTGCTCCTGCCAATCGCTCGGACCATTGGAGGTCGAGATCTGCACGGCCGTGACCTTGTATTCGGGGCAATTGGTTGCCCAATCCGAATAATCGGTCGTCACCACATTGGCCTGCGTCGAGGGGTGATGGAAGGTCGTGTAGACGACACCCGGCGCGACACGGTCGGTAACCTTGGCGCGCAAGGTTGTCTCGCCGGTACGGCTCTGCACCTTCACCCAATCGCGGTCGCGCACGCCGCGCTGTTCGGCGTCATGCGGATGGATTTCGAGCACATCCTCCTCATGCCACATCGAATTGTCGGTACGGCGAGTCTGCGCGCCGACATTGTATTGGCTGAGGATACGGCCGGTCGTGAGGAGAAGCGGGAAACGCGGCCCGGTCTTCTCGTCTGTCGGCACATATTCGGTGAGGATGAACTTGCCCTTGCCGCGCGCAAATTGGCCGATGTGCATGATCGGCGTGCCTTCCGGCGCCTTCTCGTTGCACGGCCACTGGACGGAGCCCACCTCGTCGAGGTGCTTGAAGGAGATATTGGTGAAGCCGGGGCTGGTCGCCGCGATCTCGTCCATGATCTCGCTCGGATGCTTGTAATCCATTTTATAGCCGAGGGCTTCCGACAGCATCATGGTGATTTCCCAATCGCCATAGCCGTTCTTCGGCGCCATCACCTTGCGGATGAGCTGCACGCGACGCTCAGCATTGGTGAAGGTGCCGTCCTTCTCGAGGAAGGTCGAACCCGGCAGGAAGACATGCGCGTAATGCGTCGTCTCGTTCAGGAAGAGATCCTGCACGACGACACATTCCATTGCTGCCAAGCCAGCCGACATATGCTTGGTGTCGGGGTCGGACTGCAAAATGTCTTCGCCCTGCACATAGAGGCCCATAAAGGTCCCATCGACCGCCGCATCGATCATGTTCGGGATGCGCAGGCCCGGCTCCTTTTCGAGCGGCACCTTCCACACTTCTTCGAACATCTTGCGCGTCTTGTCGTCGGAGACGTGACGGTAGTTGGTGAACTCATGCGGGAAGGAGCCCATGTCGCAGGAGCCCTGGACATTGTTCTGCCCGCGCAGCGGATTAACGCCCACACCCCGGCGGCCGATGTTGCCGGTCGCCATCGCAAGATTGGCGATGGCGATGACGGTCGTCGTGCCCTGGCTGTGTTCGGTAACGCCGAGGCCGTAATAGATCGCAGCATTGCCGCCGGTCGCATAAAGCCGTGCCGCGGCGCGGATCTGCTCAGCCGGAACGCCGGAAAGCTTGGCGACCTCTTCCGGACTGTTGCGCGGCTCGGAGACGAAGCGCGCCCAATCAGCGAACTCGTCCCAATCGCAGCGCTCGCGGACGAATTCTTCGTTGACGAGGCCTTCGGTGACGATCACATGCGCCAGCGCATCGAGCATGGCGACGTTGGTACCGGGCTTCAGCGGCAGGTGATAGTCCGCCTGGATGTGCGGGCTGCGGACGAGATCGATGCGGCGCGGATCGATGACGATCAGCTTGGCACCTGCGCGCAGCCGCTTCTTCATATGCGAGCCGAAGACGGGATGCGCGTCAGTCGGATTAGCGCCGATGACGAGGATCACATCTGAGTCTTCAACCGAGTCGAAGTCCTGAGTGCCGGCCGAGGTGCCGTAGGTCGTGCTCAGGCCATAGCCGGTCGGCGAATGGCAGACACGCGCGCAGGTATCAACATTGTTGTTGCCGAAAGCCGCGCGGATCAGCTTCTGCACCAGATAGGTTTCTTCGTTGGTGCAACGCGAGGAGGTGATGCCGCCGACGGAATCCTTGCCGTATTTGGCCTGGATGCGTTTGAATTCGGAGGCCGTGTAGCTGATTGCCTCTTCCCAGGAGACCTCCTGCCACGGATCCGAGATCTTCTTGCGGATCATTGGGTTCAGGACGCGCTCTTTGTGGTTGGCGTAACCCCAGGCGAAGCGGCCCTTGATGCAGGAATGACCGTGGTTCGCTTTGCCGTCCTTGTAAGGCACCATGCGGACGAGTTCGTCGCCGCGCATCTCGGCCTTGAAGGTGCAGCCGACGCCGCAATAGGCGCAGGTCGTCACCGCCGAATGTTCCGGCTGGCCGATTTCGAGGACGTTCTTTTCGATGAGCGTCGCGGTCGGGCAGGCCTGCACGCAGGCGCCGCAGGACACGCACTCAGAATCCATGAACGGCTGGTTCTGGCCGGGCGAGATGCGGCTTTCGAAACCGCGGCCGTCAACCGTCAGCGCGAAGGTGCCTTGGACTTCCTCGCAAGCGCGGACGCAGCGGTTGCAGACGATGCACTTCGCCGGATCGTAGGCGAAATAGGGGTTCGATAGGTCTTTCTGATTGTCGAGGTGATTTTCACCTTCGTAGCCGTAGCGAACTTCGCGGAGGCCGACGGCGCCGGCCTGGGTCTGCAATTCGCAATTGCCGTTCGCCGCGCAGGTGAGGCAGTCGAGCGGGTGGTCGGAGATGTAGAGCTCCATCACGCCCTTGCGGAGCTGCTTCAGGCGGCTGGTCTGCGTCTTTACGACCATGTTGGGCGCAACCGGCGTCGTGCAGGAGGCCGGCGTTCCATTGCGGCCTTCGATCTCGACGAGGCAGAGGCGGCAGGAGCCGAACGAATCCAGCATGTCGGTCGCGCAGAGCTTCGGAATCTCTGTGCCCATTTCCATGGCGGCGCGCATGATCGAGGTGCCCGCCGGCACAGTCACTTGCGAGCCATCGATGGTCAGCGTGACAGACTGCTCCGACTTTGAAGCAGGCGTACCGTAATCGGTTTCATGGATCAGAGACATGGCCAAGTCCTTATTCGGCCGCAGCCGCGGTTTGGGGCCGGAAATCTTCGGGGAAGTGGCGAAGGGCGCTCAACACAGGGTAGGGCGCAAAACCGCCAAGTGCACACAGTGAACCGAATTTCATCGTCTGGCAGAGATCTTCGATGACGATCAGATTGGCGCTGACGTTCTCGCCGCGCATGATCTTCTCGATTGTCTCTTGTCCGCGCGTCGAACCGATGCGGCAGGGCGTGCACTTGCCGCAACTTTCGATCTTGCAGAATTCCATCGCGAAGCGGGCCATATCGGCCATATCGACCGTATCGTCGAAGATGACGAGGCCGCCGTGGCCGATGAGGCCATCCTTCGCGGCGAATGCTTCATAGTCGAACGGTGTGTCGAAGAGTTCGCGCGGGAAATAGGCGCCAAGCGGTCCGCCGCATTGCACGGCGCGAACCGGACGACCGGAGCGCGTGCCGCCGCCGATCTCTTCGACGATCTCGCCGAGCGTCAGGCCGAAGGCCGTTTCGAACAGGCCGCCGAATTTGACATTGCCGGCGATCTGCAACGGCATCGTGCCGCGTGAACGGCCCATGCCGAAGGCCGCATAGGCCGCGCCGCCTTCAGCGAGAATGTAGGGTGCCGCTGCGAAGGAGAGCACATTGTTGACGACGGTCGGCTTCTGGAAGAGGCCTTTGTGCGCCGGCAGCGGCGGCTTGGCGCGAACGAGGCCACGCTTGCCTTCGAGGCTTTCAAGCAGAGATGTTTCTTCGCCGCAGACATAGGCGCCGGCGCCCATGCGCAGCTCGATATCAAAGCTATGATTCGAGCCTTTGATATTCTTGCCGAGCCAGCCGGCCGCGCGTGCATGCGTGAGCGCTTCGTTGAAGGCCCGTGCGCCGTGCGGATATTCGGAGCGGCAATAGACATAGCCTTTCGTTGCACCGATCGCGACGGCGCAAATGGCCATGCCTTCGATCAGCATGAAGGGATCGTCTTCGAGCACCATGCGGTCGGCGAAGGTGCCGCTATCGCCCTCGTCGCAGTTGCAGACCACATATTTGCGGTCATCGACGCAATCAGAGACGGTCTTCCATTTGATGCCTGTCGGGAAGCCGGCACCGCCGCGGCCGCGCAGGCCGGACTGAGTGACTTCCTGAATGATCGCGGCGGGACCGATCTCGATGGCCTTCTTCAGGCCCTTCCAGCCGTCGTGCGCTTCGTAATCCGCGATCGAAACGGGATCGGTGATGCCGATGCGGGAGAAGGTCAGGCGGTTCTGCTTGGCGAGGAAGGGATGTTCTTCCGGCTTGCCAATGCGCAGCGGGTGTGCGCCACCGGTGAGAAATCCGGCGTCGAAAAGCGAAGTGACATCGGCGGGAGAAACAGGGCCGTAGCCGATGCGGCCGGACCCGGTCTCAACTTCGATCAGCGGTTCCAGAAAGAACATGCCGCGCGAGCCGTTGCGGACGATGGTCACATCCGCTCCGCGTGCGGCGGCAAGCTGCGCAATCTTTTTGGCAATACGGTCGGCGCCGAGCGCCAGCGCGACGACGTCGCGCGGAACATAAACCTTGGTCATCCCGCGGTGACCTCCTCGATCGCGTCGGCGAGCTTGTCCTTATCGAAATGACCGATCGGACAATCGTCGAGAAGGGCGGATGGGCCGGTTGCACAGAGACCCAGGCAATAGACCGGCAAGACAGTGATTTGGCCGTCACGGGTCGTGCCGTGCCAGCTCACACCGAGTTCGGCGAGGGCTGCTTTGGCGACCGCTTCGCTGCCAACGCTCTGGCAGGCTTCGGCCCGGCAGATCTTCAGCGTGTGGCGGCCGTGCGGATGGCGGCGGAAATCATGATAGAAAGTGAGGACGCCATGCACTTCGGCGCGCGTCACATTGAGAGCTTCGGCGATCAGCGGGACGGCTTTATCGTCCACATAGCCGAGTTCTTCATTCAGGGCGTGTAGGATCGGGAGCATGGGGCCTTCAAGGCCAAGATGCTCGGCGATGATCAGGCGCGCACGATCTTCATCGAAGATAGGCGTCTCGGGCATGTTTCCACCATACGTTTTTAGCTTCGCGACTATTGATGCCTCGCGAATGCACCGATGCCGCATTTTTTGTCATTCGGCCTGCCGGTCGAAACGCGGTACGGACTCAAGCGCGGCGGTCACCTGCGGCATTGGTATGCCACCTTTATAGACAAAAGCTTTAATCTTCCTTGGACGGAGATCAATAAAGCCTTCCCGTTGCGCTATTGGCGTTTTTTATAAATGGTCAAAGTTCAATTGGATTGTGCGCCGCACCATATCCTTTGGCCTCGTTGAACAGGGCGCCTGCCAGCGGCGCCATAGGTTCACGATAGGGTACGACCAGACCAATTTGGTGCGCGACGATCGGATCGACAATGGGGATAGATTTGATTGGCTCGATCAGACCTAGCGTCTCGACAAGCTTTTCCGAGAGAATGCTGGCCCAGCGCCCAGTTCGCACATGGGCGAAAAGCGCGATCACCGAATTTGATTCGAGCGTCGGCACGGAGTCGGCGCCGGAGCCCGAAAGCAGCTGGTCGATAATGCGCCGGTTCTGCATGTCGGGCGTCAGCAGGCAGAGCGGAATGCGCCCAACCTCGGCCCAGCTGATGCTGTCGCGATCGGCGTAGGGGCTGTCGGCGAAGGTGACGAGCTTATATCGTTCGATATAGAGCGGCAGCGTGCGCACATTGCCGAGCGGTTCATTGTCCAGATAGGTGATGCCGGCATCGATCTCGAGATTGCCGAGCGCATGCAAAATATCGATCGAAGTCATCGACAGAATGCTGAAACTGACGTTCGGATGTTTGGCACGAAACGGCGTCGTCAGCGTGGCGACCATGCTGAGCGCGGTCGGGATGACGGCAATCCGCAGATGCCCCATCAATCCGCTCTTCAGCGTGCGCACATCCTGACGCATGGCGCGGGCATCGCTGACGATTCGCTTGGCCCAATCGAGAACGCGCTCGCCTTCCGCCGTCAGCCCGTGGAAACGCGAGCTGCGATTGATCAGCAGCACTCCCAGACTGTCTTCCAACTGTTTGATTGCGGCAGATAGCGTCGGCTGCGTGACGCCACAGCTCTCCGCTGCGCGGCTGAAACTTTGTTCGCGCGCGACAGCGATGAAGAATTCCAATTTGTCGATCACGGAAGCCTTTGTGCCGGGCCGGCGTTAAGTTCGTCCTAATCATCCAAGCTTGCGCAGTTACGCGCCGGCTGCAAGCGACAATGCCGCTTGGCGTCATCCTTCGTCGAAAGAAGGGGATGAATAGGAATGCATTTAGCCGCGCGCAAAACTAAATCGTGATGACGGCAGCAGGGATGTTGCGTCGCAAAAGCGGGTCGTGACTTCCAAGATAAGATCAACTGCATTTCTGCGCCAGCCTTGCGTAGAAGGCTGCATAAGGGGCAGCGAGGGGATGCGCATTGGCCGTCGCGAGTCGATCTTTAGCATCGGGCGCGCCCGTCTCAGCCGCCGAAACAGCCGTCTTATGGAGCTGCGCAAACACGGAGAAATCCGGACCAGCGTCCGTTGCTGCAGCGTGTAGCGTGTAGATCTCGCTCGCCGCGCTTTTGCCTTTGAGATCGAGGTGGCCGAGCGGCAGGAAGACAAAAGCCGGTGCGGCCTTGACGATGCTGGCCGATACGAGGATCGGCACTTGCAGCTCTTTCGTCGCCGTTTCCAGCCGCGCGGCGACATTCACTGGATCACCGACGATCGAATAGTCGAAGCGCTGTTCGGCACCCATATTGCCGACGAAGACCTCGCCGAGATTGAGACCGGTGCCAATGGCGATCGGCACATAGTCTTCACCACGCAGTTTCGCAGCCTGCGCATGCTCGGCATTGAGACGGACGATCGCTGCATGCATGGCGAGCGCAGCGCGGCAGGCGCGCGCTGCGTGCTGGGGCACATCGAGCGGCGCGTTCCAAAAAGCCATGAGCCCGTCGCCGATATATTTATCGATCGTCCCGGATTCATTGAGCACGGCTTCTGTCAGCGGCGTGTGGATCTCGTTGAGGAAGGCGACGACCGCCGCGGCGTCGAGGCCTTCGCAGCGACGTGTGAAGTTGCGTATGTCGGAAAAGAGAATGGTGACTTCGCGGGATTCACCGCCAAGGGCGAGTTTCGTTGGATCATCGGCGAGCCGTTCGACGAGTGCAGGCGCGAGATAGCGGGAAAAGGCTTTGCGTACGAATTGCCGCTGCCGCTCGCTGCGCCGGTAGACGGCAATCGTCATCACCGCATAGGCGAAGATCCAGGTCACGCCCGGCATCAGCGGGTCGAACAAGAGTTGCAGCCGGGCGAAGGCGAAGACATGCGTTGCCGCGAGGAGAACCAGAAGGCACAAAAGGGCGAGGGCGCCGAACACCGGCTTGGCGAAGCGGGCGAGCGCCGCTGCCAGAAGGCCACCCGCGATGAGCAGCAAGGCTTCGAGGCCGAGCGCATAGTCGGGCCGCGCCAGAAAGGCGCCGGCGATGATCTGCTCCAGCACTTCGGCATGTGCGTCGACGCCGGGGATTGCCGCCTCGAGCGGGCTCGATCGTAGATCGCTCAACGCTGCTGCACTTGCGCCAATCAAGAGGATACGGCCGTCGATTTCGCTTTTTGGCACATCGCCGGCAAATATGCGCCACGCCGGAATATGCCGCGCGGCCTGCGCGCCGGCATAGCGCACGCGCACCATGCCGTCGCTTTCTGTCGGAATCTCGAAGGCGCCGATTTTGACGGCGACAATGCCGGTGTGCTGCCCCAAGGCGCTCGCGCCCGAAGCGTTGGAGGATTTGATCAGGATCGTATTGGCGTGCTGGGCGAGGCGAAGCGCCTCGGCATCGAGTCCCGGCACGAGTTCCGCGTCAGTGCCGGTGCCGAGCGCCAGGACAAGCGGCACTTTGCGCACGATAAGGTCGCGATCCGGCGCCCAATTGATGCTGCCGAGGCCCGCAGCCGCGTCGCGCAGTTCCGGAAGCGGCAGGATCGCGCTGGGGAAATGCCGGATGAAAGTACGCGGATTGTCGCCGGCCGTGGCAAAGCCGGCTTTCACCGGCACGCTCTCTTTCGTGTCGCCATTGGTCAGAGCGAAGGCTAGTGCCGTCGGCACTTTTGCGATCGCCTCGGCGAAGTTTTTGGTGCCCGAAACGCCGTTCGCGGCGAGCGCGCTGATCAGCGCGTCGCGCTCAGGTAATTTCGGCAGCTCGGCAACGAGATCAGTGGGGGCCAGCCGGTCGCGTTCGGCGAAAAGCACATCAAAAGCAATGGCAGCGGCACCGAGGCCGGCCAGCCGGTTGGTCAGATCGGCAAGTCGCTGATGCGACCACGGCCATTGGCCGATGCGCGCGAGCGAGGCATCGTCGATGTCGATCACCCGCACCGGAGCCTCGGGATCATAGGCGCGCGGTGAGATGCGCTGATCGTAATCGAAGATGAGATTGCGCAGCCGTTCGACGCTCGACGGGCTCCAAAGGCAGAGCGCGAGGCCGATTGCAGTCGGCGCAAGCCAAAGCAGTGAGCCACTGATAACTGCCGCAATCCGTCGTGCAGGCGTTACAAACGTCTTCGCCCGAGCGTTAGTGCTCTTCGCTGGTTTCGTGTCCTGACGCGTCATGACGCCCGTTTCAAAATGCCCAAACCGAATTGGCTGATGTTCTGGAATGCCCGGAAACCGGGCATTCTTGAGCAATCGTCACAATCTTATCGCTGCGATGTCCAAGGTGCTCGCGGATTGTTGATCGCTCAACAGAGATCAAAAGCGCCATCGAGACTGCATCGATCAGTTAAGGCGATCATCTTTTCACAAAAGAGTAAAAAACCCAGTTTAGAGGAAGTGTAGCCACGGTAAAGGTAAAGTCCGGCCGAAAGGAACGTGCCATGTCTACGGAAGCGATTGAAGCGCATGAACATGGCCATCACGGAAACGGCGCGCATAATCATCATGAAAACGGTCATCATGATCGCGGCCATCACGAACACGCCGAACATGATGCTGCGGACGGCGCAGATGGCACATCTGCGGCTGTAGCCGAGGCCGCCGAAGGATCGAATGACGTCGCCTCGAAAGTCGCCATTGCTGGCGTCATCGGCGTCGGTGCGGCGCTCATCGAAATCTCGCTCATTCCCGGCATTCTGGTTGGCGCAGCCGCGGTGCTTGCCCCGAAATACCTGCCGGGCCTGCGCGACCGCCTGCGCCCAATGCTGAAGCACACCATCCGCGGCGTCTATAAAGCGACAGAAAAGACCCGCGAAGCCCTGGCCGAAGCTCAGGAGCAGGTGCAGGACATCATGGCCGAAGCGCGCCATGAAGAAGCTTCTGCCGTCAAGAACGGCGCGGCGGCGCCAGCGCATCAGGGCTGACCTCACAAAAGCGGGTGTCAGGCGATGAGCCGGTCGAAACATCACGCGAAGATCGCCCATCACGTGCCTGGGCGCATGCGCGTCAAAGTGCCGAATGCCAAGGGCAATGACGAGCTGCTCGCCGAAATTCGGCAGACGCTGGTCGGCGTGCCCGGCATCCACGACATCGAGATCAACGGTGCGACCGGCAGCGTGACGATCCATTATTGCGCCGACACGCATCCCGAACTGCACGCCAGCATCGACCAGCATCAGCAAGTGTTCGCGGTGGCAGCACCGGCGGAGCCGCCGGTCCAGCATCGGCCGCCGTCGACCAAACTCGATGACATGACGCATCTCATCGAAGAGGAGGCGGAGTTTTTAGCCGAGCACTCGCACACGGCACGCGTTGTTGTCGATTTATGTGCCAGCCTCGATAGGAAATTGAAGAAGGCGACCAACAATTCGGTCGATCTCAAGGTTCTCGTGCCGCTCGGCCTTGCGGCTGTGACCTTCGTCGAGATTGGCGCGACGGCGGCGACGCCGGTGTGGATCACGATCGGGCTCTTCTCGCTCAACCACTTCGTCGAGCTGCAAGCCCATCAGGTACGCCGTAGCAAGACCGGAGCAGGGCCGGCGACATCGCGGAGCGAAGCTCAGCCCACACCAGCGCCCGTAGCTGCGCCGGTCTGATGGAACTCACCATCCGCCATTTTATTCCTGGCCGTGTGCGCCTGCACATGCCGGTGCTTTATTTTGAGTCGCATATCATCGACTCCGCCGTGCTCTGGCTGCAGAAGCAGTCTGGCATCGAAAACGTCCGGGTCAATTCGGCCTGCGCCAGCATCGTCATCGAATATGACAAGCGGCGCCCCGAGATCTGGGCGCAGATGTCGTTCTTTCTGCAGAATGTTACCATTGATCAGTTGCGCATGCTCGTCACGCAGCCTCAAGCTGACGCGCCGAAGCATCATGCCAATCCGAAAGAAATCGTCGCCAAATCCGGCCCTGCGTTGAAGGCGACGACAAAGCGCTGGCCGCTGGCTCTGCCGACCGCCTCATTTGCATTGGCGCTGGTCGCGCATCCGGCTGCCATCATTATCAACACCCCGCTGCTTTTGTGGAATTCATACCCGATCGCCAAGCGCGCGTTCCGCGTCATTCGCCGCGAAAAGCGACTGAACGTCGATTTCCTCGACACTTTGGCGATCGCCGCCTCGATTGCGCAGAGCAATTTCGTGGCAGGTACAATCGTCGCTTGGCTGATCCATCTCGGCGATTACATCCGCGATTTGACGGCAGCGGGCTCGCGCCGGGCGATGAGCGATTTGCTCGACTATCAGGCGAAGACCGCGTGGGTGCTGCGTGACGGCGCCGTGGTTTCAATCCCGGCTGTCGATGTCGTTGCGGGCGACCTCGTCGTTGTCCATGCAGGCGAAATGGTGCCGGTCGATGGCGAGATCACCGAAGGCCATGCGACGATCGACCAGAAGACGATCACGGGCGAGGGGCTGCCCGTCGGCCGCGGCGCGGGCGAAGTCGTGTTCGCCGCAACCGTGCTCCGTGAAGGCCAGATCACCGTTAAAGCCATGCGTGTCGGCAATGAGACGACCGCGGCACAGATCGTTAAGCTCGTCGAATCCGCACCGATCGGCGAAACGCGCATGCAAAACCACGCCGAGCGCCTGGCCGACCGCCTCGTCGTGCCGACATTGGGGCTCGCTGTCGGGACGGCGGCGTTGACTGCGGATTTCCAGCGGTTTT
>Ga0310811_10011537_pt1 | contig 11467 bp, 8 predicted proteins | sample YCmetagenome_FD_207642 | JGI IMG/M metagenome (GOLD analysis project Ga0310811, IMG submission 207642) | Soil microbial communities from experimental microcosm in Duke University, North Carolina, United States - YC | ecosystem: Engineered > Artificial ecosystem > Soil microcosm > Unclassified ... | reverse complement strand
TCACCACCTTCTATCCGCTGGCGTGTCACCAGCCTGATCCTGCATGCGCGTTAGGCCGGAATCTCTTCCGGGAACATGCCCCATCTGAAAATATTCGGTTGCTTCAGCAACCCAGCGTGATCACGGGCATGTTCACTCCAACCGTGTTTGCTACGTAACTGCCTGGCCAGACCTTTACCTCCTTCCTGCGAATCCTGATGGGACTTAAGCTGACTTAAAGTGCGCGCCTTCGGGAATAACTCCGTCTTTCAGATAGCGCCACAGCGCAATGGCGAGACGTCGCGCTACCACGACGATGGCGATGCGTCGCGCGCGTCGGTTCGGTCCCGTGCCCTGTGTGCGCTGGTCAAACCATTTCGCTAATGCACTGCCAGGCTGATAGCGCAGCCAGGTCCATGCGATTTCGATCAGCAGGGCGCGCCGCGGCCTGCGGCTGTGCGACCGTGTGCACGGCCGGCTTCTCGCGCCGGCCGTCACCGGCGGTTCAGGGTGAAGGGGCTGAACGCGTACTTCGACCATCTCGAGACACCTGTCACGATCTCCTGTGAGACCGATCTCCGAGGCTTTCAGACGTTCCTTCCAATCCATTGCATTCGGAAATACCGCTCATGAGATGATTCAATGCGATCACTCTAAAGTGGCAGCACTGTTCGTCTCCGAGACAATTGCCGCCTGCATATTCGACGGGATGTCACCGAAATCAGGCGCATCGCACTGAAAATTATGCGAATCGCATTTAAATTTTTAATGCAAACGGGTGCGATTTACGTGCGTCCGCGCTATCGTTTTAATTGTGGCAATTCAAGCCGCATAGCGGTCGAAATTCTCTGTTGTATGGGCAGTGGGGACTTGCGCCCTTGGTATCGTAGTAAGCGGACTATCTCAAGCGGAACGACGCATCCTTGTATTCTTCATTGAACAAATGGAGTGCGTAACCGTGCTTTTCTTCTAACCGGGGATTGCTTGGCTTTCCCACCGTTCTTACAGGAGGCAGGAAACATCATGATCGTGGACACGTTCCAGCCACAGTCGTATTTGCCGGCCATACCCGTGCCGCCGCCGGTGGCACGGGAGGTCGTCTTGCGCCACCTTGAAGGCCCCTCGGGTACCAGCGAGGTTCAACGCCTGCGCCAGGAGATCGATCTCGCCGTGCACGAGCGGCTGAATCCGTATTTCCATGCGGAGGAAAAAAAAGAGACGAAATAGGCATTTCCGTTGCCTTCGAGCTGGACAGCCAGCTGATCGGGACCATGCGATTCGTGCCGATGAAGTACGAGTTGACCCTCACTGAAAAACTTCAGAAAGAGATACGGCTTGATCCGTCCTTGCTGGTGGACAGCTGGGAGGTTGGACGTCTCGTACTCGATCCCGCGGTCAGACAAGGCCAGGATCTACTCCGAAAATGTCTGTTACTGGCGCTTTGGTTCGTCGCCGAAAAGTCCAACGGAAGAAATTTTCACGCGTCCTGTTCGCATGTGCTGAGCCGGCTTTACCGAAGATTCGGCTTTTCGATCCTGGCGAGCGACATACCTCTTGCTGGAACTGACAAGACATACACGCTTATTCATGGCACTGTAGCGAATGTATCGAGAGCCTTAATGGGGGTCGACGCTGTCGGGACGTCGGTTAAATAAAAATATCAATGCAAAAAGCATATTAAAGGAAAAGACCATGCAAAATAATTTTGTTCATTCTCTGCGGGAAACAGTCAATCAGCATTGGGCACAGATCAAGACTGGCCGATTCTGGCATCACGTGATGAACAACAAGGTATCGAGGGATTTCTATCACGACCTGATGGTTGAAGTTCACCACTACACGAAGCACAACTCGATGAACCAGGCGGTCGCGGCCTTCGTTAGCGCGCCGGAAGGGCTGCTGAAGTTTGCCTATCACCATGCTGCGGAGGAGATCGGACACGAGCGCATGGTGGTCCACGATCTCGAGAGTGTTGGACTGCTCAACAGGGATGCGCTTGCACGCGCTCCGTTGCCGGCTACTGAGGCGCTGATCGGCTATCTTTATTTCGTAGCGCTCAAATATGGACCCGTTGCGCGCCTTGGATACAGCTTCTGGGCGGAAAGCGTGTACGAGCATATCGGGGAACCCCTCGCGAAGGTCAAGAGCGATCTATCGCTGACCGACAAGAACATGTCGTTCTTCGTTGCCCATGCAGTGATCGACAAAAAACACAGTGCCCAGGTGGAAGATTGTCTCGAACGGTATGCGCAAACGCCTGCGGATCAGGCGCTCGTTCGATCGACTGCGGAGACCACGTTGTTCCTGACGGGGCAAATGCTCGAACAAGTGGCGCTGCGACACGCGTGAGCCTAACGGGAAGCGCCCGCCGAGCGTGGCTGCTTCCTGATTTCCTCGGTCTGGCGGTTTTGTTTTCTCTGCAATCCAGTGGTTGCGCTCCCGATGAAATACCTACGCAAGCTGTTTGCCTGTTACGAAGACTATTGCAGCCACAGAAAAGGAATTCTCAGATACGCCAGCATGGTGGGCACAATCGGATTCCTTCTTTTCTATTTCATCTATACGCGCGTCCTTCCACAGCCGTACGAGAATCTGACGATGAGGCTGATCGCATCGGCTTCCTGCGCGGTGATGGCACTGCCGAATTACTGGCCGTCGCGGCTGAAAAAGTATTACATCGGCTGTTCATACGTCGTGGTGCTTTATTGTCTGCCGTTTTTTCATGTCTTCATGTCGCTGAAGAATCATGGAAACATCGTTTTCATTGCCGACAGCTTCATGGCGGTGTTTTTTCTCGTGCTGCTGACAGACTGGCGCAACACGATTGCAATGCTGTGTTTGGGTACGGGCCTCGGGATGGCGCTTTATATGGCCACAACGGTTCACCCCTTGTTTCCGCCTGACTATATCGCGAGATTGCCGACCTTTATTCTCGTAGTAGTCGGCGGAAGTCTGTTCAAGTTTTCGGAACGGCAGTTGCAGGATGCGAAGCTGCGAGGCGCGATGGCGCTTGCAGGTTCGATCGCTCACGAAATGCGCAACCCGCTGGGACGTATCCAGTACAGTCTGGACATGGCGAGCCAGGCATTGCCGGAGCCAACAACGGGCGACGTCACGCAGATCCTTTCGGGAAAACAGATCGAAGAAGTGTATGCCCAACTGTCACAGGGGCAGCTCGCTGTCCGGCGGGGCTTACAGGTTATCGCAATGACGCTCGAAGAGGTCAACGTCAAAACCGTCGATACGAGCAAAGTCACACGCATTCACGCAGCCGAAGTCGTACAGAAAGCGCTCGATGAATACGCGTACGAAACCAAAGGAGAGCGCAGCGTAGCGACGCTGTCGGTCGTTAAGGATTTCGCTTTCGACGGTGACGAAACGCTGTTCATGTTCGTCCTGTTCAATCTCTTCAAGAATGCGCTCTACTACGTCAAGCGCTATCCGGACATGAAGCTCACGGTGACAGTGGATGAGCCGCATGTCCTGGTGACCGATACCGGGCCCGGGATCGCGAAATCGTTGCAGTCACGCCTGTTCGAGTCGTTCCAGACGTCGGGCAAGGTGGGGGGCACGGGCCTGGGTCTCGCATACTGCAAGCGGGCCATGGTCGCCTTCGGTGGCGATATTTTCTGCGATTCGATCGAAGGCGAAGGCACGCGCTTCAAGCTCCGATTCCCGCGCGCGGCGCAAGCGGTGTCCGACGGGGGAAGCCGAGCGATCCGGGAGGATTCACTCGCAGTTTTCGCGGGTAAGCGAATTCTGGTCGTCGACGACGACGCCGTGCAGCGAAGCACGATACGCCAACAACTGGGCGGTCTCGGCGTGGAGATCGACGAGGCGGAAAACGGCCTGCTCGCCATTGAGCGGATCAAGCGGGCGCACTATGACCTCGTGATGATGGATCTGCACATGCCCGTGCTGGATGGCTATGCCGCGACGGGAATGATCCGTGGCGGGCTCGTTCCGGAATCGCAGTTCGTGCCGATACTCGGCTGCTCCAGTGATCCGCAGCATCTCGTGCATGTGAAGACCGAGAGAGCGGGCATGTCTGCGATCGTCTCCAAACCGTGCAGTCGCGCTGAGCTTCTCAGAGCGGTGCAATCGTGTCTGGACCATCATGGAGTCCATTGCGAGCCGCTGGCAGGCAAGACAGCGATCCTCGCCGATGACGATGAATATGGGCGGCGTATCGTGCGAACGTGGCTGGAGAGATATGGCCTGGAAGTCCGCGAAGCCTGTCACGGGCAGGCGGTACTCGACATGCTCGCGGAGGGCGAACGATGCGATGTCATCATGCTGGACCTGCAAATGCCCGGCCTCAATGGGATAGAAACGACACGTGCGATACGCGCACGCACTGGAACGATCGCTCAGATACCGATCATCGCTTTGACTGGCTATTCAGACGCAGGAACTATCGAGTCCGCAGTAAATGCGGGCATGAACGATGTCGCAACCAAACCAGTTCGTGGACCGGCGCTTGTCAAAACATTGATCCAGCATATGCATCCCGGCACAAACGGCGCGCGTTGGGCTGCAACGACCGCTGTACCGGGCGGAGGCGACGGGTGCCCCTCTTCGGCCATGTCGGAATAGCGATCCTTGGCGGGGCCATCCCGGACTGGAGACGTCGTGAAGGGTAGCGGACATACGACGGCTACGCCGCGAGTTGGAGTGCGCAGTAGGGCTGGTTGCGGTCCTCCTGTTGAGGTTCGTTAATTCCGCTACCGGGTACGCTAATTCTGCTAATGCCGCCTGATTTTAGGTGAGCAGCGACTGTAGTTCGCTATATGGCTGATGGGATCAGATGATTCCAGGTAAAGAAACGATTAGCATTTTCACGGTTCCACTCTTGCTGGTGGATCTGCCAGCATGTGCAGGAAGGCCGTGTGGCAAGAGGTTGCGCGGTATTGACTGCCACAGGTCACGAGGTAATTGAGGCGAGCCAACCTGGTTGAATTGGGCGGTATTCGAAAAATCGTGCGCGCTCATCCACAAGACGCATTAGCGCAAGAAAGATGCCGTTGGCGTCACGGCTGATCGAAGACCCGAAGGGGGCGCGTCGCCAATCGTTTGCGGGCACAGACTGGCCGATGAGCAACCCTCCAATCTCGCTCTGAAGCGGACGCCTGAAACGGCCCACCACGTGTGAGTCCCCAAGTTGTCACCTCGGCGCTGCCGGGGCCCTCACCCTCAAGTCGAGGACCTTCGTCGATGTGCCGCCGAGCGTGCATCGAAACGGGGTGGTAAGCACGCTGACATTCAGATAGCCAGGGTGCACCGCAAAGATCCTCACCGAAATGCTTGTCGCCAACATTTCCCGTCCCCTGTCACCGGCTATGTAAACCCGGGCTACCCCCCACCTCCTACTCGCCTTAGCGTCTTCAATCGACGATACAGCGTGCGCTCGCTCATCCCGAGGTAGGCGGCAAGGGCGCCGCGTGTACCTGAAAAACCCTCCACCAGCCGTACGAGTTCACGATCCGTGAGCTCGCCGCGCGCCGACAGCGACGTCGGGCCCGCCTCGCTCTCCCAATGCGCCGGCATTCCCGCCACTATGTCATGCGGCAGGTGCTCGATCCGGATCACCCCATCGCCGGCCAGCAGGCACGCCCGGTCGAGCACGTTACGCAGTTCCCGGATATTGCCTGGCCATGACCAGGCATGGAGTTTCCCGAGAGCGTCTGGCTCGACGCTGAACTTGCGGCCGGCAATAGCGCCTGCCGCACCTTGCGCGCTACCAATACGCTGCAGTATCGAATCGACGAGCAGGGCGATGTCGTCCGGCCGCTCGCGCACCGCTGGCAGGTGAATCGGAAAGGCGCTGATGCGGTAGTAGAGGTCCTGGCGGAATCGACCGTCGTTGATCATTTCCCGCACGGGTTGGTGCGTCGCCGCCACCAGTCGGAAATCCGCGCGTAGGGTCTCGATGCCGCCGACCCGCCGGAACGTGCCGGATTCGATGAGGCGTAGCAGCTTGACCTGCATCGACAGCGGCACATCGCCTATCTCGTCGAGAAACAGCGTTCCCCCTTGCGCGGTCTCGACCAGACCGGGTTTGCGCGTGGCGGCGCCGGTGAACGCGCCTTTTTCATAGCCGAAGAGTTCGCTCTCGAACAGGGTCTCCGTGATGCCGGAGCAATCGACGACGACAAAAGCGTGTTGCGCGCGCTCGCTTGCCTCATGAAGGGCACGCGCGAACAGTTCCTTGCCGGTTCCGGATTCCCCGAGCAACAGGACCGGCAGCGTCGAAGGCGCGACGCGATGCAACGCCGAGATCGCCTCGTTGAACGCCGCTGATCGACCGACCAGCCCTTCCGCGCTCGGCCTGGCGGATGCGCCGCGTACCGTGGAGAGCCTCTCGACATACGCAACCACCTCCCGCTGCGAATTGAATATCGGCCGCAACTCGACATCGACATGCTCAGGCCCGCGAGGCGTGTGATGAATGTGGAGCACGCGGTCGGGGCCGCGGAGCTCAAACGCCCGCTTCATTGGACAGTGCTCACCCGCCTGGTCGCAGGGCACGTCGTAGTGATGCGAGACCTGATAGCACTTGCGGCCCACATGAGGCTGGCTGGCGACGCCGAACTGACGTTGATAAGCGGTATTGGCAGCAAGGATGCGGTACTCGGGATCGAGCACGATCATGGGTTGAGCGTCGTGCTCCAGGTACGACACGAGGGCGTCGACATGCAGCGCTTGAGGCGACCCGGCGGAGGTCTTTACGAGGGGTGTGATGGGTATCAACGGCTTAGGGGATTTCATGGCGGCGGCTCCAGTAGACGTCACTATACGTCGACGCTGCCAAAGCTGCCATCCCTGCCACCTGACTGCCTCAAATGGCAGCCTTTAACCCCAGACGACCGCTCCACGCGCTGTGGCGACGCCCGATGGAATAGAAACATTGATAAAAATCAAAGCGTTAGCCAATTTTTATCAATTGCGAGCGACGTGGCACGGTTCTTGTTTTAATTGGCCGGCCAGTTTCGCAAAATCCATTCGTTTGAGGAGAGGAAGTTGAATACCACGAGCCCCATGCTGGTCGAAGGTTTCTTCGACCCCGGTACCTGCACGGTCAGCTACCTGTTGCTGGATGTCCGCACCGGCGACTGTGCACTGATCGACAGTGTCCTCGACTATGACCCGAAGTCAGGCCGCACCTCCACGACGACAGCCGACAAGCTCATCTCTCGCGTCCACGAGCTTGGCGTGAAGGTCCAGTGGCTTCTCGAAACCCACGTGCACGCCGACCATCTGTCCGCCGCGCCGTACCTCAAGGAAAGACTCGGCGGAAAGATTGCGATTGGCGCGCAGGTGACCCGCGTGCAAGACGAGTTCGGCAAGCTGTTCAACGCCGGTTTGAAATTCACGCACGATGGCAGCCAGTTCGATCACCTGCTCTCCGACGGCGAAACATTCGCCGTCGGAGCGTTGCAGGCGCGCGCCATCCATACCCCGGGCCATACGCCGGCCTGCATGACCTATGTGGTCAGCGACGGCGCGCAGACCGCGGCCTTTGTCGGCGACACCCTGTTCATGCCCGACTATGGCACCGCGCGCTGCGACTTTCCCGGCGGCGACGCCCGTACGCTGTACCGGTCAATCAACAAGGTGTTGAGCCTGCCGGCGGACACGAAGCTCTACATGTGCCACGACTACCAGCCCGGCGGGCGGCCTTTGCAGTTTGTCAGCACGGTAGCCGAGGAACGCGAACACAACGTCCATATCCGCAACGGTATCGGCGAGGAAGCTTTCGTGGCGATGCGCACCACGCGCGACGCGACACTCAACATGCCCGTGCTGATGCTGCCGTCAGTGCAGGTCAACATGCGCGCCGGACATATGCCCGATCCGGAAGATAACGGAGTGCTGTATCTCAAGATTCCCCTCAACGCAATCTGAGGCGGTGCACGTGATTTCTTGGAAGCAACAGGAGAAGTAAATGGACATCAAGAAACTGACGGCCGAACTGGCCGTATCGCAGCAGATTGCGGCATCCGACCTGCAGGCAATCAAGGCCGCTGGCTTTCGCGCCGTCATCTGCAATCGCCCGGACGGCGAAGGCGCCGACCAGCCCAACTTTAGCGAGATCGAGGCGGCGGCCCGTGAACAGGGCATCGAGGCCCTTTACCTGCCCATCGAGTCCGGCAAGGTCGGCGACGCCGATGCTGCGCGATTCGGCGAATTGATGCGCGCGCTGCCGAAGCCGGTGCTCGCCTATTGCCGTACCGGGATGCGTGCCGCGACGCTGTGGGCGCTGTCCGAAGCGCCCCGCGGGTCGCTGCCGGATATCATCGCCGCCGCCAGGGCAGCAGGTTATGACCTGTCCGCGCTGGCGCGGCGTATTGCCAATGGCGGCAAGGTGCCCGTCGATGTAGCCGTGGCCAGTCACGACATTGTGATCATCGGCGCCGGCGCCGCCGGCGTGGCGGCAGCCTCAAGCCTGCTCGCGCGCGACCGCAACCTCGACATCGCCATCATCGACCCGGCCGGCGTCCACTATTATCAGCCAGGCTGGACCATGGTCGGAGCCGGTGTGTTCGATCCCGAGACGACCGCCCGCGATATGGCCGCCGTGCTGCCGCGCCAGGTGCACTGGATCAAGGCCGCAGTGGCTGCGTTCGAGCCGGAAAAGAATGCGGTCGTACTCGAAGGATGCCGGGTGGTGAGCTACAGGCAGCTCATCGTCTGTCCGGGGCTAAAGCTCGACTGGCATGCCATCGATGGGTTGTCCGAAACACTCGGCCAGAATGGCGTGACGTCCAACTATCGCTACGATCTTGCTCCCTACACCTGGCAGCTCGTGCGCGAACTCAAGGGCGGCCGCGCGTTGTTCACCCAGCCACCGATGCCGATCAAATGCGCCGGGGCGCCGCAAAAGGCGATGTATCTGTCGTCGGATCACTGGCGGCGTACAGGCCGGCTCGAACAGATCGATGTTCAGTTCTTCAACGCCGGCGCGGTGTTGTTCGGCGTGGCCGACTATGTCCCGGCGTTGATGGAGTACGTCAAGCGTTACGACATCGCGCTGAACTTCGGCTTCAACCTGAGTGCGATAGACGGCCCCGGCAAGCGCGCTATTTTCAGGCGCACGCTCGAGAACGGCAGCGTGGAATCGGTCAGCCGCGAGTTCGACATGATCCATGTGGTGCCGCCGCAGAAAGCACCTGACTTCATTCGCGCCAGTTCTCTGGCCGATAAGGCGGGTTGGGTCGACGTCGACCCGGCGACGTTGCGCCACAAAACCTACTCAAACGTCTTCGCGCTTGGCGATGTCGCGAACACAACCAATGCGAAGACCGCCGCCGCCGCACGCAAGCAGGCACCCGTCGTCGCCCACAACGTGCTTGCCGCACTCGGGAAAGTCAGGGGCGTGGCGGCATATGACGGCTACGGCTCATGCCCGCTGACCGTCGAACGCGGCAAGATCGTGCTCGCGGAATTCCTCTATGGCGGGAAGGTCGCGCCGTCTATGCCGACCTGGCTGATCGACGGCAAGCGCCCGTCGCGACTCGCGTGGTTGCTGAAGGAGCGCATCCTGCCGCCGCTCTACTGGCACGGGATGCTCAAGGGGCGCGAGTGGCTGGCGCAACCTGAACTCGTGGGCTAACGCAGCGTCGCCAACAACCTGTCGGATTTCTCATGCTCACTTCACTTATCCTCGGCGCCATCGTTGGCGCGGTGCTCGGCCTGACCGGCGCGGGCGGCGGCATTCTCGCAGTTCCGGCACTGGTAGCCGGCATGGGCTGGCCGATGCAGCAGGCGACGCCGGTTGCGCTGGTCGCCGTGGCGGGCAGTGCTGCGATCGGCGCGCTTGAAGCATTCCGGCAGCGGCTCGTCCGTTACCGCGCCGCGCTGTTCATGGCCGCAGCGGGTGTGCCGCTGACCTCGCTCGGCGTGCGCGTTGCCCACGCGTTGCCGCAGCGCGTGCTATTGGCGCTGTTTGCGACCGTCATGCTGGTGGTGGCCGGAAGGCTGTTATCACAGGCTTTGCGGCGCGGGCGCCCGGACAGCGCGGACTCGCGGTTTTGCGTCGGCCATATCAACCCGGACACCGGGCGGCTGATCTGGTCGTGGACGACTGGAGCCGCACTCGCGGCGACCGGCGCATTGACCGGGCTCATGACGGGACTGCTGGGGGTGGGCGGCGGCTTCATCATCGTGCCCATGCTGCGCAAGCTGACCAACGTGTCGATGCATGGGATCGTCGCCACGTCGCTGATGGTGATCGCGCTGGTCGGCAGCGGCGGTGTCGTCGCGACGGTCCTGCACGGCGCGCCGTTGCCGCTCGACCTGACGCTGTGGTTCAGCGTGGCGACGGCCGCCGGCATGGTGACCGGGCGGCTGCTCTCGCATCGTCTCTCCGCGCAGCACGTGCAGGTGGGCTTCGCGGGGGTCTTGATCTGCGTGGCGCTCGGGATGATGGTGAAGGCCGGGCTAGGCGGATGACTCTCGTTGGCCACATTTTGGCGCAACCGGCATAGACGAATGCGCTCAATCCAGTTAAATCAATTGAGAGCCGAAGATAAGCGGGTTCGATAGCGTACGGCCATCCTCGCCGGTCTGCGCTTCGATTCGGGCTTACTCAGGCGCGTCGCACGGGGGCTTTACCACCCCTGATTCCAACTCTTTTGCACCCGTAGTGAAATCGCAATCAACCATGTACAAAGTCAAAACTTTCGTAGCTACCGCAGCGCTCGCTGCCGCTTCATTGTCCGTCCATGCAGGCACGATGGATTCACCCGACTTCTGGACGACGCCGACCGTTCACGACTACGGCAAGATGCACTTTCTTCCGAACGGTGCTTTCAAGCCACAACCGGGTCACACCTACAAGGTGGTCTTCTCGTTGACGCAGGGGGCCAAGAACCCCAATGAGGTGAGTCCAGCGCTTGATCACGTGGCGCGCGCGGTGAATCTCTACGTGGCGTCGGGCGTGCCGTTGAGCAGGCTTAAGTTCGTCGCGGTTGCTTCTGGCTCGGCCACATCGCTGGTGCTCGACGACGCGCACTACCGTGCACAGTTCGGAGTGCCCAACCCCAATATGCCGTTGATTGCGGAACTCAGGAAGGACGGCATCACGATCGCGGTGTGTGGCCAGGCGATGGCAGAACACCACTTCGAATATGACTGGATTGACCCCAGAGTGACGCTGTCATTGTCCGCACTGACTACCGTGACAACCCTGCAGCAGGCAGGTTATGCGCTAATGCCACTCTAACCACACACCGCGCGGGATGCACCGGGGGCAGCACATCGTTCGATGTCGCTGTTCCCTGAATCCAACATCCTGGACTCCCCGCGAATCCTGCGTCGAAGGGTTTCGTGCGAAACCTGCTGGGTCGGGTCAGTCGGATAACGCTTCACTGTGCCCGATATCTGCTGGGGTGACAATTTCCACTCGAGCAGGGTGAGAACGATATGCCAGCAGACGCTTTGCAGGCAAAGCTTTGTGGGGCGGTGGCCCGCACTGCGGCGTGCGGCG
>Ga0310811_10011535_pt1 | contig 11468 bp, 12 predicted proteins | sample YCmetagenome_FD_207642 | JGI IMG/M metagenome (GOLD analysis project Ga0310811, IMG submission 207642) | Soil microbial communities from experimental microcosm in Duke University, North Carolina, United States - YC | ecosystem: Engineered > Artificial ecosystem > Soil microcosm > Unclassified ... | reverse complement strand
GACTCGTGGCAGTCGGCGTTGCAGTCGGGGAAGTCGAAGCTGCCGATGAGATCGAGGAAGCCGCCGACGCACCCGACGACGAACAAGAGCAGCGCGCCGAAGAACATGACGACGAGCGCGCGGCGCCGACCGCCGATCACGAGCTTGGCGGCGTAGGCGATCCAGACGATCTCGACGACGCCGCCCAGCACGCCGCCGCCCGCGATCGCCGTGATCGCGGAGACCAGCCCGACCACGAGCGCCGCGAACGCGATGCCCCGCGAGCGCTGGCCGAACGCGGCGCTCATGCGAGCAGCTCGTGGGCGATGCCCCACCGGATGCCGCGATCGCAGACGATCAACGCGGGCGCGCCGAGCTTCGCGATCACGCGCGAGAAGATCGCGATGCCCGCGGGCAAGACATCCGCGCGCTCGACGACCATGCCGGGCAGCGCGCGTCGCTGCGCCGTCGTCATCGAGAGCAGCTTCACGAGCTGCGCGTCGACGACCGGCGCTTCCAAGCGGAGCCCGGTGACGCGATCCGGATCGTACGCGTGCAAGCCGAGCTGCACCGACGCCATCGTCGTCGCGGTGCCGGCGGTGCCGATCACGATCGCGCCGTGCGGCAGCTCGAGCGGCGCGATCTGCTGATCGATGTCCGCGGTCAGCGCGCGCACCTCATCCGGCGTCGGCGGATCCGAACGCAAGTGCCGCTCCTTCAAGCGCACCGCGCCGATCTTCACGCTGGTCGCGGACACGACCCGCGTGCCGTCGGTGCCGATGATCTCCGTCGAGCCGCCGCCGACATCGACGACCACGTACGGCGTCCCTCTCAGCTCGGGGAACGTCGCCGCGACCGCCTTGAACGCGAGGTCGGCCTCGCGCGCGCCGCCGATGATCTCGATCTTCGCGCCCAAGATCTCCTCGGCAGGCCCGACGAACGAGCTGGCGTTCGCCGCCTCGCGCAGCGCCTGCGTGCCGATCACGACCCGCTTCGCGACGCCGAGCTCCTTCATCTCGCGCGCGTACTCGCGACAGATCTCGATCGATCGCGCGATCGCGTCGTCGTGCAGGCGCCCGCTCGCGTCGAGCCCTTGGCCGAGCCGACCGAACCGGCACAGATCCTTCACCGCGCGGCCGTCGGGATCGACGACCAACAAGAGGAGCGTGTTGGTCCCGATGTCGATCACCGCGGTGCGGTTCACGGCGTCGGCCCCCAGTCGACGCCGGTCGCCGAGCCGCCCCACACCTTCTTGGCCGTGCCGGTGCCGTCGGCGTTCGCGATGTAGATGCCCGAGCCGCCGCTGCGCGTCGACGCGAACGCGATCGCGCGCCCGTTCGGCGAGAACGCCGGCTCCTCGTTCGAGCCCTCGCCCTGGGTGATGCGCGTCATCTTCTTGGTGTCGAGGTCGAGCGTCACGATGTCGTAGACGCCGCCGTCGCGGGTCGTGTACGCGAGCACGTGCGCGCCCTTCTTCGGCGACCACGCCGGCGTCGTGTTGTAGTCGCCGTTCTTCGACACGCGCGTCGCCGAGCCGCCCGACGCCGACATCACGAAGATCTGCGGCCCGCCCTCGCGATCCGAGACGAACGCGATCTGCGATCCGTCGGGCGACCACGACGGCGACGTGTCGATCGCCTTGTCGTTGGTCAACCGCTTCACGATCGATCCGTCGCTCGCGCTGATGATGTAGATGTCCGGGTTGCCGTCCTTCGACAGCGTGATCGCCAGCTGCGATCCGTCGGGCGACCACGACGCGCCGGTGTTCATCCCGCGCTGCGCGCTGATCTTCTTGGGCCGGCCGCCGCCCGCGTTGACGATGTACATGTCCGGGTTGTTGCGCATGTACGAGGTGAACGCGACGCGCCCGCCGTCGTGCGAGAACGACGGCAGCATGTTGATCGAGTCGTTGTGGGTGAGCGCGTAGACGCCGTGCCCGTCGAAGTCCATCGCCTGGATCGAGCTCTTGCCCTTGCCCTTCGCGACGAACACGATCTGCGAGCCGAAGAAGCCTTGCTCCTTCGTGTAGTAGAAGACGACCTCGTTGCACCACGCGTGCACGAGCCGGCGCAGATCGCCGCGCTTGCCGTTGTACTTCTTGTCGAGCACGGCGTTCGCGCCCTTCGAGACCTCGTACAGCTTCGCGTCGAGCGTGACGTCGTCGCCCGAGACCGCGACCTTGAACTTCATCACGCCGTACGCGCCGACGTCCTTCCACTTCGGCGGATCGATCCCCATCCCCTCGGCCTTCAGGTCGGCGAGGAACGACTGCGGATCGAGCACCTTGAAGAAGCCGGCGATGCTCATGTCGAACGACGCGACGTCTTGCGCTTCCTTGGCGGCGGCGCCGTCGCTGTCGACGGCGAGCGGGATCGCGATCGGATAGTCACCGCGCTTCGCGCCGCTGACGTCGATCACGCCGGCCTTGTCGTCGCCGAGCGCGGAGGGCGCGACGAGCACGACGCACGCCACGATCAAGAGAGGCTTGGTCAGACTTTGAAGCGAAAGCATATCCATCCATTCCAGGCGGCGATCTTCTCGCGCAGCCCGTTGCGATCGGGCACCGGCTTCGGATCCTTGTTGCGCGCGTCCTCGAACTGCTTGAGCGCGCGCTCGACCGAGTCGTCCATGTCGCCGTTGCCGCTCTTCTCCTTCATGTGGAGATCGAGGATCTTCCCGTCGAGGTCGAACTGGATGCAGCCGAGCGGCGCGGTGCCTTCGGCGTCGAGGATCTTGGGATACTCCCAGCCCGCGAGGACGTCCTTCACCGCGTCCTGCAAGTACGGATCGCCGCTGTCGACGTCGGCGTTGCCGAACTTGTTGTTGTTGAACTGCCCCGCCTCGACGGTCGGCTTGCCGACCGGTTCGTCGTCGGGGATCGCGGTGGTCGGCCCCGGCGAGTTGTCGTCGGGCTTCGCCGCCGGCTGATCTTTCGGCTTGTCCTTGTCCTTCGGCGGAGGCGGCTGCTTGTCGTCGTGCGAGACGCCGATGTCCTGCTTGTGGACCGGATCGCGATGCTGCTTCTGCGGCTGCTTGTTCGGCTTCGCGGGGCGCGCGACCGAGACCTCCATCGCCTCGAGCTGCGAGAGGTCCGGACCGTTGTCGTTGCCGCCCTGCGCGTGATGCGCGAGGACGATCGCGCCGGCCATCGCGAGCGCGGTGAACACCGTCGCGCCGGCCGCGGTCGCGTGATAGCGGGGCAGGATCATCTGTCGAGGTCCTCGACCTTGATCGTGTCACTCGGCGCCGTGAGTGCCATCACCTTCGCGACGTGCGCTTCTTTTGCGATCGCCATGGCGGTCACGACGACGTCGTAGGTGAGCGTCTTGTCGGCTTGGACGAACAACATGCCCTGCTGCTTCACCTTCTCGTTGGACTCGAGCAGCTTCTCGAGGTTCGCCCACTTGACCGGCGTGGTGCCGAGCGTCAGATGGCGCTGCGCATCGATCGTGAGCACGAGCGGCTCGTTCGGATCGTCGACCGCGGGCGAGCGCACCTCGGGCAGCTGCACGTCGACGCCCGCGTTGAGGAGCGGCGCCGTGATCATGAAGATCACGAGCAGCACCAGCATGACGTCGACCATCGGCGTCACGTTGATCTCGCTGTTGAGCTCGTCCTGCGAGCCGCCGGCTTTCATCCCCATGAGGGCCTCGTTGCAATCAGTGCAGGAAGTGACGCTTGATGATGTTGAGGTAGTCCTGCTCGAACGTCTCCATCTCGGAGCGCAAGACGCGGATGCGCCGCGTGAAGTAGTTGTACGCGAGCACCGACGGGATCGCCGCGACCAGGCCGATCGCGGTCGCGAACAGCGCCTCGGCGATGTGCGGCACGATGTCGGTCAGCTTCGCGCCGTGCCCCATCGTGTTGAACGTGATCATGATGCCGATGACGGTGCCGAACAGGCCGATGAACGGCGCCGCGCTGCCCGTCGACGCGAGGAACGGCACCATCGACTCGAGCTTGGTGCCCTCGACCGCCTGCGCCTTGCGCAGCGCGCGCTCGATGTTGTCCATCTTGTCGTCGGAGCTCTTGAGCCGCTCGTCCGAGGCGATCTTCGCGAGCTCCGTGTAGCCGGCGAGGAACATCTGCGAGACCGGGCTCCACCGCAGCATCTGCGCGTGCTTGTAGATCTGCTCGATGTCGCGCGAGCGCCAGAACGATTCGTTGAACTGCGCCGTTTCGCGCGACGCGCGCCTGACGTAGAGCGCTTTGTAGAAGATGATGTAGATGCCGACGAGCAGCATCCCGATCAGCAGCACCATCACGCCCTTCACGACGGGATGAGCCGACATGAACAGCCCCATCAAGTCGAAGCCGCTGTTCGGATCGCCTACACCGACGGCATTGAGCGACGAAAGTCCTGGCATGTTACGTGCTTCGGAGATAACACGCAGCGTCGACGAGGGTCAATGTGATCGGCCTCCCGTCGTGAATACGCGAGCGTTTCACGAGGTCGAACCGATCATCCATCGCCTGGGTGTGGCGCTGGCGACTCTATGTCTTCTTCACGCGTGTACCAACGTCACCGGCGGAGCGGTAGAGCTGTCTTGGCATCTCCAAGCGTTCGACAGCCCGAACCTCGATTGCACGTTCCGGAACGACGCCGGCGTCGAGAGGGCGATCGATTCGATCCGCGTGTGGTGGCAGTCGGACACCGATCGCGCGTCGATCGACTTCCCGTGCACGAAGTTCCACGGCGTGACGAGCTTCGACATCCCGCCTCCATCGGCGCTGTTGTGGGTCGAGCCGACGTGCCCGGGCGGCACACCTGTGAATGCGTCCGCGTTCATCGCGCCCGCGCCGATCGAGCGCACGATCGCGGTGGGCGACGTCGTGGAATTGCACGCGGTCGTCATCGAGATCGATCGCAACAACGCGTGCAAGTGATCACGCGCGCGCTGCTGTCACGTCGCTTGCAGTGCCTCTGATGCCACGAGATACTCGTCCCTCAGGAGGGGAAACCACGATGAAGAATCTAGCTTTGTCCGCTGCCGTACTCGGTCTGGCCTCGCTGGCCGGCGCCTGCACGTCCAATGGCGCGATCTCCGCGTCGTGGACGCTCCAGGACTGGAACGACACCACCAAGACGGCCACGACCGCGCAGTGCCCCGCCGGCGGCGACACCGCGATCGTCTACACCCTGCCGAGCGGCCTCACCGATCCGGCGAGCGCGACGAAGGATCTCTTCAACTGCACCGACAACGTCGGCCTCACCGCGCCGCTCCTCGCGGACACGTACACGACGTGGGTCGAGATCACCGATCACAGCGGCGCGGTGCTCTACGCGCAATCGAACTCGCAGCAGATCGGCGTCGCGAGCGGCGCGAACTCGACCGCGGCGTTCACGTTCCAGGTGAACCGCGGCTACGTGACGGGCTCGTGGTCCCTGAAGGGTCAGAGCGGCACGCCGCTCGACTGCACGTCGGCGGGCGCCGGCGGCGTCGAGTTCGACAACATGGTCGGCTCCAACACGCCGATCAGCGATCAGTTCAACTGCACGGACGGCATGGGCACGACGTATCCGCTTCCGATCGCGAACTACCAGTTCGCGGCGCAGGCGATCGACAGCTCGAACCCGCCGCTCGGCATCGGCCCGGCGACGGTCGTCGGGCCCGCCAACGTCCAGTTCGGCAATCAGACGGTCAACAAAGGGTCGTTCGTCCTAACCATCGACGGCAAGTGAGTCACCCTATGAAGAACTTCATCACGCTCTCTCTCGTCGTTGGTGCGGCCGCGATGGCTGGCGGCTGCATCATCGAAACCAACAACAACCACAACCCGCCTCCCAACCAGGGCGCGGTCGCGGCCACCTGGGATCTCCAGGACTGGAACGACACCGCGAAGACGCCCACGCAGGCAAACTGCCCGGCCGGCGCCGACACCGCGATCGTCTATACGCTCGCCGGCGGCGACACCAACCCGGGCAACGCGGTGAAGGATCTCTTCAACTGCTCCGACTTCGGCGGCACGACCGCGCCGATCACGCAGGGCGCGTACACGGTGTGGGTCGAGATCACCGACCACAGCGGTGCGGTGCTCTACGCGCAGTCGAACTCGAAGCCGGTGACGCTCACCGGCGGCAATGTCTCGACCGCGGACTACCAGTTCCAGGTCAACCGCGGATACGTCACGGCGGCGTGGACGCTCAAAGGCGGCACCTCGGGCAGCCCGCTCAGCTGCGCGACCGCGGGCGCCGGCGGCGTCGAGTTCGACAACATGGTCGGCTCGAACGTCCCGATCAGCGATCAGTTCAACTGCACCGACGGCTCGGGCACGACCTATCCGCTTCCGATCGCGAACTACCAGTTCGCGGCGCAAGCGATCGACAGCTCGAACCCGCCGCAGGGCATCGGCCCGGCGACGGTGGCGGGCGCGGCGGACGTGCAGTTCGGCAACCAGCTCGTCAACAAGGGCTCGTTGGTCCTGACCGTCGACGGTCTCTGATCGTCGCCTTCTCGTGTGAGAGACGGCCGCCGCGAGGCGGCTGTCTTTTTTTGTCCCGGTCGTTTCGGCGTAGACTCGCGCGATGCGAGCGGCGGCGGTGATCGTGATCGCGCGCAGCGCGCGATGGCGAGCCTGTCCGACGAGGATCGCACCGAGATGGGGCGCGCGATGAAGGCGCTCGAGGACGCGATGCAGACGCAGTCGCCCGCCGACGCGACGCGCGCGGCGCACACGTACGCCGACGCGATGATCGGGATCGCGAAGCGTCACCCCGATGACTTCGAGGTGCAGTACCAGGTCGGGAAGGCGCTCGAGCTGCTCGGGCCGCAGGTCACGAACCTCGGCGGCGACGGCGCGCCGTTCTGCGCGCAGTCGGTCGCGTTCGCGCGCGAGCTCGCGCAGCGGTTCGATCGCGAAGGCCGCGCGCACGCCGTGCTCGCGTTCACGCTCGACAACTGCGACGGCGCGGCGCTCGACGTCCTGCACGAGGCCGAGCGCTGCGTCGTGCTCGTCGACGACGCGCACTGCCGCGACCTGCACGTGCGCACCGCGGCGCAGTACACCGCGCCGCGCTGCGACGGCGCGAACGTCGTCCGCGGGCTCGCGGTGGTGTCGCACGGCGAGCCCGTGCTCGCGCCCGCGCAGATCAGCGCGATCGAGGACTCGGGCGGCGCGGCGGTCGCGCTGCTCACGCCCGAGGGCCGCGCGCGTTTGCACGCGGCGAGCGCGTCGCCGGGGACGATCGCGGTCACCGTCGACGGCGCCAGCCTGCGCGCGTTCACGATCGATCACGAGCTCGACACCGCGCGCGTCTCGCTCGGCGTGCCGATCGAGAAGGTGTGCGCGAAGGTCGAGCGGCGCGAGATCCCCGTCGAGGATCGGCTGCCCTAGAAGATGTACAGCGCCGTGAGCTGCAGCCGGTGGTTGACCGGCTCGGCGCCGTCTTCGTAGTGCTGCATGAAGTACTCGTACTCCGCGCCGACCCGCATCGCCGGCGTCACGTCGTAGAAGACGTTCGCGTCGGCCCAGCGGCTCGACGAGAAGACCTTGCCCGGCGCCAGGCCGAGCGAGCCGATGTTCGACGAGCTCATCTGCGAGTAGTTCACCGACAGCCACGCCTTCGACGACGCGTACCACTGCGCGCCCGCGATGATCGACTGCCACTTGATCGCGGTGAGCGCGCCGGTCGTGTCGAACGTGACGAGGCCGTTGTCGATGTCGGGCGTGTAGGTCGCCGGCGCCATCGGCGCGGGGAACGTCGCGCCGCCGCTGAGGCCGCTGAACTGATCCGCGATGCCCTGACCGAGGACGAACGAGCCGGTCAAGGTCAACGCGCCGGCGTGCTTCTCCTTGGTCGCGCCGATCACCGGCACCAGCGCGTCGATCGACACGCCCCAACCGGTCGCGTGATCGTTCTGCGCGGCGTTCGCGAAGTCGACCACACGGAGCTGGCGCACGATGCCGGACACGCCGAGGCCGCCGGCGTCGAGCGACTGTCCGGTCGCGCCGGCGGTGCGCCAGGCGGTCCACTTCGGCGCGGTGAAGCGCACGCCCGCTTCGAAGTCGGGCACGACCGAGTTGCGATTCGCGGGGCGCGACGCGGCGGCCGCGAGATCGAGCGCCCACGCATCGCTCTTGATCGTCTTCGACGCGCGCATCTGCTGCACGCGGCCGTACGGCTGACCGGGCACGCCCTGGATCTCGACGGTGCTCGGGTGCGCGAAGCCCTGCCAGCCGAACAGCTGCCAGGTCTGGCCGAACAAGAGATCGACCGTCGACGACTCCATCTTCATGAAGTAGTGGCGGAGGCGCGGCGTCGCGTTCGAGTAGAACGACGCCTCCGAGGCACCCGGCGGTTGGTTGCCGAAGAAGTCGAACTCGACCTGCGCGCTGGTCTTGATGCCGTCGTACTCGGGCGCCTTGAGCTTGAAGCCGACGCGCGAGTGACGCGCGCTGATCTGCGAGCGTCCACGATCACCGGCGTAGGTGCCGTCCTTCGCGATCGCGCCGTTGCCGGCCTGCTCGGTGAACGACTGCGTGCTGTCCCAGATCGAGAGCAGCTGCATGAAGCCGTACAGCTGCGGCGACCACTTGCCGACGACGGGGACCGGATCCTCGGGCTTCGGCGCGGGCGGCGGCGGCGCGGGCGCCGGCTCCGTGATGACGACCGGCGCGGGCACGACGACCGGGGCGGGCGTCACGACCGGCGCAGGCGCAGGCGCGGGCGTCGGTGCGGGCTCGGGGGTCGGCTGCGCGTGCGCGGCACCGCCGACGAGGAGGCAGGCGATCAGGAGCTTCTTCATACGGATGCGCCGACACTCAAGCGTCCGTGTGACAACGCGGTGAACTGGGCGAGGACCCGGCGCAACAAATCGGGTGAACGACGATCCCGGGTGCTAAGGTCCGGACGTGAGCCGACGCCAGCGGTTCCAGATCGATCGCGAGCAGCTCCGCATCACGCGCGGTGCGGCGATCCTGTTGTTCCTGGAAGTCGGTTTCACGCTCGTCTTCCACATGGTCGACAAGGACGTCCAGGCGCGATGGGCGCCGTGGGTGGTCCCGAGCGCGAGCACGGTCTGGGATCACTTCCGCTTCTGGACCGTGATCACAGGTCCGTTCCTCGAGCCCGATCTCTTGTCGCTGCTCTTGCAGGGCTTGATGTTGTGGCTGTTCGTGCCCGCGCTCGAGCGCTGGTGGGGCACGCCGCGCTTCCTCCGCTTCGCCGCGTACACCGCGATCACGTCCGCGATCGTCGGCACGCTCGCGGGCCTGGCGCTCGGACGCGACGTCCCGATGCTCGGCCTCGACGCGTTCATCTGGGCGTCGGTCGTCGCGTTCGGGATCATCTACGCGCGTCAGCCGGTGCAGTTCTTCGGCGTCATGCCGATCACCGGGCGCCAGCTGATGTACGGCACGCTCGCGTTCGTCACGCTCTTCATCGTGCTGCAGGGCGCGTGGGAGCAAGGCGCCGGCTACGCGGCGGCGATCGGCCTCGCGGTCGTGCTCACGAACCAGCGATGGAATCCGCGGCTCGCGTGGCTGCGCTGGAAGAAGAAGCGCGAGCGCGCGCACCTGCAGGTGTTGATCGGCGGCAAGCCCGGCGGGTCGAAGTCATCGAAGAAGAAGCCCGAGCAGTGGCTCAACTAGCGCGCGCGCTGGTACGCTCGCCGCGATGGCCGAACAGGACGAGGGAGCCGAGCCACAACCGGGGTTCGACGGCTCGGGACTGACCACGCTCTTCGAGGGCGAATGGGCGACCGTCAGGCGCCTCCGCAAGGGCAAGCTCGTCGTCGTGGCGGGGCCCGATCAGGGCAAGGAGCTCGAGATCGTCAAGCCGCGCGTCGCCGGCGGACGCAGCATCATCAGCGATCTCGTGCTGAGCGACAAAGCGGTCTCGGGCACGCACTTCGAGATCGGCGCGCGCGACGACGGCTATCGCCTGCGCGATCTGAACTCGCGCAACGGCGTCTACGTCGGCGACCTGCGCGTGCGCGAGGTCTACCTGCGCCCGGGCACGACGTTCCGGATCGGCCAGTCGCAGATCCAGTTCCAGCCGCTGACCGACGTCGTCGACATCGAGCTGTCGAAGGCGGATCGCTTCGACGCGGTGATCGGCGGCTCGCCGGCGATGCGCGAGATCTTCGCGTCGCTCGAGAAGGTCGCGCCGTCCGATCTGACGGTCTTGATCACCGGCGAGACCGGCACCGGCAAGGAGATGGTCGCGCGCGCGCTGCACAACATGTCGCCGCGCAAGAAGAAGCCGTTCGTCGTGCTCGACTGCGGATCGATCCCGCGCGAGCTGATCGAGTCGACCTTGTTCGGTCACGAGAAGGGCAGCTTCACCGGCGCGGTCGGGCAGCACATCGGCTGCTTCGAGCAGGCGCAGGGCGGCACCATCTTCCTCGACGAGATCGGCGAGCTCGACATCGGCCTGCAGCCCAAGCTCTTGCGCGTGCTCGAGCAGCGCGAGATCAAGCGCGTCGGCGGCGATCGCACGATCAAGGTCGACGTGCGCGTGCTCGCGGCGACCAATCGCGATCTGCGCGACGAGGTCAACAAGGGCACGTTCCGCGAGGATCTCTACTTCCGCCTCTCGGTCGTGAACTGCGAGCTGCCGCCGTTGCGCGAGCGCCGCGAGGACGTGCCGTCGCTCGCGAATCACTTCCTGCGCGACGTCGCGTCGCGCCGCGGCCTGACGATGTCGTTCTCGCAGGACGCGATGATCGCGATGATGGGGCATTCGTGGCCGGGCAACGTGCGCGAGATGCGCAACGTCGTCGAGCGCGCGGCCGCGCTCTCCGACGGCCCCGTGATCACGCGCAGCGACCTCGTGTTCGGGCGCGAGGGGCCCTCGCCGCTCGCCGCGCACGATCTCGCGCAAGCAGGCGCGCAAGCCGCGCAGCGCGCCGCCGCCTCGCTCGCCGGCTTCGCGCACGGCGGCGGTCCCGCGACGTTCGATCCCGCGCTCCTCAAGGCCGGCCTCGGCTTCAAGCAAGCCAAGCAGAGCGTCGTCGACGCCTTCGAAGCCGCCTACCTCGCCGCGCTCATGCAGCGCAACGACGGCAACATCACGCGCTCCGCACAAGAAGCCGGGTTGACCCGCTATCACCTTCGCGAGCTGCTCAAGCGTCACGGCCTGAAGGGCGGCGGCGACGCCGCAGAGTGAGCGTCGTCCGTCGTCCGTCGTCCGTCGTCCGTATCCAGAAACGCCGCTCGTTCACGCTCCGCGGTGTGAACTTTCACAGCGCCGAAAATCCGAACGGCGCCCCGTGAGGAGCGCCGCTCTTTTCTTACGGACGACGGGAGACGGACGACGGACGACGGATTAGTGCCGACGAACCGGTCCAGGCGCGGGCGACGGAGCCGGCGCCGGATGCATCGGCTGCGGAGGCGGCGCGGGAGGCGGCGTGTGCTGGATCGGCTGCGGCGCGGGGCGCGGCGCGTCGGGCGAGCGCGGCGGCGTCGGGTTCGGCACCGGACGCGGCGGCGTGAAGTTGCCACCGCTGGGCGGAAGCGGCTGCGGCTGCGGCGCGGGCGGCGGGACC
>Ga0310811_10011534_pt1 | contig 11468 bp, 9 predicted proteins | sample YCmetagenome_FD_207642 | JGI IMG/M metagenome (GOLD analysis project Ga0310811, IMG submission 207642) | Soil microbial communities from experimental microcosm in Duke University, North Carolina, United States - YC | ecosystem: Engineered > Artificial ecosystem > Soil microcosm > Unclassified ... | reverse complement strand
TGGCGACGCAGGAAACCCTCGACATGATGCGGCTGCGCTATGGCGACAATTTCGCCGGGAGCACGCAGGCTATCCGTTACGGCGAAGAAATCAGGCTGGGTGACGTCACCGTCAAATTCCACCCCGCCGGCCACGTGCTGGGCTCGGCGCAGATCGCGGTCTCCTGCAGGGAGACATGCGTCGTTGCATCCGGCGACTACAAGGACGTATCGGATCCGACCTGCACGCCGTTCGAGGTGGTGCCGTGCGATGTCTTCATTACCGAGGCAACCTTCGGCCTGCCGGTGTTTCGCCACGGCAATGCCGCCGATGAGATCAGGAAGCTGTTGGCATCGGTCGCGCTGTTTCCCGAGCGCGCACATCTGGTCGGCGCCTATTCGCTCGGCAAGGCCCAGCGCGTGATCGCGCTGTTGCGCGAGGCCGGTTACGACGCGCCGATCTATCTGCATGGCGCGATGGAAAAGATCACGCGCTATTATGAAAGCCGCGGCGTTGCCCTCGGCGAATTGCGGCCCGTCAAGGGCATGAAGAAAGGCGATCTCGCCGGCACCATCACGCTGGCGCCGCCCACGGCCACCTCCGACATCTGGACCCGGCGGTTTCCCGATCCGGTCACTGCCTTTGCCTCGGGCTGGATGCGGGTGCGCGCCCGCGCGCGTCAGCGCGGCGTCGAGCTGCCGCTGGTGATATCGGATCATGCCGATTGGGATGGATTGACCGCGACGATCACAGCTACTGGCGCCGGCGAGGTCTGGGTCACCCATGGCCAGGAAGATGCGCTGGTGCATTGGTGCAAGACATACGGTCTCGCGGCGCGGCCGCTCGATCTGGTCGGCTATGGCGACGAAGACGAAGGCGAGACGCTGCCGGGGAGCGAGGACGAGGCATGAATCGCTTTGCCGAACTGCTCGACCGCCTCGCCTACGAGCCCGGCCGCAACAACAAGCTGCGGCTGCTCACAGCCTATTTTCGAGAGGTCGAGGACCCCGACCGCGGCTATGCGCTGGCGGCGCTGACCGGCGCGCTGTCGTTCAAGCATGCCAAGCCCGGCCTGATCCGCGACCTGATCGCAGCACGCGCCGATCCCATGCTGTTCGCGCTGTCTTATGACTATGTCGGCGATCTCTCGGAGACGGTCGCGCTGATGTGGCCTAAACCGTCGCCGCAGACGCTGTCCGCTCCCCTCCTCCCGCGAAGCGGCGGGGAGGGGTTGGGGGTGGGGGGTAGAGCAGCAGAAAACGCGCCTTCGGTTCGCGCGGCAGCACCCCCCACCCCCGCCCCCTCCCCGCCACGCGCAATGCGCGTGGGGGGAGGGGAGAAAGCAAGCTCTGGTCACAACAACCCGCCGCCGCCAACGCTCGGCGAGGTCGTCGCCACGCTGCGCAGGCTCGGCAAGACCGAATTGCCGGGCCAGCTTTCGTGCTGGCTCGACGAACTCGACGAGACCGGCCGCTGGGCGCTGTTGAAACTGGTGACCGGCGCGATGCGGATCGGAATCTCGGCGCGGCTGGCCAAGACCGCGGCTGCCGAACTTGGCGACAAGGATCCGCACGAGGTCGAACTGCTATGGCCCGGGCTGGTGCCGCCTTATCTCGACCTGTTCGCCTGGCTGGAAGGCCGCGGCGACAAACCGGTCAACCGCGATCCCGCGCCGTTCCGCCCGGTGATGCTGGCGCATGCGCTGGAGGAGACGGATTTCGCCAATCTCGATCCGTCGGACTACATCGCGGAATGGAAATGGGACGGCATCCGCGTCCAGGCCGTCTCTGGCCGCGACGATCGCGGCCAGATGCAGGTGCGGCTCTATTCGCGTAGCGGCGAGGACATCACCAAGAGCTTTCCCGACCTGTTACCGTCGCTGCATCTGCCCGGCGCCGTCGACGGCGAATTGCTGGTGCTGCGCGACGGCCGGGTGCAGACCTTCAACGTGCTGCAGCAGCGGCTCAACCGCAAGGTCGTCTCGCCCAAGCTGACCAAGGATTATCCGATCCACCTCCGCGCCTATGATCTGCTGGCCGATGATGCGGCGGATTTGCGCGAGCTGCCCTTCGCCGAACGCCGCGAGCGGCTCGAAGCCTTCGTCAGGAAACTCGATGATGACAGGATCGACCTGTCGCCGACGATTCCCTACGCAAGCTGGGAAGCGTTGCGGACCGCGCGTGCCGATCCAGTCAGTGCCGGCGCGGGGATCGACGCCGAGGCGGTAGAGGGCGTCATGCTGAAGCGCCGGGACGCGCCTTATCTGCCCGGCCGTCCCAAGGGACAATGGTGGAAGTGGAAACGCGATCCGCACATCATCGATGCCGTGCTGATGTACGCCCAGCGTGGCCACGGCAAACGCTCGTCCTACTATTCCGATTACACGTTCGGGGTTTGGACCTCGGCCGATGAAGGCGAGCAGTTGGTGCCGGTCGGCAAGGCCTATTTCGGCTTCACCGACGAGGAATTGCTGCAGATCGACCGCTTCGTCCGCCGCAACACCACGGAAAAATTCGGACCCGTGCGTCATGTCGTGCACGAGCCGGATCAAGGGCTTGTGCTGGAAGTCGCCTTCGAGGGATTGGCGCGATCGCCGCGACACAAATCCGGCGTGGCGATGCGGTTTCCGCGCATCAACCGGCTGCGCTGGGACAAACCGCCGCGCGAAGCCGACCGCCTGGAAACGCTGGAGCGCATGCTGAAGGCAGAAACGGCAATTGAGTCAAAGGTAGCGGGAAGCGGCCATTGATCTCGACAAACCGGTTCCCCATTTGCCCTTTGCCATATTAGAATGCGCACCGATCCGCGCCAGGAGATCACCGATGCCTAACGACACCAGGGAATTGCCGGCGGCCAATGACGGACTGCACCGGTTCCTCGGCGGGTCGCCGATCGCGGTGGCATTTCGGTTGATCCTGTTGTCGATCCTGGTCGGAGTGGTGCTGGCAGCGATCGGCTTCGATCCCTGGAATATCGTCTACAGCATTCGCCTGCTGTTCCAGCGGATCTGGGATCTCGGTTTTGACGCGGTCAACGGCTTGTGGCGCTACTTCCTGCTCGGCGCCGTGATCGTGCTTCCGATCTGGCTGCTGTCCCGCCTGTTCAGCACGCCACGTCCCCGCTAACCCGTCTCAAAGCAGTCGCAGCCGATGCAATTACAATTTGTCGGCTGTGGCGACGCATTCGGCTCCGGCGGCCGCTACAACACCTGCTTTCATGTCACCGGTAACAGCGTCAATTTCCTGATCGATTGCGGCGCCTCGTCATTGCCGGCGCTGAAGCGGCTCGACATCGCCCGCAACGAGATCGATCTCGTCCTGATCACGCATTTCCACGGCGATCATTTTGCGGGGCTTCCATTCCTTCTGCTCGATGCACAGTTTGGCCGGCGCAGCCGTCCGCTCGTCATCGCAGGACCGGAGGGAATCGAAACGCGATTGCCACAAGTCATGGAAGTGATGTTCGAACACTCGTCGCGGACCAAGCCAAAATTCGAGCTCTCGATTGTCACGTTGCATCCCGAACAGCCGCGGCGCTTGGGCGAGGTGAATGTGACACCCTACCCCGTCGTGCACGGCGAATCCGGCGGTCCATTCCTGGGCTACCGGATCGAGGCCGAGGAGCGCGTTATCGCTTACAGCGCCGACACCGAATGGACGGAGGCGCTGATCCCGCTCGGACGCGACGCCGATCTCTTCATCGCCGAAGCCTACAACTATGACAAGATCGTCAAGAACCATCTCAGCCTGAGCACGCTGGAAGCACATTTGTCCGAGATCGGGCCGAAGCGTTTGATCCTGACGCATATGAGCGACGATATGCTCGGCCGGCTCGATTCGCTGCGCCACATGACGGCAAGCGACGGCATGGTCGTCGAGTTGTAGACATGGGCCAACGAGCAAATTCTGTGGTCATTGCGAGGAGTGAAGCGACGAAGCAATCCAGCCGTGCCTGTCGCTCTGGATCGCTTCGCGGGCGCTCGCAATGACGGCAGATGCTGCGTTGAAGCCCGCACCAAAAGTCACCACCGCGCGGGTCTTTGCCGTCGCGGGCCCCGCGATGGTCGCGAACCTGACCACGCCGCTGATCGGCGTCGTCTCGACCACCGCGATCGGCAGGCTCAGCGATGCCACGTTATTGGGTGGCGTGGCGATGGCATCGGTGCTGTTCGACTGCATGTTCTGGCTGTTCGCGTTCTTGCGCATGAGCACGGTCGCCTTTACCGCGCAGTCGCTCGGGTCGGGCGAAAGCGAAGAAATCCGGGCGATCCTGGTGCGCGGCTTCATCGTCGCGGCGCTGATCGGCACCGCGCTGATCGCCTTGCAGGTGCCGCTCGCCGCGATCCTGCTTGGCGCGATGGGCGGCAGCGAAGGCGTGACGCGCGCGGCGAAAACCTATTTCATGATCCGAATCTGGTCGGCGCCGCTGGCGCTTGCAAATTACGTCGTGCTCGGCTGGCTGATCGGGCAGGCACGCGCGACCCTGGCGCTCAGCGTTCAGGTTGCGATCAACGTCATCAACATGACCGCGACGATCCTGTTGGTCCTGGTGTTCGACACCGGCATTGCCGGCGCGGCGATTGCAGCCGTCATCGCCGAAGCGACCGGCCTCGTCATCGGTGTTCTGATCGCACGACGCCTGTCGCACGGACAGTTCGCCGTTCCGCGCACCACGCTGTTCGACCGCGCCAAGCTGATGCGGATGCTCACCGTCAACCGCGACATCATGATCCGCACCGCCGCGCTGATTTCGGCGTTTCTGTTCTTCACCTCGCAAGGCGCCCGTGCCGGCGACGTGACGCTTGCCGCCAACGCGGTGCTGAACAATTTCCTCCTGATCAACGCATTCTTTCTCGACGGGCTCGCCAACGCCGCCGAACAGCTCTGCGGCAGTGCCTATGGCGCGCGCGACAGAAGCGGCTTCTCGACCGCGACGCGTCTCGTCGTGCTGTGGGGCTTCGGCTTTGCGCTGGCGGTCGCCGCCGTCTTCGCGCTGTTCGGTCCGGCGCTGATCGATCTCATGACGGCGAGCCCCGATGTCCGGCATGACGCTCGCCTTTATCTGGTCTTCGTGATCATCGCCCCGCTGCTCGCAGTGTTCGCCTTCACCTTTGACGGGGTCTATATCGGCGCGACCTGGGCGCGCGACATGCGCAATTTGATGGTGCTGTCGCTGATCATATTTCTCTCAGCGTGGTTTGCGCTGCGCTCCTTCGGCAATACCGGGCTGTGGTGTGCGCTGCTGGCGCATTATGCCGCACGCGGCGGGCTCGAAGCGCTGCGCTACCCGTCGCTGCTGAAGGAGTCTTTTAAGGAAACAGGCAGGTAACGTCGTGCCCCGCCACCGAGTCTCGCCTCGCGAAGCCCGATGACAGAGGCTCCGGCGGGGCATCCAGTACGCCGCGGCTTCCGTGGCGGAGCCGAAGCGTCAGCGTGTACTGGATCGTCCGCCTTCGCTGACGATGACGGCAAGCCTCTATACCGGCCAGTCCTCGGCCGTGATCGCTGCGGCGTCCGCGCCGACGATCTCTGACAGGGAATCCCGCCCGGTACGGAGCAAGGTCGAGGACAGATCGCTCTTAATATCCTCGACCAGCCGCAGCCCCTTATAGACCAGCGCCGAGTAGAGCTGGATCAGGCTGGCGCCGGCACGGATCTTGGTCAGCGCGGCGCCGCCGCTATCGATGCCGCCGACGCCTATGATCGGAAACGCGGCTTCCGCCCGTACATAGGTTTCCGCGACCATGCGCGTCGACAGCCGAAACAGCGGCCGGCCCGACAGTCCGCCCTGCTCGACGGCGCGCGCCTGCTCGCGCAAGGTGGAGGGCCGCGCCACCGTCGTGTTCGACACGATCATGCCGTCGACATGGCGCGAGCGCGCGATATGAACGACATCGTCGAGTTGGGCGAGACTTAAGTCCGGCGCGATCTTGAGCAGCACCGGGGAATCGCCGGCTTTCGTGCGCACCCGCTCACGCGCGTCGATCACCCGCGCCAGCAGATCGTCGAGGATGGAAGCCTGCTGCAGATTGCGCAGTCCCGGCGTGTTCGGCGAGGAGATGTTGACGGTGAAGTAGCTCGCGACCGGCGCGAACACCTCGATCAGCTTGACGTAATCGGCGACACGGTCAGGCGAATCCTTGTTCGCCCCGACATTGACGCCGACGATGCCGCCATGATGGGCGCGCGCGGCGAGCCGGCGCAGCACCACATCGGCGCCGTCATTGTTGAAACCCATGCGGTTGATCACGGCCTCGTCGCGCTCGAGCCGGAAGATCCGCGGCCGCGGATTACCGGCCTGCGGCTTCGGCGTTACCGAGCCGATCTCGACGAAGCCGAAACCCAGCCGCAGCAGCGCATCCGGCGCTTCCGCGCTCTTGTCGAAGCCGGCCGCCATGCCGATGGGGTTAGGAAAATTGAGGCCGAAGGCGCGCACCGCCAGCTTCGGATCGTCCGGCCGCAGCCGCATCGGCGGCAGCAGCCGCAAGCCCTGGATCGCCATTCGATGCGCATCTTCCGGATCGAACCAGCGCAACAGCGGCAGCGAAAAATGATCGAAGGCGCGGATCACGGCTCAAGCTCCGGAATGGCATGAGTTCCGTCAGCGCGCAGCGGCATGTCCATCACATTGGTGACCGCGACCAGATCGAGCTCGCCATAGAGATGTGGGAACAGTTCGTCGTTGCGCGATGGCTCCCAGCGCAGCCGGTCTCCCAGCGCGTCGGCGTCGATCTCGATCAGGAAAAGCCCGGCCTGGCCGGCGAAATGCTTGCGCGCGGTCCCGGCGACCTGCGGGCCCTTCGAGAAATGGATGAAACCGTCGCGGTTATCATCGGCGCTGCCGCGATACACCCCTAGCCGCTCGGCCTCGCGCCAGGCCGAAGCGGGACAAATCTTGTAGATGCGCACTTGGCGGGCGTCCTGGTTATCGTTGAATCCATTGAAGCTTTTCCGGACGGTGCCGGATCTCGCCGCGACCGTATCGACGGCGACGGCCCACTTCAAGGGTCGCCTACGGGCCCTGGCGCGGGACCATGGAAACCGGCCCTCTTGCGGGTAATAAATCCTGAATCCAGTTCCGGCATGAAGGGGACAGCGCTGGCCCCTCTCATTGCCGGGCTTGGCCAGGCTTGACCCGGCAATCCACCCAAAAATTCTTCTTCAAGCGTGATGGATGCGCGAGTCAAGCCCGCGCATGACGCGCGTTTTTCGCGGACCGATTTTGGCTTCAGCCGGACCGCGCCAGCGCACCGTCGATCATGGTCACCGCGTTCGGAACGCCGTAGACCGCGACGAAGGAGCCGAAGCGCGGGCCCTTCTCCTGGCCGAGCAGCACCTGGTAGAGCATGTTGAACCAGTCGAGCGATACGCCCGGCCTGCCGTCCTTGCCCTTTTTCACGGGATCGAGGAAGGGCTCGCGGCGGCCGATCTCGTAGACCACGTTCTGGATATCCTCGGCCGACGCATCCGCCGGCATCTGCGACAGCGCATCGCGCAGATCCTGTAGCGCGGCGCGCTCGCTCTCGGTCGGCTCCCGGAATTTCTTGGTCGGCGCCACGAAGTCGCGATAATAGTTGATGGCATAGCCGACCATCGCGTCCAGCTTCGGATGGGTCTGCGGCGTGACGCCGGACCGGTAACGCCCGATGAAGCCCCACAAGGTCTCGGCATTCTCCGCATTCGACGACGACACCAGGGTCAGCAAGAGCTGGAAGGTGACGGGCATGTCGGCCTTCGGCGGGTGCGCGGAATGGATGTGCCAGACCGGGTTGCCTAGCTGCTGGCGCGCCTCCTGCTTCGGAAACCCTTCAAGGAATTGCTGGTAGTCGTCGACGTTGCGCGGAATGACGTCGAAGTACAGCCGCTTCGCCGCCTTCGGCTCGCGATACATGAACAACGACAGCGACTCCGGCGAGGCGTAGCGCAGCCACTCGTCAATCGTGAGGCCGTTGCCCTTCGACTTCGAAATCTTCTGGCCGTGCTCGTCGAGGAAGAGTTCGTAATTGAAGCCTTCCGGCGGCGTGCCGCCGAGCGCGCTGCAGATCTTGCCCGAGAGCTTGACGGAATCGATCAGGTCCTTGCCGGCCATTTCATAGTCGACGCCGAGCGCAAACCAGCGCATCGCCCAGTCCGGCTTCCATTGCAGCTTGCAGTGACCGCCGGTGACCGGAAGCGTTACATTCTCCCTGGTCTCGGGATCCTCATAGGAAATCGTACCGGCTTTCGCGTCATGCGCGGTGACAGGCACATAGAGCACCATTCCGGTGCGCGGGCAGATCGGGAGGAATGGCGAATAGCTCGCCGCGCGCTCTTCGCGCAGCGACGGCAGCATGATCTTCATGACGGCGTCGAGCCGCTCCAGCATGCGCAGCAGCGCGGCATCGAATCTTCCCGACGTGTAATATTCGGTCGAGCTTGCAAACTCATAGTCGAAGCCGAATGTATCGAGAAACGCGCGCAGCCGCGCATTATTGTGCTCGCCGAAGCTGGTATGGGTGCCGAACGGGTCGGGCACGCGCGTCAGCGGCTTGCCGAGATTCTGCTCCAGCAGCTCCCGGTTCGGAACATTGTCCGGAACCTTGCGCAGGCCGTCCATATCGTCGGAAAAGGCGAGCAGCCGCGTCTTGATCCTGTCCTCGGTCAGCACGCGGAAGGCATGGCGCACCATGGTGGTGCGCGCGACCTCGCCGAACGTGCCGATATGCGGCAGGCCCGAGGGGCCGTAGCCGGTCTCGAACAGCACCTCATCCTTTGGTTTCTTTTTCAGCCGCGCGACAATCTGCTTGGCCTGCTCGAACGGCCAGGCGTTGGATTGTTCGGCGAGCGCACGCAGGTCGCTCGGGCTGGCGGTGACAAGTTCAATCGTGGACATCTAACAAAGCCTCTCCGGGGCGCGGAAACTAACGCCTCCACGCCAAAACGCAAAATTTCCGTCCGGTCATTCCGGGGCGCGAAGCGAACTATGGTGCGCATTTGCGCACCTGAGAATCTCGAGATTCCGGGTTCGATGCTTTCGCATCGCCCCGGAATGACGGAGTCCCAAAATTCAGAACGGGCTGACCGAGAAATAGTGCAGCCACAGGTCGGTGTAGGCTCCCTTCTCCCAGACCCTGAACAGCGCCCAGTTCAACGCGTGCCGCAACAGGTCGTTACCCTTGCGCACGGCGATGCCGACGCCCTCGCCGAAATAACGGCTTTCGACGAACGGCCCACCGGAAAAGGCGCAGCAGCCTTCGGAATCCGTGCCGTTGATCCAGAACCCCAGCGAGACCGCGTTCCCGAAAATGAAATCGACCTCGCCACGGCGTAGCGCTAGGCGCAACGCCTCGTCGCTGGGATAGGAATGCAATTCGGCGTCGGTGAACATGGCCTTGAGATAGGCCTCATGCGCGGTGCCCGCGACGACGCCGACGTTCCTGCCCGCGAGATATTCCGGGCGCACTTCCGCCATGACGCCGTCGCGGCGCGACACAAAACGCGCCGGCATCCGATAATAGGGATCGGTGAAATCAAGCCGCGTACGCAATTCCGGGGTAACGGCAAGCGAGGCGATGACGGCATCGCCCTTGTTGCTGGTGAGCGCATCGACCAGCGTCTCGAAGCGCCGCATCTGGATGGTGCAGGACACCTTGATCTCGTCGCACAGCGCGCGGGCAAGGTCGACATTGAATCCGGCCGGGTTGCCGTCCGCACCGACAAAGTTGAACGGTGGATAGTCGGTCTCGGTCAGAAACCGGATCACGGTGAGGCGGGAAAGGTCGGGCCGTTCCGGGCGATGCCGAGGATCCCAGAACCCCGGAACGGTCTGCGGCGCCGCCTGTGCCGCGGGCTTGCCAACGGGGGCGCCGGCCGCGGGTTGCGCCTGCGCTGCCGCGAACGGCGCGGCCAGGATTGCAGCGGCCGCCAGCAGGGCCCCGGCGAGAGCGGACCCGATTGCGTTCAGCAACCTGTCATTGCCGGATGAAGTCATTGATTCTGATGGCATCGCCGACGGTTTATGGGTGGACCGCCTTATAGACCATCCACCCGATAAGGCGAGGGCGTTCGCGGGCGTCGTTAACAGCGCCCTCCAGTTCTTAGAGGTAGTGCTTAAGATCGGCTGCCGCCTGCTGGGGGGTCTGTTTCAGATTGAACGGCGCGACGAACTTGCCGTCCCGGTCCATCAAATAGACCAGCGCGGTGTGATCCATGGTGTAATCGCCGTCCTTGAGCGGCACCTTCTTGGCGTAAACCCGGTACTCCCCAATGATTTTTGCCACCGCCTGGGGATCCCCGGTCAGTCCTTTCAGATGGGGGTCGAAGCTCGACAGATAATCCTTCATCGCCGCCGCGGTGTCCCGCTCGGGGTCGACAGAGACGAAATAGGCATTGACCCGATCGGCATCCTTGCCCATGGCGCGCAATACTTCGGACATCTCGAACAGCTCGGTGGGGCAGACGTCAGGGCAATGGGTGAAGCCGAAGAAAATCAGGGTCGGCTTGCCCAGCAGGTTCTTCTCGGTCACGGTCTGACCGGTCTGATCGGTGAGCTGGAACGGGCCGCCGATCGCCGAGGGAGCAGCCACTGTCCGCAATCCCCCAAGCGCCCATAGCATCACGACAAGACCAATGACGAGGCTTCCGGCGAAGGCGCCGACAATGACCAGCGGGCGGGTAGTGCGATCCATCCTTGAATCCCCTCAAAAGCCTGATCAGAAGCAGGCGCTGACCCCGGCCGCGATCATTTCAAAAAACACCGCCGTCCCGTAGTGGAACCAGAGCGCTAGCGCCGCGACCAAGGCGACGACGCCAATTCCCGTGAGGCCTGCAACGATCGCCGAAGCGGCCTTTCGGCCCGGCGGGAGCACGGAAGCCGGCTGATGCTGTGTGGAAATGGGCTGGGCCATCGGCCACCATCTGAACGAAAAATCCCCAGGCAAGGCGGCAAATTACCCGCCCTCCCGGTTACATCTTCCAGATAGAGCCAGCTGCCCCAGCGGGCAAGCGCCACAAGGGCGCAGCCGATCACGTCGTGCTGAGGGAGAAGCCCTGGTTAAGGGAACTCTTTGTCCCCAGGAAATTCCCGACAAGGGAAGGCCGGGGGCGGAGGCAGCTACAGGCACGAGGCACTTGCGGGGGAAAGATTCCCTTCCGGCTTGCCGCCTCCCCTTTCAAAAGGGAGGCAAGATGACGGGCCGGGGCAATTTGTGAAGTAACAAGCCCTTAGTGGGCGTGGACCAGCGTTCTCGCGGCCGACGCCTGAGCGTCGAGGTAGCACGGGCGGTAGAGTGCCTGCAGCTCCCTGCCGCGCAAGAACAGCATATGCGGGGTCAGCCCGCCGCGGGCCGCAATCCAGCGTTTGATGGCCGTCGGATACATCGAATAGAGCATATGGGTCGCTTCGGGATTGGTCACCGCGCGACCGTTGGCGCCGAAGTCCCACGCCGCATGGAACCCAAGCGTCGCGTGCGACGTGACACAGATCTTGTCGTGCGGGATCTGCCCCAGCAC
>Ga0310811_10011533_pt1 | contig 11469 bp, 14 predicted proteins | sample YCmetagenome_FD_207642 | JGI IMG/M metagenome (GOLD analysis project Ga0310811, IMG submission 207642) | Soil microbial communities from experimental microcosm in Duke University, North Carolina, United States - YC | ecosystem: Engineered > Artificial ecosystem > Soil microcosm > Unclassified ... | reverse complement strand
AAGCTGGGGATCTGGCAAGCAGATATGGTACAGAGGAGTGGAAACGTGATCAAAGGGAATATAACCAGTAAAGGTAAGGAGAGAGTACGGTCAGCCTCCTCTGGGTATAGATAGAAGGCAAGAGCAAGGAAGAAAATGAATAGGGGCCAGGCCAGCAATGGATGTTCCTGTAACATGACCCAGGTAAGCATGTAATTGATTTGTTTATATTAATGACCGATCTTTCTGCATAGTTAATAGCCCATCAGGCTCTGCTGAACCTCTGCCTGCAATGTCTGCTCAACAGCCCCTAGAATTCAAAACCAAATTCCACCCTTCTTCTGGTCACAAGCCCCTCCATCAAGCATTCGATGAATTTGGCATTAATGCCCACCCTGAAGAACAACTTCCTGTCAATGAAACACCCTGGCATCCCTTTTGTTCATGCAGCGACTTTGAGTTTGCTGAAATCACACTGGATGCTGCACTCAACAAATCTCATATCAATGGGCTCCTTGCTCTCATTGGTCGCATCTCGAGAGGGGAGACCAAGATGACACTCAAGACTGATACAGATCTCCGCAAGGCTTGGGAGCATGCGACTGATCAGGTGGTGCCGGTATGTCACTGATTAACCTCACAAAATATATTATAGACTCATTTAGTTTACAAAACACAACATCACTGTCTCATATAAACGAGAAGAACAAGTTTACAAGACCCATGCGCTACCCCTCTTGGAGTGGGCACTTGATTTACTAGGCAACCCGGTGCTTGCTCCGCATTTTGTTTGGGATGCACAACGCATATACAAATATAACGGAACAGAGTTTGAGCATTTCTACAATGAGCCCTGGACAGGTGATCGATGGTGGGATGTCCAAGTACTTTGTTTCATATCTGAATTGTCTGCATACACTGACATCACCTTTATTACATCAGTCTTGCCTTCCACCTGGCCTTAAAGTGGCCCCATTTTGTTTCATCTTGTATGCAGACAAGACAAGACTGTCATCACACAGTATGGTCAAGGCATATCCTGTCATGGTACGATGCACAAACTTGCCAGTAGGCATACGGAATGGTGAGGGCATTGGTGGCAGTCGCATTGTTGGGTGGTTGCTTATCGTACATTAACACTCACAACTTTTAAATTATCATGAATTTGATGGAACTATTGCAGGTCTCTGAAGAAGCAGATGAAGAAGGCAAAACGGGGTTTGTGAACTTCAAGCACATCATATGGCACGAATCATTCTTGAAGCTCTTGGAACTTGTTGTGCAGTACTCAAAGACCGGTTATGCGCATCAATGCTTCGACATGATTATGCGCTGGCTGTTTCCTATTCTGCTGATACTTTCTGCTGATTATGAAGAGCAGTATGTTTTAGTTTTCTCCGTACTAATATACACAAGCCTGGTCCAGACATCTCATATATTATTTGTAGATGTATGATGTCGCCAATCCGTGGTCAAAATTGCAAATATCCTTGTCCTGTATGCATTATGCCACTTGAGAAGCTTCACGATCTATCCAAGACATTTGTGCTTAGATCAATGCAAGATGCAATAGATGCACTCAATACTTACAAGATTAGCAAAGGCCAGGGCGAAGCACTTCTCAAGGTGTTAGGATTACGTGTTGTTGTGGTAAGCTACAGTCTTAGTTATTCTCTTGTCTCCCCTCTTCATAATTATGTTTTACTATTTTACTGGTTCACACTGTTGATTGGTATCTCCTTCATATTTCATTATTCCCTGCTGCACCTGGTATGGCCAACCAGCCCTCTGTGGCATCTCTCGTCTACTCTTTTGATCCTCCCTATTCTCTGCTGCACCTGGCATGCCCAATCAGCCCTCTGTGGCATCTCTCATCTACTCATTTGATCCTCCTCCATCTTTCTTTTCCTTGCTGTGCCTGGCATGGCCAACCAGCCCTCTGTGGCATCTCTCGTATACTCGTTTACTCATTTGATCAGTATCTCTACCTCCTTTGTATTTCTTATTCCCTGCTGCGCCTGAACCTTCAGTCATGTTCTGTTCCTTCATACACTTCCTGATACAAATACTGATTCTTGTTTACTCTCCACTAGAATGTATTCTGGCGCATCGCCTACTCTAACCCTCATGAAGCCATCAGCTTTGACCGCCTACATTCCCTTCATATTGGCATGTGGAAACACCTACTTGAGGAGTTGAAGAAGATCCTCAAGTCACTCAGACATTCTGTGGAGGCAAAGCTTGAGAATCAGTGAGTCACTCATGTTGTTGATACATGTCACTTAGTTCCTAATCATTTATTGGTAGGGTTGCTGAATTCCCTTGATGGTGCAATTTCAACCACTTCAGTACTGTCATCCACATCACATTCAGTGACAGCAACAAGATGCAAGATCTGTCCAAAGTAGATAACTTTGCATTTTTCAATACCTATACTAATAACTGACCCATAGCAAACCCTTTATTTGGCATTGAACATATTGACCCACAGAGCTAGCCCAGAAGGATATCAACTCCTCTGTGTTATCAGTAGCTATCTGCAATTGGATAGCTACATTGGTCTCAATGTGCGAATGACAAGCATGCTAGCAGCGCTTGATGCTGAACTACTTGTTTTCAATACCACGCTTAAGGTAATCCAGGTGTTTTTCAGTTCCATCAATAATTAACTACATCATCAATTGCTCATTCCAGGACTATGTTGAATGTGCATCGACATCCCCTATTGAAGATCTCAAACTTGATTGGGACTTTCCAAAGACTCACCTTTGGAAGCATGTGACCCGAGACATTTGAATGAAGGGTGCGACATGTAACTACAGTACTCGTCTGAATGAGAAGCTTCACGGTCCTCTGAAAGAGGCCTATGAGCGCCAATTGAATGGAAAAGAAGTCACTGACCAGGTTTGTTTTGATGTTATGATACCTGATATGTGTTACTCATGTAGGGACAATTGTTTTCATTATAATAATAGATTCTGTGCATCGATCAATGCAAATATGCAGTCAAATTGTTGAGAATGCATGTGGACACACTTGATGAACAACATAGCTCGCCAGACAATGGAGCCAAAGCCAACGAAAGATCAGCTACCTTCGAGGGACATATCAAACTGGGTTCACCACAACAGCCTGTATCAGTCCAGGACATTGAGAATAGCCACGGCCAAAGGGATTGTGCATTTCGAGGCTTTCATCACAAGTTTTCCGATTTCATTAACACTTCATTGCCTGGGTATGGACATCATCTGGAAAGATGGCTTTCCATACCTGCCAATTTCCAGGTGTGCTGATATCATTTTACTTGCCATCTCCCACTGATTTATGCATTTCAGATTCAAGAACATCAGTATCTTAAGGTGAACTACAAGTCTAGTGTTGACTGGAGACAAACGACCGACTACCTTCAATGCAATCCTCACTTTCATGGACACCCATGCTATGACTGTGCACTTATGCAACTCACGCAGGACACATCTGCTTTCATTCAACTCATTTTTATGTTTAAATGTCAGCTACCAGATGTTGGCTCCTTTGAGTTGGCACTAGTTCAGCCATTTACTGCTGGTATCATTGGGGCTCCTCGCAGGATTGATTGTGATTTCCAGCTCACTCGCGTCAAAGCTGTCTCAAGAGCAAGTTCTATATTTGTTCCGCTTCATTCTTTCATCTGTGGCACTCTTTTATACCCTGATCCTGCACATCAAGACGAGTTCATTGTTGTCGATCACATCAATAGTGATATGTTTATATGCATGAAGACATGGGCATGTTGACAGTGATCATTGCATCCCTACCAAGAATTCATTGTATATTTACATCTTTCTCTCACTTTCCTATTCATATGCAATGTGCATAGCACGCCTAACAGGACTTAATAAACTCAACCCTGTTTTCACAAACACTGCCTCACTCTGCCAAGTATGAGAAACCTAAGGATGGTAACACTAACCATCACATCAATCTCATCACCACTGCATTAAACCTTCATGCGAAGAACTATAACATTATTACTGTCACTGATCATCATACCACCAAGCAGATAGCAGGAAAACTCATTCCTGCCATTGCTACCACCACTGTGCTTGTTGTCAGTTTGGTGTGTCTTGAACTTTACAAGGCAAGTCTATGTTTGTTATCCTTACCGGAAGGATGTGCTGACATGTGCACTTTGTAGATTAACGGCTATGCAATGCCACCACACTGTAAAGTACATCTTGACACCTCATGTGGTTTTCACGAGTTACAAATAACATATTCATGACAGGGTTTGAAATTTTACTATCAAACGTCATAATAGCGACATTGATACCGCCCTTGTGTCTCATCAAGGTGAGTTTTATTCAGATTGGTCATTAGTACCTAAGACAGTACTAAACTACCTGCAGGTTCAATTACACCTTGACATCATCAAGGCTGAGTTAGATATGCAGTGTGTTCATGGCATGCTCAGCAAAATGCTGTGGAGTCACCTTATATAATGTAGGGTTGAGACAAGTGTCATGTTTTGTCCAACATTCTCATTTGCTCAGCCTTATTAACACTCGTATCTCAATTTCATAGTCATGCCCTCACTGGCTGAAGACTCCAATGACTTCACAGCAGCACTTGATGCTGTCAAGGACACGGACTCTGAATCTAACGATGAATGAGACAGCAAGTCCAAATCTGATGCAGGCAGCAATCTTGGGACCTTGAGGACAATATTGACAGTTCCTCAGCCAGATGCACCTATGCACGATGTTTGCAAGGTCAGTCTACATGTGCTGTTGTCACTCGCATGACTCGTCTGACATAGTAATATTACCATACATATTTCATCAACAGGCTCTTGAAGTAGCGCAACGAGCATACACTGCAGTGCGGTCCAAGCTATGGGTTCTCAAGACAGACTACGCTGCACTCCAGGCTGCTATTCCTCCCTGCAGCCGTAACCGAGTGCTTAAGAAGACATCTACTGTCAATAACAGCATCAGCCATGCAGGCAAGATGTATGCAATGTTCAACTACTTTTGGGTCATGAATGGTCTCTTTCCAACAACCCCCCAGCCAAATGTTGATCCATGCAGCAATACATGCTGGTCCTCACCTGATGCGAAGCTCAAAGGTGCCATGGCTGAGCTATATCTCTGTGTGCCTAAGACTTTGCACAAGGCAATGGAAACTTACACGCAGTTCGGACCATTGGTAAGTTACATCGCACTATATATTATGGTTGATATGGACACTTATTATATTAGTTTCATGTCGCAGTTAGCTCTGAAAGATCCAACATCCTGCATGTCATCAAGGACTGTGCAGGTTCAATCTTCTCCAGTTTGAAGCTCAATCCGACCACCTTCACTGACGAGCCTTCTAAAAAGAAAGAGAACGCACAGCTCCTTACACTTATCAAGGAAAATGGAGAAGGGCAGTATACACATCTAGTGCCCATATTATTCAAGGACCCCAGCGCAATCATCCCTGATGATTTTCTCATGTCGCCCGTCCTTGTCAAAGTAAGTCTCAATAAGTTTAGCAGGTACTGACTTAGTTGATACAGATTATTCATGTCGAAATGTTTGGGAAGGCTGTACTCTCTGGGAAGACCAAAGGACATCCAAAGGCTAGGGGTCAGCACTGGGCCACGCAGTGCATGACAGAAGGTATGATCACAGGCGCTGCAATCTTGGTGTGTGCACTATCATACTCCAAGTTGCCTTCATGTTTGCTCACCCTGGACCATCCTCAGGCACATTTCTTGTTCTGAAAGATCACGAACTTACAGTGATCGGACCAGCTACAAAAATCAAGTACCAGCAAGACTTCAATTTCTATCTTGAACAGTTGTTCAAACGCAGCTCATGGGCAATCAGTGTCATGGACTACTACAACAGGGAGGTATTTGGAACGAGTTTGGAGCCTAGCACATCAGCCATAGTGCCCTCCATCTCTCATTCTCACAGTTGGGAGGATGACTTCCTACAGCAGTTAGATTCAGAAACTCCTGCTCACCCACCACCACCTGCTCCCACTCCTGCACTATCTGTTCCTGCGACACCTATTTCCTCACAACTCACCTATGTTTCTGCACCTGTCACTGGGAGTCGTACTGATGTGGTCTCCAACTACCATTTTACTGCAACGACCATTAGTCAGGGAGGTGTCACCTCTGCCTCCGCCATCATTGACACTCAGCTGCAGGTTGACATCGGCCAGCTGTCACTCAAGGACAGTGCTGAGCCATCTGCATCCAAAAGTCACAGAGTGCCTGCAGCAACTACTCACAAACGTCACACCAGCACCACTCAGAAAGCTCAATCTGCAGTGGATGCAGATATGTCCCCAATCATCCCATTGGCCCCTCCTCCAGCGGTCAAGCATGTCATGTGCAATGATGGTAACAGAGTTAAGAAGGCTGTGGGAAAGACTAAGTAATCTACAAAATGTTGATTCCATGTTTGTACTGCATTTTTTCACTTGTACCATGAACAATTCGCATGAGCTTAACATCTGCCTTGATTCAGACTCTAGATCAAAGTGCATCAAGTGCTCAGCTGCTCTGGTGCTTGAAATGTTCCAGGCCACCACAGACACTCGAGCTTTGTCACCATGGGTTTTGATTCAGACTCATTTGCAGAGGTTGTAAGGGGCCCTGAACTTTTCTGTGATAAGTCTGATCCAGCTGTTCATTGTGTCGTGTTGTGTACAAATGCACTGAAAGTAGTTGAGTTGATTCAGAATCTAACTGATGTATAGTATTAAGCCCTTGAATGATTACAATGAGTCCTTCCAATTTTGGAAGGATAAATACAAGGCCAAACAAGACAAGTTTAGTTCTGAACACAACTTTCAAGTTACTTGTCTTTAATTTCAAACCTTCACCATCATAATTGACACTCTGAATCATTCAATGCGCTCCTCTCAGCACCTTGTTGCAGGACATCAGGGACTGGCAGACACAACACAGACAGACAGATGACCGAACCTTTCGAGATTTCCTGGACCGGTTTCTATTATTACAAAGCATCTGATTCAACACTGGTCAAAATTTAGAATTTGGTATGTTTATCATGAATCTTAACCGCAGCATTTTTCTGACTTCTGGCATCTCTTATTGTTATTCTCCTTTCATCTTCAGTCTCTTTGTCATTCGTTTGAAGGTCAGCAATTGCCTCCGGCCCACTTGCCAACCACGCTGTCAACTCTGGCCACCTCGTTTCTTCATCGTCCTCTGCAACGGTGTACCCCAACAACGATACCATCGCACAAATGCACCTCCTTATGCGTCGGGCAGAACCAGTCCCATTGTCATTCATTTGAAGGTCAGCAATGGCCCCCGGCCCACTTGCCAACCACGCTGTCAACTCTGGCCACCTCATTTCTTCATCATCCTCTGCAATGGTGTACCCCAACGATGATGCCATCGCGCAAATGCACCTCCTCATGCGTCAGGTGGAACCAGTCCCAGTCCATCATCACTAGAGTCATCACTGGCTCAGGCAAGTCGCACAGTACCCATCTCCTAGTCGATCAGCTTCTTTGGCTTTCTGCTGCATACTCAAAGAAGGAAAAATGTATTGCAGGCCAAATCAAGGTGTTCTGTCTCTACCCTTGACTCATGTCACCATCTATATCTAAGTAAGTCTAAAATTTTACTCTGATTCAGAATTTCAGCTAATATATATGATTCAGACAACTCAGAATCCCACTCGACAATATTGTCAAGGCATCGACAATGTAGTCCATTGTAATATTAGTGTTTTAATACTAATATCAATATCATTATCATTTTTATATATACTATATTGAGAATTTCTGGAAATAACATTGAGATGGACGCAGCAAGCTTGGAATCACCTTGAAATACTCAGAGCATCATTTCATGTCCTTACAATGTTGGGTTCATCACATGCTACCCAGGACCATTAACGTGCCTTGTAATGATTGGTACAATAATTATAAGTGCCTTGGAATATTTTCGTATATCATTAGCATGCCTTACAAGGGTCCCATGTGAAAAGTGCCTTAAAATGTCTTAAATTGGCTTCAGATGCTCGCTAGAAATTTCCGACAAAAATATTTGATTTATTTAGTATTTTATCCTCCTCCTTTACCTTCACCAAATGGAATAATAAATAATCATTCCAATTCTCAACTCGCCCATCTACTTCATAACAGTTATTGTGACAATGACAGACTCAAAAAGAATGCATTGAATATATTGTACATCAATAAATGAAAGTAACCACTACTCAGCAAGCATTTCCACACAGCGCTGCAAGCTTCCTTTGCACCCAGGATGTCCTCAACAAGGGCCCACTTAGGGCAAGGAATGCTATGGCTTCATTTGGGTTTGCTGTCATGAAATCAGTGAGTACTAGTATGTCATCATCCACCAGACCTTGAGTTGCGCAAAGAAGAGTAATCACAGAGCCAAGTGATGTAGGAGGAGGGTGTTCATCCTGCTGATTGATGGATGGTGGCACGGAAAATGAGTTGAGAAATTGAGGAAACACCTGCGCAATAGTGGTAAGAGCCACGCTACCCTCCTGATGGGCTTTGGCGGTTGCAGAGGGGGGGTGTTAAAGACCATGGCACGCCGGTGCATACAATCTCTTGGAGGGGTGAGTATGACTGACTCAGAAGGGCTTTGGCCTCAGCTCATATGCTGTGCCCCTCACCTGAGTACAGTGCCCTTAATTTCAGATAAAGTCCAATAAGGTCCTAACAAAGTCTGGAGAACTTCAAAGGCAGACAACTCTGGTGGAGCATCTGAAGGACTTCCAGATGAGCGCAAGAACTGTCCGGATGAGTGCGGGAAACTTCCGGACAAGTATTGGAAACTTGGATGGAGTTCTGTCCACTTGATAGGAAGTGGGATAAACATGCATATCAATCCTTAGTGAAGACATAGGGTGGAGATACTGCAACAGACACAGTCCGAGGCAGGAATAGTGGTCCAGAGTTCCAGATAGGGGTTCCAGAGTGGATGCGGATGGATATAGACTACCCTTAAGTAGAGACGGAGTTGGATAAGGATCGGAAAGAGTGTGGGTATCGGAAAGGCAAGACTGACCTAAGGATACAATCCATTAGACCTAAGGTAGGATCTGGAAATGGACAATGTCCAGAAATGTGGAAGAGCAGAGCTCTAGCCTAGGGAATCAATCCCTAGGCCCAAAGGATAGAGAAGGGATCCTTACAACACTAAGGTGCGAGGACGATAATGCTGCAAGACAATGTAATATTCAAACTGAGGATCTATCGAGTTTTACAAGAGTTTATATACTGTAGATAGCTAACAGAATAATCAGAGGCAGTGTCCGAGGCTATGTACATTAGCGCAGTCAAAGGATAATGAATCAGTAAGCATAACGGATAGGTAAACAACCAAGTACCGGTAATAGACAAGTAGTGAAGATATCGGGTAAGTATAGAACCAGTTATCCGAAAGGTAGAGAATACCGAATAAAGGAATAGGCTGTGTTAACATTATATGGACAGGTAATGAATAAGAAAGCTTATCGTATCGGATCCGGAGCGGATAGGCATATCAGATCGGACTGGATGGACAAGTGGTAGTTGGACAATTGCGATAGTGGATGAGACTGGAACTGGTTATGGATGAAGTCTAGGATTCTAATCTAAGGATTAGTCCATACATCCAATCTATAGGATAGGTCCGGAATCCAGGATATGACATATGCTTACTGATCTGTTAACCTGTGATTAACTTCTGGCTTGTGTTTGACTTGTAATAAGTGTTGCTTATATATTACTTATACATTGTGCATAGCCTTTGGTTAGTTCTCTCATATATAAATGCTTGTATATGTCCTGTAGTACCTCAGTTCAAATATCATCTTAGATTGTTCTCATTCTGTTGTCTGGACTTGAGTTTAATAAGCTCTTGTCGCCCTCTGAGGCTTAAGGATTGTATCCAATAAGTCTACACATCCATCTCTATCTTTGGATAGTCTATACTCTGTTGTTTCTAGTCTTAGACTAGCCTATATACCTCCATCTGATATCTGGACACATTTCAGATAGTACTACAATACTAATCCAACCCTTTGGATATCATATGATAATTGTCTGGACCTTCAGATACACTACTATAGCCATCCGGATCTTTGGATACCATATATATACACTTCTGAAATACTGGGCAATACTCAGGAAAGGGGCACAGTGTATGAGCTGAGGCCAAAGCCCTTCGGATCCAATACCCTTTGAACATGACCTTAACAGGTGTCAACAATTACCTACAAATATGTTGATGCAAAATTATTTGTCAATCACCTCTCACCACCTCATTACCTATCTAGCAGGTGAAATGGACATTTCAACTGTGGAAGGCATGATAATAACCTCCTTCCAGTTTCATAGTGACATGGTCTATCCTTGTCTTCTCCTCCCACCCCCTATTCTAACAACTTTTTTTGGCATTTTTGGACTAATGTGAAACATATGTCTTTGTAGCAATTTTGATGTATGTAGTTGTGTCCAATATAGTGTAATAAATGTGTTATAAGTATTTTATTTATTGATATATTTATGTGTAAAAAAGAATTTTGGCAAAAAGTGAAGGATTGAGTGAGATATTTGAGCTCACTGTCCTCAACAGTGAGCTCGACAGTGAGCTCAGGTGCATGGTGTTACCAAAAAGGGAGTCAATATCACAGCAAATCCTGGATTGTCAAAAAATATCTCATGACTGAAATTCAAATTTCTAAAAACAACCTGATACGTCTGGGCAACGGTACACGAGTCATCCTCACGCATGCGCCAATGTGCAATCACGTAAGTGATCGTATAACAACTGATAACGATACAAATGGGAATCCGCTTGCTGCCGCCGCCACCGCTTCTTAGAATATACTATTTGGCAGTTGTGTGATAATACAATTAACCAGTGTATGTGTCAACTTGTACAGTGGTGCACAAACTGCTGGCCTCAGACGTCTGCGGTCTCGACACCACAGTCATATGATGTAGATTGGCACCTTGCTCGAGTGCCCCAGCGCGATGTAGAGACTCAAGTCTCTATGGGCGCGTACAGACCATATAGCAAGACCTTATGCTGGACCTGTTGAAGTGCGGCGACCTTCGCGATTTTCGCGTTTTCGCATATATCGCGCATTTCGCGTTTCAGATTCCTCGCGTTTTCACGCATCTCACATATTGCGCACATCTCGCAATCCCACACAGTTCGTAATTCACGCACTCGCATATCTCACGGGTTTCGCGTTTCCGCATATTTCGCATTCTCGCGTTTTTCGCGCTTCGACATGCGCTACCGCGCACCTCCCTGGGATCCATCGCATTTCGTTCGCATGTCCTGTCCTCATCCTCCAAGGTCCATTGGTGCGTATCTCACCTTGTTTCACTCGCATTACATCATATATGTCCTTGCATTCCCATTTATGTTCATTTATCTCATTATGTGTTTATATTACATCACCCTTGTACGTTTAGCGCTACCTACTCAGCTCCGAGGCCTGGGAA
>Ga0310811_10011532_pt1 | contig 11469 bp, 11 predicted proteins | sample YCmetagenome_FD_207642 | JGI IMG/M metagenome (GOLD analysis project Ga0310811, IMG submission 207642) | Soil microbial communities from experimental microcosm in Duke University, North Carolina, United States - YC | ecosystem: Engineered > Artificial ecosystem > Soil microcosm > Unclassified ... | reverse complement strand
CGGCGGCACCCTCGTGCTGACCGACGGCGGGTTCACCCTCGCGTTGCCGGCGCCGGTGTCCAAGGAGGAGCGGCACGACGTCGCGCTGCGGTTCCGGCTGCCGACCCGGGAGGCGATGCCGTACCTGTTGTGCGTGCCGAGACGGCCGTGCGAGCGGTTCGACCTGCGGGTTCGGTTCGACCCCGACCGGGAGCCGCCGACGGTGTTCGCGCTGCGCGGTGCGTCCCGGGAGGACCCGCTGCACGACGGGCACGAGCATCCGGTGGACCGGGCCGGGGAGATCCACGTGCGCTTCCACCAGCTGACCCCCGGTCTGGCCTACGGCGCCCGCTGGGAATGGCCGATATGAGGGTTGGACTTGCCACATGCGCTTCCCATGTGTGCCCTGGTGCCACATAGGAAGCGCATGTGGCACATCCAGGCGCGAGTGTCAGGGGTCGTGGTTACGGTGAAGTGGTGCGAGTAGCGACGTGGAACGTGAACTCGGTGAAGCAGCGGCTGCCGAGGTTGCTGCCGTGGCTGGACGAGCGGCGGCCGGACGTGGTGTGCCTGCAGGAGACCAAGCTGTCCACGGAGGCGTTCACGGCGCTGCTCGGCGAGGAGCTGGCCCAGCGCGGGTACGAGGTCGCGGTGGCGGGGGAGCCGCGCTGGAACGGGGTGGCCGTGCTGTCCCGGGTCGGCCTGGACGACGTGGCGGTCGGGATCGAGGGGGCGCCCGGCTTCCCGCACCAGGAGGCGCGGGCGGTCGCGGCCACGTGCGGGGGCGTGCGCGTGCACTCGCTGTACGTGCCGAACGGGCGCGAGCCGGACTCCGACCACTACCGGTACAAGCTGGAGTGGCTGGCCGCGCTCCATGACGTGGTCGCCAAGGGGCCGGCCGACGCGGTGCTGTGCGGCGACATCAACATCGCGCCAACCGATGCTGACGTGTTCGACCCGGCGGCGTTCGTCGGGCAGACGCATGTGACGCCACCCGAGCGCGCCGCCCTACAGGCCCTGCTGGACCTGGGCCTGCACGACGTGGTCCGGGAGCGGTGGCCGACCGAACGGGTGTTCAGCTACTGGGACTACCGGGCCGGCATGTTCCACCAGGACCTGGGCATGCGCATCGACCTGGTGCTGGCCTCGGGCGCGGTGGCCGGCCGGACGCGGGCGGCCTGGGTGGACCGGCATGCCCGCAAGGGCAGCGGGCCCAGCGACCACGCCCCGGTCATCGTCGACCTGGACGAGGCCCCGGACGGCGACATCGGGCCGGTCGTGCCGCCCCCGTCGGCCCGGGGGACCAGCCGGAAGGCGAGGCTGCCCCAGGCGAAGAAGTGATCCACACGTCACAACCCGAAACCGCTACGCCATTCGGCACCGTATCGTTATGAGGTCCAGCCCAGTGGGGAGGTGAACCGGATGCGACAGCGCCCGTACGTGGCGTACCAGCCGTCGAACCAGCCGCTGCCGAGCCGGTTCCAGGTCGACGGCCTGCTGGGGCGCGGTGTCGGCACGGAGGTGTACGACGCCTACGACGAGGAGCTGGAGCGCCAGGTCGCGGTCAAGCTGTTCCCGGCCGACCTGGACGACGTCGCCTGCCGGCGGATCGCCGACGAGGCCCTCGCGCTGGACCGGGTCAACCACAAGCGCCTGGTCGCGGTGTACGACGGCGGTATCCACCAGGGCCGGCCGTACCTGGTGATGCAGCTGATCCGCGGCCTCAGCCTGAGCAAGCGCTTGCGCGAAGGTCCGATGCTGACGGCCGAGGCCGTCGTGCTGGTCGCGCTGCTGGCCGACGCCCTGGCCCACGTGCACGCCCAGGGCGTGGTGCATCGCGACGTGAAGCCGTCCAACATCCTGCTCGACGAGGAGGGCATGCCGCACCTGAGCGACTTCGGCATCGCCCTGCTGGCCGGCCAGTCCAGGGTGACCGCCGTGGACGAGGTCATCGGCACGCCGGCCTACCTGGCCCCGGAGCAGATCCTCAGCGGCGCGCTCGGGCCGGCCGTCGACGTCTACGCGTTGGGCCTGGTGCTGCTGGAGTGCATCACCGGCCGCCGCGAGTACGACGGGCCCAACAAGCTCGACGCGGCGCTGCTCCGGCTCAGCCGCGACCCGCAGATCCCGGAGGAGCTGCCGGGGCCGCTGGCCGGCCTGCTGCGGGCCATGACCGCCCGTGAGCCGGGCCGTCGGCCGACCGCGCAGCACTGCGTGAACATGCTGTCGGCGATGGTCGTCGAGGCGGCCGAACCGGAGACCGAGACGCTCTCGATACCCCGGGCTATACCTTGGCGATCAGCTTGATCTCGATCAGCTGCGGGGGCAGCGCGAGCCGGGTGACGCCGATGATCGTGCTGGCCACCTGCGGGTGCTGCGTGCCGTAGGCCGCCTTGCGCACCGGGCCGGCGGCCGCCATGCCGGCGTCCACGTCCAGCACGTAGATGACCTCTTCGACCACGTCGTCCAGCGACGCGCCGAAGCGGGCCAGCAGGGTCTTGGCGTTGGCGTAGGTCTGGGTCATCTGGTCGGCCATGTCGCCGAAGTAGGTGATCCGGCCGTCCTCGTCCAGCGGCGCCGGCGCGACCAGCTGCTCGCCGTCGTGGGAGAGCTGGCCGGACACGTAGATGGTGTCGCCGTGCCGTATCGCCTGCACGTATCCGTAGGCTTCTTCCCACGAGACACCGAAACTCTCCACCTGTGTTGTCATGGTGGTGACGCTAGGAGCCGCGACAGGCCGTGGAACAGCGGAAACCGTGCCGTTGATGCCAAGGATCGTGCCAGCCCGAGGATTGAGGTGCGCATGGCCCGTCGGATCGCGATCCTCGTGCCGCCGCTGGTGAGCCCGCTGGACTACAGCATCGCCGCCAACCTCCTCGGCGACCAGCCCGGCTACGAGCTGCTGTCGGCCGGCGAGCCCGGGCCGGCCGGGCTGGTCGAGGGCGTGGTGATCGTGCCGACCCATCCGCTCGACGCCGTCGATGACGCCGATGTCGTTGTGGTGCCCGGTTTCGACGGCCCGTACGTGCGGCTGCCGCAGCCTTTCCTCGACGCCATCGCCCGTAGCTACGACCGTGGCGCCACCATCGTCGGCATCTGCACCGGCACGTTCGCCTTGGCCGCCAGCGGTATCACCGCCGACCGGCAGGTGACCACGCACTGGCGGTACGCCGCCGAGCTGCAGAAGTTGTTCCCCGACACCAAGGTCGTGGACAACGTGCTGTTCATCCAGGACGGCACCATCCTCACCTCGGCCGGCGCCGGGGCCGCCATCGACCTCTGCCTGCACCTCATCCGTGAGGACTTCGGCGTCGACGCCGCCCAGGCCGCCGGCCGCGAGGCCGTCGCCTCGCCCGCCCGGCTCGGCCCGCAACCCCAGTACACCGACGTGCTCTCCCCGCCCGGCGCCGACCTCGCCGCCACCCGCGAGTGGGCCTTGTCCCGGTTGGCCCAGCCGCTCTCCGTCGACGCCATGGCCCGCCATGCCGCGATGTCCCGCCGGACCTTCATCCGCCGCTTCAACGAGGAGACCGGCCTGCCGCCCATGAAGTGGCTCACCCTCCAGCGCATCCTCGTCGCCCGCCGCCTGCTGGAGACCTCCGACTGGTCCGTCGACCGCATCGCCGGCGCCGCCGGCATGGGCTCCGCCGCCAACTTCCGCGTCATCTTCCGCCGGGAGACCGGTTCCCGGCCCAGCGACTACCGCCGCACCCACCGCGCCGTCGATGTCTGATTCCCGCCAGCCATCGCTGATTGCCCGAGCCATGCTTGCTGCATGAAGACCATCGTGGACAGCCCCGTCGGGGCGTTGACTCTCGTCGGTGAGGACGGCGTGCTCACCGGCCTGTACATGGAGAACCAGCGGCACCGGCCGGCCGAGGAGCGGTTCGGGGCGGCCGACAGCGGCCAGTTCGGGGCCGTGGTCGAGCAGCTCACGGCGTACTTCGACGGCGAGCTCGACACGTTCGAGCTGCCGTTGGCCTTGCACGGCACTGACTTCCAGCGCACGGTGTGGTCGGCGCTGCTCGAGATCCCTTACGGGGAAACGGTTTCGTACGGCGAGCTGGCCGAGCGGATCGGCAAGCCCAGCGCGGCCCGAGCGGTCGGCCTGGCCAACGGTAAGAACCCGATCGGCATCATCGTGCCCTGCCACCGCGTGGTGGGCGCGGGCGGCGGCCTGACCGGCTACGGCGGCGGCCTGGACCGCAAGCAGTTCCTGCTGGCCTTCGAGGCTCAGGGGGCGACGATGCCGCTGCTGTAGGCGTAGCGGATGGCTGCGGGGCGATCCTTGATCACACGCTCGACCACGCCCCGCGCCTTGTCGAGTTTGCCGACCCGACGCAGAAACCGGGTTCTACCAGCACATCCCGGCGGTGGATCGCGTCTGCACCGTCACGGCCTGAGCAGCACCCGGATCGGGTTGCCGTCGTGCTCGCGCAGCCGGCGGATGCCCTCCTCGAACTCCGCCAAGGGCAGCACGGCGCTGACTGACGCCGACAGGTCGAGCCGGCCTCGGGACACCAGTTCGACCAGCTCGGACAGGTGTTTCATCTGGTAGCCGAGATGCCCGATCACGGCGTGCCGGCGGCCGAGGAACGCGCCCTCGCGGCCGAGATCGATGGTGTCGGCGCTGATGCCGACCAGCACGACCTTGCCGCGCAGGCCGAGCACGCCGTTGGCCTGCGCGATGGTGGACGTGCGGCCGACGCAGTCGAAGGCCACCCGCAGCCCGCGGCCGTCGGTGATCTCCATGATCCGCTTGGGGGTGTCCGCGTCCAGCGGATCCAGCGCGAAGTCGGCGCCGAGCGTGAGCGCCCGCTCGCGCACGCCGGCCACCGGGTCCAGGCCGATGATCGGCGACGCACCGGCGAGCCGGGTCAGCTGCACCAGGTGGCTGCCGATGCCGCCCAGCCCCCACACCGCCACCGACTCGGCCATCCGCAGCCCGGCGGTCTCGATCGCGCCGTACGGGGTGGAGACGGCGTCGGCCAGCACGGCCGCCTGCTCCATCGGCACGCCGTCCGGCACGGAGATCAGTGACACACCCGGCGTGACGACGTACTCCGCCCACGCGCCGTCGTACGAGAAGGCCATGACCTCCAGGGCTTCGCAGTCGTCGATCGTGCCGCCGAACACGCATGACCGGCAGCGCCCGCAGGCCCGGCCGGCGGCGATGACCACCCGGTCGCCTACCTGCCAGTGCCGCACGTCGCTGCCCACGGCCGCGACCGTGCCGGACGCCTCGTGCCCGGGTGTGATCGACGGCAGCTGGGCCGGGATGTACCCGTCGAACTGACTCAGGTCGGAGTGGCAGATGCCGCACGCCGCGACCTTGACCACCACCTCACGCGGACCTGGCCGCGGCACCGGCACGGTCTCCAGGCTCAGCTTGCCCGACTCGGCGTGGAAGCGGACGGCGCGCATGGTCTCGGGCAGGCTCATGGCTTGATGATCTCGTTCCAGTCAATCTCGTGCTCGTACAGCCAGGCCCGCACCTCCGGCCGGGCGTTGGCCTTGGCCTCCTCCGGAGTGCGCACCGGTTTGGCCACGAACCCGGCCAGCCGCTGCGCCCGAATTCGTTGGTACGCGGCGAAAGCCTCGTCCAGGTCATGGGTTCCCGTCTGTGGTGGGCAGGGGCTGGATGAACGAGAGGTCGATGGTGGGCCGGGTGGGCAGCGGCCGCGTGAGCAGGCTGGGCGGCAGTGGGAAGTGGGTGGTCGGCCGGGTGAAGGTCGGCAGCACCGTGGTGCCGGTGACCGGCCGGTTCCCGTTCGACACGTCGGCGATCACGAAGACGATCACGACAGCCACCAGCGCGGCGACGTAGAGCGAGAACAAGGCGGCCCGGCGGGTGTAGTCCCGGACCCGCGGCGAGGTGTCGACGACGACGCTGGTGGTCGGCGCGGGGTCCACGGTGAAGCGACGTTTCGGGTCGACGCGGAGCGACGCGAGGTGCAGGCGTAGACGGTCGACGCCGGAGTGGTGGTCGACGGCGTCGAAGACTAAACCGTTCAGTTCAGCGAAGGGCAGCACGTGCACGCCGTCCGCCCGCAGCTCGGTGACGACGAGTTCGCTCGGACCGGTCCATGACAGCCGCCAGCGCGCGCTGCCGGCCTCGACCAGGTAGTGCCCGACCAGGGCGTGCAGGGCCTCGCACAGCCGAGCCATGGCCCGATGCCGGTCCTGGCGGTCGAAACGGGCGGACAACGCCTCGGTCTCGCCGGATTCCAGCAGGTCGAGCACGGTGGCCAGGGTGGCATCGGGCCCGTCGAGCAGCAGTCGGGCCGAGGCCAGCGGCGCGGTCTGCCGGGCGGCCTGGTCCAGCCACTGCGCGGCCGGCAACGCATCGAAATCGTGGTTCGGTAGCAGGTGTCGGAGCATGGCCTGCTGGGGATAACTCCAGGTCGACGGCTCGTGCAGGCGGGCAGGGACGTCGGCGGTCATGGCGGCCAGCCGGGCCAGCCGGTCGGTCAGGCCGGGATGGCTGGCGTACGGATCGCGCTTCGCCGGCTCGGGATCGGTGACCTCGATCGGCCGCTCGGCCAGCATGAGGGCGAACATGGCGAGTGGGTCGGCGGGGGCGTAGCCGGCGGCGGCAGCCTGGGACAGGTACTGGCTCAGGAAGACCTGCCAGCGGGCGTCGATGCCGGCCAGCGACCGCAGCGCCTGGGAGATGGCCGCCGGCCCGGCGATACGGGCGGCGACGGCATCGGCCTCGAACTCCTGCTGCCGCCGCACCGCGAACGAAACCCGTGCGTACAGATGGGCGTAACCCTTGAGGACGGTCCTGAACGCCCCAGCCGGGGTCCACTGGAAGGCGGCCACGTCGATGAGGTTGGCCTGAAGGCGTTCCAGCGCCAGGTGGCCGCGGTACACGACCAGGCCGCCACGAGTGTGCCAGCGCAAGTAGTGCCCGAGTTCGTGGCCGAGCAGCGCGCGGAGCTCGTTGGCCGACAACGCGGCCAACAGCGGCAGCCCCAGCACGAGTCGCCGGCGCCCGGGCAGCAGGCCCAGCAGCCGGGCATCCTCGCTGACCGCGGCGTTGACCTCGCCGTTGAGCCGCAGCTCGTCCGGCGGGCGCACGCCGACCTCGGCCGCCACCTGCCGCACGAACGCCCACAGTTCCGGCGCCTCCTCCTCGTCCACCAGCACCGAGTCGTTGTCCGAGCCGGTCCGGCCGGCCGTCACCAGACTGCCGATGATGGCCACGGCCGCGGCCAGCGAGCCGAACATGAACGCCACGGTCTGGATCCGGAGGCCCTGCACCTCGCCCTGCGCGTAGTCCTGGATCGACAGGGCGATCAGGACCACGAAACCGCCGGCGACGGCGATGCCGAGCAGGGCGAGCAGGTAGACGCCGAACAGCAGGACGATCGCCAGCGCCGCGCGCAGTGTGATCATCCGCGCCACCATCGGCGCTGTGGTTGCGCCACCTCGTCCACGGCCGCCCGCACCCGGTCGCGGGTGGCCGCGTCGGCCGCGAAGCCGTCGGCCAGCCAGCGTTCGGCGTCGAGCAGCCGGTGGGTGAGCGTGGCCGTGTCGGCCACGAAGTCGTACGCCTGGTCGAACAGCGCGGCCGACAGCGTCTTGCGGGCCTTGTGCAGGTGGACGGCGACCGTGCCGCGCTGGATGCCCAGCAGCTTGGCCACCTCGACCTGGGTCATGCCGTCGAGGCAGCAGTGCACCACCACGGCCCGCTGCATCGCCGGCAGGCCGGCGATCACCGCCAGCACCTCCTTGGCCGCGAACGCCTCGTGCGGCGAGGCGTGCGGGGACACCGGCAGCTCCAACTCCGCCACCTTCTCCTGCCTACGCAGCCAGCGGAACTGGCGGAACACCTTGCGGGTCATGGTCACGTGCAGATAGGCCTCCGGCGCGTCGTAGCCGCTGGCGGTGGTCCAGTGCCGGGCCACCTCGGCGAACGCCTCGGCCACGGCGTCCTCGGCGTCGGCCCGGTTGCCGCACAGCAGCACCGCACGGGCCATCAGCCGCGGGTAGGACGCCCGGAAGAACTGCTCGAAGTCGGTCATTCGTCCTCCCCGCGAGCGATCACCAGCCAGCCCCCGCTGTTCCGGCGCGCCACCGTCGAGCCCGGCCCGGCGGCCCGCGACAACCGGGCCAGCAGTCGCGCCTGAGCCCGCTCGGCGTACAAGGTCATCGTCCAGCGTGCCATCACGCACGCCACTCTCGCAGCGGCCAAAAGAGCCGTCAGCAGCAAGGGATCGTGCATCGGTTCCTCCCCGTGGTCGGTCCGGTCATAGGGGAGAGGCGCGCCGTGCCGGCGATGTTTACCGGTATCACCAACTGTACTGAGTGGTACAGTCGCCGGATGGGCGATGTGGGACGGACGGCCCCGTCGGGGACGCGGGCGGACGGCAAGCGCAAGGCCATCGTGGCGGCGGCGCTGCGGGCCTTCCTCGACGAGGGCTTCGACGTCAGCATGGACCGGATCGCCTCGGCCGCGGGCGTCTCCAAGGTCACCGTCTACAACCACTTCGACAGCAAGGAGAACCTGTTCCGGGCGGTGGTGTCCGGGCAGCTGCACGAGGCGCTCTCGGTGGTGGAGCAGATCGTCGAGTCCCGGCTCGGCGACTCCGACGACGTGCGCGCCGAGCTGATCAAGGCCTGCCGGGCCTGGGTGGCCGCGCTGACGCTGTCGGACATGATGGCGCTGCGCACCCTGGTCGTCGCCGAGTCCAAGCGGTTCCCCGAGCTGGGCGAGACCTGGCTGGAGAGCGGCCCGACCCGGCTGCACGCGGTGTTCGCGACCGCGCTGACCCGGCTGGGCCAGCGTGGCGTGCTGGACATCCCCGACGTCGAGCTGGCGGTCCTCCAGCTCTCCGGCCTCGTGCTCTCGCCCAACCTGGTGTACGGCGCCTACGGTCAGACCCCGGGCAAGAAGTTGGCCGACCGTCTGGTCGTCGCCGGCGTGGACATGTTCCTGGCGTACTACGGCGCGGACTGAATTCAAGCGGCCAGCGACGCCCTGACGGCGCCGCGCTAGAAGCCGAACAGGGACCGGGCGTTGGTGTCGAGGATCTTGGCGGCGTCGCCGGCGTCGAGCTCGCGGGTGATGTAGTCGACGGCCGACTGGTACTCCTCGTGGGCCTGGTACGGGAAGTCGGTGCCGAGCACGAGGCGGTCGGCGCCGAAGGTGTTGACGGCGGCGCGCAGCGCGGGGGCGTGGTTGTGGCCGACGGTGTCGAACCACATCCGCCGGGCGGCGAGGCTGGGTAGTTCGGGAGTGCCGGGGGCCTCCCAAGGAACCTGGTGGTCGGTGCGGGTGATCAGCATGGGCAGCGCGCCGCCCAGGTGGGAGGCGATGATCTTCATGTTGGGGAAACGGCTGGGGATGCCGGCGAGGATGAGGTGCATGACGGCCACGGTGTCCTCGATGGGGGCGCCGATGGACCACGTCAGGTTGTGCCCGGCGATGAGCTCGGCCCCGGCGCCCTCGCCGGCGGGATGCACGTAGAGCACGCTGCCGCGGCGGTTGAGCTCCTCGTACAGAGGCTCGAACAAGGGGTCGCCGAGGCTGCGGCCGAGGATGGACGTGGTGACGGCGGCGCCGACCATGCCGAGGTCGTCGAGCGAGCGGGTGAGCTCCTTGAGTGAAGCGTCGACGTGCGGCAGCGGCAGGGCGGCGAAGGCGCGGAACCGCTCGGGATACCTGGCCACGATGCCGGCGTACTCGTCGTTGACCAGCTGGGCGGCCCGCACAGCGTCGGCCTCGTCGGCCAGGTGCGGCGAAACCGGCGGCACGGACAGTACTTGCCGGTCGACGCCGGCGGCGTCGAGCTGGGCGAACCGGTCGGCCAGCTCCGCATCGGTCGACCCGGCCCCGGTGCCGCGCTGGGCCTGCGTCGGCACGCCGAGCTCGGCCATCAGGTCCAGGTAGCTCTCGCTCCACAGGTGGGCATGCACGTCGACGCGCATCTCGGGTGCCTCCGTTCAAATGAACTGTTCCGTACAGTTCACTTACGGCGTTGACGGTACGCTCTGTGGCAGTGCTGTCAAGTGGGGGGAGCAGACGTGACTGACGCTCGCGTGGACACCGTGGTCGACACCGTATTCGGGCACCAGCTGGCCGACCCGTACCGGTGGCTGGAAAAGGGGCCAGAGCTGCGCGAATGGGCACTGGCCCAGGGCGCGAAGACCACTGAACACCTGGCCGGCCTGCCGCTCCAGCAGCAGCTGCGGGCCCGGATGGACGAGGTCACCAGGGACACGGTCGAGGTCACGGCCTTCGCCATGGCTGGCGACCGGGTCTTCTTCCTGCGCCAGACCGGTGCGGTGCCGGTGCTGGTGGTCCGCGAGGGCGACGAGGAGCGGGTGCTGCTCGACCCGGCCACGATCGAGGGCGACGAGCACAGCTCGATCGAGTTCTTCGCCCCGAGCCCGGACGGCCGGCTGGTCGTCTGCGGTCTGGCCCAGGGTGGCTCCGAGCAGTCTCATGTGCACGTGCTGGACGTGGCCACCGGCGAGCTCACGCCGACCGAGATCAGGCATTCGCTGCACGGCTACCCGGCCTGGCTGCCCGACGGCTCCGGCTTCTTCTGCCACCGCTACTCGGCGCCTGACCCGGCCGTGCCGCCCGGCCGTCGCCGCGAAGACAGTGCCACCTGGTTCCAGCCGATCGGTGGCGGCGAACCGACGATCGCCTTGCGGCGCGGGCACAATCCGACGTTGCCGATGGAGCCGGTCGACCGGGCGTACATGGTGCTGCCCAAGGACTCCGAGCTGGTGTTCACGGTGATCTCGCACGCCGCGTCGAGTGGCTCGGTCAGCGAGGAGCTGACGGCTTTCTCGTTGTACGCCACCGAACGGGCCGGCCTGGCCGACCTGGCGTCCTGCCCGTGGCGCAAGATCATCGATCGGGCCGACGAAGCCAACGCGTACGCGATCCACGGCGACACGATCTACGTCGTCACGCACAAGGACGCCCCGCGCGGCGAGGTGCAGGCGTGGTCGCTGGCCGACGGCACGCGCCGGACCGTCGTGCCCGGCGGCGACCGGTCCCTGCTGGGCGTCAAGGTCGTCGGCGACCATCTGGTGATCCGCGAAGTCGACGCCGGAACCGCCCGGATGCGGCGAATGTCCTTGACCACCGCCGAAATCGAGGACATCTCGCTGCCGGCGGGCGGGGCGATCGCGCAATGGACGGCCCATCCGGACGGCAAGTCGGCGCTGATCGTCTTCAGCTCGTGGACGCAGTCGGCCACCGCCTATCGCTACGACGGCGAGCTGCACGACACCGGCTGGATTCCGCGCTCCACAGTGGACTTCTCCGACATCGAGATCACGCAGCTGCGTGCGCCGGCCCGTGACGGCGTGCTGATTCCGATGACTGTGTTGCACCGCAGGGGACTTGCGCTCGACGGCAACAACCCGACCATGATGAGCGGCTACGGCTCGTACGGCATCCTGCTGCGCCGCGCGTTCAACCCCCGGCTGCTGCCGTGGCTGGAGCGGGGTGGCGTGTACGCGGTG
>Ga0310811_10011531_pt1 | contig 11469 bp, 7 predicted proteins | sample YCmetagenome_FD_207642 | JGI IMG/M metagenome (GOLD analysis project Ga0310811, IMG submission 207642) | Soil microbial communities from experimental microcosm in Duke University, North Carolina, United States - YC | ecosystem: Engineered > Artificial ecosystem > Soil microcosm > Unclassified ... | reverse complement strand
GGTGATATTCATTCGCTCGTAAGGGCGTTCGCTGACAAGCGTGCGCTCAAAGCGGGCGTTTTGCCAGTCCCACAGGCGAATTGAGCCATCATCACTGCCACTGGCGAGAAAGCGACCATCGGGACTGAACGCGATCCAGCGAATGCGATCCGTATGGCCTTGCAGCATTCTGACGGGCTGACTCCGATCATCGCGGTTCCAGAGCCTGATCGTCTGATCATCGCCGCTACTGGCAAGCACACGGCCATCGGGACTAAACGCCACACATCGTACCCAGCGTTTATGGCCAGGCAATACATCAATCTCCTGCCCGGTATTGACATCCCACAGGCGAACGGTTTGATCTTCCGAGCCGCTGGCCAGCATCTGGCCATCGGGACTAAAGGTCACAAAACGGACGTTGCCTGTGTGGCCATGCAGGATCTTGCTACACTGGCCCGTGCTCAATTGCCAGAGTCGAATAGTTTGATCATCGCCACAACTGGCCAATAGCTGGCCCCCGGGATGAAAAGCGAGAGAGCGTACCCAGCTCGTATGCCCGGCTAGAGTGGTCCGAAGTGTGCCAGAACTGACCTCCCAGAGACAGATCGTTTGATCTTCGGCACCGCTAGCCAGCGTCTTTCCATCGGGACTAAAAGCGACGGCTTGCACCCAGGCGGTATGAGCTCGTAATGTCGTACGGCAAAGGCCACTATTAGTATCCCACAGGCGAACCGTCTGATCCTCACCACCGCTTGCCAGCATCCCACCATCTGGATGAAAAGCAATCACCTTGACCCCATGTGCACGATCCTGCAATGGTTTCAGATCGCGTCCGCTATTCTGGCCCTCTACGCTCCAGAGATGGATCATCTGATCCTCATTGCCACTGGCAAGCACACGGCTATCAGGACTGAAGGCAAGAGAGCGGACACGATTAGTATAGCCCTGCAACGTTTTCAGACAGTGACCGTTACTGGCATCCCACACACGACAGACATGATCTTCTCCTCCGCTGGCGAGCAAGCGGCCATCTCGATTGAAAGCAACTGCTCTCACGCCGTGGGTATGGTCCTGCAATACCCTGACACAATGAGCACTATTCTGTTCCCCGATGCTCCACAAACGAATCGTATGATCTTCGCTCCCACTGGCAAAAGCATGCCCATCGGGACTAAAAGCGACCGACCAGACAGGACTGACATGACCCTGCAAAGTACCGAGGCAAGCGGTCGCCTGACGTTCCTGATCATCGACACCATCAACACGCCAGAGACGCACAGTCCGATCATCGCTTCCGCTCACCAGCAACGCTCCATCAGGGCTGAAGGCGACGGACCGTACCCAATCATCATGGCCACGAAAGATTTTGAGACAAGAGTCAGGCGTCTGCGGCTCTTCCAGGCTCCACAGACGAATCGTCAGGTCAGTGCTGCCACTGGCAAGCATACGGCCATCGGGACGAAAAGCAACGGACCAGACACGATTGGAATGCCCACGCAGTATGTTACGGCACAGACCAGTCTGCACCTCCCACAGGCGAACCAGTTGATCGTCGCTCCCACTGGCAAGCAGAGAGCCATCAGGGCTAAAAGCGAGCGCCCGCACTCGATCCATCTTATCCTGAAGAGTTTTCAAACAGTGGCCGCCATTCCGGCTACTCACATCCCACAGGCGAATGGACTGATCATCGCTACTGCTGGCAAGCAGAGAACCATCGGGACTAAAGGCGACCGACCAGACGCCATCGGTGTGCCCCTGACAGCTAAAAACAGGAGTGCCGCTCTGTACCTCATAGATCCAGATATCGCCAGTCGCTGTGCCAGTGGCAAAATAATCCTGCTGTGGGCTAAAAGCAACGGAGAGAACACTACCGAATGCATTTGTAAACGTCGATTCATCAAATTGCGAAAAAGAAAAATCGGCCTCAGGAAGCGACACATTGCGCAAATGCGCCTGGCGTACCCGTAGATGGGAAAAATCCGCACCGCGCAACTTGTATTGAAGGTGGACGAGAAGATTGAGAATATTGCCCGCAACATACCCGCTTTGCGGAACCCGTTCCTGACGAAGTTGCGCAAGCTTCTGTTTCAGCTTCTCTTCCAATCCTGCACCACCAAAGGCAGTGAGTAAATAGTCTGCGACGGGCTGAAGAATAAGATGGATCTGGCTATCACGCACATAGTCTCTGGCCTGCGAAGTCATCAAGGCAAACTGTGCCCAGATACCAGAGGTTTCGGTGGAAAAATCTTCACAGGCGCGTTTGACCAGACGTGCTGTCATATATTCCATAATCACGGGTTGGAGCGTGAAAAGAGCGGGGGGGCCACTGACCTCAACCATCGAGCGACGGCGCAGAGAATGAAACGCCTCGCGCAACGTCACTCTCGAGACAGGGAATGCCAGCTTCAGCGCGATATCCTCCACAGAAACCATCTCGCGTTCGATCGCAAGCCAGTGCATGATCTCCTGTTCCTGTACAGAAAGACGTTGGAAGTGCTGATCCAGTAGATCATTGATGTCGCCAAAGGCAATATTTTCTTCCTGTAAAAACTGAGCAATATCGCCCGCGAACACCTCCAGAATGAACTCGGAGACGAGCTTTAAGGCCAGAGGATTACCCGAATAGAGGCGTACCAGCGTTGCCCATTGTTTACCGGAACCAATTAACCCTTTATCGCGCAGAATCTGTTGCCCTTCGGCCTGCTTCACACCGGAGAGAGGAAGCGAGCGAACAAGCGACATTTGCCCCTCCAGATGGGCCACCTCGCGCGGCTTCTCGCGGCTGGTCAAGAGAAGACAACTCTGATGATCGGCCTCGCCAACATACTGGAACAGATGGCCATACTCTTCATAACCACCGCGATAGTGGCCAGCACGCTGCCCTGCTTGCAGGATGGACTCGACATTATCCAGAATAAGCAGGCAACGATGACGACGCAAATAGTGAACGAGCAAAGATATTTGCGCATCGATCATTTCTGGGAGCTGAATCTGTTGCTGCTGAGAAAGAAATTGAATACAGTCTTTGAGGATCTGCTTGAGGGTGGGAGCATTTTGGAGTGAGCGCCAGAAAATAAAGTCGAAAGAGCCTTTGATCTTTTCGGCCACTTTTCTGGTAAGAGCCGTTTTGCCGACGCCACCAATGCCCAGCACGGCCACCATATGGCAATGATCATGAGCAATCCACTGCACCAGATCGGCGCATTCCTGGTCACGTCCATAAAAATTTGTGACCTGGGGTGCCACCTCCCAATCTTCCCAGAAGCCCGGGGGAAGTTCCGGTTCACTCATGTCTGGCACTTCCAGGAGTCCCATCTCTTCAGCATTTTTGCCGAAAAGCTCACAGATTCGCTGGCGCAGGGAAGGTTGAGGGAACGTCTCCTTACTTTCCCAGCGGGCTACTGTTTTAACGTCACAACCCAGTTTTTCTGCAACGTAGGGACGTGACCAGGCACGCCGCTGACGCTCCTGCTGAAATTGGACATGAAAAGGCAAATGTTGTGTCATGTACATCCCCGCATATCTTTATGCTGACACGCTATAGAATACCAAATAACTTGATATCCACTAAAAAATCGCTCTCTCTCTAGAGACACATTCTATTTCGTTTTCTACAATACTTCAAATCGCACATACATTTCTCCCCATAAAGGATGTACGGCCCCATGAAGCAGGCAATATGTGGTATGGTTACATACAAGATCGTCGATACGACGGTCGCCCCTCGTCTGCGTACAAATATGCAGTGACAACCATCAATTGTATGAAAGGCAACGATACTATGGCAATACAATTTGGCATTGGCATTCCTCAAGGTTGGACCATGGATATGGTAGAAATCGCCGATCCTGAGGAAAAGTACGAGGCAATGACACGAGCCGCAAAAGAAGCGGATCGGCTGAAATACGACTCAATCTGGTTATTTGACCATTTCCACACCGTTCCTACCCCCGAATTAGAGACAACCTTCGAATGCTTCACCGCACTGGCCGGATTGGCACGCGATACGCAGCACGTCAAGCTCGGGCAGATGGCCACCTGCAACGGCTATCGCAATCCAGCGTTACTCGCCAAGATTGGCTCGACGATTGACGTCATGAGCCACGGACGTTTTATTCTCGGCTTCGGGGCTGGCTGGTACGAGCATGAGTACCGGGCCTATGGCTATGGCTATCCTGACACACGTGAGCGTATGGCGCGTTTCCGCGAGGCGACCCAGATTATTCGCAGTATGTGGACGGAGAACTATCCGACATTTAGCGGAAAATATTACAGCATTGATAAACCGATCAATGAGCCGAAGGGTGTGCAGAAGCCTCATCCGCCATTGTGGCTGGCTGGGAGTGGCGAAAAGGTGACCCTGAAGATGGTCGCGCAATGGGGCGATGGCTGCAACGTCTCGGGCAATGATCCGCTCAATGTACGCCACAAGCTGAACGTCTTGCGCGAGCATTGCGCAACCTTTGGGCGTAACTTCGACGACCTCTCACGCTCAGTCAGTCTGACGACCTACCTGGTAGATAGCGAGGCAACGGCAGAGGCCGAGACGGCAGAGGCACGGAAAGGCGAGGATTTTGCTAAATTTGCGGAGCGCGTGAAAGTGGTTACAGCGCCTCAGTTGATCACCTATCTGGAGACCTTGATTGAGGAAGGCGCAAACTATTTCATTTTCTACTTCCCCCGCACCGCCTACGATCATACCCAGATGCAGAAACTTGCCAGCGATGTATTCCCCCATTTTCGCCAGGCTTAAATAAACTAACATCATTTAATGCCAGGACCTATCACAACGGGTCCTGGCAGGTCTCATAAAAGGCTCAACTGGTCTCCCACCCGTAATAACTTTCCCGCTTCCGAAACTGGCACACGTGTATTGCAGCTCAGACGGTAAAAATGGTTAAAGCGGGACGGTGTGGACCAGGATGGAAGATGCTCTTTGCGCTTTTGCATGAAGATCTCTTGAAAGTGAGGTAATACCTCGCCTGTCCTGGCATCACGCGAAGGCACAACACAGCGCTGGCAGGGATTTGTTCCCTCAAAAAGAACATCCCCAATACAAAATGACACTACCTCATCCGCGTCAGCAAAAAGCCTATCCTCCCAGAAAGGCGGTACGCCGTCGATTTCCAGATTGGCACGAAAGCGCAGCCTCATCTCCTGCTCATCAAAACCGGGAAACCAGGAAGCGACCTCTTGCAGCGTCGCAGTACTGATCACCGTCGGACCAGAAGCTTTTGTGTCATCAGGGAAACCAGTCACCATATTCTCAACAAGCGTCACAGCACGGTCAAAATAGGTACTCAGCCAGGCATTCAGCTTTGCACGCTCGTCATCTAACGCGAAGATATATTCTTGCGCAGTATCCTGTACACGCAGGGCCAGCGTTCTCTCCTCGCCAGAAAAGTGAGAGCGCAAACGATGTACTTTGGCGTTGCGCTTGCCATTGATAAACTTCCCCTGCTCATCAAAAAGAGCAAACGCACGATCGTGCATCAGAGCGCCACTGGCAAGCAGCGTTGCACTGGAGAGAGAGAGACTATCGAGCGCCTTCACGGGATAAATGGAGATACGCGAGAGATAAGCCATGTTTTTCGTGCTTCCTACCTATTTTCTCTATGATGAAAGTTATGGGAGCTCTTTCTGCAAGCTCGCCCATTGCCGCAATCGCCTGTTGAGCCTGCTGGATCAATCGCGTTCGCGGACGCCATTGCGCTGCGGCTCCATGGCGTCCCTACTGCTTTAAAGCGGGTATTAGAGCAGGCGTAACACATCGTTGCGGTGAATTATACCACCCTGCAAGACAGTAGCATATACGCCGACGTGAGCCTGATTATGCCGGGCAACAGTGCGCAGGATCCCGAGATCTCGGGGCAAATCACCCTGGGGAAGCGTCGTCATCACACAGCGTGGGCAGGAGCTCGTCACGCTCAAACGCACCTCATCCCCGATAGCCAGCGTACGACCGACCCAGGCATTCTCGATAAAATCCTTCTCATCCGCCTGAACCACGATATTGGGACGGAAGCGCCGCACCTCAAAACGTCCCTGCGGATATAGCTCACGCAAGCGATCGAGCGTTGAAGTAGTGAGAATATGGATGGGGGCCAGATCAAAAAACGTATTGGCGGGCATAGATTCATCCGTCACCACATTATGATAGGTAATCCCCTCCACCTCGGGCCAGAACTCTTCCAGATTCGGATCAGACAGCGTGGCCTGACTGAGCGTCACCGTGCGTTCGAGCGCCTGCGATAACAGTGCGTTGAAATCGCTCTGCTGTGTGCTGACGATGCGCCCATCAGGCAAGGTCACGCGCACAGCAGGCAGGGCATTCTTCGCCAGCGGCGGCTCCACAAAGGCGGCACGAAAATCAAAGAGCCTCGGCCATTTGCGTGGATTCTTCGCACTGGCAACTTTCCCAGTCTCAGCATCTACCAGAGCAAAAACGCGATCCCCCAGGATAGATTCGCCCGTCACCATCGCAGCATTGAGCTCCTCACCAAGCATCGATTTGATGGGATAGCGCCAGAGCGTAGCAACCTGACCAACAGCGGTCGATGTATCAGACATAACATGCTCCTTTTTCATTAAATAGAAACAGGGATTGATCATCCTCATAGGCATAAAGATAAGAAACGTCCATCCTCCCGTAGAGGCGTTGTTTATCTGCGTCGGGGGCAACCATCAGCCAGGTTTGTCCGTGCCCTGGCACAGATAAACAGTGCCTCTACGGGATTAAATGGGCAAGGGATGACCCCCAGCCCATACGCCATTGATCGATCAGATCAGAAACGTCCAAAGCATTATCATGTCAGTCCAGTTCTGGCACCATCTCGTTGATCAGCACAGGCTCCTGCAACGTCTCCTGTGAGAAGAGGCGGTGGGTTGACTCCAGATCGCGTTCGATCTCCTCAATTTTGTCCGGTGAACGACGGCTGACGACGAACAGCCAGCCTCCACCGACCGCCATATAGACCAGGAAGATGTAAGGGAACAAATTGACAGGATACGCAGGCACAGGATAGAACAGACTCACCGCAGGATAGAGCAGACACAGGATAGCCAGCAGCGAAATAACGACATTCCCCGCCTTCAGATTACCATCGTGATAGAGATATACCGGAGCGGCAATTGAGATCAAGAAGTAAGAAGTCAGAAAGCCAATCGCCCCAAACGTTCCCACATCATTGTATGCATCCTGCGTCGCCATTCCGGCAAGAGTCAGAATCATAGGCACAAGCACCATCAACACAATCGTCACCGTCACAGCCACATGCGGCGTTTTGTGCAACGGATGGGCACTACCGATTGCCGTATGTAATACTCCATGGCGACCCATAGGATAGATAATACGAGCGCCAGCATTCAGGCAAGACAGCGAGAGCGAGAAAAAGGTCAGCATCGCCCCGATTGACAGCGGCACCTTGAGGAAGCCAATCCCCACCTGATCGGCCAGCACATTCAGAGGAGCCGTAAGCTGATCGAGAGAAGGAGTATTGCCCCGCAAACCGAAAACCTCTACATACGCAATAAAGACAAAAAAGAGACCCGTCAGAATCAAGCTCCAGATCACAGCACGCGGAATAGAACGCAGAGGATTTTTCGCCTCCTCGCCCAGAGCAGTCGCGCTCTCGAACCCCACAAGGCTAAAAATAGCCGCGATCACCCCCAGACCGATACCCGAAAAGCTAATCCCCTTGAGGCTCACCTGACCGATGTCGATCGCAAAACCATGTCGAGCAAGCACAACAATCGCCAGACAAATGATCAGCGTCACCGAAAGGCCTTCCAGAATCAGCATGAGCATGGCAGAGAGTTTGATATCTCGATACGCCAGAAACCAGCACACCACGCCACTGATAAGGAAGAAAACAACCGGCGGCACACTGATACCGATAAAGCCCAGCAACTGGTCGGCAAAAATGGCAAAACCCGTCATGCCAGCCATACCAATAAAGAGATAGGCCCAGATCAAGGTCCAGCCAGAGAGCACCCCAAAACGTGCGCCCAGGCCGCGACCAGTGTAGGCATACATGGAACCCGGAGAAGTGGAACGACGTGCAAACTGGTTCAAATTGAACACAACAAACAACAACATAATCGTGCCAAAAAGATAGGCCAGCCACGTTCCCTGGCCCGCACTGGCAAACGCCAGGGGAATGAGCAGTGCCGCCGTCATCGTGGGTGCAATCAGCGCGATCGATTGGGCCAGCACTTCGGGAAAAGAGAGGCAATTCGGACGAAGGCCGGTCCTGGCGTGGGTGTGCTGCTCTTCGATTTTCATAGCGAAGACCTCCGAAAGACAGGAATGAAGGACAACATATCATATCGTAGATAGCTTCACTGCCAATTTCCCACTATCTGCGTGGGAGGCAGATTTCTCATCCATTGAGAGGATTTCGTGACAATCTCTGCTCTAATTTGATCATCACTATCATCTTCGACTAAACCACCGCTCGTTCCTGACTCAAGAATATATAATGTAGTATAGCCAGCATCTTCTGGCCTCACAAGAACCAATTGTACAAAAAGCGTTAATACCACTTTCACGCTATGGATATTTTATACATAAAATTTGATATCAGCAGAAAGCGAATTTTTCTTTTTGCGATACAATACAAACAACTTGCGGTACAATACAAGCATCATTTATATCCAGTTACAGCTCACTCGGTCGTTCAGGTGATGAAATGCATAAGCAACAAAGCGGCGTTCTATTTCTCCCATTTCACTTCGACCCGGATTCGTCCATCCCGCTATATCGTCAGCTCTATGACGAGATTCGGCATGCCATCCTGCAGGGGCAGCTCTCGGCCGGGACGCAGCTTCCTTCGACACGCGCATTAGCCAATCACCTGAGCATTTCACGCACAACGGTCGTACTGGCCTTTGACCAGTTGCTCCTGGAAGGGTATGTCGAGGGAAAAAAGGGGAGTGGCACGTACGTTGCCTCGGTCCTCCCAGAAGATCTATTGCACAAACCGATCCCCATTCACGCAACACCCACGCCAAAGATACAGCCAGCGGGGCATGGCCTGTCAGAGCGAGGCAAAATTCTGGCGCAAACTGATGTAGCAACCGTCCATTACTATAGCGAAGCATTGGCCTTCAGACCGGGCATTCCCGACCTGAATCACTTTCCATTCGAGATCTGGGCTCGCCTGGAGACTCAGCACTGGCAGCATGCACCCCGCGATCTTCTGGGGTATAGCCATCCAGCCGGTTACTATCCCTTACGGGTCGAGATAGCAGAGTACCTTCGAGCTGCGCGAGGAGTACAATGCACAGCGGAGCAGATTATCGTCGTCTCCGGCTCGCAACAGGCCATCGATCTGGCGGCACGATTATTGCTTGACCCGGACGATTCCGTCTGGATGGAAGATCCTGGCTACTCAGGAGCGCGTAGTGCATTGCTGGCCTCTGGAGCGCGTCTTGTGCCTGTGCCCGTCGATGCGGAAGGACTGGATGTTGCAGCAGGGATAGCCCGCGCCCCTGCTGCCCGTATCGTGTACATCACACCCTCGTATCAATTTCCCCTGGGCACCACGATGAGCCTGACACGTCGTCTCCAATTGTTGCAATGGGCCGAGCAGAGTGGCGCCTGGATGCTTGAAGACGATTATGATAGCGAGTTTCGTTATGCCGGGCGGCCGCTCTCATCATTGCAGGGACTCGACACCACGGGACAGGTCATCTACATTGGTACGTTTAGCAAGACACTTTTTCCCGGCCTGCGTCTGGGCTATCTTGTAGCTCCACCGCATCTGGTTGACGCCTTCACAGCAGCACGCGCAGTAGCAGATCGTCACTCACCAATGCTCGATCAGATCGTGCTCAGCGAGTTCATGGCCCAGGGGCACTTCGCCCGCCACATACGCCATATGCGCAGGCTCTACGCCGAACGACAGGCATATCTGATCGAAGAAGCTACTCGTGAGCTAACCGGGCTCCTCACGATCCATCCCGCAGATGCGGGCATGCATCTCATCGGCACTCTGAACAAAGGTACACGAGCCGAAACTGTCGCGCAACAGGCAGCTCAAAAGCATCTCATTGTCCTGGCCATGTCAGAATATAACATCGCATCACCACATCCAAACGCGATCTTGCTTGGCTATACAGCGATCACCAAACAGGAAATCAGCGCAGGAATCAGGCAGTTAGCAAAGATAGTATCTTCAGCGAACGAAGGCAAAACGAACTCCGCTCAAACCTGAGAAAAAAGGCAAGAAAACCTGTTGACAGATCGGAGCTCATCTGGTATTATCATTATCACGCAAGCCGTGCGATACGTACGAGCGAGCGAACAAGAGGAGCCGTGGTGTAGTGGCCTAACATGTCTGCCTGTCACGCAGAAGACCGCGGGTTCGAATCCCGTCGGTTCCGTTTGAACATATAATGAGACGCGTTTCTAATAACGCGTCTCATTTGTTTTACTTCATCCATGCAAACAAAGCCTCTTTCCTGCTAAACCGGTCAGCCACTACGAGCGTACATCAGGTCGTAGAGTATCCTACCTCCCATCTACACAGAAGCTTTGGGCACCATAAACTCGTACCTGCAATCGGAAGCAGATCTGCATTGTGAGCATTTTGCCTGAATTGTACCTATAATCCCAACTCGATTGATGCTGTAACAAATTGTGCCTACAGCCCGAGCTCGAGCTATGCAATGACGATTTCACCTGGACTGTAACGCCACACTCCGAGCCCGAGCTGTGCTGTGACCATTTCATCGGGATTGTGCCCACCATGTGAGCTCAATCTGTGCGGCAATAGATTCTCTTACTTGTGCTCACAACCTGAGTACCGTCTGTGTTGTGGCCATTTTGCCTGAATTGTGTCCATAGCTCGAGTCCAATCTACGTTGTAACAGATTAACAATAAACCATGTTTCTTAACCAACCTTCAACCATTTAACAACCTGGAGCGCAAGGCTTGTGTTTCACAATTACTGCTGGTAGTACATTTTGAATTGGTACATACATACATTTAAATACAACGGTACACGAATAAACCTCTTGAGCGAAAGTAAGTAAAGAATCTTGAGTAATCTTTTGTAGGAGATAGTTCGACAAATCTTCCTGCCAGCTCTTCCTCTCATAGAAGAAGAGCATTTCGTAAGTGAAACCTGTGATAAGAGGAAGATATGTCCATGCAGTATCACCCCGCAAACTTTTTTTTGTGTCGTAGTTGGAATGGTATGGGTACATGTGATCAATAATTGCATGTACAGAAATCATTTACAGGGTTGACGTTTAGACGAATTTCTTGCCAATCTCAACGTCAAAATAGGAGGAAGCCAAATGGACTTGGCTACATACTTGTCTCAAGACCATCAAGGCATCAGCGTCATTATTCCCGCACGTAACGAAGCGCGTAATCTTCAGCACGTGCTACCTCGCATTCCTTCATGCGTACACGAGGTCATCCTTGTGGACGGTCATTCGACAGACGATACAATTGCGGAGGCGAAACGTTTACACCC
>Ga0310811_10011530_pt1 | contig 11469 bp, 8 predicted proteins | sample YCmetagenome_FD_207642 | JGI IMG/M metagenome (GOLD analysis project Ga0310811, IMG submission 207642) | Soil microbial communities from experimental microcosm in Duke University, North Carolina, United States - YC | ecosystem: Engineered > Artificial ecosystem > Soil microcosm > Unclassified ... | reverse complement strand
CCGCCTATTTATTCACCTTCTTACCTGGTGCCACCGCGATCGCGTTCACCTCAAACCGGGCTCCGAAAAGCAGCTTGTTCACGCCAATAAACATCCGCGCTGGAAAATTGTCGTGAAAGTACTTGCCGTAAACGCCGTTGAAGGCCTGGTAATTCGCGAGGTCAGTGCAGAACACCTGGACTGAAACAACGTCATCCATGGTCAGCCCGGCTTTCTCGATGTTCTCCTTGATCTGGTCCATCAGGTCCTTCGCTTCCTCTTCGAGTGATTGGCCCTTGGCGATCCTGTCCGGATCCGCCGTCGTTCCGGCGACGTAAACCGTGTCTCCAACCCGCACGGCGCTGCTGAAAGGCAGGTGACGGTCGGCGGCGACTTGCGACTTGATGAAGGTGCGGTCGGTTTGCGCGGCGGCAGAGATTGTCAACAACACACAAGCGGCAAGTATGACGTGCTTCATATTTTCTCCCGAATGTATTACGAAATTGAACTTCCGCAAAGCACGCCATTCTATCCCGAATTTGCAATTTGCATCGCCGACGGCTCGAAGTTGAATCGCATAGACTGGTTACGTGACGTCTCAAAATCTCAATTCCCTCGCGCACGCCTCGTCTTCCTATCTGCGGTCCGCCATGCATCAGCCCGTTCGGTGGCACGAATGGGGGCCCGACGCCTTCGAAGAAGCCAAGCGCGAAAACAAGCCGATCCTGCTTGATATAGGCGCGGTGTGGTGCCACTGGTGCCATGTGATGGACCGCGAATCTTACGAGGATCCCGAGATCGCACAGATCGTGAATGAGCGGTTTGTGGCCATCAAGGTGGATCGCGACGAGCGTCCCGACATTGACAGCCGATATCAAGTAGCTGTCCAAGCCGTCGCCGGGCAGGGAGGTTGGCCGCTTACCGCGTTTCTCACTCCCCAGGGCAAGCCGTTTTTTGGGGGAACTTATTTTCCTCCTGAGGACCACTATGGCCGGCCGAGTTTTCGGCGCGTGCTGATTTCGATCTCTGACGCGTACCGCGAAAAGAACGCAGACGTGGTCGAGCAAGCGGGACTGGTCGAGGGCGCGATTAAGCATTCGGAGTCGTTCAGCGGAAAAGCAGGGGACTTCTCGCCGGCTGTGATTCAGGAAATTGTCGAAGCAGCTTTGAAGATGTTTGATGAGCGCAATGGAGGGTTTGGGAGTGCGCCGAAGTTTCCGCATGCGTCGATGATGGACTTATTGATTGATCAGTATGCTCGTGGGACTTCGCCCCACGGAAAGGGCGAGGACGTCCGTCCCCCCAAAGACCAACTAAAGCGTGTTTTCACCGGCACCCTCGAGAAGATGGCGCGCGGCGGGGTTTACGACCAGCTTGCCGGCGGTTTTCATCGCTACTCAGTGGACGAGCGCTGGATGGTTCCGCACTTCGAGAAAATGTCATACGACAACTCGGAGCTGCTGAAGAATTACGTTCACGCGTATCAGGTCACGCGCAATGAGTTTTTCGCGGATGTGGCGCGCGACATCATTCGCTGGATGGACGAGTGCCTGAGCGATCGCCAGCATGGAGGCTTCTATGCTTCGCAGGACGCTGACATATCGCTCGATGACGACGGCGATTATTTCACCTGGACGCTAGACGAAGCCAGAGCTGTTCTTGGCGAGGAAGAAGCGCAGGTCGCGTGCCTGCATTTCGACATCAATGAAATCGGCGAGATGCACCACAACCCGGCAAAGAATGTGTTGTATCAGCGCGCATCGATTGAGGAGATTGCAGCGCGATTAACTCTCGCACCAGAACGCATTGTGGAGATCCTCAACGTCGCTAAGCGACAAATGTACACCGCGCGGTTGCAGCGTCCGACTCCGTACATCGATAAAACGGTTTATGTGAGCTGGAATGCGCTCTTTGTGTCGGCTTACCTGAAAGCAGCTTCAGTCCTGCGTCTTGATGACGTTCGCCATTTCGCTTTGAAGTCTATTGACCGAATTCTTACTCAGGCCTGGCAACGCGAAAACGGTCTTAAGCACGTAGTCGCGTATTCCGATTTCGATTCCGGCAAGCGCGACAGTACTGGGTACCTCGATGACTACGCGGCGACGGCGATGGCTTGCCTCGATGCCTACGAGTCAACCGCAGATCTCAGCTACTTCCGCTTTGCGCGGCAGATCGCAGATCAGATGATCGATCGATTTTACGATCAGGTATCTGGCGGATTTTTCGACGCGCCGCCAAACGCAGACGTACTCGGCGTGCTCAGTTCGACCCGCAAGCCATTTCAGGATTCACCCACGCCGGCAGGAAATCCCATGGCTGCGATCGCACTGCTGCGAATGCATGCCTACACCGAGGAGTCTGCATATCACCAGAAAGCTGAGCAGACGCTGGAACTGCTGGCAGGCTCCGCCGGCCAATACGGAATCTTCGCCGGAACATACGGCATTGCGGCGCAGTATCTCGCGGAACCGCATAGCCAAATCGTCGTTATTGGAGAAGACGAAACTGCTGACGAACTCTATCGGCAAGCAGTACTCGCCGCGCGCTTCGGCCAGTCGGTGCTGAAGCTCACCTTCAGCGAGGCGGTACCGCAGAATCTTCCGCCCACCCTGGCGGCGACCATTCCACAATTGCCGGCGGTGGCAGAGACAAAGACTGTCGCTATCGTTTGTTCCGCAGGCAGCTGCAAACCGCCAGCGCATGGATTAGAGGAATTGAGCCGGCTGCTTGAGCCAACTCAGTCCGCAGCCTGAAAATCGCCACAAACGAAAAGAGGGTCCGCGCTGCTTTCGCAGTTTGGACCCATGACTTAGGGGCCTTTCCAGCGCCCCGTTTCTACTTGCCCTACTTATCGCAATTGACCCTGCAAAAGGGCATGATCCCCTCGTTCACCTTGGTGGTGATTGGAGCGGCCATTGCCAAGCAGGTGCAAGCCACGGCTACCACCAGGACCAAAGTCCTGACCGCACGATTCATGGCTTTCTCCTTACATGCGGGTCCCCTGGGAGCGGAAACCCTTAGTGGCTCGAATTATATATCTACTGTCAAGCCTGTAGATTTAGGAGTTGGGTGCGGTAGGCGAGAACTCAGGCTGGGCGCGGCAAGTGAAGAAAACCGGTTATGCGCCCTGGGTTTTCGAAAAAGCCCGGTCGACCATGTGCTCAAACATCGGAATCAACGACTCAGATTGCCCGTGCGGCTGGACGTCCAACAGAGCTTCGTCCCAGCGCTGTGGAACCAGGATTGGGATCCTGGCTTCACGGCGGCTTAGCAGCGCATAGCCGAGCCATAAAACCACGCAAACGTTGAAAACGGCTAAATTTACCGTGTTCAATACGTCCTTCGAAATGTGTTCCCCCGAGATCAGCGCATTGGTCACTAATTCCACGCCGGCGAAAAGGCCAAAGCCCAACGCGATGCCAAATCCCAGCCTCCGCCAGGAAAAGCCCACATGTTGGGAAAACGCCAGCAGGAACAGCACTATCCCGCATTGAATCACGCGAACGCAGCGGTGTGCCACGATGATGGTCTTGACCAGAGGATCATTCCAGCTGGGGCTGATCGAGATCAATACCACCGAAACCAGAATCATGATCAACGCAGCCCATTTGAACAGCGCTGTCCCCAGGTCCTGGAGAGCATGGTAGGGCCGGAATGCGTCCAGAAAGACTTCGTGAATGATCCGGAACTCGAAAATCAGGTTGATTGCGGTCGAAAGCCAATAGACGTCGAAATAGACCGTGTGGCTCCCCCAGCGGTAGACCCCGAAGTCGACCATGAAGATTAAGATCTGGGCAATCGTGAAGGAAAAGAAGACCGGAAACGACTTATGCAGCTTCCGCCAATACAACGCGCAAACGATCACAATTTGCAGGATTGGCTGAGAAATCCAGAGAGCGAGCTGGACTTGGGGGCTGGACATAGATCCCATCCGGGCTTACGGGGACTTCAAGCCCAACGTTCAAGTGGAACGTTAACAGCTTTTAGGATGGTTACCTACGAACCGAGGTAACCAAAGTCATGGTTACCCTTTTGGGTCTAGTCGGTAAACACGAAGTATGCGGCGGACCACATGGATGCCGGGATCGTGCCCCGTTTCTCGGCGGTGAAGACCACGCTGTAATCGGTCGAGCCTGGAAGGGTTTCGAGAAGCGATTGTCCGGCCTTGGGAGCCAGGTTCGCAAGATGTGCCAGAAACCCGTAAACGCCGCCAATGCTCTCATATTCCTGCGAAACGAACGACAGGAACACATTCTCCTGGCTTAGACGAAAGGCCAGGGATGCGGCCAGGGAGAGCATTCGCTCATAGCCGGGAGCAGAAACCCCGCCCGGCAGGGGATTATCAAACACCAGTCGCAGCCTACGTTCATCTTCTCGTGAGAACTCCCGTACTTTCAGCGAACCCGACTTGGCGGTAGCTTTCCAGTCCACGAAGCGTACAGAGTCTTCCGGCAGATACTCGCGAATCCGGTACAGGTCCGCCCCTCGGCCCCGCTGATAAGCCTCAAGCTTCCCGGTGAGAACCGGCAGCAATTGAACCACCTCCTCGGGATCAGTCAATTGCGGGTAGACCAGCACTTCTCGTGACAAGGCCATCCTGCGGGTCTTGGTAAGGAAGGCAAAAGGGAAGCGGGTTGAAAGGCTAAACCGTTCTTGATATCGGCCCCGTTTGCGAAATTTCAATTTCACTTCCGCTTGCAAGTGCGATCCGGGCAAGACCAGGGGGAAATAGGCCGCTTCGTGAAAGACCCCGGACGGCTCGCCTACAGTCACGCGCCGCAGCTTGCGATCGGGAAGCTGAAGCCACTGTTTTTCAGGTGGCCGCCACGGTGGAACAGGAAAGGTCGTCGCCACCCAACTCCAGCGAAGCTTCTGCTTCTGTTTCTCAATGGGTATTGCTGAAATCGAAAGCGATGGTATCCATCGGCGTGGATTGCGCACGCAAACCGTGGCCAATACGTCGGTTCCTGCGAAAATGTTTTCGGGAACTTTGAGTTCCAGTTCCAAACCCTTCAAACATATGGATGAGGCGATACCCGAAACCACGATCGCCGCGAGCATTGCCGCGACAATGATGTAAAGCAGGTTATTTCCCGTATTGAGCGCAGCTATGCCGATCAACAACACGATGAGCGCATAGAACATCCCGGTGCGGGTAACTTCGAAATCCAACGCGTCCCGGAGCCGTCCGGCGCTGACCCGCCGCACCAGATATGGCACGATTCCGAGCGCCACCGCAGCCGTAAGCAGCAGGGCCAGCGACGCCAGTACAACCGTGGCGATGACGTTGCCGGCATCGCGCGCCGCGCTGGAGAAAATAGCGGCGCCAAACGCAACTGTGAGTCCAGCCGTTGCTACCAGAAAGCGGAGCCATGCACCTGAGTTTTCCGAGCGGAAGGCTCGCGTGAACGCGCGTAGCGCGGGAAGGCCCGCGGACTGGACGCCAGCTGACATGAAATCTGAGCGTAACACTGAAGAAACGCAGTGTCAGGTTACTTCCTGTACGGGATGGCCAGAATTGAGGAAGTCCATCAAGATCTGAGTAAACTCTGTCGGGCACTCCTCGTAGGGGAGATGACCTGCTCCTTCCATGATCTCGATTCGTGCCGACTCGAAACACCTGCTGAGCGGGACTGCCGACTTTGGATCGACAGTTCTGTCGCGACTGCCCCAAATCAGCAGGGTGGGAAGATTCGCGATGCTGGGCAGAGCGGCCCTCAGTAATTCCATGTCCTCGCGCCAAGTTTTCACAATTCCGACTCCATGCTCGAGTACCCCCGGTCGCGCCAAAGGCTTGAAGTGGCTGATGAGTGTTTCCTCAGTCAAGCGGGCCGGATCGCCGTACATTCTGCGAATGAAGTAGGCTTGCGCTGGTCGTGCCCAACGAGCAAATGCCGGAAAATATGCAGCTATCGCCGGCATGCGCAATAATCTCAGTCTTTTCCGTCCGATTCGCGACCAGGGATTGGCAGGGGAAACCAGGACCAGGCGGCGGAATCTGGCGATGTCCATTGAGGCGGCAAGCATCGCGGTTGCGCCTCCGTAGGAACTGCCAACCACGTCCGCAGATTGGATTTTTACGGCATCAAGAAATTGGAGCACTCGCTCGGCCGAAGCCGAAAGCCGGTAATCCAGTTTGGAACTGCATTCAGAAAAGCCGGAGCCCGGCAGATCAGGGACGAAAACCTCATAGGTCTGCGCCAGTTGGGAAAGGATACGCCGAAAGTTGAAGGAATACCCGAGAAGCCCATGCACCAGAACGATTGGTGGTCCCGCGCCACCGTGCAAAAATCGAACCTGCAGGCCCGCGACTTCAGTCCAGCGTTCGTCAATACCAGCAGGCAACCCTGCTTGTCGAACAAATTCCTCAGGCATTCCGATCTCGCACAGACAACTTTCTGATGAATGACAGATTCTATCTGAGCAGATATCGCCTCTGTCGCTTCTGTAAAGGGGAGCTTCGGCTCCCCGATTTTTTTCTGGTGTGATGAAGCTAAACAGTGCCGTAGCCGTCACTTACCAAATACGGGAGACTCCTTCCAAAAAGCGTAACTTTTAAGAACCAATACCTCTATAATTCTGAAAGAGCTTCTTAGGATGGGACTTAGCCGTACCAGCCAATCAGGTTCGTTGGCAGCGAACGTGCAATCCTGCATGCGGGGGCGTGTAGGAGTTAGCGCGCCGGCGTCGCAGCCGATGAACCGCGAATACCAATTACGATTCACAGCCGGATTGCTGGCGTTGCTGACGGCTGCCTGCGTAACCCTGGCCTGGATCAATTTCCAAAAATCAGCTCAGTTCGTAATCCCATACGACGGCGTCAGCTGGGTTGAGCGCAACGGCGGGGTGGTCGCGGATCGGGTTGTGCCTGGCGGTCCGGCGGCGCGTGCCGGCATCGAGCCTGGCGACCGGCTGGTGGCGATCGAAAGTAAACCAATCACCCGCGTCGATCAGGTCACGCGTCAGATGTATCAACGCGGAGCCCTGTTCAGCATTTCTTATTCATTGACTCGGGGTTCGATTCCGTTCGATGCCAAACCCATTCTTGGTGTCTTCCATCGCGCTTCGAATGACTGGCTGCGGGCTATAGCGATTCTCTACCTTGGAATTGGGCTTTACGTCCTATTTCGCCGCTGGACAGCCCCGGGGTCGACCCATTTCTACGTACTCTGCCTGGCGTCGTTCGTTTTTAATTCCTTCCACTTCACCGGAAAGCTGAATTCGTTCGATTGGATCATCTATTGGGGCAATGTCGCGGCCAACATGTTGCAACCCGTGCTGCTGCTTCACTTCGTACTTGAGTTTCCGGAGAAGCACGAAGCAGTTCGCCGGCACCGTGGCTTGGTCCCGCTGCTGTACGTTCCGGGGCTTCTACTCCTAGCTTATGAGGTCCTCGGGTTCGCTTTCGCCCGCGCCAGCCAGCCGCTGTTGTGGCGCTTCGACAAGCTGTGGATGGCGTACGTGGTTGCGTACTTTGTTGCCGCCGCTGCCGTGCTGCTGCACAGCTACAACACCGCGACTCGCCCCATCCTTCGCCATCAGCTGAAATGGCTCACCCGGGGCACGATTGTCGCCATCGCTCCGTTCACTTTGTTCTATGCCGTTCCATACCTGATCGGGACGTCAACCCTCGACGTTGCGGTCCTCTCGCTAGGCATTCTGCCGTTGACGTTCGGCTATGCCATCTTCCGTTACAAGCTGATGGACGTCGACCTGATCTTCAAACGCGGCATGGCTTACACGCTGGCTGCGGTCGCCATCGCAGGCGCGTATTTCACCATAGTGGCTCTAATCGGCCTGCTGGTGCACAACCGTCTGCCCAGCACGGGAACGACGGGACTGGTCTTGGCTATTGTGATCACCGCCGTCCTGGCGGATCCGCTGCGCAAATGGATCCAGGATCGAATCGATCGCCTGTTCTACCGCACCCGCTACGACTATCGCCAGACGCTGGTCGACTTCGGCCGCGAACTCAGTGCTGAAACCGACCTTGACAAGATGCTTACCGCGGTCGTTGATCGCCTTTCCCGTACATTGCTGGTCGACCGCATGGCGATATTTCTTGCCGATACCGAAAGCAGTGCCACATTCAACCTGGCGAAATCCTTCGGCATGCAGCAGACCAGCGGCCTTGATCTCAGCTTCCTGAGCGTGCAGCGTCCAGAAACCGGCGAGGGCCACCTTTTCTTCGAGAACACACACTCCGTCCCGCGAGAGGCAGCCGATGGGCAGGACACCATTGCGCGCCTCGACCTGAACTACTACATTCCCTGCCGCGCGCAGAAGAGTACGGTTGCATTCTTAGGATTGGGTAAAACTGTCGAGGGCGATTTTCTTTCCAGTGAAGACGTGGAGTTGCTGGAAACCGTCGCCGACTATCTTGCGATCGCCATCCAGAACGGCCGGCTCTACGCTTCGCTCGAGCAGAAGGTTTCGCAATATGAGCGCCTGAAGGACTTCAACGAAAACATCGTCGAGTCCATTAACGTTGGTGTGCTGGCGGTGGACCTCAACGACCGCGTCGAGTCCTGGAACTCGCAGATGGAAGTCATGTATGCGCTTCCGCGCCGGCAGGCCCTGAATCGCTCCCTGGGCGAAATCTTTCCCCCCGAGTTTGTGGTCGAGTTTTCGCGCGTCCGCCAAAGCCCCGGCATCCACAACCTCTACAAGTTCCGCATGCCGGTTCCGACCGGAGAAACCCGGACGGTGAACGTCGCGATCGCGCCGCTGGTCACCAAGAAATTCAGCGTGATGGGCCGCCTGATCATCATGGACGACATCACCGAGCGTGTAGAACTCGAAGCTCAGCTTTCACAGGCCGACAAGCTTTCTTCCATCGGATTGCTCGCCGCAGGCGTAGCACACGAGGTAAACACTCCTCTGGCGGTGATTTCTTCCTACGCACAGATGCTGGCCAAGCAGGTGCAGGGCGACGAGAAGAAGAGCACCGTGCTGGACAAGATTACTCGCCAAACTTTCCGCGCCTCAGAAATCGTCAACAATCTTTTGAATTTCTCGCGCACCAGTGGCACGGAATTCACCGAAGTGGATGTAAATCGCGTCATCGCGGACACTTTGAGTTTGCTTGAACACCAGTTCAAGACCGCGAAGGTCCGGGTCGAAGATGACCTGGCTCCGCACTTGCCGCCAATCCAGGGAAATCCCGGACGCTTGCAGCAGGTCTTCTTGAATCTCTTTCTGAACGCAAAAGACGCCATGCCGGAGGGAGGCACTCTGCGTATCGCCACCTCCAATGGCGACGGCGTGAGCGTTGCAGTGTCAGACAGCGGGAAGGGCATTGCACAGGAACATATCCAGCGAATTTACGATCCGTTTTTTACAACCAAGAACGTTCCGCAGAACGGCCAGAAGCGTGGTACCGGGCTTGGCCTGTCGGTCACCTACGGCATCATCCAGGAGCATGCGGGAAAGATTCGCGTCGAAAGCGCTCCCAACGAGGGCACAACCTTCTACCTCGATTTTCCGCTGCTGAGAAAGGCGGTCAATGTCTGAAGCCGCCGTCATCCCACGCCGTCTAAACGATACGCCATCGTCTTCGCAGGGATGCATCCTCATCATTGACGACGAAGTTGAAATTCGCGAGTCGCTGCAGACTTTGCTCGAATTTGAAGGCTATGAAGTGGATGTTGCCGAGAACGGCGAAGAGGGTATTGCGAAATTAGGCGACCGCTCTTTTGACCTGGTGCTTCTTGATCTCGCCCTGCCCGGCCGCAGCGGGATCGAAATACTGCCCGACATCCGTTCGCTCGATCCACAGATCTCTATCATCATGATTACCGCGTACGGCACGGTGGAAGACGCCGTGCGTGCTATGCAATTCGGTGCCGCCAATTTCCTGCAAAAACCTTGGGACAACGAGAAACTCCTCGCAGATATCCGCGTCGCAGTCGCCCGCCGGCGTGCCGAAGAAGAAAATATCCAGCTGAAGCGCGCCCTGAAGCAGCGTTACAACTTCGAAAACATCGTCGGCAAAAGCGAGCCAATGCTGAAGATTTTCGACCTCGTCGCCCAGGTTGCGCCCAGCCGGTCAACCATTCTGTTACAAGGCGAAAGTGGGACCGGCAAAGAGCTGATCGCGAAAGCACTGCACCTGAACTCTCCGCGGCGCGATCGCACCTTCGTTCCGGTCAATACCGGGTCCATGCCGCCCGATCTCCTCGAATCGACGCTCTTTGGTCACGTCAAGGGCGCGTTCACCAGCGCCATCGCTTCAAAGAAGGGCTTGTTTGAAGTTGCAGATCGGGGCACGCTCTTTCTCGATGAAATCGGCGCCATGGGATTGGAAACTCAGTCGAAAATCCTGCGCGTCCTCCAGGACAGAAAATTCATGCATCTCGGCGGCATTCATGAGGTGCAGGTAGACGTGCGAATTATCGCCGCCACCAACGTCGACCTCCGGCAACTGGTGCGGGAAGGGAAGTTTCGCGAGGACCTCTTTTATCGCCTGAACGTCATCACCATCGACCTTCCACCGCTGCGTCAGCGCAAGGAAGATATCCCGCTGCTGGTCGAGTTCTTTCTCAGGAAATATGCTGAAGAAAACCAGCGGACGGTCCATCGCGTCACGCCCGAAGGATTACGGCCGCTGCTGAATTACTCCTGGCCAGGGAATGTCCGTGAACTGGAAAATGTAATCGAGCGAGCGGTCGTCCTATCGTCCGGCTCTGAAATCGGCCCCGACTTATTGCCCGACCACATCATTGGCCGCGGCGCGCCGATCCCGCTCATCGAAACTCGCAGTGATGCCTCACTGTTCGACGTCATGGAAGAATGCGAGCGCCACATCATCGTCGACATGCTGGAAAAGTGCAGCTGGAACCAGACCGAAGCCGCCGAGCGCTTCCACATTCCTCTTTCAACGCTCAATCAGAAGATCAAGCGATTGAATATCGAAATCAGGAAGAAGACCAGAGAGCTCTAAGCAGTGAGTGGGGAGCCGTGAGCAGTCTCGCTGCTCTTGATGTTTTGGTTGCTCACCGCTCGTAGCTAATCGCTCGCGGCTTTCCTCTGCTATATTCCTCTTTAACCCATGGAAATCATCTCCCCCACAGACTTCGCCAAAGAGAAAATTCTGGCGGTCCAGGAGTATGCAACGCTTGCCGGACGTTCTCTCGGCAATTTGTTCAAGCGCCCGCTCTACGTCGCCGACATCGTACAGCAGGCCGACCTCATCGGCTTCGGATCGGTTTCCATCATCATCCTGACCGGATTTTTCATCGGGGGCGCGCTGGCGCAGAACAGCGGATACACTCTGCAGCGCTTCGGTTCTGTGTCATTGATTGGCCAACTCGTCTCGCTCGGCATGGTCCGCGAGTTGGGCCCACTGATCACCGGACTCATGGTCGCCGGCCGCAACGCGTCTGGTATGGCAAGCGAACTCGGCTCCATGATCGTGACTGAGCAGATTGACGCCATGCGCGCGCTCGGAACCGACCCGCTGAAGAAGCTGGTCACCCCGCGGGTTCTTGC
>Ga0310811_10011528_pt1 | contig 11470 bp, 14 predicted proteins | sample YCmetagenome_FD_207642 | JGI IMG/M metagenome (GOLD analysis project Ga0310811, IMG submission 207642) | Soil microbial communities from experimental microcosm in Duke University, North Carolina, United States - YC | ecosystem: Engineered > Artificial ecosystem > Soil microcosm > Unclassified ... | reverse complement strand
AGTCCTCGGGGGTCTGGGGGCGCTTGTCTATAGCAGCAATCTGAATGCTGGAGAAGGAAATACTCGCATTACCCAACCGGGCGATGCGTGGGACGGTGACCCGGTAGGAAAGGCCCGTCAAGGAGCGAGTTCCGGCTCTCTTGCTGATCGTCAAAGCTATCTAGCTAGCCGTCTGAAGGCCGCAGGCTACACAGATGCGCAGGCCGCCGGAATCATCGGCAGCCTGATGCAGGAAAGCCAACTCGATCCAAATGCGGTCAACAAGACATCAGGTGCAACCGGTATAGCGCAATGGCTGGGCCCAAGGGCGAAAGCGTTCAATTCCCAGTTCGGGCACTCGCTGAAGGAATCGACCTTCGGCGAACAGGTCGACTTCATGTTGCAGGAATTGAAGACGACAGAAAAAGTGGCCGACAAGCGCATCCGGATGGCGAAAACTGCGTCGCAGGCGGCGGAGATTCACGCGCGCGAGTTTGAACGGCCTGGCGCAGCGGAGGCAAATATCGCCAGGCGTCAGGAGTACGCGAATAGTGTCCTCGGGCAAGTGAATGCGGCATCCATTGCTGGCCAGTCGGTGGGTGCCAGAAGCATGGCTCCTGCCGGAGTCGGCGCGTCGAGCACATCGACTAGCGAAGTCAATGTCAACGGCCCTATCAGTATCCACACGCAAGCGACGGACGCTCCCGGTATTGCCCGAAGCCTCGGTCAGGCTATCAACAAGTACGGCTTCGTAGCGCAGGCCAACACCGGTCTTTCTTGATATGCCCTTCATTGAATTTCCGAACGTGCCGAACGTGGCAGGCGTACCCGCGATCTTGCGGAGCGTAACAGTGCCCACACCTCAGGCATTGGAGGTCGGAGCCTTGGGAGCGATCACATCGCTGCTTGGCTTCGGCCCTCCCGTTTGGGGCGTGTTCGATCTGAGCGGCAATCAGGTTCTGGTTCCGGACTCGTTTCTTGCGCTGGACTACAAGAACGATGCCCGGGTATCGGACTATCCGCAGGAGCAAGGGGCTTTTGCCAGCTACAACAAGGTTCAAACGCCATATGACGTGCGCACGCGAATGACCATTGGTGCTGACCTTGCTAGCCGAACGGCATTCCTTGCTCAGTGCGATGCAATGCTGAAGTCGACTGACACTTTCAACGTTGTCACGCCAGAGGTGACGTACCTCAACGCGACGGTTGAGAATTTCGCCTATCGACGCGAGACGAAGAACGGCGCGACGCTGATTACCGTCGACCTATGGTTCCTGGAGGTCCGGGCTGGCGCGACCGCACAGTTCAGCGCAGCAGCTAGTTCGTCGCCTCTCGCCGCAAATCAGGTCAAGGCGCCAAATGCGGCCGATCCGATTAGTGATGGGCAGGTGCAGGCCGCAGACCCGACCGCCGCACGGGCAGCCGCCCTCCAAAAAATAGCCACGCAGAACGGATTGACCGTTATCACCACGCCGATCACGCAATGAAGATCATCCCTATCCAGGCTACGCCGGCGCAGAGCTTGAGCGTCGTTCTGGCTGGTCAGAACTGCCAGATCAATCTCTATCAGAAGTCGACCGGCGTGTTTCTGGATCTGTACGTCAGCAATTCCCCGGTCATCACGGCGACAATCTGCCTGGATAGCGTTCTTCTCGTCCGCGAAACGTATCTCGGCTTTATTGGCGACCTCGCCATGGTCGACTTGCAGGGGAGCAACGACCCCGACTTTACGGGGTTCGGCACGCGTTACGTTCTGGTCTATGTTGAGGCGGCAGATCTATGACGTTCGAAAAGCGCCGCATTGACGTCACCATCTCCCTCGGAGAAGGACAGTTTGGCGACGACAAGGGACCGGATGTCACGCTCAGTGGCCTGAGGGCCAAGGCAACAATCGTCACCTACAACGGTGATGCGCAGGGCCAACTGCAACTCAGGCTATACGGCCTTCCGCTGGACATCATCAATCAGTTGACGACGATCGGCCCGGTCATGGCGCAACGTCGGAACAACAAGATTCTCGTCGCGGCTGGCACTGACGGCGGCATGATGTCAACCGTCTATCAGGGGACGATTGACTCCGCGTTCGGAGAATTTCAGAGCGCGCCTAATGTCGCATTCAACATCACCGCTCTTGCTGCAGCGATTCAGGCCGTGAAGCCCGTCAATGCAGTCAGCTACCGCGGCGCGACGGACGTGGCGACCATCATGCAGACTCTGGCCCAGACTATGGGCTTCGCGTTCGAAAACAACGGTGTCTCCGTCCAGTTGTCGAGCCCATATTTCAGCGGTACCGCATATCAGCAGGCCAAGGCTTGCGCCAAGGCAGCAAACATCTATTTCACGGTCGATCGTGGAACGCTCGCGATATGGCCGAAAACTGCCGCTAGAGCGAGTGCTCCGATTCCAATTTCGCCAGCAACCGGCATGGTTGGCTATCCGGTGTTTTCTGGCAACGGGATCGTTCTGACTACCGAGTTCAATCCTGATCTCGCATTGGGCGGTCAGGTGAACGTCACAAGTTCGCTGACTGTTGCCAACGGCATCTGGAATGTCTTCAGCGTTGTTCATGAACTGGAGAGCGAGACCCCGGGTGGCTCATGGTTCTCGCAGGTTCAGTGCTACAGGATTGGCGTATGAATAACTTCGGATACACCGGAACGCAAGACCCGGCATCCGGATCTGGTGAGTACGGAGCACTTTCTTTTCTGGTCAACCAGATTCTGGCGCAGATCCAGACCATCACGCTGGTCAAGATCGTAGCCGTAACGAATAACGGCGGCGTTTCTCCTGTTGGCTTCGTCGATGTGCAACCCCTTGTGAATCAGGTTGATGGCGCGGGCAATGCAATCCCACACGGTGTCGTGTTCGGCCTCCCCTACTTCCGGCTGCAAGGCGGATCGAATGCGATCATTCTCGATCCGCAGGTAGGCGACATCGGCATGTGCGGGTTTTCGAGCCGGGACGTCTCATCGGTCAAAGCGTCCAAAGCCCAATCGAATCCGGGCTCGAGTCGTACGTTCGATTGGGCCGATGGACTCTACTTCGGTGGAATGCTGAATGGCACGCCGGTTCAATACGTGGCGTTCTCCTCAAGTGGCATTGACATCGTGTCGCCCACCCGCATCCGCATGTCCGCTCCAGAGATTGATTTGCAGGCGACGAATGTCGTTGGCATAACCGCCGGTACGCAAATAACGAACTCTGCGCCGGCGATCGAAATCGACGGCCAGATGACTCAAGGTGAAGGTCCCCAAGGTGGTACTGCCGCGATGCAAGGCCCGCTAAACGTCGTCAATGACGTCGTCGCGCAGGGTAAGAGCGTTCACAACCACACGCATACGGCGCAAGGCGCTACCGCAGTAACAACCCCTCCGAACTGATGAAAACACTCCTGCTCGACAGAACGGTCTGGGACTTGGTCCTCGATGCGTCGGGGAATATCGCGCTCGCATCGGACCCGTACAGCATCGCGCAGGATGTTGCGTCAGCCATCAAGTTATTCAAAGATGAGCTGTGGTTTGACACGACCAAAGGCATCCCATATTTCCAAACGATTCTGGGCCAATTCCCACCTCTCGCTGTAGTCCGGGCGGCAGTAGAGGCCGCGGCGCTCACCGTTCCGGAAGTCGTCTCGGCGCAATGCCAGATCGTCTCCTTCGTAGATCGCTCAATCACTGGGCAGGTGCTCATCACCGATAGCAGCGGCACGACGCAAACAGTCTCCTTCTAGGCATCCCATGACGACAAATGTACCGAGCGTCCAGTTCACGGACGCGGGGCTAGTGCTGCCTACCGAATCTGCGATTCTCACTGGAGTTCAGGCCGACATTGACGCGGCCTTTGGCGGCGGGGTGAACCCCGCGCTCGAGACGCCGCAGGGTCAACTTGCGTCGAGCACGACAGCCATCATCGGCGATAAAAACGATCTCTTCGCCTTGTATGTGAATCAGGTCGATCCCGATTTCGCATCGGGGCGCATGCAGGATGCAATAGGTCAGATCTACTTCATTGATCGCAAGCCCGCAACGCCGACATCGGTTATCGCGACTTGCACCGGCTTGGTCAATACGCCGATTCCGGTCGGGGCGCAAGCCAGAGCATCAGATGGGAACCTGTATGTATGCACCCAGGCAGGAACGATTCCTGTCGGCGGAAGCATAGACCTCGCGTTCGCATGCGCGATTGATGGGCCGATTTCCTGCCCTGCCGGGTCGCTGAATCAGATCTATCAATCGATTCCTGGCTGGGACACGATCAACAATGCTGCTGACGGAACGGTTGGCGCAAACGTCGAGAGTCGCGCTGATTTCGAGTTCCGGCGCAAGCAATCTGTTGCGCTGAATGCCGTCAACTCGCTCCAATCAATCTATGCAAATGTCCTGAACGTCACGGACGTGCTAGATGCATACGTGACGGAGAACACTACCGGCTCGCCGATCACGGTTGGTGGTCAGACGCTCGTCGCGCATTCGATCTATGTCGCCGTGGTGGGTGGGGCAGCATCGGACATCGCAACGGCCATCTGGAACAAGAAGTCGCTTGGTGCCAGCTACAACGGCAACACTTCGTTCACGGTTACCGACACGAGCGGCTACGACTTCCCATTCCCTTCCTATGTGGTGACGTGGGAAACGCCGTCTGCCCTCCCCATTCTGTTCGCCGTTCAGATCGCGAATAACCCGGGTCTGCCGGCAAACATTGTTGCGCTGGTCCAGCAGGCAATCATCGGCGCGTTCAACGGAACGGATGGAGGCGTGCGAGCTCGCATCGGCTCAACGATCTTTGCCAGTCGGTTCTATGGGCCCATCACGGCACTCGGAACGAATGTCTCGATCCTGTCGCTACTGCTTGGCCCAACGACGCCGACGCTCGCCAGCTTTACGGTCCCAATCAACAACACGCCGACGATCACCGCGGCGAATATTTCCGTGACATTGGTGTAGAGAAAAATACCTCAGTATTCCGATATAATCTACGCACGCAAAAACGGCACGATATCGGCGGAATCCATGAGCGAAAAGAAGATCAGGAAGCCCCTTACTGAAGAGCAAAAGGCCGCTCAAAGGGCTCGAAAAAGGGCGTGGAATCAGGCGAATCGAGAGAAGGTGGCTGCGTACAATCGAGCGTGGATGGAAGCCAACCCAGATCGAGCCAAGGCATCTCGGAAGGCTTACTATGAGGCGAATAAGGACGCTGCTGTAGCGCGAGCGTCTGAATGGCAGAAGGCGAACCCAGAAAAGACCAAGGGGTATCAAAAAGCTCGATACGATCGGGGCAAGGGCGATCTTTCCGCTTACTACAGGAAGCGCTATCTGGAAAACAAAGATGCGATCAATGCCCGAGCAAAGGTCTGGCGGTCAAAGAATCCAGACGCCGTTCGCATATTCCTGGCAAACCGTCGCGCTCGTGTCTTGCGCCAGACCGGCGTTGTGTCTCGCGATATAGCAAATCGCTTGATGATTCTTCAGAAAGGGCGTTGCGGCGCCTGCCGGAACTCGCTGAGTGCGACAGGCTATCACCTGGATCACATTCACCCTATATCCAAGGGCGGCGCACACGCGGACTCGAACATGCAACTCCTCTGCCCTACCTGCAACCACGAGAAGCACGCCAAGCATCCGGTCGACTTCATGCAATCAAAAGGGTTTCTCTTATGATCGATGTGGAGGGAACCATCATTTCTCAATATGCAAATTCACCAACTCTGGTTCAGTTGATCCAGAACATGAATTCGTATATTGACCCAAGCACAGATTTCGATAATTTTTATAACTTCGTCTTCAATGTTCAAACCGCGCAAGGTTTCGGTTTGAATATTTGGGGGAAGATTGTCAATGTATCGCGCCTTCTGACAATCCCGGGCGGCGCAACGTATCTCGGTTTTAACGAGGCATTCACCGCCCCGACTGCGGCGACTGGGCCTCAACCATGGGGGCAAGCGCCTTTCTTTGCGGGCACCGCAGACACGGAGACGTTCACCCTTTCCGACGACGCATACCGAACTCTGATTCTCGTCAAGGCGCTCTCGAACATCTCCAACTGTACGGCGCCGAGTCTTAACCAACTTCTGCAAAACCTGTTTGCTGGTCGTGGCCGCTGCTATGTCGGCGACCTCGGAAACATGCAGATGAGTTTCACCTTCGAGTTCTATTTGCAGCCGTTCGAGCTGGCAATCATGACTCAGTCTGGGGCGATCCCCCGCCCCGCTGCTGTCGGCGCGTATCTCGTTCAAGCGCCAGTCCCCAACGTTTTTGGCTTCGCTGAGGCGGGCACCGCTAGCGCGGCTCCTTTCGGTCAAGGCACCTTCTTCACAGGCATCCAAAATGCAAGTTAGCACGTCTCCGACGCTGGTCCCGCTTCCGTTCGCCGATAGCGGCGCGAAGAACGTCATCCCGGAAGCCGCATCGCCGACGCCTGGTCTCGCATCGCTCACGACCGGCTTTCCCCCGGTGACGATGACGCCGCTGGCTGCGGGTGGTATTCCGCCGGCTGGCCAGGACATGAATGGCATCCTCAACCTGATCACGCAGACCACGCGCTGGACCCAGGCTGGTGGCCCGTTCGCTTATAGCTCGAGCTTTGCTACCGATTCCAATGTCAACGGCTATCCGCAAGGCGCAGTAATCTCGCGCGCGGACTTCACCGGACAGTGGATCAGCACAGCGGACAACAATACGGTTAATCCGGATACGGTCGGCACGAACTGGGTTCCCGGCTACAACTACGGCGTAACCGCTATAACCGGCCTGACGAACGCCAACGTCACGCTCACGCCGGCGCAGGCAGCTAAGAACCGTATCACGCTGGCCGGCACGCTGACCGGCAACGTCCAGATCATCCTCCCTACGTGGACGAAGGATTGGACGATCGTCAACAACACGACGGGCGCATTCACTGCCACTGTCAAGACGGCTTCCGGCACTGGCATCGCCATTCCGCAAGACGCCTCGCCGACCAAGGTTACGGGCGACGGGACGAACATCACGCAACTCGCGGAGAATGTCCCCCCCGCCACGCAGAGCCAGCATGCGGTGCAGATGGCGCAGGCAGCGGGTGTAGTGGGGAGTGTGCGGAATCTGGTGATGTCGGTTACGGCAGCATCGGCTACGGCAACGCTTGCCGCTGACGAGATCATCGTTGAGACGGCGCTGGGCGGTGTGCGGTATTGCCTGCCGAGCTTCAGCAAGACGATCAACCTCGCGACGACTGGCGCGGGAGGGATGGATACGGGGTCGGCTCCGGTATCGGGCTACGTCGCGCTGTATGCGATCTGGAATCCGACGACGCAGACGGCGGCGTTGCTGGCGACGAACTGCACGTCTATCGTTGCGCCGAGTGTGTATGGCGCTGGAAGTATGCCGAGCGGATATACGGCCAGTGGATTGGTTGGCGTCTGGCCAACGAACGCAAGCTCGCAATTCCCGGCTGGTTACCAATACGATCGAAACTTTTGGCAGTCAACTCTTGTTTCGGTGGTGACCTCTACCGTAGCCCTGTCCAATTCGTCGCTATCGATAGCAGCCGGAGTTCCTAAAAACGCCAAAACCGTCACGCTGAACACCAATCAGCTTACGGCGACCGGCGCGACGGCATATGCCCTGACTATCGCGGGCGGAACGCTTTCAGGAACAAATGGCATTGGTCAGGTTACCCTGAATGTAGCAACATCGAGCACCAATCAGGCTGAGGGTGTCGCTGTTATCCCGCTCCCAACCGCGCAAACCATCTGGGTCACGTGGACTGTGACGGGCGGCTCGTCGCCTCAATTGAATCTTTACGCTACCGGCTACACGCTCTAGAAGGTATTTCGCGATGATTGTTAATGTGAAATTTGCAGATGCCACCGAGAAAGAGGTTGTCGTCTATTTCGGATCACCTCAAGATCCTGCGCAATGGTCGAATCTGGGTGAGATCGACACGTCAGATCCTCGCTGGAGCGCCTTCTATGAAGCGCAATCCCCGTCGACTCAAGCCAGTCTCCCCAACCCAACTTCCGCATAAAGAGTAGGCTATTGCGGCTTCGATCGGATAATATGCTGGGCATCGTTCTCTTTTAGCCGTGCCATGACGCCCGATCGAAGCAACAACGAACACATTTTGGTCAACAACCGGGTTTTCCCAATGGTCCCTGTCAAGACGGGGCGACTTGATGTTCCTGAATCTGGGCTATCCGGAGTGTGTCCGGTTTGTGGTGTGGCGGCGAAGTTTCGTGACTTCACGGATAACGAGCGGGAATCGGGCGCTTGCTCAAACTGCGGGTCGTTCAATCGTCAACGGCAGATAGCATCCATCATCCGAAACGTGTTCGGAATGGACGAGTCCGGGCCATTCGAGTTTGCGGATGGCGTGTCGATCTATAACACTGAATCGACTGGAGCAGTTCACAACGCTCTGCGCCAGTCTGCGCGCTATACAAACTCGGAATATTTCGGTGATGGCATCAAGGGTGGCGAGATCATCGATGGCATTCGGCATGAGGATCTACAGAACCTGTCGTTCGAAGATTCGTCATTTGATCTGGTCGTGTCTAGCGACGTTCTCGAACATATGCCGCGTCCGTATGATGCGCACGCCGAGATTTTCCGCGCCCTGAAACCGGGTGGTCGGCATGTATTCACCGTTCCATTCTATCCGTGGGATGCACTCGATCAAGTTAGGGCGGCACAGCGAAACGGAGAGATCGAGTATTTGGGCGACAAGTGGTATCACGGTGATCCGGTGCGCCCCGGCGAGGGTGTGCTCGTATGGACCGTATTTGGACTTCAGATGATCGTGGAACTTGCGCGCATCGGATTCGTGGTTTCCTATTGGAACCTCGACGATCCTTCAAAGGGAATCATCGGCCCTTGGTCCATAGTCTTCGACGCGCGCAAGCCAGCCTAGAACTTCACTTTCAATTCAAGTGCATCCGCATCGTTCCACAGCGGCGGGACGTTGCGCGACTTGCTGTTTATCGACATGAAGTAATGGCGATAGCTCAGCGTGAAGCGCCCGTTTCCGACCGATGCACCTACGACTGGCGCGACCGACCAGTAAGCGTCGTCCAGGTGAAAATTCTGAGGCGTGCTGGTGGGCGATGCCTGCCATCCAGCCACGTCCTCGGACCAACTATCGCGGTGGATGTACGCGCCGGCCTCGACGCCTAGCCGTACTCCGCTCACCCAATAGTACGGCTCAAGCGTCAACGCAGCACCTTGCGAGCGCCCTTCACCCGTGAAAAACGCGGTCGGCACGCCAGTCTTGTTGACATAGGTATGCGTCGACGGATTGTAATTCCGGTCGTCTGGCGTGCAGCTGCAATCCGCCGCAGCGCGACCCAGGTTGACATACTCGGCACGCCAGTCGATGCCCCACTTACCGCGCGAGATCAATGGGCCAGTGAAGCCAAGTGAGAATGCCGGCGGCTTGCTGGTGAGGTTAGATCCGCCTGGAATGCCCTGCTGCATCCATCGTCCGTCCACGGTGTTGTAATGCGCCGCGCCGATGCCGATCTCAGCGTGCACATAGTCGTTGATGTAATCCGCATGCGCCGACGCTGCAGCGCATCCGAGCGACATTGCTACAGCCGCTGCCCTCCAGCGCGATCCAACGCGGCGGTTGGTGCGAGCAACGGCAACCTGTTGGCGCGGAACTCGGCGACCGCGCGAAGCCTGAACCACCCGTTGAGTCGTATGCATGATTATTCTCCGAGCGCAGCTTTCACGAGCGGCGCGAGTACAGCGGCCTGGCGTTGAGCCTTGATGTTGAGCAGATAGTCGTCCGGCAGGAAGCAGTTCCACATGTGCGCTTTCCAGTTCGGCATCGCGAGAATCTCGTTGTACTGGTGCACGATCGGCACGTTGTACGCGATGGCGATGTTCTGCATCGTCGCGACGTAGTTCTCGAGATACGGGTGATTGCCGTCGCAGACCGGGTTCGGTTCCTCGATGACGGGCACCTTCCCTGCGTTGCGGACGTCCTGAATCCACTGGATCAGCGCGTCTGTGTACGGCCCAAGTGACTGGACCAGATCGTCATTGATCGCGTGGTTATCCAGAACGATGACGGCCTTCGACCCGACAATTCTCTGCGCGAAAGGCGGCCCTCCTCCATCCATGCCAGCCATCATGTTGACCAGCGAGCTAGCGGTCCCGCCTGACGCGTGATTCGCGATCGTCACGCCAGGAAACGAGGCTCGCAGGATCGCTTGCGAATCGTTGGGCTCGGTGTTCTGAGTGATGGTCGGCATGCCAAAGCCCATGCTCGTCAAGCCCATCATGCTGTCGTCGCCATAGACGTCGATCACAACAGGCGTGACTGGCTTGGCTGGCGTATCCGGATTACCTGGCGGCTCCGAAGCAACAGGCGCTGATGCTGCTGGTGCAGACGCAGCAACCGGAGCTGATGCCTCAGAGGCCGCAGGAATCGAGATAGCGGGAGCGACGGGCTTTGCGGTCGCAGTCGTGACGGGCTTATCTGCGCCGCCACAAGCAGCGAGGCATGCCGTTAATCCTGCGACGGCGAATCTTCTCCACCCGCCGATAACTCCACCGACGCGCCGACTTTGCGCACTCGCGCCAGAACCTTCTCGAAATCTTCTGGGGTGAGCACCAGTCGAGCCATCGCGAAGAACAGCATGTGCAGACCCATGTCCCGCTTGTTGTTCTCGTCCGTCGACAGATACCGGCGCCACTGACGCCCGTTTGCAAGTCCGAACAACTCGGCCATCTCGCCGCTGCTCTTGCCCAGCTCGTTCTTCAACCGCTCCAGGTCTTCTGGGGCTGGCGGCTCGTAATTCATTGGCAGTTCCAGTTGCGCAGAGGCGCGCACGAAGAGAGTTCTTCATTTGATGTCGTTCCTTGTCGGAGTGTCGAACCACACGATATGCGCGGCTCATTGATGCGAATTATGGTACCCGACGGGTACGCTGTCAACAACAATTTCACTTAGACCATTCCGGGGCAATTTTGGACGCCAACAAGATGATCTCCATGCCAGAGGACGACTTTAGGAAGCACGTCGTCGATCGACTCAACGCCCAGGATGTAGCCATTCAGGAAAACACAGCGCTCACAAAGAGCATTGCCGAAGACACGGCGTTCATGCGAACAGCATGGGCTGAAGGTCTGGCGACGATCCGGTTCTTCTGTCGCGTCGCTGCGGCGTGGCGGTTTCTGTTGCGTCAGGTCGTTGTTCCGGTTGGTCTGCCCGCCGTGTTTATCTACGCGCTGATCTATTACGCCAACCACGGCGTTGTACCCAGTTTCGCCGCCGAGTTCTACAAGCTGATTAAGGTGCTGCTATGAATCTGACTGCGCAGATCGTTGCCGCTTCGTGCGGATCAACTGTACTTCGAGCTGCGCAGTGGACCGCCCCGCTCCAATCCGCCTGCGACCGTTACCACATTGACACGCCTCTGCGCGTGGCCGCGTTTCTCGCCCAAGTCGGCGTCGAGAGCGCCCGCCTAACCGCCGTCGTCGAGAACCTGAACTACAGCGCGACCGGCCTGCTA
>Ga0310811_10011527_pt1 | contig 11470 bp, 12 predicted proteins | sample YCmetagenome_FD_207642 | JGI IMG/M metagenome (GOLD analysis project Ga0310811, IMG submission 207642) | Soil microbial communities from experimental microcosm in Duke University, North Carolina, United States - YC | ecosystem: Engineered > Artificial ecosystem > Soil microcosm > Unclassified ... | reverse complement strand
GGCATCCCCTCGCAATACAAAGCGTAATCGCCCAGCGTGGCATGTGACGCCGCGATCGTGAGGACATCGTTGTCCCCGCTGATGTCCCGCAATGACGGTTTCGGCAGATTCGACCACCACGCCCAGGTGTTGCGGAACCACAATGTCGGCAGCACGTCCACCGCGGTATCGTGCGGACCGCGATTGCACACCTGGATCTGGATCAGGATGTCCGTCGGTCCTGCTTTCGCATATTCGACGAACACATCGAAATACCGATCGTCATCGAACGCGCCGGTATCGATCAATTCATATTCCGGATCGTCCCGGCCACGCCGCTGATTGGTCTCGATCAGGTCGCCGTAAGGAAACGCCTTCTGCGGGTATTTATACAGATACTTCATGTAGGAATGCGTCGGAGTGTTATCCAGGTAGTAATAGTACTCCTTCACATCCTCGCCATGATTGCCCTCTCTATTGGTTAACCCAAACAGACGCTCCTTCAAGATCGGGTCACTGCCGTTCCACAACGCGACCGAAAAGCACAGCGACTGCCGGTCGTCACTCAGTCCGGCGAGGCCGTCCTCGCCCCAGTGATAGGCACGCGATCGTGCCTGGTCGTGGGTGAAATGCTCCCACGCATCGCCGTTCGCGCTGTAGTCCTCACGCACGGTCCCCCACTGGCGCTCGCTGAGGTAAGGCCCCCAATGCTGCCATGGCACCGCTTGCTCACGCGCTTCTTCCAGACGCCGCTGCTCCGCAGTTTCTTCTCGTTGTCGGCCGGACAGAGCGGGCACTTTTGCCTCCAGTTCAGAACAATTGCCGGCGCGCGGCGGATCGCGAGCATGCCTGCACCCGTTTACCACGCTGATGGAACGAGAACACAACCACAGCCACTTCGCTCGTCCCCCGGATACTGCGTCGCTTCATGCTGCTAGCATCGCGGGCAACCGGCATTGGAGGAGCGACGAATGCCGAGACCGCAGACGGTCATGGCCGGCCTGATCGGATTGACCTGCCTGGCCGGCCATGCCGGGGCCGCGCCACCGCCGGATGCCGACCCCGCGCTCGCGCCTTGGTTCAACGGTTTGCGCCAGCCATGGACCAACGCGCTCTGCTGCTCGGTCGCCGATTGCCGGACGGTCGACTCGCGGTTGAACAACGGACGCTACGAGGCACTGATCGACGGCGAATGGCGCCCCGTGCCTGATGACCACATCCTGAACCGCGCAGACAATCCCACGGGTCGCGCGGTCGCATGCTGGACGCCGCAGGGTGGAATCACCTGCTTCGTGCGCGCACCGGATAGCTAGTCCCCGCGGTATGTCGACGACGAGCCCGCCCCAACCGTCATGCCTACGGAGGCTCGTCACTCACCATTATGCTGACGAAGGTCGGCATCCACGCCTTTGCCGACATTGGGCCTCCGTCGCGAATGCAGTACGTTCAGTCAGACAAGAACCGGCGTCGGCTCGTGTGCCCACAGAGCCCCAGGTTTGTTGTCCCCACGACGGCAACCAGCTTTCGGTTCAAGTGGCGTGTTACTCTTGGACCGATCGGTTCCAACCGGTCCAATCCGTATCGACGCATTGACGCAACCGACCGCGCGATCAGTCGATTGCCACGCCCTCGACCTCTACCTTCCAGGCCGGGTTGGCGAGACCGCCGATGATGAGCGTGCTTGCCGGCTGATGTGCGCCCAACACGGCTGCGCGGCCTGCTCGCACCGAGGCGATATCGGCAGGGTTGCACACGATCGTGGTGATCTTCACCAAATTCTCGATCTCCATGCCGGCAGCGCGCAGTTGTGCCTGCAGATTCCGCCAAGCCAACGTGGATTGCGCCTCGGCGCCTGCTGGGATGCTGCCATCGGCGGCGACGCCGACCTGACCGCTGAGGTACAGCGTGCGGCTGCCACCGGTCACCTCAACGGCTTGGGTATATTGGCCTGCCGGTGGTGGCGCGTCGGCAGCATTGATTTCGCGGCGTTGCATTGGCAGTCTCTCCTCGATTGCACGGTGTCAATCGCAGCCTGAAAAATCGTCCGAGTCCAGGGCGTTTGCGGTGCCATGATCGGTCCGCTTGTGGTACGCTGGCCGCAATGACATCCACGTTCATGATGATCGCAGCGACAGCCATCGCCATTCCAATCTGCGCAGGCAACGTATCTGCAGAGCCACGACGCGGCGGAAACCTGCTGCCGCCAGTCAGCCCAGCCTGCATCTCCTCGCCTTTCGGCCCACGTGTGCTACCGAACCAACCGGGCGCCGGCTCCTACCACTATGGAATCGATTTGCCGGCACCAGTGGGCGCACCGGTCATGGCAACCGCACCCGGCACGGTGATCCGTCTCCAGAACAAGGGGCCAGGTGGCCTCGAAATGCTGGTTCAACACGACGGCTTCGTTGGCATTTACAGTCATTTCAGCATGGTCACCCCTGCGTTTGCCGAGGGAAAACGCACCATTGCGGCCGGCGAACAGCTTGGCGCGGTGGGCGTTACAGGCGTCACCTCCGGTGCGCATCTGTATTTCGAGATGGACTTGGCTGGAAAGCCGGTCGATCCGGCACCGTACATCGGAGTACCGGACTGCAACTTGGGTGTCCGCCGAACGCTGTCTCGAACCCTGGATGCCAACGGAAAAGCTCGGCAGTACTACCAGTATCAGTCTGGGTTGCAGTACTACCAATCTGCCAGGCAGTACTACGATTGGCAACGGCATTAGCCTCGGCGCGTCGGTCGGACGCGGAAGATGGCCATTGTTGCTCCACGCGCGTTGCAATCCGCTACTCGCCGATGACGCGTGGCTCGCTGCGGAAACGGTGGGGACGAATGATAAGTACAGGAATTCCCGAGGTTGGTCGGCCGCGATAATAGACCACCGCGCTCAAACGACCCAGCCACTAACGCGGAACGTGCAGCAGCTCACGGTCGAGCATGGCCGCGAACGTTGCCTGGTCCTGAATGCCGATGGGTCGGGTGACCCCAAAGGCATGCGTTGCCCGGTCTGCGCGCACATGCGCCGCATCAATCCAAGAGGGCAACCAGTCACAGGCCAGGGTCATCCCGGCGGCAGCAACAACACCCACCGCTTGATCCGCCGCGGGGCAATCCGTCGAAACCCCTGCAACGGCGGAACCCCGACGCGTTGAGGGACGAACTGGTTCGGCACCTTGACGAGGACAGCGCACCAAGCACCTTCGATTTTGGCCTCCAGTTGCTCGATACCCTTACGATGACTTACTGGGGCAAGCGAATGGATGCGAATTTTTGGATCGAGAATGCCAGTGTCGAGTGGAACGAAGCACAGGCGCCGTTCCACACGATCGGGCGTCTCACCGTGATGCCGAAGTCGCAGCTCTCACCGCGAGACAGCGGAATGACCTATTTCAATGTCACCGGGAATGCGGCTCCTGACAGCGCGCCTGTGGGGAGCATTAATCGTGCGCGATGGCCCGCGGAGGTTGCCAGCCGGCAGGCGCGGCTACGGGCCGGTTGACGGACCTGGATCGCCGTCCGGATGTGGGACCGGCTCGCACGACCGGCTAATCCCGCTTTGCACTTGTATTGAAAGTTACCGCCGCCCGACGCATATCGCGCCCCGCAGGGAGGTTACGCGATGAACGATGCCGTGGCGGAAAAGCATGATTTTGGGGCTGAGGTTGGGCGGCTGCTCGATCTGGTGGTGCACTCGCTCTATTCCGAGCGGGAAATTTTCTTGCGCGAGCTGGTGGCCAATGCCGCCGACGCGATGGACCGCCGGCGGTTCGAGGCGCTGACCGACCCCGCGATAGCCCCGCCGTCCGAGGCCAAGGTCCGCATCGTTCCCGACAAGGACGCCCGCACCCTGCTGATCGCCGACGACGGCATCGGCATGGCGCGGGAGGAACTGATCGACAACCTCGGCACCATTGCCCGCTCCGGCACCCGTGCGTTCGGTGCCGCTCTGGCCTCGGCAAAGCCCGAGGAGCGCCCCAGCCTGATCGGCCAGTTCGGCGTCGGCTTCTACTCCGCGTTCATGGTCGCCGACCGGGTGGAGGTGACATCGCGCAGGGTGGGGTCGGAGGAGGCGTTCACCTGGGCTTCCGACGGCGGCGGCCAGTTCACCATCTCGCCGGCCACTCGAGAAACGGCCGGCACGGACATCGTGCTGCACGTGAAGGCGGACGCAGACGAGTACCTCGATCCGATCCGGCTCGAGGCGATCGTGCGGAAATGGGCTGACCACATCACGCTGCCGATCACCATCGCGCGTGACGGGAAGGATTTGCCGGCCAACGAGGGCACTGCGCTGTGGCGCAAGCCGCGGGCCGATGTGTCCGAGCAGTCGTATAACGAGTTCTACCGGCACCTCGGCCTGATGTTCGATACGCCGTGGGCCACGCTGCATTGGCGTGCCGAGGGCATGCTGGAATTCTACGCGCTGCTGTTCATTCCCGGCATGAAGCCGTTCGAGCCGTTCGACGGCGATCGGGATTCGCATGTGCGGCTGCACGTGCGGCGGATGTTCATCACCGACAAGGGCGAGCTGTTGCCCGCGTGGCTGCGCTTCGTGCAGGGCGTGGTGGACACCGAGGACCTGCCGCTGAATGTGTCGCGCGAAATGCTGCAGACGACGCCGATACTGGGGCGTATCCGCAAGGCGCTGATCGGACGCGTGCTGTCCGAACTGAAGAACCGGGCGAAGGACGCCGAGGACTACGGCAAGTTCTGGGAAAACTTCGGTTCGGTGCTGAAGGAAGGAGTGTGGGAAGACGCCGAGCATCGCGCCGACATCGCGCCACTGCTGCGGTTCCGGTCCTCGGCGCAGGACGGCTGGACGTCGCTGCCGGATTATCTATCGCGCATGCAGGAGGGGCAGGACACGATCTGGTACCTGGCCGGCGATAGTCCGGATGCGTTGCGCACGTCGCCTCAGCTTGAGGGGTTCCGTGCCAAGAACATCGAGGTGCTGCTGCTGGCCGATTCGATCGATGCGTTCTGGCCGGAGCGGCTGGACAGCTTCGAGGGGAAGTCGCTGAAGAGCGTGACCCAGGCACCGGCAGAGAAGGACGCGGGCGAGGATGCGCCGGATATTTCCCCGTTGCTGGCCGCGCTGAAGAAGGCGCTGGGCGACGACGTGTCCGATGTCCGCGCGACGAACCGCCTGACCGACAGCGCGGTGATCCTGGCGGCGGGCGAAAGGGGGCCGGATCTGCAAATGCAGCGGCTGCTGCGGCGCTCCGGTCGCGCGATGATGCCGAACGCTCCGGTGCTGGAGGTCAATCCGCGGCACAAGCTGGTCGAGACGCTCTCCGCCAAACTCGACGACCAAACGTTGATCGGTGACGCCGCAAATACTCTGCTCGATCTGGCGCGCGTGCAGGAAGGAGATCTCCCGCGCGATCCCGCCCATTTCGCGCGACGTATAACCGCACTGCTGGGTGCATCAATCGCGACTTGATCCGACGCGCGGGCACACTCCTCGCGGTTTCAGCGAGGAGTGTGCCCGCCGTGCCCCACTGCCGCCTTGGGGTTCTGTCGCAGCGGATGGCGCTTCAGCTTGCCGATAGTGTGCTCCGCCCTGGCGCGGGTCTTGTAGAGCAGCTTCGAGAGCCACATTCGCCGACTTCACCAGGGCCGTGGCATGATGGGCAGGACACCAGCCAACGCCTCCGCGACGGCATTGTCAGCCGCAGCAAAAAGGCGGCCGAGGCCGACCTGAAAACCACCGCCTGATCTCTCCCGCCGGACGCGGCCACCGTCGGGCAATATCCATCCCTTTACGGTCAGTACCGAGCAATCCTGAAGCGTGTGTCGTGCCCCGGTCGTCCGGCCACCAGAAGCGCCGCCGTACCGCGACGGGTGGCCGAGACAAGCCCAGCCATGACGACTGGGTCTGCATCGGGCTTCTTTGAGTCCCGGTACAAGCGTCAGGTTCAGTGCTCGCGATCATCAACCAGCTTCATGACGATGTTGTTCCGCTCCGCAAATTTCTCGGCGTTGTCCCAAACGACTTGCTTCGCCTGCTGAAGAGCATCCGCAGAGTCCTCTTGCCCAGGCGCCAGATTCTGTCGGGCAGCGACTACAAATTCGGTGAAGAATAGTCTCATCTCTTTGACATCACGACGAAACGAAATCTGCTCGAAGATATGGACTTCAATATAGGCATCAAAATTCAATCCAAATTCATCCTTTTTGAGCCTCCTGTAGCAACAGTCTATGATATCGCCCAATTTGTCGTCATCCAGGCCAACGACAAGGGACAGCAACGTGCCATGTGTCGCCCTATCGTCGGTGCCAGCAGAACCGAACGTATCGCCATAGTAGTAGATGGCATTAGTCTTGAGCGAATCATTCAGAATGAAATGGCTATAGCCCCAAAACGGCACAGCCCCGTTCGAGGAGCGCTTAAAGTTCAAAGCCGCAAATTGCTGACGTGCCTTGGGATTGAAAAGTTTGTTGGCGGCGGCTCCTGTTCGCTCTAAACCACCAGTCATCATGAATCGGCGTATTCCCTCGAAGGGATCGTACACCTGTTTGTTGGACCAGTCTGATATCCTTGGGGCGAACGTCACGCGGTGGTCGGCAGCTTCGCGAGTCGCCGCATCGTTGTTGGGCATTTCTTTCAAGAACATCTTCAGTTTCGTTTTGCCGTCTGCCTGTAGGACCGGAACCTGCGCCCGATCATACATCTGTTGATAGGTCGTCGAGGTATTTTCCTGCCTGAAAAAATTCGATGGCTGGAAATTGATTGTCAATTCCGAACACTGAAGTGTCATTGTGATGTTCTGGATGGTCCCGCGCATCACGTTGTCTGAAAGATTTGCGAACTCCGGCATTTTCCGTAGCCGCGCGACCACCGCCATGAAGTTTTGATCGGCCTTGCTGCCCACTGTCGTTACGTCGTGATATCCACGATTATCGAGCGAATCTGGACTCAGCTCTGCAGCCTCGGCGTCGGCAGTCTCGCCATGCGGGAAAGGAGATGCATGACTGCTTCCAGCCCAAATAAACCCCCACCCTGGCCGGGCCGTGCGCGCCACCCGCACGGCAACGTTCCGTGTGCACACGCCAGGTTCGTTGCATGATCCGTGGATGACGCAGGTGACTGTTCGGCTTCGCACGGGCAATCAGAAGTTCGTCGCATCCCAGGACACGTGCTATCCGTTGCGCGCAAAAAAGGCCGGTTTGCGCAGATTTTAGCGTCAGGAAACGATCCGCCGCAGCGAACGGCGACGCGGGCGCGCTGCTATCCGCGACGTTCCGCAGCGTTCGCGAGGGCTTTTGGCCAAACGTCCGCTCATACAGACCGGCGAATCGGCCCGGATGGTTGAAACCGAACTGCACCGCGATATCGATCACCGACGCCCAAGGCTCGCCGTGTTCCAGCGCCCGCCGTGCCCGTTCCAGCCGTGCCCGGCGCAGTGCTTCCATCGGCGTCACGCCACGGGCCCGTCGAAAGGCGAGTTGCAGGGATCGAACGCCGCAGCCGGCGGAGCGTGCCAGGTCACGTAATTTGATCGGCTCTTCAAGATGAGCATGCAGGTAGTCTTCAGCGCGTCTAACGCTCCTGAGGTCTCCAGCCGGGCGCGGCGGCTCGACCCATGGTGACTGATCATGCTTCAGACCCAGCACGATCGAGCTGCACAGCAGTTCCTCGAACTGATTGGTGGTGACCTGTCTGGACATAAGTGAATCCGGACGAGAGAGCTCCGCTCCCAGATGACCAAGGAGGCGGCCCAGGCTTGCCCCCGCCTTGGCGGTTACATCGATCGCTGGCGCGAATGAGATACTATTGGTGACCGGACGCTCAACAAGAGCCTCCAAGCAACCATGCAACGTCGCAAATGGAATCCAGACTGTCAGTCTCTGATTGTCGTCGCTCGACACGAAGCTTGTCCCAGCGTGCCCCTCGTAGATCACCCCGGTGTTTTGGTCTAGGCCCAGGACGTCCCTGCTGCCGGCCATGCGGAGCCCCGCACTGCCGCGCTGAACGAGGCACATGCAATAGGCCGGCGGGCCCGGTGCCAGCATGGCGCAGGCCGTCCCGCGTTGATCGGCGACACTGGCGACACGCAAGGAACCGCCGTGAGTGACGGCGATGGTGGTGAGGTAGCTCTGTGGATCGACCTCAAAGGTACGGAAATCGGCGGGCTGGTACCGGCGCGATTCCATGCCGCGGTAATTCGCAAGCCGCTTGTCTTCCGGCGGCAAAGCGTCAGAGACGGCCGCTTGTATCATCCTGGGGTTGGTGACGCTGATACGCCGAAACTGGTCAGGCATTAGAGGCACCGCTTCCTGACCTGGGTGTGCGCGACGCCTTCATGATGCCGCGTCTCGCCCACGGCTCGCAATGGCGGCTGCTGCGGTGCGATGGCCGCGCTCGCCGCGGCCATCCTTAGCGCCAGTACAATGCTTCCGGTCGCCCGCCATGTCAGATCATTGTGTCGGGTTTTCCGTTATGCCTGCACCACCACTTGTCCATGCATGAACGCGTGTAGGCCGCAGATGTAGTCGAAGGTTCCCGGCTGATCGAATGTGTGGCTGAAGCTTTCGTCGGTATCCATCGCGGGCGACTTCAGCTTCAGAGTCGGGAAGACCACGCTGTGCGGCATGTCGTCGCGATTCATCCACGTCACGGTCGCGCCGACCTTCACCGTCAGCGGAGTCGGCGAGAAGGTGAAGTTGTCGATCACCACCTGAGGCCCTTCCGCCGCTGCCGCGAACGCCCGCGGTGCGAGCAGCACCACCACGCTTGCGCTCAGCGCACGGCGCAGCAGCAGGCGCCGGGCGAAACCGCCCGGCTCCAACATCTCATCCATGGTGAGTTCCTCAGTTCGCGAGTGGCGTATCTACAATCGCCAGCGGTGCCTTCGATGACACCAGGGTGACGTCGGCAATCCCCAGGTGCTGCTTCAGCTCACCGGCCGGCACCACCATTGGGCCTGGGCCCTTCGCTGTGCCTGGCGCAGGTTGTGGGAATGCGGTGGAACGCGCGGTGTGGAACGCAATGTTCCCTTCCACCTTCTGCATCACCTGGTGGATATGCCCGTTCAGTACCGTCACGGAGCCGAACTTCTTCAGGTAGGTCAGCGCCTGCGCGCCGTCCGACGTGCCCCAGCCCCAGTCCTGATAGACCATCCACAACGGCACATGCGCGAACACCACGATCGGGGTGCTGGAGGTCAGGTGCTTCACATCATCCTCGAGCCACTCGAGCTGTGCGTTGCCGAGGCTGCCCAGTCCGTTGGCCTGCAGGTTCATCACGTTGACCAGGCCGACGAAATGCACGCCACCATCGTTGAAGCTGTACCAACCGTCGCCCTTGGTGCCCTTGCCGAACCGATTGAGGTAGCTTTTGCCGTCTTCCTCCAGGATGTCGTGCTCGCCCGGCACGGTGTGCATGGTCAGTTTGGTGCCGCCGCAGAGCTGCGCCGCGGTGTCGAACTGCGCCGGCTTGGACAGATGCGTGATGTCGCCGGTGTGGATCATGAACGCCGGTTTCTTCTTGAGAGCGCCAACGTCGTCCAGCGCCAGTTTCAGCGTCGAGGTCACGTCGGTGTTCGCGGGCTTGTCGAAGCCGAGGTGGCTGTCGCTGATCTGCACGAAGGTGAAGTCCGTGGTTGCCGCCTCGGCGCTGCCGATGAGTTGCGAGCGGGGAATGCCGCCCGCGACGGTCCAGACCATGGCGGTGCCCGCCCAGGTCATGCACTTGAGGAAGCCCCGGCGCTGCACGCCGTTTGGCTCGGTGATGGTATCGCTGGTCATCGACGAACTCCCGCTGCTCCGAAGGGCCGCCTGTCGGCCTCGGCTGCACGCATTACCGGACACGCATCGGGGTTATTCCAGGCGCGCGATGGAATAAGATGGCGGCGCCCTCGGTAGGGGACACGGCAGCCAACTGTGCAGGACCAGCGCTTTGCCCCACGACGATAGACGCCGACGTTTCGAGTTGCTGGCGCTGCCGCATCTCGATGCCGCTTACAATCTTGCCCGCTGGCTGGCGGGCAATACGACCGATGCGGAGGACGTGGTGCAGGACGCCTATCTGCGCGCCTACCGCTACTTCGATGCGTTCCACGGAGGGAATTTTCGCGTGTGGCTGCTGACCATCGTTCGCAATGCCTTCCTGACCTGGGTGAAGGAGAACCGCTCGGGCCGCATGGTGTTCGTGCCGGATACGCCGCTGGCGGAGACCGCGGACACCGAGACGACAATGTGGGGAAGCCGGCCGCGCGATCCCGAGGCGTTGTTGCTGGAAAGTATCGACAGCGAGACACTGTCGCGGCTGATGGAGCAACTTCCAGCGGAGTATCGCGAAGTGCTGCTGCTGCGCGAGGTCGAGGACCTTGCCTACAAGGAGATCGCCGACGTGACCGGCTCGCCCATCGGCACGGTGATGTCGCGACTATCGCGTGCGCGGCTCGCATTGCGGAAGCTCTGGTTGGAGCACATTGCGTTGGAGGACGCTCATGGAGTGTGACCGCGCCACCGGACTGCTGTCGCCGCTGGTGGACAGCGCACTGGGGCCCATTGCGCGCTGGCAGGTGCGCCGCCATGTCGCCGGGTGCGACGCCTGCGCCGAAAAGCTGGAGGAGTTGCGCGCCATGCGGGCGGCGATCCGAACCAAACTGATCTTTCACCGCGCGCCACCCGGGCTTGCCGCGCGTATCGGTGCTGCGTTGCCACGTGAGGCGCCGCCGGAAGCCTCGCGGCCGTGGTTTCGCTTGCCGGTGTTCAGCTTTGGCGGGACCGGTCTGGTGGGTGCGCTGGCCGGCGTGGCACTGACCGTGCTGGTGATGAGTGGACAGGGCATGGGCGGTGGACACAGCGAGGCGATGCAGGCCGTCATTGGCAGCCACATCCGCTCGCTGCAGGCCGAGCATCTGACCGACGTACTGACCAGCGACCAGCACACGGTGAAGCCGTGGCTGTCGGCGCGGCTCGATGTGTCTCCGCCGGTGCTGGAGCTGAAGGACCAGGGGTTCCCGCTGGTTGGCGGGCGGCAGGACTATGTCGATGGACACCCGACGGCGGTGGTGGTGTACCGCCACGCCAAGCACGTGATCAACCTGCTTGCGTGGGCATCACCAGGGGCGGCCAACGAACCGCCTCGCGACGAGTCTCGGCAGGGGTTCAACGTCGTTACCTGGCGGCGCAACGGCATCACGTATTACGCGGTGTCAGATGTCGAAGCTGACCAGTTGGCGGAGTTCGCCAAGCTGGTCGCGCAGGCGACCTGAGTTCCAACCCGCGGCCCCTCCCCTTGCGGGATGCACTTCAGAGGATGCGGGCAAGAAGATCAAGGGGATCAAGCGGCATATCCAGGGGAATCGCTTGAACGTCAGGCGGTCTGTCGAATGACGGTTTCCAGATAGTTAACATTCCAGCCGGCGCGTTTGCGTTGGTTCTTCAGACTGGTGGTTGGTTTGGCGCGTGAGAGCAGATTGAGGGTTGTGTGGCGGATGATCGCCATGTTTTGCGGCCCATCACCGGTCCGGAGCCGTGC
>Ga0310811_10011526_pt1 | contig 11470 bp, 9 predicted proteins | sample YCmetagenome_FD_207642 | JGI IMG/M metagenome (GOLD analysis project Ga0310811, IMG submission 207642) | Soil microbial communities from experimental microcosm in Duke University, North Carolina, United States - YC | ecosystem: Engineered > Artificial ecosystem > Soil microcosm > Unclassified ... | reverse complement strand
CCGGCGGCACCATCATCACTGGCGGCACGCTCCAGATCGGCAATGGCGGCACCACGGGATCGATCGGCGGCGACGTGACCGACAACGGCACCTTCGCCTTCGACCATTCGGACAATGTCAGCTTCGGCGGCACGATCTCGGGAACGGGCGGTGTCTCGCAGCTCGGCACCGGCACGTTCACGCTCACCGGCACGAACACCTATACGGGCACGACCACCATCGCCTCCGGCGGCACGCTGGCGCTCACCGGCAATGGCAGCATCGCCGATTCCAGCCAGGTGGTCGCCAACGGCGTGCTCGATCTCTCCGCCCTGGCGTCCGGCGTCACGCTCCATTCGCTGTCGGGAACCGGTTCGGTCGCGCTCGGCGCGCAGACGCTGACTTTGAGCGCCGCCTCCGGCAACTTCTCCGGCGTGATCGGCGGCACCGGCGGCGTCACCCTCACCGGTGGCACCGAGACGCTGGCGGGCGACAACACATATACCGGTCTCACCCTCGTCAATGCCGGCACACTCTATGTCGACGGCAACAGCACCAGCAGCGCCAGCATCCAGGTCGCCAGCGGTGCCACGCTCGGCGGCACCGGAACGGTCTCCGGCGTCACCATCGCCAGTGGCGGCAGGATCTCCGCCGGCGATGCCTCTTCGGTCGGCAAGCTCCACATCGCTGGCGCACTCCAGCTCGGCAGCACCGCGATGACCAATGTCAACGTCTCCTCCTCCGGCGCCTCGGAGATCGTCATCGACAATGCCGCAGCGCTCGGCGGTACGCTGACCGTGACCAGCAATGGCGGCTACGCGCTCGGCCAGAAGTTCACCATCCTGAGCGCAAGCGGCGGCCTCACGGGCGCGCTCACCCTCGCCACCACGACCAGCACCGGCGGAAATTTCATCTACGCTCTGACCCAGGACGCCAACAACGTTTATCTCCAGGTCAATCTCGCGAAGCTGACTTCCTTCCTGCCCAGCACGGCCACCGCGAACGAGCGTGCCACCAGCCTCGGCATCGACACTGCCATCGCCGCCGGCTCCACCCTCCCCACGGCTTTCGAGCAGCTCGGCAACCTTTCCGCCACCGGCCTCGCCAGCACGCTCGACGAGCTCTCGGGCGAGATCGGCGCCGATACGGTGCGCGCCGCCGAAGCGGTCCAGGCCCCGTTCGTCTCGGCGATCTTCGATCACATGGACGATGTCGCCGCGCGCTTCACGCCGGGTGTGGTTGCACCCGCCGGCGGAACCTGGACGAAGATCTATGCCGGCTCCGGCAAGATCGGCGGTGACGCCGATATGGGCTCGCACGGCCTGAGCGAAGGTGCCTGGGGCCTCGCCGCCGGTGCCGACTGGAACTACGGCAGGAACATCACCCTCGGTGCCGCTGTCTCCTACGGCCGCGCGACCGAGCGCCTCGCCGGCGATCTCGGCACCGGCTCGGTCAATGCCTTCCAGCTCGGCGGCTATGGCCTTTTTCGCTGGAGCTCGCATTTCTACGGCGCGCTCGCCGTCACCCTCGGCGCCGACTCGCTGCGCACGCTCCGTACCGCCTCGGCCGACACGCTCGAAAGCACGGCCACCGCGCTCGGCTTCGGCGTGCGTTACGAGACCGGCCTGCGGCTCAGCTGGGGCACGCCCTATGTCGCGGCGCGTGGCGCCTGGCTCAGTGTCCCGGCCTATGACGAAGACGCAACCGCGGGCGCCGGCACCTTCGCGCTCCATTACGATGCGCGCACCAGCAGCCGCACCGGGGTCGAGCTCGGCCTCAAGGAAAGCGGCAGTATGAAGGTGTTCGGCGGCACGCTTCAGCTCTCCGGCCGCGTCGCCTGGACGCACGATTTCACGAACACCTATGACGCGAAAGCGGTGTTCCAGAACGTCGTCGGCTCGGACTTCACCGTTCAGGGCGTGCAGGAGATGGCCGATGCCGGCCTCCTCTCGCTGGGCGCCGATTACCGCATGTCCTCGGGTCTCGGCTTCCGCCTCGGCTTCGACAGCCAGGTCTCGCAGAACTCGCAATCCTATTACGGAGATGCCGGCCTGACCTTCCGGTGGTGACACGGTCCTGTAAGATCGCCGCGTCTCCATCGCGGTGTCTCTTCAGTGAAGCGTCCCAATTTCCTCGTCATCGTCGCCGACGATCTCGGCTTTTCCGATCTCGGCGCCTTCGGCGGCGAGATCGCGACGCCGAATCTGGATGCGCTCGCCATGGCGGGGCTGCGCTTCACCGATTTCCACACCGCGCCGGCCTGCTCGCCGACGCGCGCCATGCTGCTCACCGGCACTGATCATCACATCGCCGGCCTCGGCACGCTCGACGAGGTCGCCTCGCGCCGCCAGCGCGGCAAACCGGGCTATGAGGGTTATCTCAACGAACGCGTCGTGACGGTGACCGAGCTTCTGCGCGACAGCGGCTATCGCACCTTCCTGTCCGGCAAATGGCATCTCGGCATGACGCTGGAGACCGCGCCCCATGCCCGCGGCTTCGAGCGCAGCTTCGCGCTGCTTCCCGGCGCCGCCAACCACTACGCCAGCTCGCCCAAGGCCGGTACCGGCTTCCCGCGCCAGGACATGCTCTACACCGAGGACGACGCATTCGTCGGCCTGCCCGACGATTTCTACACATCGGACGGATTCACCGACAAACTCATCCGGTATCTCGGCGAGCGCCCGAAGGACGGCGCGCCGTTCTTCGCCTGGCTCGCCTTCTCTGCGCCGCACTGGCCGCTCCAGGCGCCCGACGATCTGATCGCGAAATACCGCGGCCGCTACGACGCCGGTCCCGACGCGCTTCGCGCCGAGCGCCTGAAAGGCCTCATCGCGAAAGGCCTCTGCCCGCCCGATGTCGTGCCCCATCCCGTGGTGGCGAAGTCCAAGCCTTGGGATGAAATGACGGATGCCGAGCGCGCCGTCTCTGCACGCACCATGGAGGTCTACGCCGCCATGGTCGAAAGCATCGACAAAAACATCGGCCGCCTGGTCGAGCATCTGAAAGCCAGTGGCGATTTCGAGGATACGGTGATCCTTTTCCTCTCCGACAACGGCGCCGAAGGCGCGCTGATCGAGGCGGTGCCGGTCTTCGGTCCGCATCTGATGGAATTCATCGCCCAGCACTACGACAACCGGCTCGAGAATATCGGCCGTCCCAACTCCTATGTCTGGTACGGCCCGCGCTGGGCCCAGGCGGCGACGGCGCCGTCGCGCCTCTACAAGACGCATACCGCCGAAGGCGGCATTCGCGTCGTCGCCTTCCTCTCCGGCGGCGGCTTCGCGCGTCAGGGCATCAGCCACACCTTCGCGACCGCGATGGATGTGACGCCTACGATCCTCGATCTCGCCGGCGTCGCGCATCCTGGTAATAGCTGGCGCGGGCGCGACGTCGTCGGCCTGCGGGGCCGCTCGCTCCTGCCGTATCTCAACGGCGAGACGCAGATCGTGCACACCGACGCGACCGCCACGGGTTGGGAGCTGTTCGGCCGCTGCGCCATCCGCCGCGGCGACTGGAAGGCGCTTCTCCTGCCGCCGCCCGACGGCCCCGGCATCTGGCAGCTCTACGACCTGTCACGCGATCCCGGCGAAACCAACGATCTGGCGAGCGCCGAACCCGAGCGCCTCGCCGGCCTGATTGCCGACTGGAACCAATACGTCGAAGAGACCGGCGTGCTGATCGTCAACGTGCAGACCTGATGCTGGCGCTCAAACCCTTCGGCCGCACGATACCGGTCACGCTCGAGGCGGATTTCACGCTCCGTCCCGGCGGGATCGAGATCCGCTTCGCCCTTGATGCGCACACACCCATCGCGAACGCGCTGAAAGACGGCGCATGGACCGCCGAGACGGCCGCCCGCACTGACGGTCTCTGGAACACCACTTGCTTCGAAGCCTTCTGGGCCGAGCCCGGTCACGATACCTATTGGGAGCTGAACCTCGCCGCCTCCGGCGCCTGGAACCTCTACCGTTTCGACAGCCTCCGCACGCCCCAGCCGCCGCGCACAAGCGACGACTATGCACTCAAAAGCCTGCGTACGACGCCCACGAGCCTCATCTGCGATCTGACCTCGGCGCTGCGCCCTGCCGCGCTCGACATCGCGCTTACGGCCGTCATCGCCACGCCGGATCGCACTTTCTATTATGCGCTCCATCATCCGCGCCCCCAGCCCGACTTCCACGACCGCGCCGGTTTCGTCCTTCGCCGGACGGTCTGATCGTCGCGGCGTGATGCGGCTGTCGCGCCGCCGCGCTAAGCTTTGCCATCGCTATCCGGAGTTTCCCATGTTCACCCGCAAGATCGCCGAGTTCGACGTTTCCGCCATCGGCCTCGGCTGCATGAGCCTCAGCCACGCCTACGGCCCGCCTCCGGCGCGCGAAATTGCCGAGCGCGTTCTCCTCGGCGCCATCGATGCGGGCTATACCTTCTTCGACACCGCCGCCGTTTACGGCCTGGGCCATAACGAGCGATTGGTCGGCGCGGTGCTGAAGCCCCATCGCGACGACATCATCCTCGCCTCCAAATGCGGCATGACCGATGGCGAGACCCGCGACCTCAACGGCACGCCCGCGCGCCTGAAGAAGACCTGCGAAGAAAGCCTGCAGCGTCTCGGCGTCGATGTCATCGACCTCTATTACTTGCACCGCTGGGACAAGCGCGTACCGATCGAAGACAGCGTCGGCGCGCTTCGCGATCTGATGAACGAAGGCAAGATCCGCAGCATCGGCCTGTCCGAGGTTTCCGCCGTCACTCTCCGCAAGGCCTGCGAAGTGGCACCCATCGCCGCGCTCCAGACCGAATACTCGCCTTGGACCCGCAATCCCGAGATCGCCGTGCTCAAGGCCTGCCGTGAGCTTGGCGTGACCTTCGTCGCGTTCAGCCCCGTCGGCCGCGGCTTCCTCGCCGGCGGCGTGCGCGACGCCACCGCGTTGCCGCAAGGCGATTTCCGCTCCGGCATGCCGCGCTTCCAGGGCGAGAATTTCGAATCCAATCTGCGTCTGCTCGACCAGTTCGTCGCAATTGCGGATTCCTGGGGCTGTACCCCGGCGCAGCTGTGTCTCGCCTGGCTGCTGCAGAAGGACGAGAACATCGTCCCGATCCCCGGCACGTCGAACCCGGCGCACATGTACGAGAACGCCAACGCCGCCGATATCGAGCTGTCGTCCGAAGCGATGGAGCAGGTCGAGGCCCTGGTGAACGCGAGCACTGTCGCCGGCCGCTTTGACGAATCGCCGCATGCTCTTGGTCTTTGCCGCGCGGCAATGCCAAGATTTGTCCCGCCATAGAAGGATCACCCCATGCCGCAACGCATGCTCCCGGAGCCGACTCCGGAGACCAAACATTTCTGGGAGGGCTGCGCCGCCGGCGAGCTGCGGCTCCAGCGCTGCGCCGGCTGCGGCGGCAAGAGCTATTTCCCGCCCCGCCCCTTCTGCCCTGGCTGCGGCAGCCGCCAGGTCGAGATCTATAAGGCGAGCGGCAAGGCGATCCTCTATTCCTATGTGATCAACATGCGCCCGCGCCCCGACATGGGCACCGAGCCCTATGCCATCGCCGTCGTCCAGCTCGACGAAGGCCCGCGCATGATGACCAACATCGTGAACTGCCCGCAGACGCCCGAAGCGCTCCAGCTCGACATGCCCCTCAAGGTCTTGTTCAGCAAGCAGAGCGATACGATCTCCCTTCCCCTCTTCGAACCGGTCTGAGCAACGCACATGAAACAGAAGACCGTCGCGGTGGTCGGCGCCGCGGAAACCACCAAGATGGGCAAGATCCCGGACGTCTCCGTCATCGGTCTGCACGCCGATGCGGCGCTGAACGCGATGAAGGATGCCGGTCTCAAGGCCTGCGACATCGATGGCGTCGCCTGCGCGGGCGCGAGCCCGGTTGAGCTGGCCTATTATCTCGGCATCACGCCGACCTATGCGGATGGTACTGCGGTCGGTGGCTGCTCGTTCATGCTCCATGTCCGCCACGCCGCGGCCGCGATCAACGAAGGTCTGTGCAAGACCGTCCTCATTACCCATGGCGAATCGGGCCGCAGCCGCGTCGGCGCCGGCGGGCGCTTCGGCGGTGGCGGCGGCGCGAGCCTGAACGGCCAGTTCGAGATGCCCTATGGCCCCTCCGGCCCGCCGACGATGTTCACGATCCCGGTGCTGCGCTATCTCAAGACCTATGGCCTCACCGTCGAGGATCTCGCCTGGGTCTCCGTGATCCAGCGCGAATGGGCGGCGAAGAACCCGCGCGCCAGTTTCAAGGATCCGATCACCGTCGACGACGTGCTGAACTCGCCGATGATCGCCTGGCCGTTCCGCATGCTGATGTGTTGCCTCGTCACTGACGGTGGCGGCGCACTCATCCTCACCTCGGCGGATCGCGCCAAGGACTTCCCGCAGAAGCCGGTCTATGTGCTCGGCACCGGCGAAAGCGTCGAGACCCCGATGGTCAGCCAGATGGAAGACTTCACCTCTTCCAAGGCATTCCGCGTCAGCGGCAAGAAAGCCTTCGACGAGGCTGGCATCACCCACAGCGATGTCGATCACCTGATGATCTACGATGCCTTCGCGCATCTTCCGCTCTACGGCCTCGAGGATCTCGGCTTCTGCAAGCCGGGCGAAGCTGCGGCCTTCATCCGCGAACGCAACACCGCGATCGGCGGCAAGCTGCCGCTCAACACCAATGGCGGTGGCCTCTCCTACATGCATTCCGGCATGTACGGGATGTATGCGCTGCAGGAGAGCGTGCGCCAGATGCGCGGCATTGCACCGGCCCAGGTGCCGGGCGCGAAGCTCAGCGTCTGCCACGGCGTCGGCGGCATGTTCGCCGCCTCCGGCACGATCATCTTCTCGAACGAGAAAGCTTAGAGCGGTTCCAGGAGTTTGTAGCGTCAGCGTGCAAACGTGCAGCGTTGGTACGCTGACGCTACCAACTCCGTCCGGAACCGCGGCAAAACAAAGAGCTAGAGCATTTTTGCGATTCAACGAAGCGCGAAAATGCTCTAGTCGGTCAGCTCGGCGACCTCGACCGTGCCGGTCTCCGCCATCGCCGCAATGGCGCCTGCGCCATAGCCGAGCTCGCGCAGGATCGCCTCGCTGTGCTCGCCGATGCGCGGCGCCATGCGCGGGCGTACATGCGGCGCGCCGTCGACGCGCACCGGGCTGTCGATGGTGCGCAGGCCGCCTTCGTCTTCGAACTCCGGCAGAAGCCCATTCGCCGCGACCTGCGGACAGTCGATGTGGTCCTCCGGCTGTGCGATGGTGCCGGTGGTGACGCCCTTCTCCTGGAACAGGTGGCGCCAGTGTTCCCAGTCCTGCGTGATGAAGATCGCCTCCAGCGCCCGCGTCAGGTCGTCAGTATGCGCAAGCCGCGCCTCATGGGTGACGAAGCGCGGATCGCTCTCCCATTCCGGCTTGCCGATGCATTGCAGCAGCAGCGGCCATTCGCGCAGGTGGTTGACCATCGAGAACATGAACCAGCGGTCGTCGCGGCAACGATAGACTTCGAGCAGGGCGCTGCGCTGATAGCGCGGCGTGCGCGGCTGGAAGGTCGCGCCGAACAGTGCCGCCTGGATATAGCAGCCGTTCGACCACAGCCCGTTGGCGATCAGCGAGGTCGAGACCACGCCGCCCTTGCCGGTCCGTTCGCGCCGCAGGAGCCCGGTCATGATCGCCGCGAACAGCGACACCGCTGTCGGATGATCGCCCATCGCCGGGATCGAACGTGCCGGTTCCGACTCCGCCGTCGCCCGCACCGCATGCATCAGCCCCGACCGTGCCCACCATGCCGTGGAATCGTATCCGGTGCGATCCTTCTCCGGCCCGTTTTCGCCATAGGGCGTCAGCGAGGCATAGATGATCCGCTCGTTCAGCGGCAGCACATCGGCGGGCCGCAACTTCAGCCGGTCGCGGATCGGCCCGGGAAAATTGGTCACGAACACATCGGCGCGTCCGATCAGCTTGCGCAGAATCTCCTGTCCCCCGGCCTGCTTGAGATCGAGCGCCAGGCTCTCCTTGTTGCGGTTGTCGAGCGTCCAGTAATAGTCCCGGTCACTGATCGGCGTGCCCGGCATATGGATCAGCTGGCGATAGGAATCGCCCGCGCCCGGCGGCTCGATCTTGATCACCCGCGCGCCGAAATCCGACAGGATCGTCGCTGCCGCCGGCCCCGCGACGAAACTCGCGCAATCCAGCACCAGAAGGTCTTTCAACAACGGCTCCTCGGTCATGCTCTCGCTCATCGTTTGAACCGCACCGGAATGCCCCGCGCCGCGAAGCTCGCATCGAGCGCATCCAGATCGATCAATCCCGTAGGGTTCGCCTTGCTCGGCGAATTGTGGAGATAGGGCGCCCGCTCCTTTCGCCAGATGCCAAGCAGCCGCCGCATCTCGGGCAGGGGCTCGGCATGATCGTCGACCCGGATGCTGAGATCGGGGAAATCCTCCGTCGTCACCAGCACCATCGCGGCCGATTGCCGCCCGCGGATATCGCCGCCCGCCGCCTCGCCGGCCTCCAGCGCCACTTGCATCCGCTCGGGCAAGGGCAGGGTGGTGTCGGCCAGAAACCCGTCGAGCGTCGCCTGCGCCACGCGATCGTTGCTCAGCATGTTGCCCGCCACGCTCACGCCATCGCGTCCGACGCTGCCGCACCATTCGACGCAGTTCTTCCCCGTCCAAGCGGCGAAGCGGCCTTGCGTATCCACCGCATGCACCTGCCGCAGATGCCGTCCCTCATCGCCCGCGACCGCCACCTCGATGGCCAGCTTCGGCGTCAGCCCTCGCGCCAGCCCGTCCAGCACCACCGGCGCCAGATAGCGATTGGTCAGCGACTGTGTCCCCACGGCGCCCACGCCGGCGCGGACGAAGGGCACGAAAGATCCCGCCGCGAAGGCTTTGGTCGCGACCGCCGCGCCGAACGCGCCGCTCGCCTTGTCGTAAGCCACGATGGACCAGGTCATTCGCTATCTCCCTGTCCGCAAGAGTCGAACGCCGTAGCGCGCTTGGCAAGCCTATCGGGCGGTCTCTGTCTGATCGGGGTGGGTCACATAATAGTCGAGGTCGGCAAGCAGGCGCTGCCACGCCGCATCCGTCTTGTCCGTCCAGTCCGGTCCCAGTATCTCGCGCAGCGTCTCCGCCATCACGCCGAAGAAGGTCCGGAACACTGCCGGCGGCACGTCGTATTGCTCGTGAGTCACGACTTCGCACTGGATCAGCTGGGCTGCGTATTTCCGCTCGCCGACGAAGTCGAGGATCGCCTCGAACACCTTGGCCAGCATCTCGCCCTTGATCGCGCCGGTGCGGTCGCGCCAGAACAGCGTCTCCATCTCCGGCTGACGCGCGAACAGCCGCGCATAGACCCGCGGTGCCGGATCGGCGCAGCGTTCGCCGGCGAGCGCCAGGCTCTCTTCGATAAGTGCGCGGTCAGTAGGCGCTGAAGTCGAACCCGGCGCGGTGGAGGGCGGCGACTGAGAGGGAGACATCATTGTAGGTCTTCAACGCCGCCTCGATATGGTCGGGCCGCATCATCCGGTCTGCCGGAACGATCACGCCGCGCCCATCGGTACGCACCGCAGCGCCGCTGCGCACCAGCTCGTTGATATAGCGCCTTGTGGTCTCATAGGGGAGCTTCAGCGAAGCCGAAATCGCGTTCACCGTCACCGGGCGCCGCACGGGATCCGGTACGGCGTCGTCCTGCCCGCCGAAGCGCAGATTGTCGTTGCCCATGGTGACGTGGTGCACATTCGCGACCCAGATCGCGGCATAGATCAGCCCCATCAGGTAGTCGCCGCCGGTCAGTCCTGCCATCGTCCCGATGCCGCGCATCACGCTTTCCATGCCGAGCCGCAGCATCGCGCGCGCATTGGCCGGCGGTGTGCCGTCCACCGGGGTAGGCACCGTCCCCGCATGCGCCTTGCGATAGGGCGCGAAATCGAAGTTTGCGCGTTTGAGGTCGGCGATCAGGCGCAACACGTTCGGCATCGAATCCTGCACGGCCTTCAGCCGGTGCGGCTCGGCCAACACCGCGGCCGGCACGATCAGCCCGCGCTTGCCGGCGCGCACGCATTCGCCGCGCGCGATCAGATCGACCGCGTGGCGGCGCACCGTCTCGTAAGGCATGCCGAGCTGTTCGGCGACGGTCTTGACGTTCACCGGCTGGCGCAGCGAGTCGGGCGGCAGCTCGCCGAGCGCGCCGTAGTCGGAATTGGCGGAAGATTGCGTGATATGGCGGACGTTGTTCATCCAGATGGTGGAAAACACCAGCGCGCCGATCAGGCTGCCATGCTCCGCCGTCACCATGGAATCGATGCCGCGCAGCAGGAATTCGGTACTCACGCGCACGACCGCGCGCAGATTGGCCGGGGCCACGATCTGCTCGATACTCATAAACCTGAAACCTCCGGCGGCTGGTCCCCACGCACCGCGTAGGCAGTGGGAACATGCCTATTGGACAAGCCCAATCCCATACGGATTAATACAGGTGTCAAAGCCCGGAGAGAGCCCATGAACGGCGCCGAAAGCCTGGTCCGGACGCTCGTTTCATCGGGTGTTGAAGTCTGCTTCGCCAACCCCGGCACGTCGGAGATGCATTTCGTCGCCGCGCTCGACAGGGTTGAAGGCATGCGCGCCGTTCTGGCCCTGTTCGAAGGCGCGGTCACCGGCATGGCGGACGGCTACGGCCGCATGGCGGAGAAGCCGGCCTGCACATTGCTCCATCTCGGCCCGGGCCTCGCCAATGGCCTCGCCAATCTCCACAACGCGCGTCGCGCCGCGACTCCCATCGTTAACGTGGTCGGCGACCATGCGACCTATCACGCGCAATACGATGCGCCGCTCGCTTCCGACATCATGGGCTTCGCGCGCCCGGTCTCGGGCTGGATCCATTCCTCGCCGAGTGCATCAACTGTCGCAGCAGACGGGGCCCGCGCGGTACGTGCCGCACTCGAACCGCCGGGCCAGATCGCGACGCTGATCCTCCCCGCCGATACTGCGTGGAATGAAGCCGAAGGCGACGTTCCGCCGCTGCCCAGGCCGGTGCCCGCGCCGGTGTCTGATGAAGCGGTCTATCGCGCGGTCGCGGCGCTGCGAAACGGGAAGAAGACGACCATCCTCATCCGTGGCGCGGCGCTGAAAGAGCAGGGCCTCTCTGCCGCCGGCCGCATCGCCGCCAAGACGGGTGCGCGCATTGCCTGCGACACCTTCACCGCCCGGATCCAGCGCGGCGCCGGCCGCGTCGCCCTGGCGCGCATCCCCTATTTCGCCGAGCAGATCGTCGAGTTCTTCGCGGAGACCGAGCAGCTCATCATCGTCGGCTCCAAGCCGCCGGTCTCCTTCTTCGCCTATCCCGGCAAGCCGAGTTGGGGGCTGCAGGAGGGCACCGCGATCCACTATCTCGCCCACGCCCACGAAGACGGCACGCAGGCGCTCATGGCCTTGGCCGAGGCGCTTGGCGCGCCGGCCGAGCCCGCCCATGTTGCCGCGCTGAAGAGGCCCGAGACCATC
>Ga0310811_10011525_pt1 | contig 11473 bp, 8 predicted proteins | sample YCmetagenome_FD_207642 | JGI IMG/M metagenome (GOLD analysis project Ga0310811, IMG submission 207642) | Soil microbial communities from experimental microcosm in Duke University, North Carolina, United States - YC | ecosystem: Engineered > Artificial ecosystem > Soil microcosm > Unclassified ... | reverse complement strand
GCGGCGCGCGCCGCCGGATTCGGCTACGACGAGCTGATCCAGGAAGTCGTCCGCATCGCCTGGAAGCGGTGCACGGGGCGGGAGCTGGCGGTCGGGACACCGGTCGGAGTACTCCGGGCCGGGGCGACGGCGTGAGGGTCAGCATCCTCTACGACCCCGGCGCCGAAGATTGGACCACCGAGGACATCGCGGGGGTGATGAAGGCGGTCACCGAGGTCGCCCGGATCTTCGAGGGGATGGGGCACGCCGCCAGGAAGCTTCCCGTCAAGCACGACATGCGCTGGTTCGCCGAGGCACGCCGCACCGACCTCGTCTTCAACCTGTGCGAGGGCGTCCACGGCTTCTCCCAATGGGAGGAGCACGTCGTGGCCTCGCTCGAGTTCGCCGGGGTTCCCGTCACCGGCTGCGGCCCGTGGACCATCGCCGCCTGCCGCCGCAAAGCGACGGCGAATGCCATCCTCTCCCAGGCCGGACTGCCGATACCCCGCTGGACGCTCGCGCAAGGGAAGATCGACGACGATTTCCCGCTCCCGGCGATCATCAAACCCGCCGCGGAGGACGCGAGCGCCGGCCTCGACCGCGGCTCGGTCGTGATCGACCGCAAAGCACTGCGCGCCAAGATCGCGGCGATGACCGAGCAGTTCGACGAGGTGCTGGTACAGCAATACGTCCCTGGCCGCGAGTTCAACGTCGGCTTCGTGGGGAGCCGTGTGCTCCCCGTCGCCGAGATCGACTTCACCGGGATGCCCGAGGGAACCTGGCCGATCCTCACCTATGCCGCCAAGTGGCATACCGGATCGGCGGAGGACCTGGGCAGCGTGCCGGTGTGTCCCGCCCAGATCTCGCAGCGCCTCTCCGACCGGCTGGTCAAGGTCGCCGACCTGGCGTGGCGCACGATGCAGGGCAAGGGCTACGGCCGGGTGGACATTCGAGTCGACGACACCGGCCGCCCCTGGGTGCTCGAGGTCAACCCCAACCCCGACCTGAACGACGACGCCGGGCTGTCGCGCATGGCCGCCGCGGCCGGGTGGGACTATCCCGAGCTGGTACGGCGCATCGCGGAGTCGGCGCTGCGCGAGGCGCAGGGGGCCAAGGCCGCGCGTGAGCTGCTCGCTCCGTCCCGTCGAGCGCGCACACCGCGAGCGACTTGAAACGCTGGTCCGGGACACCGGCCTGTTTCGCGAGGCCGAGGTCCGGACCGCGGTCGAGCTGCTGGACGAGGCGCTGGAAGGCGACGACGACTACCGCTTCCTGGGCGCCTTTGACGGCGACGAGCTGGTCGGTTACGCCTGCTTCGGCCCGACCCCGGATACGCTCGGCACGTTCGACCTGTACTGGATCGCCGTGGATCGGACGCGACAGGGCACGGGGATCGGAACCCAGCTCGTGACGGCGGTTGAACAACAGCTATCGGCTGTCGGCGGTCGGCTGATCGTGGTCGAAACCTCCTCCCGCGCGGACTACGACGCAACGCGCGGTTTCTACGAGGCGCGAGGGTACAGCAAGACGGCAACGATCCCGGGCTACTACGCCCCCGACGACGACCTGGTGGTCTACAAAAAGGACCTCACGCGATGGACATGAGCTGGCAGGAGCTGCTGCGCAAGAAAAGCATCGCCTCGCTCGAGGCCCTGGCGGAACGGTTCGGGCCCGAGCATGTGGGCGACGTCGAGCGGCTCAAACAGGCCGCGGAGAACTTCGAGTTCCGGATCTCCCCCGCCATGGTGGACCTGATCCGCGAGCCCGGCGACCCGATCTGGCTCCAGTACGTCCCGACGGTCCAGGAGCTCGAGATCGAGGACGGCATCGTCGACTCACTGGCCGAGGACGCACACTCCCCCGTCCCCAACATCACGCACCGCTATCCCGACCGCGCGCTGTTCCTGGTGAGCCCGGTATGCGCCAGCTATTGCCGCTTCTGCACCCGGCGCCGCAAAGTCGGCGACCCCGAGAAGATCCCGATGGCGCAGCTCGAGTCGGCATTCCACTACCTCGAGGAGCACACCGAGATCCGGGACGTCATCATGTCGGGGGGCGATCCGCTGCTCTTGTCCGACCGGCGGCTCGACGAGATCTGCGCCCGGTTGCGGGCGATCCCGCACCTCGAGATCATCCGCATCGGGAGCCGGGTGCCCTGTCACCTCCCCGAGCGCATCACCCCGGAGCTGTGCGGGATACTCCGGAAATACCATCCCTTCTACATCAACACGCACTTCAATCATCCCGACGAGCTGACCCCGGCCGCCAACCACGCCCTGGGCATGCTCGCCGACGCCGGCATCCCGCTGGGTTGCCAGACGGTGCTTCTCAAAGGCGTCAACGACGATCCGGGGGTGATGAAGCGGCTGATGCAGAAGCTGCTCGCCGCACGGGTACGGCCCTACTACATCTACCAGTGCGACCAGGTGGCCGGCGCCGAGCACTTCCGCACCTCGGTCGAGAAGGGGTTGGAGATCATCCGAGCCCTGCGCGGCTGGACGAGCGGGCTCGCCGTGCCGCATTTCGTGATCGACGCCCCGGGCGGGGGCGGCAAGATCCCGCTCCTCCCCGAGTACGTCGAAGCGATGGACGACGACCAGGTGGTGCTGCGGAACTACGCGGGCAAGACGTATGTCTACCGCCAACCTCACCAGGACGAAGCGCCGGTGCCCTTCGAGTTCGAGCCTGTCCTGGTAGGGTGACTAGGACTTTCCCCTGACCCGTGGAGCAGGGTGAGAGGAGAGCGACGAGTCCAGCGTGGCCAGCAGTGAGTCGGCGCCCCCAAACCCCTCTTTGTCCCTGCGGTAATCGGCATTCTGCCGATCCACCGCCGGCCAGTCCCGCAGCCGATCGGGCGAATACAAACCCGCCATCATCCCCATCGCGTTAACCAGCGTATCTGACGTGGGGTTCTCGTAGACCACCACCAACCGGTAGGGGTGTCCGGCCCTGAGATGCGGACCGCGGTTTAAGAGCGCGAAGATCGGGCGCTCGACGGCCAGCGTGTGGCCGGTGCTGTCGCGGCGCGTGCGCACTTTCGCCAGGATATGGTCGTTGGCAGCGTCCTCGAGGCGCATCATCACGGCATGGTCGTGCAGGTGCCCGCTGGCGGCCAGCAGATGACCGCTGGCCGCCACGGTGAACTGCTTCGTCACGACCAAGCCCCCGGGCGGCACCTCGAACCCGTCCGTACCGCCGTTGACATGATTGACGTCCACCAGGAAGGGCAGCACGTCGAGCGGCGCCGGTTGCCGGTGCCCGTTGAGCAGGAATGTGTAGCGCACGTAGGCGCCATCGACGTCGTGCCCCGTGAGGTTGTCCCACATGATCACAATGCCGAGCCGCATGCCCGCCTGCATCGGGAGCCCGAGCGCGCCGGGTATGGTGATGTCCTGCGTCTCCTCACCGAAGGAAAACGGGCACTCGCTGATCGACTCCACCAGCTGGCGGCGATCGAAGTTCACCATGTAGGTGTGGTGGAGCAGGCGTCGCGGCAGGGGGTGCCCGGCGCTGTCGATGACCTCCAGCGTCACCCCGCGGAACCGCGCTGCGACCGGCCACGCGAAGGCGCCCTCGAGCTGGTCGTGATTGCGGCGCATCATCATCATGTCGCCCATCATCGACGGGGACTGCGGCACGTGGAACGGCCCGATCGTGACCGCCAGCGTGTGCCGCCGCTCATCGACTCGCACATCCACGCTCCGGTTGGACACCGGAGGCCGGTGGATCGGGGATTCGCTGAGGAGGGCGGGTGACGCTGCGGCCAGGGCTGCAAGGGCGAGTACGGCGTGGGTCGTCACGAGAGGTGGCTCCAGTCTCCGGTTGAAGATCGAGTCGGATGGCGCGACAACGGCACCAGCCAATCATCCTGCCACGAGACCCGGCCCGCTGCCCAGGGGGTCACGTTCGGCGAGGAGGACGTTGGTACCCCATTGCTTCACGATCGCAGTGGGGTAGATTGCTGCAGGTAGCGATTCCTGATCTACGAGGAAGATACGATGCACAACCGGTCGCTGCAGGTCGTGCTGGCTAATCTGAACTGCCTGAACCCCCATCCCAGGGGCGGTCCGGCGAGCTAGCGCGCATCTCGTGACAGACTCGAAACCCGGCCCGCTCCCCTGACTCGGAGCGGGTTTTTCTTTGTCCATGAACTAGGGGAGGCTCGGCGTGGACCACGGGGCGCCAAAGGACAACAGCCGGAGAGCCTGGGACAGCGGTGGGCCGATGCCGGACCCCTGGCGGGACAGGGACGCATGCGGCGTGGGCCTCATCGCCCGCGCTTCCGGCGCGGCCTCTCGGGAGGTCACAGCACTCGCCCTGACGGCGCTGGCACGATTGGCGCACCGCGGCGCCGCCTCCAGCGATCACTCCGGCGACGGAGCCGGCGTCCTCACGCAGATTCCCCGGCGGCTGCTTGCCCTGGAGGCCGCCAGCCTCGGCATCCCGCTCGCTCCGGACCAACCCTTCGCCGTCGGCATGTTTTTCCTCCCGGCCGATGACGCGCCGCGTGCTGACACCATCGACCTCATCGAGCAGGTGCTGCGGACCGATGGGTTCGCCGTGTTGGGGTGGCGCGACGTCCCGGTCACGACCGCCCGGCTGGCGGCGACGGCGCGGGCCACCTCCCCCGTGATCCGTCAGGTCTTCGTCGGTGCAACCACCGGCGTGCGGGACGAAGAAGACCTGGAGAGCCGGCTTTTCCTGGCGCGCCGTGAGATCGAGCGGCGAGTCGTCGACCGCGGCGGCGATCCGTTCTTCGTCTGCTCGCTTTCCTGTCGCACGATCGTGTACAAGGCGCTGTTGACCGGTCCCCAGCTGCCGGCGTTCTTCGACGACCTGCGGCGTCCCGAATACGAGACGGCGATCGCCGTGTTTCACCAGCGCTATGCGACGAACACGGTCCCCAAGTGGACTCTGGCGCAACCGTTCCGGCTGCTGGCGCACAACGGCGAGATCAACACGCTCTGGGGGAACCGCAACGCGATGCTGGCGCGCGAGCCGCTGCTTTCCTCGCCGCAGTGGGGCGACGCGATCGAACGCCTCAAACCGGTCATCTGGCCCGAAGGCAGCGATTCGGCCAGTCTCGACAACGCATTCGAACTGCTGGTGCGGGCCGGTCGCGATCCGGTCCACGCGCTCATGATGCTCGTCCCCGAATCCCTGGACGCCGTACGTGAGCTCGACCCCGTGTTGCGTGGTTTCTACCGCTACCACGAGACGCTGGTCGAGCCCTGGGATGGCCCCGCGGCGCTGGCACTGAGCGACGGGATCACCGCCATCGCGGCCGTGGATCGCAACGGGCTGCGTCCCTGCCGCTACAAGATCACGCGCGACGGACTGTTGATCGCGGCGTCGGAAGTGGGCGTCGTGGACCTGCCCCCCGAGCACGTGCTCGAGAGTGGCCGGCTCGCCCCGGGCGAGCTGATCGCCGTCGACACGCGGCGCAACGCGATCCTGCACAGCGCCCAGGCCAAGCGCGAAGTGGCGGGTCGCCACCACTATGCGCGTTGGACGGCTCAGTGCGTGCAGACGCTGCGGGAGCAGCCGACGGCGACCGTGCCGGACACCGAAAGCGATCTGCGCCCGCGACAGATCGCCTTCGGGTATGGATTCGAGGATGTGCGATACGTGGTCCAGCCGATGAGCGAGCAGGGCCAGGACTCCCTGTGGAGCATGGGAGACGACACGCCCTTGCCGCCGCTCTCGCGGGTCGCCCAGGGCATGTACACCTACATGCGGCAGCGCTTCGCGCAGGTCACGAACCCGGCGATCGATTCGATCCGGGAATCCTGCGTCATGTCGCTCGGCATGCTGGTGGGACGCCGCGGTTCATTGCTGTCCCGGCAACCGACGGCCATTCGACTGGTGCGGCTGCCGCACCCGGTCCTGCTCGCAGGGGAGCTCGCGGAGCTGCGCAGCGTCACGGGAGTGCAGGCGGAAACGCTCGCCTGCGTGTGGCCCGCCGGCGACGGAGCCGAGGCGCTCCGGCCCGCGCTGCGAGACGTGTGTCACGCGGCCGAGCGCGCTGTCCAGCACGGCGCCCGCATCCTGATCCTCAGCGACCGGGCCGTCGATGCGCAACGCGCGCCGATTCCGTTGTTGTTGGCGGTTGGCGCGGTACACAACCACCTGCTGCGCAAAGGGCTGCGGTACCGGACCGGGCTCGTCGCGGAAGCCGGCGATGCCTGGGACGTCCACCACATCGCCGCGCTCATCGGGTACGGCGCGGAGGCGGTCCACCCCTGGGTCGCAATGGCCACGGCCGGAGCGGGTGGCGGTGCGGACGCGGCGGCAACGCTTCGCGCGGCGCTGGAAAAGGGCTTGCTCAAGGTCCTCGCCAAGATGGGAATTTCCACCTTGAGCTCGTACTGCGGCGCCCAGATCTTCGAGGCGATCGGCCTCGGCGGCGAAATCATCGACGAATGCTTCCCGGGGACCGCCTCGCTGGTCGGTGGTATCGGATTCGTCGAAATCGCCGAGGACGTGCTGGCGCGTCACCACGCGGCGTTTCCCGAAGCGGGGGGGGCCCCCCCGACGCCGCTGCCCGATCATGGCCGGGTGCGCTACCGCCGCGACGGCGAAGACCACGCCTGGGCGCCCCAGATCGTCAAGGCGCTGCAGAAGGCGGCCGAGACGCAGGCACCCGCTGCCTGGGGCACATACAATCAACAGGCGGAAGCCCGCGGCCCGTTGAGCCTGCGTCACCTGCTCGGATTGCGCACAGGAACTCGGGTTCCACTCGACGAAGTCGAGCCGGTCGAGGCGATCCGTACGCGGTTCGTCAGCACGGCGATGTCCCTGGGGGCGCTCTCTCCCGAGGCGCACGCGACGCTCGCCGTCGCGATGAATCGCATCGGGGCGCGCTCCAATTCCGGGGAGGGGGGCGAGGACCCCGCCACCTTCCGTCCTTCCAAAACCGGAGACCGCGCGGATAACCGCGTCAAGCAGGTCGCCTCGGCGCGCTTTGGCGTCACCACGGAGTATCTCGTCCGCGCCGACGAGCTGGAGATCAAGATCGCTCAGGGCTCAAAGCCCGGAGAAGGCGGGCAGCTCCCCGGACACAAGGTCACGGAGCTGATCGCCCGGCTGCGGCACGCGACACCGGGAGTGGCGCTGATCTCGCCGCCGCCGCACCACGACATCTATTCCATCGAAGACCTGGCGCAGCTGATTCACGACCTGAAGCAGGTGAACCGGCGGGCCCGGGTGGGAGTGAAGCTCGTCGCGGAAGCGGGCGTAGGGCGCGTGGCCGCGGGTGTCGCCAAGGCGTACGCCGACTACGTGCTCGTCTCCGGTCACAACGGCGGCACCGGTGCTTCACCCCTCTCCTCGATCAAGCACGCAGGGTCCCCCTGGGAGCTGGGGGTCGCCGAGACGCACACGATTCTGACGGAGAACGGTTTACGCGAGCGCATCGAGCTGCGCACCGACGGGGGGATCCGCACCGCGCGCGACGTCGTCATCGCGGCGGCCCTCGGTGCCGAAGTCTATGGATTCGGCACCGCGGCGCTCGTCGCGATCGGCTGCGACATGGCGCGTCAATGCCATCTCAACAGCTGCCCGACCGGGATCGCCACGCAGCGGCCGGAGCTGCGGCGCAAGTATCGTGGAACGCCCGAACAGGTGATTGCCTACTTCACGAAGATCGCCGAGGACGTGCGGCTGCTGTTGGCCGAGGTGGGGTGCCGCAGCTTGCAGGAGGTCATCGGCCGCGCGGACCTGCTGCAGCGCATCGACCGACCCGAGCGGCCACGCGCGCAGCTGCTCGATCTCTCCCTCCTGCTCGGTGAGAAGCCGGTTCCCACCCGGCCGCCGCGCTACAATCACCGTGTTGAGCGCCCGGGCGTGGCATCGCTGGATGAGACGATCCTCACGGGCGTGAAACAGAGTCTCGATCGCGGGCAACCGTTCGCGGGAGACTATCAGATCGGCAACCATTACCTCAGCGTGGGGGCCCGCATTGCGGGACAGATCGCGGCGTGGTTTGGAGACACGGGTCTCCCGGCCGGATCGGTGCGACTCCGCTTTCAGGGAAGCGCCGGCCAGAGTTTCGGGGCGTTCGCGCTGCCGGGAATGCAGCTCGTCCTCGAGGGGGAAGCCAACGACTATGTCGGCAAAGGGCTGAGTGGCGGAGAAATCGTGATTCGCCCGTTCGACGGGGCCGCCTACGGCGCGTCGTCCCACGAGCACGTGATCATGGGGAATACGGTCCTGTATGGCGCCACGCGCGGCCTCCTGCTGGCGGCAGGGCGCGCCGGCGACCGGTTTGCTATCCGCAACTCCGGCGCCACCGCGGTCGTCGAAGGAGCGGGCGACCATTGCTGCGAATACATGACCGGCGGCACGGTCGTCGTGCTCGGGAGCGTGGGACGGAACTTCGGCGCCGGGATGACGAGCGGCGTCGCCTACGTTCTCGATGAGGACGGTACGCTCGAACGCCGTTCCAACCAGGACGCGGTGTCGCTGGGCGTGTTGGGCCGGCGTGACGAGGTCGCGCTCCGGAAGCTGGTGCGGCTGCACTTCGACCGCACGCGGAGCCCGCGCGCGAGGGCCATCCTGCGCGCGTGGCCCGCATTCCGTTCCTTGTTCCGCATGGTCAGAGCGCGGCCGGCCGCCGTCGCCGCACCGGCGGTCGAACGACTGGTCGAGGAGTCGGTGTCGCGCTAGTCTACGGCCATGCCGAATCGGGCCAAGCGCCAGACGACGGTGGGGCTCGTGCAGATGAGCATGACCGCCGACCCGCAGGCCAATCTCGAGAAAGCGATCGCCCGCGTCCGCGAAGCAGCCGGCCGCGGCGCGACCCTGATCTGTCTCCCTGAGCTGTTTCGCACCCTGTACATCGGGCAGCGCGAGGATCACGATCTGTTCGATCTCGCCGAGCCGGTCCCCGGCCCTTCCACGGAGACGCTCGGGAAGCTCGCCCGGGAGCTCGAGGTCGTGATCGTCGCGTCGCTATTCGAGCGCCGGGCGCCGGGGCTGTATCACAACACCGCCGCCGTGCTCGACGCCGACGGCCGTGTCGCGGGGATCTACCGCAAGATGCACATCCCCGACGATCCGTCGTACTACGAGAAGTTCTACTTCACCCCCGGCGACTTGGGCTTCAAGGCGTTCGACACCGCGGCCGGGCGCATCGGCACGCTCGTGTGCTGGGACCAGTGGTATCCAGAAGGTGCCCGGCTCACGGCATTGCAGGGCGCCGTCATTCTCTGCTATCCGACGGCGATCGGGTGGCACCCCGCCGAGAAGGCGCAGTTCGGCCCGCAGCAGCTCGACGCCTGGCGCACGATCCAGCGCAGCCACGCGATCGCCAACGGCTGCTATGTCGCCGCGGTGAACCGCGTCGGGTTCGAGCGGCTCGACGGCCAAGGAGCCGGACTCGAGTTCTGGGGACACTCCTTCCTCGCCGATCCGTTCGGCGTCGTGCTCGCCGAGGCTCCGGGCGACGCGGAGGAGATTCTGGTCGCTCCGCTCGACCTGGAGCGGATGGAAGAGGTGCGGCGCAACTGGCCGTTCCTCCGCGACCGGCGGGTCGACGCGTACGTCGGACTCGACCGCCGCTACCTCGGCGACGCCGAGTAAGGAAGGTCTTATCAAGGTCGGTACTATTGTTCGCGGCCTGAAGTCCGCGCTCGGCGCTGACGCGACACGCCATGAATGGCGGTTGCCCAGCGTCTTTGAAGACGCGTCGCCGCAGGCGCCGAGCGGCGGCTTCGAGCCGCCGTACACGTCCGACTTGTGCTGACCTTTTTTGGGATTTAGCCCTGGCCAAATCGGAGCAGAGCCCCACCGCACTCGGGTACCGCATGCCCGCCGAGTGGGAGCGGCACAGCGCCACCTGGCTCGGGTGGCCGCACAATACGACCGATTGGCCCGGCAAGTTCGGTCCGATTCCCTGGGTGTACGGGGAGATCGTGCGACACCTCGCCCCGGCCGAGACAGTGCGTATCCTGGTGGATTCCAAGGTCCGCGAGGTTGCCGCGCGGCGCGTGCTGGAGCGGGCCGGCGTTGCGCTCGAGGCCGTTCAGTTTCTCCGGTTTCCGACCAATCGCGGCTGGACGCGGGATTCGGGACCGATCTTCGTGCACCGCGATGAACCCGACCCTGCCCTCGCGATCGCCCGGTTCCACTTCAATGGCTGGGCCAAGTATCCCGATTGGAAGAAGGACGCCCGGATCCCGGAGCTCGCGGCCCGGAAGCTCGGCGTGCGACTGTTCGACGTCACCCGCGGGGGCCGGCGGGTCGTACTCGAAGGGGGCTCGATCGACGTCAATGGACGTGGCACCTTGATCACCACGGAGGAGTGCCTGCTCGATCCGCTGGTGCAGGTGCGCAACCCCGGGTTCACGAAGGCCGACATCGAGGCGGTGCTGAAGGAGGCCCTGGGAGTCGGCAATGTGTTGTGGCTGGGCCGGGGCATCGCCGGTGACGACACCCACGGCCACGTGGACGACCTCTGCCGCTTCGTCGGGGCGCACCGCGTCGTCTTGTGCCGCGAGCGCAACGCCCGGGACGCAAACTATGCGGCGCTCGAGGAGAACCGGGAGCGGTTGCAGGATCTGCGGGCCGAAGACGGCAGCCGGCTCGAGGTCGTCGATCTGCCGATGCCCGCGCCGGTCACGTTCGACGGACGGCGACTCCCAGCGAGCTACGCGAACTTTTATATCGCGAACGCCGCGGTGCTCGTCCCCACGTTCAACGATCCGCAGGACCGCATCGCACTCGGCATTCTGGCGGAGCTGTTTCCCGATCACCCCGTCGTCGGCATTCACGCCGTCGACCTGGTGTGGGGCCTCGGCACGTTGCATTGCCTCACCCAGCAGGAGCCGGCTATACTGGGACCCTAGCCTCCGCCCGCTCCCGCATCGGAAGCGGGCGTTTGCGTTTTGCCACCTCGTGAACCAGGAGTCCGCTATGCGCCTGATTACGACCGTCGTGCGACCGGAGCGTCTGCCGGAGGTCAAGGCGGCGTTGTTTCGCGCCGGTGTCACCGGCATCACCTTGAGTCGTGTGACCGGCCACGGCGGCGAGCGTGAAGTGGTCGAGCAGTACCGCGGCAGCACCATCGTCGCCGAATTCCACGAGAAGGTCAAGATCGAGATGGCGGTCTCGGAGCCGTTCGTCGAGCCCACCATTCAGGCGATCCTCGCCTCCGCTCGCACCGGAGACGTCGGCGACGGCAAGATCTTCGTGCAGCCGCTCGATCGCGTCATCCGCATTCGCACCGGGGAGGCCGATAACGAGGCGCTCACCGCCGTGAACGCCGATCAGGTGCAGCAGGCGGCGATCGATGCGGCGGAGCAGCCATGAATCAGATCTCGAGCGGGGATACCGCCTGGGTGCTCACCTCGAGCGCCCTCGTCCTTCTGATGACGGTCGGCCTCGCGTTCTTCTACGGCGGGCTCGTCCGCTCCAAGAACGCGCTCAACACGATGATGATGAGCGTCGTCGCCCTCGGCGTCATCGGCCTGCAGTGGGTGCTGTTCGGGTACTC
>Ga0310811_10011524_pt1 | contig 11474 bp, 9 predicted proteins | sample YCmetagenome_FD_207642 | JGI IMG/M metagenome (GOLD analysis project Ga0310811, IMG submission 207642) | Soil microbial communities from experimental microcosm in Duke University, North Carolina, United States - YC | ecosystem: Engineered > Artificial ecosystem > Soil microcosm > Unclassified ... | reverse complement strand
CCGAGTAGCTGCCGCCGCCCGGAGATACATCAGCGCGGCCTTGCGCGTGGCCGTGTCAGTGGCGATCAGGCCGCGGAGGTGCTGCGGGGTCTCGGACGCGTTTCCGTACGCATGCGCCAACCGATTCCAGCCAACATCATCCAGAGCTTCGAACGACCACACCACTGGGTCACAACCTTCCGCCAGCGGGTCCGCAACGGACTCTCGCGCCCAGCAGGTGCGCTGCCGAGCCCCAGGTCGGCCGATCTCTACGCAAGATCGAACGCACTGTCATCGGCACGTCAGGGAGTCGGGGGCGACCCGACTCGTCGTGATGTTCCGTAGCCTGCTTATCGCGGAGTGAGCGAGCATTGGGGCAGGGGCTTGCGCATTAGGCGCCAAAGGGCCATCTACGGGATTGGTGCGTCGTTCACGCGGCGGAGGTGGAGGCGCGAGGCCATCGCAAGGTACTGCAGCGTCGTGGTTGACGAGGGTGTGCTCAGTTCGATCTAGAACGGCACAGAAGAAGGCAAGTGAAGCGCCACATGTGGATCATGGCACCGACTGCGTCGGCGATGCGTCCGCTATTCGGCACCTCCGGGCGCCGCGCGGATGCTCAGCCCACGACTGACACCAACGCGGAGCGACCGTGTGCGGCCAGGCCGGCGCGCACGGACGGCGGTATGAGCGTGCACGGGTAGGCGGGGCAGTTGGCTGCCATCGGGTCGCCGATCGGTGTGCGGCGCGCCCCTGTCGCTATGGTTTCGGCTGTAGGTGGCACACTCCTGTCGTGGAACCGATGCGCATGATCGAGACCTCTCCGGGGGCGTATTCGCTGCTGCTCGTCGCCGGTACGACCGATGTCGACGAGGTGATCGAAGAACTCGGTCACGAACCCAACGGATACTTCTGGGAGGGCATCGCCCAGCTACTGGTCAACGCCGAGGCGCCGCATCTTGAACGGCGCTTCGACTACGACCCAGAGGGCGGCATGTTCGTCGCCCACGGATCGGATCGGCTGGCGCTCGACGAGCTCGCCACGCTGATGACCGCCGTCGCGACCGACGCCGAGCGGCTACGACAGCTCGTTGCCCTCGCGGCGGATCGCGGGTTCGAATTCGACGACTGATTCCCACACAGCCACCGGACTGGAAGTTACGCGGATCGCGGCATGAGCGCGTATTGCGGCGGCGGTCTACGTTCGTGGCAGGAGGTCGACCGTGGCGTTGTTCGCGCATCCGCATCGTGGCGGCCCGCACCGTCGCATCGTGATGTCGTGGTGAATGGCCGTGGCAATCAGCGGAGACGGCCGAAGCTGGGGCTGCTGGCGCTCGCTGTCGTGATGTTCGTCGCGGGGTTGGCGCTCGCTGTCGGGACGCCGATCCTGTTGTCGTGGAACCGTGACAAGGCCGAACGGCTGCGCGCCACCGGAGTGCCCGTCGACGCCTCCATCACCAGCTGGTCCACGCGGCAGCGCAGTAGCGCGGCGGCGGATTACATCAATCTGACGTACACCTACAACGGCGTGCGGTATTCGTCCCAGACCCGATGCGGCGGCAGCGGCGGGTGCGCCGAACCACCGGAGCCAATGCTGCGGATCTGGGTCGACCCGCGACACCCCGACGAATTCGTGACCAACGACGGCAACACCGACGACTCCAACCTCGCCACCAGCTACCTGCTTCTACCGGCCGGCTTCATGACACTGGTCGGCGGCCTCGGCATCTGGGTCACCACGGCGTTGGGATCGATCCCGCATCGCGGGCACCGTCGAGCGTGAGATTCGATCAACCGGCACGCCGCCCAACCACGAACAGGTGCGCACACATCAGCATGTGCGGAAGTCGGCCCGTGCCGCAACCGGCCACCGACCGTCACGACTAACGAGGCCCAGCGCGCTCGATCGGCGGCATGAGTGTGCACCCGACCAGCGCTTCGACTCGGTTCCGGTCGAGCGGCGTCCGTGCCTGGAACGCCTCCCCGGAACCGCGCTGCCGCTGCTGGGGCTGTGTGCGCAATCCGACGACCGGTGAGGCCCTGGCACGGATGGCGAGCAATCTTCCCCGCCAGGAGCAGGCCCTGACCTCGGCCCGTCGCCCTCCGGCCTGGCCCGCCTCCCTCGGCGGTGCCGAGGTCGGTGCGTCTCACCAGGCCGTGCGAGCGTTGACGGCCGAGACGGCGGACCGGAAGGCGGCCACCGGTTCGCCGAGGTAGCACCACGGGAACTCGGTGACCAGGTCGCCGATGGCCAGAAACTGCATCGCTGCCGCCTCATCGTCGCCGGCCACCAGAAATGCGACCGCGAACGCGTTGGCGTCCAGGGCCCAGTCCCGGCGCCGCGCGTAGCGGCGGTGCCGGACCGACTCGCGGGCCGCGTCGTTGAGTGACTCCCGCACCGCCGCCGACTGGATGTAGTCCCGGCCAGGCGCGCCACCAAGGTCCACCCAGTGTTCAAGGTGCGCCAGGGCGAGGAGCGTGCCCAGACGGCTGCCCTCGCCTCCGTCCCGCGCGGCCCTCTCGGCGAACGCGTACATCCGCTCCGGCGAGCCGCCCCACTTCCGGCAGAGGTTCTGCAGCATCGCGGTGTGGGCGCGGTAGTTGTCCGGGTCGTGCGCGAGCGCCGCATCGAAGCGGCGCCGCTGCTCGTCCGCATTCAGGCCCTGGCCACGGGCGACGGTGATCAGGCCGGTCCAGGCCGTGACATTGGCCGGCTCCCGGCGTACCACCTCCTGCAGGCAGTACTCGGCCAGTCCCAGCCGCCGCCGGAACAGCATCCACCGCTCGGGCGGGACGTGCACGGCGGGGAGCCGGGTGCGGGCCTCCCAGGCCCACTCGATCGCCCGGTGGCCGCGCACGAGCAGCGCCAGGGGATCGTCGGGGCCGTGCTCGAGCAGATGCGCCAGCCAATGCTCGGTGCCCGGAACCTGGGCCGCGACCGAGACCAGGAAGTCGAGATCCTCCTGGGGCCGCTCGGCGGCCAGCAGGCGCCGCGCGGCAGGCCAGTCCCCGGCGGCCAGGGCCGCCCACAGCCACCGGGCGTCGGGATCACCGAGCGTCGGGTCGAGGCCAGGCGCCCACTGCAGTGCGGACCGCCGGAACAGGGGCATGCGCATCCTCCAGCCGATGCGCCGATCGGCCGGCGCGGCAAGATCGTACGCCCGGCCGGCGAGCTCCGGAGATCCGCCGGCGGCGAACTACCGGAACGGTGCCCCCGACAACCCCGGACGAGACCCACACAGGGACCGCGCCGGAGCGACGAGACGCACACCCGGACTGTTTCAACACCAACAACGGTCTACGAAACAGGCCTCAGTCGATGTCTGGGAAGGAGCCGTCGCCGAAGAGGATCCGAGCCGCCGTTCGACGGCCGACGGGCGAGCGCAATGCCGCGACCGCCGCCTCGGCCGCGGCGGCCGATCGCATACCGGCCAACAGGCGTCGCAGCAGGAGGCGGCCGCGGTACCGCGAACGCAGCGCCACGCCGTCATAACGGCGCAGGGCCCTGACGTCTCCGCCGCGCAGGTACTCGACGATGACGGACGTGGCCAGCTCGGCCATGCGCAGGCACGGATCGAGGCCGCCGGCGGTCAACGGCGATACGGCCCCCGCCGCGTCGCCCACAAGGAGCCCCGCTGGCCCGGCCAGCCGCCGTAGCACTCCGCCGACCGGTATCGGTCCGCCCCGCCGCTCGACCGGCCCCGCGGACGCTGCCCGCCCCGGCGCGTCGGCGGCGAACGCGTCGAGCAGGTGCCGCACGCCCGCGCGCATCGCGTGCGGGTATCCGGCCACGCCGAGGTGCGCGTGGTGGCCGTCGTCGATGACCCAGCCGAGGTACCCGGGTGCGATGCGCGGGTCCAGGACGCAGTGGAACGTGGGGTGGGCATCGCCGGCCATGACGGGGTACACCATCTCGGCACCGATGAGGAATCGCCGGTTTGTGTCGAGTCCGAGGTCCCGCGCCACCCGAGACCGGGCGCCGTCCGCGCCGACGAGGTATCGCGCCCCCACCGGCTCGGCGCCGTCGAACTGCGCCGTCCCGCCGGAGCAACCGGTGTAGCGCACCCCGAGCCGGACCTCGGCGCCGTCGGCCTCCGGGGCTCGACGGGCGTGCTCGTACACCGCCGGCATGTCGGCCACCCGGTACTCGTCGCGGTCGCTGCTGAGCCGAATCGGCGCCCGGCGCGACGGTGGGTAGAGCAGCACGTCACGCACGCCAGGACCGAGCGCGGCCGGTGGCAGCTCGAAGTCGTCGAGGGTACGCCGGACGAAGATCCCCGTCGTCCGCACGCCGATCGCCAGGTTTCGCCGCCGGTCGACAACGAGCACGTCGAGCCCGCGACGCGCCAGCAGCCGCCCCGTGTGCAGCCCGGCGAGCCCGGCCCCGACCACCAGCACGTCCACGCTTCGCATTGCTGCGACGGTACGGCGAGATCCGCGCCTTCCCGCCCCCGTGCACGGTACCCGCCCACGACCTCCGCACCTCCTCCACGATGTCAGCCCGGGGCCTTCCGGGCCACGTTGACCAGGCTCGACATGCTCCCTCGATGGGCCGGACCGGATCGTGTTACGACAACGCCGTCGCCGCGTCGTTGTCCGGCGTCCGCGCTTCGGCACGAGCTCGGACCAACCGGCAGACAGACCGACCGAAGCGGCGTACGGACCGTGACGCTCGCCGGCGAGCCGCAGCGCTCGACCGGCGGCATGAGCGTGCGCAGGTAGGCGGTCGTCGGCGGGGGAGCAGCATCTGGCGTGGCGGAACGACGCCAACCCCGGAGGCGGCAACGTTGGCCGTCATCTACTACGCCGAGCGCGACGCGTACCAGCCGCTGGCATAGCCGAGCCACCGTGAGGCCGGCAAGGCTTGACGACGTTCTGTAATCGCGCCTGTCCGGCCAACGTGCACGCGTTGCGGCAGATGTGGATGCAAGATTTCCGGATGAAGATCGATGATGTTCAGGAATGCGGTCCTCGACTGACGGATAGGTCTGATGCTGCTCGGCGGTCCAGAGCAGGTCGGTAAGCACGAAGCCGGGCAGTACCACGTCGGCTCCCGACGTGATCTGGAAGGTGACGCCGCGGGTCGCCGGGACCCAGCCGAGGCGTAGGCCGTGGTCGATGAGCGCGCGGCCAGCCTGGCCGGCCTGGGCCTGCTCCGAGACGCGTAGCCGGCCCTTCATCCGGTTGCCACGCCGGTCTGCGTCTCGAGATCGGCCAGGAACCTCTCGGCGCGGCGGGCGAAGAGGTGGGCCCCCCGTTCGCCGGATCGGACCCGGGCTTCGTCGGCGGCGGCTCGTACGACGTCGACGGGTTCGCCGCGGGCGTGCAGCAGGCGCGCGCGCAGCAACAGGAGAAGTCCTTCGGCATAGCGCTGGCCGTGGGCCTTGATGGCCTGGTCGGCCCGGTCGAGGGCGGTCGCGGCCTTGTCGGGCATCTCGGCTGCCAGCCACATCTCGGCGATCAGTCCGTACCAGTAGGCGAGGCCCCATCGTGGCGGGTCGCGCAGGGTCGCGGCCAGGAGATGTTCGGCCTTGGCCGCGTTGCCGGCCGGGTCGTCGCCGGTGAGGGCACGGGCCCAGTACCAGTCCAGCCGTATATAGGCTTCCTGCGCGACGCCGGGAAGGTCGGCGTCGGCCGCGACCCACCGCTCGGTCGCGTGCATCGCCCAGGCCGCGTCACCGGCCATCGAGGCGGCCATGGTTTGGTAGCGGGTCCAGCCCGACATCTCAAAAGTGTCTCCCTCGGCCTGGTACACCGTGCCGAGCAGGGACCGCGCCGTCTCGACATCGCCCTGCAGCGCGGTGATCACGGCCAGATAACCGAACCACTCGTCCGGGATCCGCCAACGTCCGAGGTCGTGGCGGCGTCGAATCGGGCCACCCCCGACCTGGCCGGCGAGGTGGTACAGGCTTTCCTGAGCCGGCCCTGGGTGCGGGTCGGCCGAGTTCGCGAGCAGCGAGGCAACGCCGTCCACAGTGGTACGGCCTAGCCAGCTGAAACACTGATACGCCGCGCCGATGTCGCCGATGTCCCAATTGTACAGGCCCCAGGCCTGCCGGCCGTACGCCTGGATGATCGGGTCCGCGGACGCCTGGCCTTGCTCATGCAGCCGGCGAGCCCACATCCCACGGTCTTTCTCGGTATTGACGTAGGCCCCGGTCATTCGAAAGAAGAGGAACTCGGCGGCGGCCGTCTCGCGGCCGAGTTTGCCGGCAAGATATGCGCCCCGTTCCAGCAGATCGAACGTCGAGCCGCCCATTCCCGGAGGCTCGACGGCGAGGAGGTTGAGCAGCGACAGGACGGACAGTTCCAGCTCCAGCAGCCCTGCCGTCCGGGCGATCTGGACGGCCGATTCCAGGTTCCGATAGGCGGCAGCGAACGCGAGCTTGGTCGCCGCGCGGCGACCGGCGCGCGCCAGTGCCTTCGCGGTGCGACCCGGGTCGGCCAGGGGGCCGGCGCCCCGCAGGTGGTAGGCGAGCCGTTCGGCGACGGACTCGTCGTCCGCATGAATGTGTTCGAGGGCGTCGGCGACGCGCAGATGTAGCTGGACGGCCTGCTGCCGCGCAGTGGTCTCGGTGACCGACTCGCGGACCAGGTCGTGCGCGAAGCGCCACGAGAACGAGTCTTCCGGCTTGGTCTCCAGGAGACCGAGTGCTTGCAGCGGTTCGAGGCGTTCGAGGCAGTCCGCGATGTCGACGCCGATCGCGCGGGCGAGCAGGTCGAGGTCCACGTCGCGGCCGATGACCGCGGCGATGCGCAGCAGGCCGTGAGCGCTGTCGTCGAGACCGGTCATCCGATCGCGGACGACGTCTCGCACGGTGGCCGGCACTCCGGTCCGTGTTGATGCGCCGCCGTCGCCGAGCGAGCCGCCGTCGCTGAGCAGCCGGGACAGCTCCTGGACGAAGAACGGATTGCCGGCGGTGCGGACATGGATGTCGCGGGCGACCTCGGCACCGGGATCGTGGCCGGTTTCGCGGCGGATGAGCTCGGTCACGTCGGTCAAGCCGAGCGGGCCGAGCCGGATCCTGCGATGGCCGGGCTGCCGGCTGGCCTCAGCCAGCACCCGCGACAGGCTGGAGCCGGGTGTGGGTGCGCGATCGCGCAGCACACCGATGATCACCGTGCCGGCGGGTAAGCGGCCCGCCAGGTGGCCGAACAGCTGGAGCGAGGCGGCGTCGGCCCACTGCAGGTCATCGACGACCAGCAGCATGGGCCGTGGCGCCGAGGCCTGCCCGACAACGGTGACGACCTGCTCGAACAGTCGGAACTGCGCACCGCTGTCGAGAATCGCCGGCGCTGCCGCGTAATCGTCGTCTCGCGATTCGAGGAGGCCGCCGACCTCACTGGCGAGCCACTTCTCCCGCAACGGCGCGGGCAGGCTGTCGAGAATCGGGCGGAGCGTCTGTTCCCAGGGCCACATCGACGGTGTTCCGTCGCCTTCCAGACACGAACCCCACACGACCAGCGCGCCACGCCGGCTCGCTTCGGCGGCGATCTCTCGCACCAGGCGGGTCTTGCCCACGCCCGGCTCGCCTTCAACGATGCGGAGCGCTGGGCTGCCGGTGAATGCCATCTCGACGGATTGCCGCAGTAGGGCGAGTTCCTCGGCCCGGCCGACCAGCCCAGCTGCCGTTCGCACCGACGCGCCGTCACCCCCACCGTCCGTACGCGCCACGAGCGGCGACGCCGAGGGCTGCGACAGCACTCGCAGGTGTGCGGCTTGCAGCTCCGGGCCAGGATCGATACCGAGCTCGTCGGCAAGGCGGGCGCGGACCTCGCGGAACAACGACAGTGCCTCCGCCTGACGTCCCGCCGCCCCGAGGGTGGAGATGAGGCTGGCCTGGACGGGTTCGTGGAACGGCGCCATCGATGCGGCCATCTGCAATGCCGCCAGCACCCGTGCCGGTCGGCGCAGCGACACGGCCAGTTCGGCCGCTTCAGTGCACGCGGCGTAGAACTCGTCGTCGATGGCGGCGAAGATCGGCAGCGCGGTTGACCTGTGCGTGAACCCGTCGCCCGCACGGCCCCGCCAGACGCCGAGCGATTCGACATAGCGATCGAGCGCCAATTCAAGGCGTTGCTGTGCGAGGGCATCCTTGGCCGTCTCGACGAGTTCCCGGAAGGTGACGAGATCCAGGGTGCCGGGGGCTGCGGTGAACAGGTAGGCGTTTCCGCGGCGGTGCAGGTAAGAACCGTGTGTACGGGCGGGGACCGCGGGTTCGAGCAGTCGGCGCAGCGCGCCGACGTATTTATGGATGACGTTGAGCGCACTGCTGGGGACCTCGTCGTCCCAGATCAGGTCCATCAGCTCGCTCGTGCTGACCGGCGTGCCCACCCGGGCCAGCAGCAAGGCCAGCAGATAAGCCTGTTGCCGGGGACCGGCATCCACTTCGACACCGTCGCACCACACCCGCAACGGACCAAGGACCTGAAGGCGTACGAGAGTGCCACCGGCCAGCCGATCTTCGTCGCCCGGCCGGACAAGATGAACGGGCAGGGCCACGCCGACTCCCGGGTGAAACGACAGATTGCCAGCTAACAAACCGCAAAAACCAACACCCTAGCAGTGCGAAACCTGCCAGGTCCACAGTCGATGTCGCTTGCGTCGTTTGATCGGCGGCGCGATGATCCCGGCGCCCTAGCCAGCCGGGCTCGTCGAGGCCGAGATCCCTGTACGGAGGACCGTCGAACCTGGCCTTCCTCGACGAGGACATCTCCACCCCGGTAGCGTTCGCGCCGAACCCGCCGCCGGAACCCTCCCCCGTTCTCGCCGCTCTCCTGCTTGCCACCACACCGCCGCCCGGCATCCCGGCCTTGGACAACCGAACCTGCAGAACCTGACCTCATCGGCCATGAGCGGTCGGCGGCTACTTCTTAGATTTGATCTAGTTCGGCCTGGTCCAGCCACGAGGCCCCCGCCGGCTCGCCGGGGCGCGCGGTGCGGAACTTGGGCTCCGCGCCAGCGATCCGCAGCGCGGGCACGGTTGCGGTCAGCGACGCCGCCAGCCGTTCCACGGTCTGCGCGGTCGAGCCGTAGAGGTACACGGGCAGGCCCTCGTCGGCCGCCCGGCGCAGTACCTGCAGGGTCAGGGTTCCTTCCTTGCCCGGTGCGGGATATCGCCAAGCCTGTACCCTTTGCCGGCGGTAAACGCGCCGCGACGCCACCCTCGGCGGGTGGCTTTTGCGGAGGGTGGCGGGCTACGCCGTCTCGGCAAGCGACGGCCGCGTGGCCGGGGCCGGCAGCACCGTGGTGGGGCGCGCCGCCGATTTGACCGGTACCGTGAGCAGCAGCACCAGGCCGGTGATGACGTGCATGTTCGCGCCCGGCAGGTAGAGCGGGTTGGCGGGGTCCTTGAACAGCCAGAGGACCCTGGTGGCCATCAACCCGTAGATGCCGGCGCCGAGCAGCAGGTACCAGTACCGGTGGCGTCGATCGGCCCGCCGGTCGACCAGGACGATCAGCGCCGGAATCTGCCAGACCAGGTGGTGTACCCAGCTGATCGGGCTGATCAGGCACATCGCCACACCGGTCAGCGCCAGGCCGGCCCAGGCGTCGTCGGCGGCGGCGGCCCGCCGCACCCGGTAGGCCCAGACCGCCAGGATGACCACGACGAGCGCGGGCCACACCGCCGCGGGCGCGTGCATCCTGGTCAATGCGCCGTCGAGGGACTGGTTTGGCACGGAGAAGATCTCGCCGACCCGGCCGGTCCGCCAGACCAGCGACGTCCAGTACGCGCGGGATGCCCCCGGCGCGATCAGCCATCCGAGGCCGACGGTCGCCAACGCCGTACCGGCGGCGATGAACCCTGCCCGATAACGCCTGGCGAGCAGCAGGTATGCGATGAACACCGCCGGGGTGAGCTTGATGCCGGCGGCGACACCGATGAGGATACCGGCGGCGGGATGCCGTCCGACCAGGTACAGCAGGTCGACCGCGACGAGCGTGAGCAGCACCAGGTTGATCTGGCCGAGACTGAGGGTGTCCCGCCAGGGTTCGGCCGCGGCGAGCAGAATCCCGCCGGCGAGCGTCGGTGCCCACCGGTGAAACCGTCGCCAGAGCAGCAGCAGCGTCCCCGACACCGACGTGATCGCGAGGGCAACGGCGGCGACCGGCCACGCCACGATCGTCATGGGCAGCATGGCGATCGCGGCGAACGGTGGATAGGTGAAGCCGAATACCCGCACGGTCTCCGGTTGGCGGTAGGCGTACAGGTCACCGCCGTGCGCCCAGGAACGGACCGCGCCGTGGTAGATCCGCAGGTCGAACTGGTGCTGCCAGCGCGCCGAGGCGGCGACGAACAGGGCGACGCAGACCGCGAGGACGGCCAGGCCGGCCCATTGCCGCCCGGACACGCTCGACGCTGACGCGGATTCGTCCGCCCGGGTGTCCAACGTTCGGCTCTCCCGTCGGTATCGATGAGGCACGAACCGCGGTCGACACCGCACGTGTACACGTGCGGCGTCGTCCAGGAATGCGGTTCGACCGCAGCGAATGCCGGGCGGAGGCCTCGCGGCGCGATGTCGCGGTCCAGTGTTCCAAGCGGCGGGGCATCCGCGTGGCGTCTTGGCGAGAACGGGCCGGACGGACCGGGCTGATCGCCCGGCGGACTCACCCGCCGGGCGGAGTACCGACTGGGCTGCCGCCCGGTGTGGCCAGGGTGTCGAGCCAGTGCACCAGCAGGGCGGTCTCCGGGCCGCCGAGGACGCTCGGCCGGCCGCGCAGCAGCGCCGCGAGCTGAAGTGCTGTGTTCGGCTGGGTGACCAGGCTCAGCGCGACGCCGACGTTGGCCGGCATGATCGTCTGCGCCGCCAGGTCGGGGTCGACCCGCAGCCGGCCGGCGGCCGCGCAGCGCACCAGCACCTCGCGCAGCACTGTCCGCCCACCCGGGGCCCCAGATGACCGTTGACAGTCATAGGCACCACCAGCAATAGAGGTGTGCACCTGCGTCTCGTGCGCGCTGTGCGAGAGCTGTGATCTTCTCAATGGCAGGCAGCATCTCGTCCTCAGACAGCGGACCAGCCCAGGCCAGCTCATCAATCTGCCCCCAACGCGCCGACAGCTCTGGCATCTGCGCGGTGATGATCGACGCAAGGGCGTCCCGCGTGACATCGTCAATGGACATCATGCCGGGACCTTCCTGCTCGTCTTCGTACCACAAGGACCGCAGGTTGATCCAGTCGCGGCCGCGGACGAAGCCCACGAGCTTGGCGAGCGTGATATCGGGATCGATGCCCTTGAGGTCGATTGCGTCGACGCCTAAACGGGCATTGGCGACAGCAGTCGGGCCGCCGGGGCCGAGACTCTCCATCAGCGTTGCTGCCGTAGCGTCATCCGTGGTCCGGAAGTAGTCATATAGCACGCCCACAATGACGACTGCACCATATCGGCCCGTGTTGCTCTACAACCGCACATCGGCAGAGTCGGATGCTCGAACCAGGCAGAAGCCGTTACCGATGGTGACGGGCCCGGCTGCGGACACCGTGCTCGGACAGCGGCA
>Ga0310811_10011523_pt1 | contig 11474 bp, 10 predicted proteins | sample YCmetagenome_FD_207642 | JGI IMG/M metagenome (GOLD analysis project Ga0310811, IMG submission 207642) | Soil microbial communities from experimental microcosm in Duke University, North Carolina, United States - YC | ecosystem: Engineered > Artificial ecosystem > Soil microcosm > Unclassified ... | reverse complement strand
TTCTGAGACTTCCAGATACCATTTGTTCGCTGGCATTACAGAAACAACAGGACCTAATTTACATCTGTCGGTACATCCGGTTTTAATAACCTGAACATAACGACGAAGATGCCTGGCTTTCACTTCTGCCTTCAGTATTTTATATAGATGCTTGCCTCCACGCTTCTTGCATTTGCTGCCACAGCAAGTGTAGAAGACGCAATCAGGTGCTTGTGATAGTTTCTTATGCATGTTTCAATTTTAATCAATTAACAACAGAATGCATTTCTATTAATAACAAAAATAGCATCATTCTTACTTCACGAGCGTAAATCTGACTTTCTAGGTTCAGTCTATTCATCAAACATTGGTTAGTACAAAATTATCGTATGTCTTATATGATTCAAACGTTTGCTGCACTTATTATAAAAAATGCATTGCATAGGCAGATTGTCATCTTTCATTACACCTCAACTTTATTCACTGCTTTTTGAACTAACATTGCGCATATTTTATCGTTAACACACAGGCAAACTCATTGTGTAAGCGCTACAAATTGATTAGCAGAATGATGATTGCAGGAGTACAATTGTAAAACAAATAGCATTATGAAAACCAGAGAAGATATAATAAGACAAGCTTCCATTTTTACATCTAATGGATTGATTGATCCAAGAGTGATGCCTGGCTATGTTTCAAACAAAACTCAAAGCAACATGAGTCTTGGAAATAAGTTCAGAAGAGTTATAGAAAACCTGTTCAGCAAATTTGAAAAACGCCAGGCATCTATATAAGATAAAAGATGATGCTTAATCCGCTTCTAATCTTTTTCCGATCCTACCAAATAGCAGGTTTCAAAAAGAAGAACAGTAGTGTAAAAGCTACAAAAAGAAAAACGAGTACGAAGTTAGAAGTTGGGATGGGTTCGCTTTTTGAATAGGCCAGGCAAAAGCGAACAAAATTTTCAAATACATGTCGCATAATTTAGAGGGTTTTTTCGGTTGTGCGAATATAAAAAATCGCAAGCAACTATACACCCTTAGAGCAGGATTTTTAAAGGGTCAAGGCCATCTGATAGCTCATTTTGAAAGTGCTGAATCTGCCCAAAACCTGTGTTCAAACATAGAATTCACAGTAAAAGACACTCTAAGTTCCATCTTTCAGGCACGCCTCTTAACGGTTACTAATGCCCATTGATCGCAGTATGGTTGTTGTATTACCAGCACGATACTAAATTTAATATACATCATACTATGCATTATGGAAGCCGATACAAAAATTGCTGATGTTACAAGTCTTGTGAAGGTGCTGACGGATTGTTCAAAAATATGCCGTAGTCTGACAACATCACCAGCACTTGATATTGCAAGAGAGCATGAATTACCTGAGATACCTAAATTAATCAGGTTAGTAAATGACTGTGCTGCCAGCTGTGATATTGCTATACTATTGATCGAACGAAAATCACATATTGTAGTAGACTTCCTTCAGGTGTGTGAGGAGTTAACAATGGAGTGTGCCTGGGAATGCAGCAAGTATGGTTTTGAGATCTGCAAAGAATGTTCGCAAGCCTGTGAGCTGGTTGCAAAAACCTGTCTCCCTTATCTTAACCAGGAAGATTCAATTTAATTGACTCTTAAATTTAAAATCATTTCCGAGCACAAACCTTTCATCACTGTTTTCAATTTTTTATTTAGTGCCCGGAAATAATTTATAGATAAGCCTACTTTAAAATACTAAGGAAAGTTGTTCCGAGATTATCGGCAATCATTTTTCTATACTTAACACTTCTACGATAATCAGGTGTAAGAAACTCATTCCACAATACATCCCAGTCTGATTGCTTGGACATAACAAAGGCAAGTTCTTCAGCTTCTCCAAAATTTACATTCTGTCTTTTTACCGGAAGATTTTTACGCGTAGCATCAACATACTCTGTAAAATCCAGAATGGTGAACAACTTTGGATTGGTACTTATTTTCTTCAGAATATCAGGACCATTAGAGCCGTAGGTAATAACAAGGCCGGGCATATAATCTTTCTTTATTTTTTCTATATGCTTAAGATGTGTGCTTCCACCTATAACCTCTGCCGAATACCCAATTAGCTTCTCAGAGATATCACTAGCACCGGCAATGCTTGGAGCATTTTTATGTGTTAACAAAACAACAGGATTTGAAAGAAAAGATGGCGTGAATTTGAGCGTTTTCTTTCGCTCATCTGTAACGGTAACATTGGTTACACCCAATATGTCTTTAGTACCTTGTACAACTTTTAAGAACTGGGTAAACACAGGTTCTTTACCTGCATAGTTCAGTGTGATCTTCTTACCATAACGAGTTTGAACATAGGCAACGAAGTCGTTGAGAATATCAACGCAGGCACCTTTAATTTTTCCGGCCTCTGAATAGATCAAGCCAGGTTGTTCATAGTAAACTACAGTGAGTGTTCCGGCTCCGGCAGCTTTTATAGCTGCCCAACTTTCGCCCTGATACTTTTGACCATAGCCGGTAGTGGTAAATAGGAATAGCAATAGCGGGATCCGCAGATTCTTCATCATAAAAAAACAGTTTAGGTTACAAGCGAAGATAGCGTTTAGTTTCAAATGTGAAAGAAATACGAATTCTTTCAATATGAAATTATTTTACGCAAACGATGTAATTATTGCATCTTATGATTAACGGTGAAGAGAAGTGTGATCTATACAGATATGATAAGGTAATCTTATTGATTCGTTATTACTCTCTATCGTAGAGTTTCATTCCTTTAGCCAGCTTATTAATTGACTTTGCCAGTCTATCAATTTTTGTTTCTTCTTTCTTTGCTGAATAAATCCATTGAATGTAAAATTTCTGCTCACTCTCTGAGAGAGACTTGAAAAACTTAAATGCAGCAGGCTCATCTTCTAAGCAAAGTAGCATTTCCTCAGGCACTTCAAGCGGTTCATTATCGGGATAGAGAATAATATGAACAAGATCGCCTTCATTCTTTTTTATTTGCTTTCGTATTTCGGCTTTTACAGGTAGCATCACTTTACCATCGCCCATAGGCATGAGATGATACTTTCTTATTTCATAGCCATCAATAGTGCCTTTTACTTTCTTCCAGCCAAAAGGTGCTTTGCTGTCTTTTAAATTATCAGGCAAACGGGCATAGGTCCAGCCCCCCTTGCCTTGAAATTTTTCGAGACGAAATTTCTTATCAATTAATGGCTTCATGCTGAAACTTATCAAAAGTAATTTATAAAAATAAGACTATTGTCGGTTATGAATACGTTAAAGCTATGACTGTCATTTATAGCTACCACTAACCATTTAATATTCTAATCGAAATTTAATTACTAAATTACTTTTTCATAACCACTCCCCATGAAACATCTATTCCTGACAGCCCTTCTGTTTGCTTTCGTTTTCACCGTTACAGCACAACAACTGTATATGCCTCGAAACATAAAGCAAGCTTATAATAAAGGAACACGTTCTGTTGATGGCATGCCTGGAAAAAAGTATTGGCAAAACAGAGGTCGATATAACATTACCGTTACAGCATTACCTCCTGATAAGAATGTAAAAGGTGAAGAGCAGATCACATATTTCAATAACAGTCCTGATACGGTGCGCAGTCCTGTCATCAAATTATTTCTGAATATTCATAAGCCCGGTGCCCCCAGAAATTTTGGAGCAGGTAGTGATTACCTGACATCGGGTGTGCATATTGATGCTGTTACATTTAATGGCGCCAACGTTGAATGGCGAGATAATCCTTCCGTATTTACATGGCAACCATTTCGTTTACCTAGGCCATTGGCACCTCACGATTCCATGAAGGTAACTTTCAAATGGCATTACGAAATATCTAAACAGAGCAATCGTGAAGGGATGATTGATTCAACAACTTATTTTCTGGCTTACTTCTATCCGCGCTTTGCTGTGTTAGATGATTATAATGGATGGGATAGAATGAACTTCATGGATTCGCACGAATTCTATAGCGACTTCAATGATTACACTGTCACTGTTAATGTTCCTAAAAATTATGTTGTATTCGGAACAGGAACACTTCAACATCCGGAGAATCTATTGCAGCCAGAAATTCTGCAACGCTTTACTAAATCATTCACGTCTGATGAAACCATTCACGTTGCTACAAAGGAAGAATTGAAAGCTAAAAAAGTAACAACGCAAAATAATATCAACAGCTGGCAGTTTAAAGCAACCGATATTCCAGACATGACTTTTGGCTTGAGTGATCATTTTATTTGGGATGCTGCAAGCGTTGTGGTTGATGATGCCACAAAAAGAAGAGCAAGTGTTCAGGCTGCTTATAGTGATACTGCTGAAGATTATAAATCTATGGTAGAGTATGGCCGCCACTCACTTGACTGGCTTTCGCACAACTGGCCGGGAATACCTTACCCTTACGAAAAGACAACCATCTTTCAGGGCTATGCAGGCATGGAGTATCCCATGATGGCCAATGATGAATCATACGAAGATCCGGCGTTTTCAAGATTTGTTGCTGAACATGAAATTGCTCATACCTACATGCCTTTTTACATGGGCATAAATGAAACACGTTATGGTTTTATGGATGAAGGTTGGGCTACAACATTCGAACTTCTCATTGGCCGTGCTGACATGGGTAACGAAAAAGCCGAAGGACTGTATAAAGAATTCAGAGTTGATGGCTGGATCAACAGTAAAGCATCTGATCAGGAAATTCCAATCATCACACCAGGCGATGCACTCACCGGGCAGGGCTTTGGTAACAATGAATATGGCAAAGCATCACTCGGCTACCTGGCTGTAAAAGATTTATTAGGTGATGATCAGTTTAAAAAATGTCTTCATGGCTTTATGGATCGCTGGCATGGCAAGCACCCAATTCCCTGGGATCTCTTTAACACCTTTAACAACATTGCAGGTAAAGACTTAAACTGGTTCTGGAACAACTGGTTCTTCTCAACATACTATATAGATCTGTCCGTTAAAGAAGTAACTAAATCAAAAAGTAGTTACAGTGTGGTAATTGATAATATTGGTGGAATGGCTGCTCCTGTAAATATTGTTGTTACCTATGCTGATGGAAGCACTGAAAATTTTCATCAGACTCCAGCCATCTGGCAAGCCAATCAGAAACAAGCCAAGGTTGCTCTTACTACAAAAAAAGAAATCAAATCACTCAAGCTCGATGGCAACATCTGGATGGATGCTGATGAGTCTAATAATACATGGGAGAAGAAGTAGCTCTCGCGCCAGCGTCCGCTGGTGCGCCAACCATTTCAAGCGTCCGCTTGCGAAAACGCGTATCATATTTCACACCTCTAAATCTCAACGTCATATATAATTGACGTTGGGGTTCTTTAAGTCTGCATAGCGCCAGCATTCATTGGTCTCATCAACCATTCAGTTGTCTCGCTTGCAAAAATTTCCAGCCTGATTCTTTTAATTAATCTCATCTAAACCTGATTTGAGAATTAGCTCAAATACAAGGTTTCTTTCCTTAAAATTCTTTCAATCACACAACCAAAAAATTAAAGTTTTTATAATTACCTATTTATCTATCGAATTAGTAGATTTTAAATTAATTTTTGATACTTTGCACGAAAGTTTCAGGGTAGACCCTGGCATAACAAAACAAACATTAAGAAATAACAAACATTATGGCCGATCAAAATTTACAACAAACTGCCCTTGGCGATGTAGCCGCACGGCAGTTAGCAATTGCCACCCGCACAGTACCTCAACTCTCTACCATATCACCACGGTGGTTGACGCACTTGCTCAATTGGATTCCTGTTGAATCGGGTATTTATCGGGTTAATAAAGTAAAGGACGCAAGCAGCGTACAGGTAGATTGCTCTGCCCGTGATGAACGAGAACTTCCTCAAACTTTTGTTGACTACATTGAAAATCCAAGAGAATATTTATTAAGCGCTGTTAACACCGTGCTTGATGTTCATACTCGTGTATCTGATCTATATAGTAAACCTTACAACCAGATCAGTGAGCAGCTTCGTCTTACTATTGAAACCATTAAAGAAAGACAGGAAAGCGAACTCATTAATAATAAAGAATATGGTTTGCTCCATAGTATAGCACCTTCTCAACGCATAAAAACTCGTAAAGGCCCTCCTACTCCTGATGATTTTGATGAGTTGATTACTAAAGTATGGAAGGAACCTGGTTTCTTTTTATTGCATCCACTTACCGTTGCTGCTTTTGGTCGTGAATGTACACGTCGTGGTGTACCGCCTCCAACTATTTCACTTTTTGGTTCGCAGTTTATTACGTGGCGTGGTATCCCACTCATTCCTTCAGATAAGTTGCCGATTGAAAATGGTAAATCAAAAATCATTCTTATTCGTACAGGCGAAAGTCGTCAGGGTGTTGTAGGACTTTATCAGCCAGGTTTACCCGGCGAGCAATCTCCCGGATTGTCAGTACGTTTCATGGGCATCAACGACAAGGCTATTGCTTCTTACCTGGTATCGCTCTATTGCTCATTGGCAGTATTAGTAGATGATGCTATTGCTGTTTTGGATGATGTTGAAATAGGAAACTACCATGAATACAAATACTAATCTGCAAGGATTACCAGACATAGCTGTGTTAGAAAAATTAGCAAATCAATTTTTTGCCAGTTTACCCGGAAACACAGCAAACACTTTCACTCAACCTGAAAGTCATTTTACGTCTGTTCAAGATCCAATCTTGCAACAAGGTCAGGTAGTTGATTTGAAGGATCCACAAACAAGTTTGTACGATCCACAAAAATCGTTGACCGGAGCTTCACCTACCGCATTGCAACAGGGTAATTCATCATCGTTAAAAAATTTGCAAAGTGGTACTCCCATTTTAGACAAGCAAGAAGCATCGCCTACCGGGGCAGGAAGTGGTGCTTCTCCTTCGGTCGTGCAACATGGTAATGCTGTGAATCTAAAAAATCCACAAACAAGTTTTCATGATCCTCATGCTGCATCATTAAAAGGAAAATCTCCGTCTTATACAGATACCGGATTCTCACCTTTTGAAAAACATCAGAGCAATGCAGGTTTAAAAAATTCGGATACAACTTTTTCATATCCCGATTCATTTGGATTTGGATTCATACCTAAATCACAAGTAGGATCTGGAATTTCACCTGGAGCATTAAATCATGGCTTAGGGAGTGCGGGTTACATTTCTCAACTTGAACAAAATAATCTTTCTCCAGGTCTGGGTAATATTCCTTTTCACATTCCTGGCAATGATGGGTTAAATGAATTGCTGAAAAATATCCATGTACCGGTAATCACTCCGCAATTACCTTCGCCTTCAGTTGATTCTTTATTTTATTTTTTGAACGAGCAGAAAACTGAAGCTCGTCAAAATTCAAGCATAGCAGGTTCTCCCATTGATGTTAATCTCATCAAGCGAGACTTTCCAATTCTACGCGAACATGTTAATGGACGTCCGCTAATATGGCTTGACAATGCAGCCACAACACAAAAGCCAAAACAGGTAATTGATAGGATCAGTTATTTTTACGAACACGAGAATTCAAATATTCACAGGGCCGCGCACGAACTCGCTGCTCGTGCAACGGATGCCTATGAAAGTGCACGCAAAAAAGTTCAGGCCTTCTTAAATGCAAAATCAGTTAATGAAATTGTTTTTGTACGCGGTGCAACAGAAGCTATTAACCTTGTAGCCAAAAGCTGGGGCGAACAAAATCTAAATGCTGGTGATGAGATCATTGTAAGTCATTTAGAGCATCACGCTAACATTGTGCCCTGGCAGCAACTGGCTTTAAAGAAGGGACTAAAAATCAGAGTAATTCCTGTTGATGATGATGGACAACTCTTACTTAATGAATACACAAAATTATTAAGTTCAAAAACAAAGTTAGTTTCTGTTACACAAGTATCGAATGCTCTCGGAACCATTACACCTGTAAAACAGATTGTTGAGCTTGCTCATCAGGCTGGTGCAAAAGTTCTTGTTGATGGAGCCCAATCTGTTTCGCACATGCGGGTTGATGTTCGCGCTCTGGACTGTGATTGGTTTGTGTTCTCTGGCCATAAAATTTTTGGTCCTACAGGTATAGGCGTTATCTATGGAAAAGAAGCATTGTTAAATGAAACACAACCCTGGCAAGGTGGTGGAAACATGATAGCGGATGTTACGTTCGAACATACTCAATATCAAAACGCACCTTCACGCTTTGAAGCAGGCACTGGTAACATTGCCGACGCTGTAGGTCTGGGCGCCGCTATTGATTATGTTACCAACATCGGAATTGATTTGATCAGTCAATATGAACACTATCTTCTCTTGTATGCTACCAAGTTGTTAAAAGATGTTCCGGGACTACGCCTGATTGGTACTGCACCTGATAAAGCGAGTGTTCTCTCTTTTGTTTTTGATGGATATAAAACTGAAGAAGTTGGCTATGCATTAAATCAGGAAGGGATTGCTGTTCGCTCAGGACATCATTGTGCTCAACCTATTCTAAGAAGGTTTGGTTTGGAAACTACTGTACGACCATCACTGGCATTTTATAATACATGTGCCGATATCGATACATTAGTTAACACTTTGTATAAACTTCGCAGCGGACATAGACCTGTGTCAAAAAAGTAGAATTTAGAATTTAGAATTTAGAATTTAGAATTTATTTCATATCAGCTTCAATAACAAATATGAAGAACCAGAAAACAATAGCGTTTATTGATCTTCTTTATAAAACTCATGTTGCAGAGTGGGAGGCTACGCCTTCTACTCTGCAAGCTATTGGCTGGCTTACAGATCTTCTTGAATACCTATTTCCTAATAATCGCTTGCATAAGCAATCCATTTACGAGGGCATTCTAAAAAAGAATCAAATCGATCTGGAGAATATTCTGTTGAGCTACCTCGATCCAAAGCATATTGATATTGAAAATTCCGTCAATGCTTTTTATAATTCACTGGAAGTAATCTATGAAAGTCTAAGAAAAGATGCTACAAAGATTTACGAAAACGATCCTGCGGCTACCAGTATTCATGAAGTGATCGTTTCATATCCTGGTTTCTATGCCATAGCCGTGTATAGAATTGCCAATAGATTATCACAGCTTGCCATTCCTATCTTACCCAGAATTCTTTGTGAGCACGCGCATGGCAAAACAGGAATTGATATACATCCAAACGCCCGAATAGATGTTCCCTTTTTTATTGATCATGGCACAGGCATTGTAATTGGTGCAACATCTGTTATTGGAAAAAATGTAAGCATCTATCAAGGTGTTACCCTTGGCGCTCTTCAGGTTAACAAAGAATTGGCGGATGAGAAACGTCACCCAACAATAGAAGACAATGTTATTATTTATGCCCGCACAACTATTTTAGGCGGAAACACTGTCATTGGAAAAAATAGTATTATTGGTGGAAGTGTTTTCTTAACGCAAAGTGTTAGTCCCAACTCAAACGTCTTTAACACACACAAACTACGAATAGAAATAAAGTCAGAGCAACAGCATTCAATCCCATCAACATTACTCGACAGAGGACGTTGATGCCTGCAAGGTATTCTCGCGCCAGCGTCCGCTGGTGCGCCCACCATTTCAAGCGTCCGCTTGCAAAAATTCTATTTCAAAAATCAAGTAGTGAGATAGTTTCATCTACACATCAAACTTCACACTCTCCTTCAATGTACGCTCATCATATTTCACTCCATACTGATCAAGTACATCCTGAGGCACACCATCCCAATTATTAGGTTTGTTACCAGCATAACCCAGATCAGTAATACCAATCTTGCTGGTAAAGAAACCTGTAGCGGTAAGGTCGCGTAGTAACGTAAAGAATGCAGCACCTTGCTGAAGCTCTGGCTTCACTGTTTCAGGATATGCAATATCATCAATCATCTCAATCTGTTGTTGTGAAGTACATGTCACAAACGGATTATTGAATCTACGCATGCAATGTAAATCAAGCCACTTCAATCCACCGCGTAAAGGCAACTGATGCTTCGGCATATCTTTCGCAATGAACTCAATAAACTCGGGTACCTTTGCATCCGTAGCACTTCCTGAAACATCATCTTTTGGAATGATGATATCAACCAAAACTGAAATGGTTTTCATTTCATGCTCGTCGAAAAAAGTTTCGCTAAGCAATTTCTTGTCGCGTTCAAGTTCTGCGGCATAGCGATCTATGCTAAAAGCTGGAGGCACTTCTGCATTTTCCTTTTTCTCTTCAGGGCCACAGCCTTGTAATAACACGCCGGCCCCAATTGAACCTACTGTAAATCGTTTTAAATATTCTCTGCGATCCATAACGGTATGTCTAAAGGTTTTTCTTTTTCATTTCATCAATAATATATTCTGAAGCTCTCATAGAAAGCGCCAGGATTGTCCACGTGGGATTTTTATCTGCCTGTGATACAAAAGCACCACCATCAACAACAAACAGGTTATCACAATCATGAGCTTGATTATGTTTATTCAATACAGATTTTTTCTTGTCATCGCCCATACGCGTTGTACCAACCTCATGGATAATTCTACCGGGTGCTTCAAGTCCGTAATTACTTGCAGCGTCTGATTTACCCCAGGTTACAACACCACCCATCTTGTCTATGATCTCAGCAAATGTTTCTTTCATGTGCTTGGCTTGCTTGATTTCATGATCACTCCATGTATAATTGAAACGCAATACAGGTATACCATATTTATCAACTACCGTTGGATCTATCTCGCAATAATTATCTTCCCGTGCAATCGCTTCGCCTCGGCCAGCCATGCCAAACGTGGCACCATAGAAATAACGGTAATCATCTTTTAGTGATGCACCATATCCTCCTGCTGCTTTTTGCTTACCATCACGTCCAGGATATTTGCCATTATGATTCTGCATTCCAAATCCAAAACCGTAGCCTGGCATACCCATGCCTCCACCATATTCAATATGATAGCCACGAGGGAAATCTAATTTCTTATTGTCGAGCCACCATGGTGTATAAACATGCATGCCACCTACACCATCTTCGTTGTAACGCTTGCGTCCTACCAGTTTAGGAAGAATACCACCCATGGATGCGCCGGTAGAGTCATGAAGATATTTACCAACCACGCCGCTTGAATTAGCAAGACCATTAGGATTGCGAGATGATTTTGAATTAAGCAGTAAACGAGCTGACTCACATGCACTCGCGGCCAGTATAACCACGCGGGCATTAACCGTGTACTCCTGCATATCATCTTTATTGACGAACGAAATACCTGTAGCCTTGCCGTTGGCATCCGTTAATACTTCACGGGCCATCGCGTTTGGAATCACATCAACATTGCCTGTCTCCAATGCAGGATTTACTAATACCGATGAAGACGAAAAGTCAGCGTGCACTGTACATCCTCTGTTACATTGTGAACAGAAGAAACACTTTCCGCGCTTGTCATTAATTTTCTCTGTGAGAATAGAAAGACGTGATGGTATTACGGGAATTCCAAGTTGCGTACCCGCTTCTTTAAT
>Ga0310811_10011522_pt1 | contig 11474 bp, 13 predicted proteins | sample YCmetagenome_FD_207642 | JGI IMG/M metagenome (GOLD analysis project Ga0310811, IMG submission 207642) | Soil microbial communities from experimental microcosm in Duke University, North Carolina, United States - YC | ecosystem: Engineered > Artificial ecosystem > Soil microcosm > Unclassified ... | reverse complement strand
CGATCGGGACGAGATCCGGCTCCGGGAAGTACCGGTAGTCGTCGACCTCCTCTTTCGTGCGCTGCAGATACGTGCGGCGCTGGTCGGGACTCCAGCCCACGGTGATCTTGCCCGTGCGCGTGCGCAGCTCGCCGCCGCTCTCCCATTCGTCCCAGAGGCGCGCGGATTCGAACGGCACGGCCTCCTCGAGCGCGCGGAAGCTGTTGAGGTTCTTGATCTCGCTCTGCGGCGGCCAGCGCGTCGCGCCGCCGTCGTCGAACCGGATGGAAACGTTCACGTCGAACCGCGCCCCGCCCTCCTCGAGCTTGAATCCGGCGACACCCGCGTAGACCAGTCGCTCGCGCAGCGCCTCGAGGTACGCGAGGGACTCGCCCACCGACCGGAGGTCGGGCTCGGACACGATCTCGAGCAGCGGCGTGCCGGAGCGGTTGAAGTCCACGAGCGTCGCGCCCCCGGCGTGGATGAGGCTCCCGGTGTCCTCCTCGAGATGCGCGCGCCGGATGCCCACGCGCTTCGTCGATCCGTCGTCCGCCGGGATCTCGAGCCAGCCGTTCACCGAGAGCGGCAGGTCGAACTGCGAGATCTGGTAGCCCTTCGGCAGGTCCGGGTACATGTAGTTCTTTCGGTCGAACTTCGTGTGCTCGGGCGTCTCGCAGTGGAGCGCGATGCCGGCCGCGATCGAAAGCTCGATCGCCCTGCGGTTCGGGTATGGCAACGCGCCCGGGAGGCCGAGGCAGACCTCGCAGGTCAGGCTGTTCGGCGGGGCGCCGAACCATTTCGCCGAGCAGCCGCAGAACATCTTCGAGCGCGTGTCGAGCTCGACGTGGCACTCGATGCCGATGATCGTCTCGTAGCGCGTTGCCACGGTCACCGGAACGTCGGGTCGGAGGGTGCCGGTACCTTGCGCACGCCACTGATCACGCGACTTGTATTGACGACGACCTTTTCGCCCTCCACCGAGACAAGATACCGGTCCAGCGGCTGATCGGTGCCCCGTATCGGCTCGCCGCGTGCGTCCCACACCGATGGCTGAACCTTTCCGAAGCCTCCGTAGTCACAGCCACCCCGTCCGAACGTGGCGTTCCCGTCGATCGGCGCGAGTCGCGGATCCTCGGGCTCGATCCAGCAGATGAACGCCGCGCCCTCGGGTCGCCAGTTCTCCTTGATCGCGATGACCTCGCCTCGGGAAGGCTGCACGAGGTAGAACGCGCCGTCGTTGCGGCTGACCGGAGGACCGAAGCGCTTCGGCATCCCGCCGACGCCGGGAATGTCCGACGCCGCGAGCACGACCCGCCCACCGATCAACGTCGCCGGCGGCGTGGCGAGCTCGACCGCGAGCGCGTTGTACGCGACGAACGCGACGAGCAGGAGGGCGAGGAGCACGAACGCGGCGACGAGCAGGTACTGCTTCCAGACCGGCGTGGGGTCGAGGGACTCGGGACCCGCCCACTGCTCGACCGGCTGATCCTCGTAGCGGGTGCCCATCAGGCGCTCGCTTCGGCCGCCGGCTGCAGGGCACGCTGCACGGCCGCCCGCGTCCCGCCGTCCCACTCGGCGACCGCGTCGCGCAGCTCGGGCCGTCGCTTCAGGATGTTGCGCACCGCGGCGCTGACGGCGCGTGTGACGAAGGGCCGCGTGTCGCTTGCGAGGAACGACAGGATGCCGAAGCCCCGCTCGGCCACCTTCGCGCCGGACGCGCTCGTGAACACGGAGGCGACGTTCCAGCGAACGTTCTCGTCGGGATCGCGGGCCCAGCGTTCGAGCCGCGCGAACGTGGCGTCGCTGTAGGACCGGAGCAGCTGGTCGCCGATCGCGAACGGCCCCAGGTTGCGCCGGACGTACTCATCGCGATCGGAGAGCGCGGGCTCGATGAGGTCGAGGAGCGCTTCGGCGCGCTCGGGGTGCCGGCTGCGGGCGGCGTACTTGGCCGCGACGACGACCGCCCGGCGCAGCCGGGCGTCACCCGTCGCGACCCAGGCCTGCGCGGGGCGAAGGTACTCGTTGAACGCGCGCTCGAGACAATCGCCCAGCAGCGACGCGGCGGCCTCACGGACCTCCCAGTCCTCGTCGCGCGCGAGCCGGTGGATCGCCCGCTCCACATCGGCACGGTTCGTCGTGACGAGCGGCCGAAGGATGACCGCGGCGAGCTCCTTGTCGACCCGGCGGGGATGCTGGAGCAGCCGGGTCGCCCAATCGCGGCGGACGAGCGACGACGCGCTCTGGGTGCGCACGATCGCGGCAGCCCTTGAGTACTCGGACTTCTTCACCCACCCGTGCTGGCCGGTCCGTCGCAGGATGTCCGACGCGGCGAGCGGGTCGCCCGCGACGAGCGCCTTCTCGAAGGCGCGCTCCCAGTCGATCAGTGCCGCTGCCGTCCCACGAACCGCTCGATGCGATCGCAGGCGGCGTCGATCTTCTCCATCGAGGCCGCGTAGCAGGCGCGCACGTGCCCGACACCCCGCCCACCGAACGCGTTCCCCGGGACGACCACGACCTGCTCCTCCTTGAGGAGGCGTTCGCAGAACTCGTCGTCGGACAGCCCCGTGGAGGCGACGTTGGGGAAGCAGTAGAACGCGCCGCGCGGCTCGAAGCAGTGCAGGCCCATCGCGTTGAAGCGCTCGTACATCCGGCGGCGTCGCTGGTCATACTCGGCGACCATCCGCTGAACTTCGGCCTCGCCGCCGCGCATCGCCTCGAGGGCGGCGTACTGCGCGGCGGTCGGCACGCACATCACCGTGTACTGATGGATCTTCATCATCTGCTCGATGATCTCGGCCGGGGCGCACGCGTAGCCGACCCGCCAGCCGGTCATCGCGTACGCCTTCGAGAAGCCGGCGAGGTAGATCGTCCGCTCCTTCATGTCCGGCTCGTCGAGGATCGAGTGGTGCTCGGTGCCGTATACGAGACGGTCGTAGATCTCGTCCGAGTACACGAGGAGGTCGTGCTCCTTCGCGAGGGCCGCGATCCCGCGGATGTCCTCGGCCTCGAGGACGGCGCCGGTCGGGTTGTTCGGGAAGCCGAGAAGGATCGCGCGCGTGCGCGGCGTGATCGCCCTGCGCACGTCGTCCGCGAGCAGGCGGAAGGCGTTCGCCTCGTCGGTCGGCACGGCGACCGGCACCCCACCGGCGAGCACGATGCCCGGGACGTACGCGACGTAGGACGGATCGGCGACGATCACCTCGTCGCCGTCGTTCAACGTCGCGCGGAGCGCCAGATCCACAGCCTCCGATACCCCGACCGAGACGAGGATCTCGCTCAGCGGGTCGTAGGACACGCCGCGCCGCCGCTTCGTATGCGCCGCGATCGCCTCGCGCAGCGCGAGCAGGCCGTAGTTCGAGGTGTACTGGGTCTTGCCTTCCTTGATCGAGCGCACCGCCGCGTCGCGGAAGGCGTCGGGGGTGACGAAGTCCGGCTCACCGACGCCGAGCGAGATCACGCCAGGAATGCCGGCGGCGAGATCGAAGAACCGGCGGATCCCGCTCGCCGGAAGCCGCGCCACCCTGGCGCTGGTGAGCGATCGCTTCGCGAGCGTCATGCGGCCCTCATCGGATGCCGCTGATGATGCTCCGTCGCGCCCTCGAACGCCGCGGCCACGCGGAACAGCGTCCGCTCCTGATAGGAGTTGGCGATGATCTGCAGGCCCACCGGCAGGCCGTCCGAGAGTCCGCACGGCATCGACAATCCGGGCAGCCCGGCGATGTTGACCGGCAGGGTGAAGACGTCGTTCAGGTACATCTGGAGCGGGTCGTTGGCCTTCGCGCCGATCGGGAACGCGACCGTCGGCGAGGTCGGCGTCACGAGCGCGTCGACCTTCTCGAACACGGCATCGAACTCGCGCTTGATGATCGTCCGGACCTTCTGGGCCTTCACGTAGTACGCGTCGTAGTACCCCGCCGACAGGGCGTAGGTGCCCAGGATCATGCGGCGCTTCACCTCCGGCCCGAAGCCCGCGCCGCGCGTCTTGCGATACGTATCGACCAGATCGCGGCCGGCGACCCGGAGGCCGTAGCGCACGCCGTCGTACCGCGCGAGGTTCGCGGAGGCCTCCGACGGCTGGATGATGTAGTAGACGGCGAGGCCCTTGTCGGTCGAGGGAAGGCTCACGTCGACGATCTCGGCCCCGAGCTTCTCGAACTGCGCGATCGCCGCGCGGATCGCGGCGGTCACGCCCGGCTCGACCCCCGCGGGGCTGAAGTATTCGCGCGGCACGCCCAGGCGCAGGCCGCGCACGCCGGCATCGAGATCCCGGCGCACGTCGATCGGGCGGTCGATGGTGGTCGCGTCGTGTGGGTCGATCCCGAAGATCGCCTCGCACACGATCGCCGCGTCCTCGACGCAATTCGTGAGCGGGCCGACCTGGTCCAGCGACGACGAGAACGCCACGACTCCGTAGCGCGGCACGCGGCCGTACGTCGGCTTCATCCCCACGACGCCGGAGAGCGCGCCGGGCTGGCGGATCGACCCGCCGGTGTCGGTGCCGAGCGCGAACACCGCCTGGCCCGCCGCGACCGCGGCGGCCGATCCGCCCGACGAGCCGCCCGGAACGCGCGAGCGGTCCCACGGGTTGCGCACCGGGCCGAACGCCGAGTTCTCGTTCGAGCTGCCCATCGCGAACTCGTCGAGGTTCGTCTTGCCGAGCATCACCGCGCCCCGTTCGTCGAGCCGCGTCACCACCGTGGCCGAGTAGGCGGGCTTGTAGCCGGCCAGGATCTTCGAGGCGGCCGTCGTGACGATGCCCTTGGTGCCGATGATGTCCTTGCACGCCCACGGCACGCCGGTGAGCACCGGCGCGTCGCCGGCACGGAGCGCCGCGTCCGCCGCGGTGGCCTGCGCCCGGGCGTGATCCTCGGCCAGGTGCAGCCACGCGTTGAACGGGTCCGCACGCGCCGCGTCGAGGAACGCGTTCGCGAGCTCGACCGCGGACAGCTCTCGGGCCCGCAAGCGCTGCGCCGTCTCCGTGATCGTGCGCGGGAGCTCACGCATCGGGCGGGCGTTCCCCGAGGCTCGCCTGCACGCGGAAGAAGTCTCCCTCGCGGTCGGGAGCCTGCGCGAGCACGACATCCACCGGTAGGCTCGGGCGCGGTTCGTCCTCGCGCATGACGTTCTCGAGCGGCAGGACGGACGCGCTCGGCGGGACATCCGACGTGTCGACGTCCTTGAGCTGCTCGATCGCTCCCAGCACGACCTGCAGCTGGCCGGTGAACCGGTCGAGCTCGTCGTCGGTGAGGGCGATGCGGGCGAGGCCGGCGACGTGCTCGACGCGGCCTCGGTCGATGGCCGGCATGACCCGTAGTTTACGGGCGAAAGAGCCCGATCAGGCGGGGACCGAAGAGCGCCGCTCCGACGCCGACAGCGGCGATCGCCGCCAGAAGCACCATCGCGGCGGCGATGTCCTTCGCGGCCTTCGCCTCCGGCCGCACGTCGGGCGACGCGAGCGAGACCGCGAGCTCGATCCCGGTGTTCAGGCCCTCGGCGATCACGACGAGCGCGACGGTCAGGATGAGGACCGCCCAGCCCACTGCGCCCAGACCCGCGATCAGCCCGATCGTCGCGGCGGCGAGCGCGAGGATCAAATGGATGCGAAAGTTGCGCTGCGTCCGCACGAGGTACGCGAGACCCTGGATCGCGTACCCGAACGAGCGCACGGAGGAAGTGTGCCCGAGCCGGTGCTGCCAGACCCGTCCGTCGCGCGCCGCCTGGACCGCGAGATGTTCCTGCTCCTCGGCGGCACGGCTGCGCTGCTCATGCAGGTCGCTCACCCGCTCGTGGCCGCGGGCGTCGACCAGCACTCGGCCTTCCGGCGCCACCCGATCGGCCGCCTGCGGCGCACGCTGAACACGACCCTTGCCGTCGTCTTCGCCGAGCCCGGCGTCGCCCGAGCGGCGCTGCGCCGGATCGACCGCCGCCATGGACCGGTCCGGGGAACGGCTGCCGGCGGGGAGACGTATGACGCCCGCGATCCCACGCTGCTGCTCTGGGTCCAAGCGACGCTCGTCCTCACATCCCTGCGGCTCTACGAAGCCGTGGCCGGACGGCTCTCGGCGCATGACCGCGAGGCCTACTGGCAGGAGGCGCGGCCGATCGCCGCGCTCCTCGGCGTCCCGACGGACTTGCACCCGGCGACGCTCGCCGACCTCGAGCGCTACGAACGGCTGATGCTCGAGCGCGTCGCGCGACCTGATGCCACGAGCCGGCGCGTCGGGCGCGACGTGCTGCGTCCGTTCGGCTGGGTCCCCCCGCCGTTCTATTGGCCGAGCGATGCGCTCGCCGCGGCCCTCGTGCCGGCTCCCCTGCGGGCGCCGTTCGGCCTCCGCTATCGCGCGGGCGAGCGGCTGTTCTTTGCGCTCGTGATCGCGGCGGCGCGCATCGCCCGGGCTGTTCTGCCCGACCGGATCACGGTCGTCCCGCAGGCTCGCCGATTCGAGCGTGGCACGGGCGGTGCTCGCCGCTGAAGGATGCGCGCCCCGACCGCGTCACCCGAGCTCCGCCGCTACTACGCGACCGTCGCGCCGTTCTACGAGCGCGAGATGGCGCTGCGCACCGACCTCGCGTCGTGGTGCGACCTTGTGGAACGGACGGCCGTCCGATCCGTGCTCGATCTCGGGTGCGGGAACGGCCGGCTCGCGCGGGCGCTGGCCGGCCGAGCCGAGGTGATCGGCGTGGACGTGCTCACCGCGCTCCTGCCGAGCGAGCCCGGCTTCCGATTCGTGCACGCCGACATGCGCGACCTGCCGTTCGGGGCCGGCCGATTCGATCTGGCGATCGCGGCGAACGATCCGTTCGCGCACCTCCTCGCTGACGGCGAGCGCGTGCGCGCGCTCGACGAGGCCGGACGGGTGGCACGCCGGGTCGTCGTCGACGCCCTGTGCGTGACTGTCGCGGACGACGCGCGGGCGCGGGCGAACGGGCTCGTCCGCGAGGCGATCCTCCCTGACGGCATTCAGCGGCATGAGCGGTGGTCCGCGGTCGATGCCCATCGCTACCGGACCACGTATCGCTACCTCCGCGGTGAAGCGCTGCTCGCCGAAGCCACCACGGAGGTCCGCGCGTGGTCGCGCGATGAACCAGCCCTTCAGGGCCGCGAGGCCCGCCTGTACGGAGGACTCGACGGCCGGCCACACGATCCCGAGGGTTCGGGCCTGGTCATCAGCATTGGAGGAACGCTATGAAGCTCCTGCACCCGGTCGTCCATGGCCATCCGCTGCACGCGATGCTGTCCGACCTTCCAGCCGCGCTGATCCCGGCGGCGTTGCTCGCGGCCGCGATCGAGCGCACGCGGCCGGATCCGCGCACCCGGTACGCCGCGCGGACGTCCGCGCTGCTCGCGTTCGGTTCGGCGTGCGTCGCGGGGACCATCGGCTGGTGGGACTGGCTGACCATCCCGACCGATCATCCCGTGCGCTCGCCCGCCACAACGCACGGGCTCATCAACAGCGCCGGTCTCGCGGTGGGCGCAGCCGCGATCCTGGTCCCGCGGCGCAGGCTCGAGCTGCTCGTGGCCCTCAACGCCGCGCTCCTCGTCGCGGCATGGATCGGCGGCGACCTCGTCTACCGCCTGGGGTGGCGCGTCCGACCCGCCGAGGAGCTCGAGCAGATCGACGCCGGCAAACAACGCGACGAGGCGCGGGCCATCGTCGACAAGCACGAGCGCGAGGACGCGTTGCTCAACTGAGCCGGCGGTACAGCGCCTCGTGCGCGTCGAGCATCCGGCCCAGATCGTGCCGCCCAGCGTCGGCCCGGCAGGCCGCGCGCGAGAGTCCGCCCGCGGTCCCGACGGCGTCGAGCAGGCCGGCCTCGTCGCCCGGCGTCACCAGGCAGCCACTCAGACCGTCGACGATCACGTCGGCGAGGCCGCCGCGGCGGTACGCGACCACCGGAGTCCCGCAGGCGATCGACTCGAGGGCCACCATGCCGAACGGCTCGTCCCACCGCGCGGGCTGCAGGGTCACCGTCGCCGCGCCGAGCATCCGCCAGAGCGCCGCGCGGTCGAGCGGCCCCTCGTAGCTGATGCCGTCACCGAGGAGTGGCGCGACCTCGCGCGCGAAGTACCGCTCGTCGTAGATCGGACCGGCGAGGCGGAGCTGCGTCGCGGCGGCTCGCGCGACGCGGCACGCGGCCGCGGGATCCTTCTCGGCGCTCATCCGCCCGGCGAAGGCGAGGTATCCGCCCGTGCCATCACCGGCCGGGACGGCCGCGAGGTCGACGCCGTTCGGAAGCACCTCGCGGACGCTCGCGCCTTCGCTTCGCCAGGCGGCGCGGCAGCTCTCCGACACCGTGGCCAGCGTGGCCGGCGTGGCCCGAACGGCCGCGACGACCGTCGGGTCGATCGGCGGGAGGTGGATCGTGTGCAGCACGTGCGGGCCGCGAAGCCGGGCGAACGCCGGGGCATCGAACGCGTGACCGTGCACCACATCAAAGGAGCGCGACGCCAGCCAATCCGCGACCGCGGCGAACGCGGTGTCCTGCGAGGCGTCGCTGTTCTTCCGCCCGAGCGCGGCCGCCGGATCGGCGTCGATCCCGAGGTCGACGATGACAGCGCCGGTGACAAAGGAGCGGCGCGGAGCGAGCAGCGTCACCTCGTGGCCGCGTGCGGCCAGGCCGCGCGCGAGGTCGGCGACGACCGCCTGCGCGCCGCCGATCTGCGGCGCGCGCTCGTCGATCGCCGCGACGAACGGCGAGACGAGAGCGACGCGCACCCTTAGGCGGTGGACGTCCGCGATGGGATGAGGCTGAGGAACTCCTGACGCACACGGTCCTCCTCGAAGGCGCCCGAGAGCGCGCTGGTCGTGGTGAGGACGCCGGGCTTCGAGACGCCGCGCATCTCCATGCAGAAGTGACGCGCCTGCACGACGACCATCGCGCCCCTCGGGTCGAGCCGTTTGTTCAGGCACGCGACGATCTGCTCCGTCATGCGCTCCTGGATCTGCGGCCGCCGCGCGTAGAAGTCGACCAGCCGGGCGAGCTTGGACAACCCGACGATCTGATCGCCGGGGATGTACGCAACGTGCGCGGATCCGAAGAACGGCAGGAAGTGGTGCGCGCACAAGGAGAAGAACGGCACGTCGAGCACGCTGACCATCTGCGAGTAGTGGTCGGTGTTCGGGAACGACTTCCAGGTCGGCTCTCCACCTTCGCGGAGACCGACGAACAGCTCCTCGTACGCGCGCGCCACGCGCACGTCCGTCGTCGTGAGGTTCGGATCGGAGAGGTCGAGGTCGAGGGCCTCGAGCACGCCGCGGAACGCCGCGGCGACCCGCGCGACCCGCGTGCCGGGCTCCGGGGGTTCGTTCTCGAGCTCGTCCGGATCGAAATCTTCGGCGACCCCGCCGCGCGATATGCCCATGGTCCGCACCAGGCGGCGCAGGCCAGATTCCTCGGTCGCCATGTCAGCCACCTCGCTTCTTCACAAGATCCCGTCCTTCGGCATCAACACGATCTCGTCCACGCTCGTTCCGGGCGGTTGCGCGGCGGCCCACGCGATCGCGCGACCCACGTCCTCCGGCCGCAACATCCGGTCCCGCGCGAGCTCCGTGCCGCCCGCCCGGTCCCAGAACGGCGAATCGACCGAGCCGACGACCATGTTCGTCACCCGCACTCCCCGGCCGCGCCGTTCTGCCGCCAGGACCTGGGCGAAGGACCGCACCCCGGCCTTCATCGCGCAGTACGCGGCCGATCCGGGGAACGGGTGGATCGCGGCCACCGACGAGATCGTGATGACGTCGGCTCCCGTAGACGGTACGTGCGGCAGCGCCGCCTGGACCACGAGGAACGTACCCCGTAACCCGACGTCGAAGACGAGATCCCAGTCCTCCACGCCGAACGTCTCGAGCTCGCCGAACCGCCCGACGCCCGCGGCCGTCACCACGAGGTCGAGCCCGTCGAATGCGCGCGCTGCCGCCGCCACGGCCGCGGCGACCGAAGCCGGCTCACGAACGTCGCACGGCGTCGCGATCGCGCCGTCGAGCTCCGCCGCCAGCGCGTCGAGGGCCGACTGGTCCCGGGCCGCGAGCGCTACGCGAGCGCCCTCCGCTGTCAGGGCCCGCGCGGCGGCGGCGCCGATCCCGCTCGATGCGCCGCTCACGAACGCCCGGCGTCGTGCGAGGCTCAGCGCCCGGGCCCTTCGTATGTGAATGCCGACCGCGGCGTCTCGTACACGACGACCCGCGCGAGCTTGGGCACGCGTGGCACCAGGAGCTGCCAGATCCGTTCAGCGATGCGCTCGGCGGTGGGGAGCACCTGACCGAACGGCTCGACCTCGACGTTCAGATACCGGTGGTCGAACGGCGACACGACGAGCTCATCGACGGCCGCATCCAGGGCTCCGAGGTCGGTCACCGTGCTGAGCTTCGGATCGAGCGGTCCGCGAACGGTGACCTCGAACCGGTAGTCGTGGCCGTGCGGCTGCGGATTCGCGCACTTGCCGTAGATCCGGCGGTTCTCCTCGTCCGAGCGGCTCGCGTCAGCCAAGCGATGCGCCGCCGAGAATCCATATGCGCGTGTGACCTCCACGTCCGTACCTCCACCGGCGTCCGCCCAGAGCGTGTCGTTCTCGGCAAGCCTGACGGCCGCGAGCCTCGCGCGCGGGATGCGCGCCGCGACCCGCCCGGCGAGCTCGTCGAACAGGGTGACCGCGAGCGCCTCGGCCGATGCCTCGCGTCCCGCAAGTGCGGCGTACTCGACATCGAGCCGGCGATGGTCGAGCGGCCCGGTGACCTCCTTGAGGAGGCCGTCGAGGTCGCGGAAATCCACGAGGAAGTCCGTCTCCGGATCGATGCTGCCGGCGATGGTTGCCGTGAGCACGTAGTTGTGGCCGTGCACGCGCGCGGCGTGGCCGAACGAGGGATGCCGATACGCGTGCGCGGCCTCGAACGGTTTGGCACGCGTGACCCGGACCTCACCGAGCCCACGGTCGCCGTGCGTGACGAAGAACGGCTGGATGGTCACCCGTGGAGCATGCGAGCACACGGCATGCCGGTATCACCCACCGTCGAAGCCGCGCGAAATCCCCTGCTGCCATTGGGGCCGCCCTGGGTCTCGCCTAACCGGACGTGCCCGCCTTCTCTGAGTAGCTCGCGCGAGGATCAGCGAGGCCGCGGCGCCGCCGTTCCTCCTCGATGAGCTCCAGCATGTTCTGTTTCGCCTTCATCCGGCCGGCGTTCTTGATCTCCTTGGTCTTGCCGGCCTCGATGAGCGCGCGTTCGACGATGTTGCGTGGATCCCCGTGGTCCTCGAACGGAAGCTTGCAGCCGCACGTGTGGCACCGTGTGCGCTTCTGTTCACCGTGACGCTAGACGCAAGGCACCTGAGGCGGCAGCTGCGCCCCACCGCGTAGCCGATCCGCCTAGGCCGCACCCTTCGGCTGCCGCACTGGCAGCGACAGCTGGAACGTCGAGCCCATACCGGGGCCCACGCTCTCCACCGACACGCGACCGCCGTGCGCTTCCGCGAGCAGCCGCGTGACGTACAGGCCGAGA
>Ga0310811_10011521_pt1 | contig 11474 bp, 8 predicted proteins | sample YCmetagenome_FD_207642 | JGI IMG/M metagenome (GOLD analysis project Ga0310811, IMG submission 207642) | Soil microbial communities from experimental microcosm in Duke University, North Carolina, United States - YC | ecosystem: Engineered > Artificial ecosystem > Soil microcosm > Unclassified ... | reverse complement strand
TGCTCCCGATCCTCGAGAAGGTCATGCAGCTGAACAAGCCGCTGCTGATCATCGCCGAGGACGTCGAGGGCGAGGCCCTGGCGACCCTCGTGGTCAACAAGATCCGCGGCACCTTCAAGTCCGTCGCCGTCAAGGCCCCGGGCTTCGGCGACCGCCGCAAGGCCATGCTGGGCGACATCGCGATCCTCACCGGCGGCCAGGTCATCACCGAGGAGGTCGGCCTCAAGCTCGACACCGTCGGCCTGGACCTGCTCGGCCGCGCCCGCAAGATCGTGGTCACCAAGGACGAGACCACCATCGTGGACGGCGCCGGCGACGCGGACGCGATCGAGGGCCGCAAGGGCCAGATCCGCGCCGAGATCGAGAAGTCGGACTCGGACTACGACCGCGAGAAGCTGCAGGAGCGCCTCGCGAAGCTGGCCGGCGGCGTGGCCGTCATCAAGGCCGGTGCCGCGACCGAGGTCGAGCTCAAGGAGCGCAAGCACCGCATCGAGGACGCCGTGCGCAACGCGAAGGCGGCCGTCGAGGAGGGCATCGTCGCCGGCGGCGGCGTGGCGCTGCTGCAGGCCGCGGACAAGGCCTTCGAGAAGCTCGAGCTCTCGGGCGACGAGGCGACCGGCGCCGCGATCGTGAAGCTGGCCGTCGAGGCCCCGCTGAAGCAGATCGCCGTCAACGCCGGCCTCGAGGGCGGCGTTGTGGTCGAGAAGGTGCGCAACCTGGAGGCGGGCTTCGGCCTCAACGCCGCCAGCGGCGAGTACGTGGACATGCTGAAGGCCGGCATCATCGACCCGGCCAAGGTGACCCGTTCCGCGCTGCAGAACGCCGCGTCCATCGCCGCGCTGTTCCTGACCACCGAGGCGGTCATCGCCGACAAGCCGGAGAAGACCCCGGCCGCGCCGGCGGGCGGCATGCCCGGCGGGGACATGGACTTCTAAGAGGTCCGCGCACTGCGCACAGACAGAGCAGGCCTCGGCCCCGTTCCGCTTCGGCGGAGCGGGGCCGTCGTCGTTCTAGGCGCGCAGCGCGGCGCGGACCTCGGCGAGCGCCGCCGGGGCCATCGAGAGCGAGGTGACGCCGAGCCGGATCAGCTCGGCCGCCAGGCGCGGGTCCCCCGCCGCCTCGCCGCAGACGCCGACCGGCTTGCCGAGCTCGGCGCCCGCGTACGCGGTCATCGCGATCAGCTTGAGCACGGCCGGATGTCCGGCGTCCTGCAGGCCGCCGAGCGCGCCGACGAGGCGGTCGGCGGCCATCGTGTACTGCGTCAGGTCGTTCGTGCCGATGGAGGCGAAGTCGACCTCTGCCAGGATCTCGCGTGCGCACAGCGCCGCGGCCGGCACCTCGATCATCACGCCGACCTTGTCGATGCCGGCTTCGCGGGCCTTCGCGGCGAACCAGTGCGCTTCCTGCGCGTCGGCGATCATCGGGGCCATCACCCACAGGTCGGCGCCGGTTCCCTCGGCCGCCGCGGCCATCGCGGCCAGCTGCGTCTCGAGCAGGCGCACGTGCCCGGCGTCGCGGAAGGCCCGGATGCCGCGCACGCCCAGGGACGGGTTCGGCTCCTCGCCGAGCGGCAGGAAGGGCAGCGGCTTGTCGGCTCCCGCGTCGAGCGTGCGCGCGATGACGGTCATGCCAGCGAAGCCCTCGAACACGGCCCGATACGCCGTCAGCTGGTCCTCGTACGACGGCGGCTCGTGCGCGCCGAGATAGAGCACTTCGGTGCGGAACAGGCCGACGCCCTCGGCTCCGGCGGCGAGCGCGTCGGCCACGTCGACGGCGCCCCCGATGTTCGCCAGGAGTTTCACCTCGCGGCCGTCCGGGGTCCGGATCGGTTCGGTGCCGGCCGTCGCGAGCGCCGCGGCCTCGCGGCGGGCCGCCTCGCGCTCCCGTGCCCTCGCGACGAACTCGTCGGTCGGCGCGACGTAGACCGCGCCCTCGGACGCGTCCACCAGCAGCAGTTCGTCTTCGGTCAGCTCCAGCGCCCCGGTCACGCCGACGACCGCGGGGATGCCGCGCGCCCGGGCCAGGATCGCGGTGTGGCTGGTGGGGCCGCCCTGCTCGGTGACCAGCGCGAGGACCTTCTGCAGGTCGAGCAGCGCGGTGTCGGCGGGGGCCAGGTCGTGGGCGACCAGCACGAAGGGCTCGTCGCGCACCGGAACGCCGGGCATCGGGCGCCCGGCGGCCGCGGCGACGGCGCGCGCGGCCAGGTCGTCCAGATCCGCGACGCGGGCGGCCAGGTACTCCCCGGCTCCGGCCAGCTGCGCGCGGAACACCCCGAAGGCCTCGAACACGGCGCGGCCGGCGGCCACGCCCACCGCGGTGCGGGCGGTCACCGCCTCGGCCAGCATCGGATCCTGCGCCATCAGCACCTGGGCCTCGAGGACCTCGCCGGCCTCGCCGCCGGCCAGCTCGGCGCGGCGGCCCAGCTCCGCGGCCACCAGGCGCAGCGCCGCGAGGGCCCGCTCGGCCTCCTCGGCCGGCGGCCCGGCGGGCGGCGTCAGCGGCCCCGGCGGCGGCTCGGGCACGCCCATCAGCGCGACGGGGCCGGCCACGCTGGCGCCCCCGATCCCCACCCCGTTCAGCCGACGCGAAGCCCCATTCCCCGGCGAATCCTTCAAGCCTCAGCTCACCCTTCCAGGTCCTCCGTCAGCAGGTCGGCCAGCCGCTCGAGGATCTCGTCGGCACCGTCGCCCTCGGCCTCGAGCACCACGTCCTCGCCGCCGCGCACGTCCAGGCCGAGCACGGCCAGGATCGATCGGGCGCTGACCGGTTCCCTCCCCTCCTTGGCGATGGTCACCGGCAGCGACGCGGCGCTGGCTGCCTTCACGAACACCGCGGCGGGTCGGGCGTGCAGCCCCACTCTGGAGGCTACGGTCACAGTGCGCTGCATGGTAAGTCCACTCCCTAGTCCAAGCGCTCTTCTCGCGGCCCCACCAGTATCAGGCCCAGGTGAACAGCCGGTCACCGGCACGCACCGGGCCGAGCGCGACCGAACCGGCCAGCGCCTCGGCCGCTGCGCGGTCGGCGTCCAGCGCGATCACCGGGCAGACCGGGCTGAGCCCGGCGGCCTCGACCGCGGCCGGGTTCCACCGGATGACCGGCGCGCCCGCCGGGACCACCCGGCCCTCCTCGGCCAGCAGTACGAAGCCGCCTCCGTCGAGGTTCACCGTATCGATCCCGAGGTGCACCAGCACACCGCGGCCGTCCTCGGCGGTCACCACGAAGGCGTGCGGCTTGAGTTTCACCAGGATGCCGGACACCGGGCTGACCACCACACCGGGACCGCGCACCGGGTCTATCGCGGCGCCGGGGCCGACCATGTGCTGCGCGAAGACCGCGTCCGGCACCTCGGCCAGCGCGATGGCGCGGCCGCCGACCGGCGCGACCACCGTCAGCGGCTCGGCGCGCAGCGGTCGGGCACGTTCGCGGGCGTTCAGGGTGTTCAGAGCAGATCCTCGATATCCATGCAGACCGTGTCCGCGTCGGGCCCGACCACCACCTGCACGACAGTGCCCGCGCGCATCACGCCGTGGGCCCCGGCGCCCTTGAGCGCGGCTTCGTCGATCCGGGACGGGTCGTGCACCACGGTGCGCAGCCGGGTGATGCAGGGCTCGATCTCCATGATGTTGTCCGCCCCGCCGAGGGCGGCGAGGATCGCCTGCGCCTTGTTCATGGCTGCCTTTCCGTTGCGGTCCGTTGGCCGGAAAGCCCGTGGCGTGCCGCGCGGCTTGTCCGGCCTGTGCAGTTGCGCTTGGATTTAACCGCAGCAGACCGTCTTGACAACAGTCGACCACAGGTGGTCTAGTCCGGTCCATAACAGTAGGACGTGACCCAGTTCACAGCAAGTGAGGGATCGATGGAGATCAATCCGCGTAGCCCGGTGCCCAAACACCAGCAGCTGCGGGAAATCCTATTGGAGCTGATCGCCACCGAACTGGAGCCGGACTCCCCGATCCAGTCAGAGCGGGAGCTCGGCGAACGCTACGGCCTGTCCAGGATGACGGTCAGGCAGGCGGTGAACCAGCTGGTCGCGGACGGCAGGCTGTACCGGGTGCGCGGCCGCGGCACCTTCGTCGCGCAGCCCAAGATGGACCTGCAGATCCGGCTCGCCTCCTTCACCGAGGACATGAACCGCCGCGGCATGGTCCCGGCCTCGCGGACCCTGGCCTTCGAGCGGATCGAGGCCAGCCCGGCGCTGGCCAGGCAGCTGGAGCTGCAGCCGGGCGACGGGGTGATCAGGCTGGTCCGGCTGCGCTACGCCGACTCCATCCCGATGGCCGTCGAGCGCTGCTACATCCCGGAGCACCGGGTCCCCGGCATCCTCGCCCTCGGCTCGCCCAAATCGCTCTACCAGCTGCTCGCCGAGCACTACGGCCTCCCGCTGACCTGGGGCGAGCAGGTGATCGAGGCGGGCAACCCGGATCCGGACGAGGCCGCGCTGCTCGAGGTTCCGGCCACCGGCGTGGTGCTGCAGATGACGCGGCGTAGCTACAGCGACGACGTGCTCGTAGAGTATGCCTACTCCGCGTACCGGGCCGACCGGTACCAGCTGTGGGTGCCGCTGGAGCGCCCGGCCCAGCCGATCGTCAACCCGCGCGCCGCCGCCGCCAACCCCATCGAGGCACCTAGATGACAGCTCCCGCCGCGGACGGCCTTGCGCCCGCCACGCCTGTGGCGAGCCGGATCCTGGCCGTGCTGCAGCGGATCGGCCGCTCCGTGATGCTGCCGATCGCGGTGATGCCCGCGGCCGGCGTGCTGCTGCGGCTCGGCTCGGACGACATCCTGGGCGAGCGGGGCGCCGGCGCGAGCGCGATCGGGGAGCACGGCCTCTACCTGGCGAGCCTGACCGGCTGGCACTGGCTGGTCTACGTCCAGCACGTGTGCGCGGCCGCGGGCAACGGGATCTACAACTTCCTGCCGCTGCTTTTCGCGATCGGCGTCGCGGTGGGCTTCGCGAAGAAGGCGGACGGCACGGTGGCCCTGGCCGCGGCCGTCGGTTACCTGGTCTACAACGAGGTGACGGCGGCGGTATTCGCGATGCCGATCACCGCGAGCCAGCAGTGGGCCAGCGCCTGGTACGGCACCACCACCGCGAACGGCCGGACCACGTTGAACACCACCGACGCGATCAACAAGAACCCGACCTACGTCCTCGGCGGCATCCTGGTGGGCATCCTCGCCGCGCTGCTCTACCAGCGCTTCCACCGGATCAAGCTGCCGACGTACCTGGCGTTCTTCGGCGGACGGCGCTTCGTGCCGATCGTCACCGCGTTCGCCGCGACGCTGCTCGGCGTGGTCATGGGCCTGATCTGGCAGTGGCCGGGCGCCGCGATCACCTGGCTGGGCAAGCTGGCGGCGGCGCACGCGAGCCTCGGGGCCGGCGCCTACGGGCTGATAGACCGGCTGCTGCTGCCCTTCGGCCTGCACCACATCCCGAACAACCTGGTGTGGACCTCGGCGGTCGGCGGGACGTGCAGCGAGGACGGCGTCACGTACATGGGGGACCAGGCCTGCTTCTTCCACGGGGACCCGAAGTCCGGGATGTTCATGACCGGCTTCTTCCCGATCATGATGTTCGCGCTGCCCGCCGCCGCGCTCGCGATCACCCGCTGCGCCCGGCCGGAGAAGCGCAAGGCGATCGGCGGCATCATGCTCTCCGCCGCGCTCTGCTCGTTCCTGACCGGGGTGACCGAGCCGATCGAGTTCGCGTTCCTGTTCGTCGCCCCGGCCCTGTTCGGCATCCACGCGGTGCTCACCGGCGTCTCGATGGCGCTGTGCAACGCGCTCGGCATCCACGACGGATTCTCGTTCTCGGCCGGGCTGATCGACTACGTCTTCAACTTCGACATCGCGACCCGGCCGCTGCTGATCATCCCGATCGGGCTCGGCTTCGCGGCGCTCTACTACACGCTGTTCACCTTCGCGATCAAGCGCTTCAACCTGATGACGCCGGGCCGAGAGCCGGACGAGGAGTCGGGTCCGCAGATTCCCGGGCAGGCGGCGCAGCCGGATCCGGATCCGCGGCCGGATCCCGATCCGGATCCGGTTCGCTGATCAGGAATTCGCGCAGCAGCGCATCGGCCTCGCGCACAAGCGGCCGGACCACCTTGTACTTGGAGATGCGGGCGACCCGCGCCACGGTGCCGGCCGTGCGCTCGGCCAGCCGCCTGGTCCGTTCCGTGTGCGGCGACTTGTCGTGCGCCCAGTAGAGCGCGATCCCGAGATGGTGCAGCCACAGCATCTCCGGCAGCAGCCGCTCGATCTCCGCGTCGTAGCGCAGCTTCGAGCCGGCGAGCACCAGCCGGTGCAGCTCGATCACCGATTCCCGCGCCTGCTTGGATTCGGCGGAGAAGGGGCTGAGCGGGCTGGAGGGGTCGGCTGCGTTCTTGAAGAACTTGGCCGCGAAGCCGTGGTACGGCTCGGCCACGTCGAGCCATGTGGTCAGCACGATCCCGACCCGCTCGCCGAGGTCCGACACCCCGCGCAGCGCCTCGAGCGCCACGATCCGGTGCTCCTCGGCCAGCCGGTCGTAGAAGCCCTGGACGAGGTGCTCCTTGCTGGCGAAGTAGTAATAGGCATTGCCGACGGAGACCCCGGCGCGCTGGGCGATCGCCCGCATCGTGGTCCCGTCGTAGCCGTGCTCGCGGAACAGTCCAAGCGCGGTCTCCAGGATCAGAGCCCTGGTGTGCTCGCTCTTGGGGGTCCCGGCCCGGAACGCTTCCCGCATCCGCTCCACCGTGTGTCCCGGCAGTGAACCCGGCGCGGACCGACTCCCCTCCTCGTCGTCGATCCGCGGCCGGGCCGCAGCCTTGTGCCTGGGCCGTGGGCGGCACCGAGCAGAACCGTAGCGAGGTCCACCGACAGTTCCGCGCGCCCGCGGCCTGACCCTTCCCGCCTCTCCTGCGAAAAGAGTTGAACGCGTTCGAAATCCCGCGCCGCGCGTGACTCTAGCGGAGATTTCGAACACGTTCAAACTATGGATCACGGGTCTTTCAGGACACGGTCACACCCTCCAAGACGACCGGGCCGATGGTTGGGTTGAGCTCGGTTTCCTGGGAGACACCGGACGGGGTGACGGTGTCCATGACCTTGGGAGCCGTATTGGGATCCACCGAGCAGACCGCCGCGGTGTCACCCGAGGCGCAGACGCCGAACGAGTACGCGCCGGCCGTGCTCGTGAAGGCTCGCGCCTGGTCCGGGCTGTAGCCGTCCTGGCCGGTGAGCGCGATCGTGAACGTCCAGCCGGAGGTCGGGGTGCCGAACTCTGATTCGGGCAGGGCGACGGTGATCGTGTTCGTCAGCGTGGAGGCGACGACGGCGGTCGGGGTGCCGATCGCGTTGCCGCTCGCGTCCTTCCAGACCGGCGAGGCGAAGCCCTGCACCTCGATCAGCTGGCTCCACGCGTCCGACGAGGCGATCGTGTAGTTGCGGCCGGCGTACGCGGCCGCGGTCGACGTCGTCGCGGCCGACGGATCGTGGACGTAGTAGTCCAGCAGTTGCGCGCCCATCGTGGCGCCGAAGGTCGGCGTCAAGTCGGCGAGCGTGAGCCGCAGGTAGACCTCCCCGTTCGCGGTGATGACCTGGAAACGGTTGATGTCGAAGGATCCCGCGACGAACGCCGAGGCGGTCGGGTACTGATACGTTCCCGGGCCGTCGTGCGTCCCGGTGTGCGTCACGTCGAGCACCGTCGTGCCGCCGGCCACGTCGCCGACCACCTGCGTCTGCGCGAAGCCGGTGGAATCACCGGACGTCGCCGCGACGCTGATCACGTTGGTGCCGAAGCCGACCGAGACCGTCGCGGAGAACGCTCCGGTCGAGTCGGCGGTGGTGCTCACGGTCGTCGCGGCGGAGGCGATGTCCGTGTCCTGAGTCTCGATCGAGACGGAGGCGCCGGGCGTGGTCGTGCCGCTGACCGTCGTCGTGCCGCCCTCGATCGTGCTGCCGGACGACGGCGATGTGAGGGTGACGGACGCCGTGCCGGGAGCGCCGTGCGTGACGTAGCGCGCCGTGGTGATCTGCGGCGTGTCCACGGTCTTGCCGGCGCCGAGATCGACGATCAGCCGGAGCTCCTGAGCCTGCGCCCAGGTGAGCGGTGACGCGGAACCGGCGGCCTGGCCGTCCACGAAGCCGATACTCGCGGAGGTCGGGTCCGAGCCGTACGGCGAGGCGGCGAGGTTCGGATCCTCCCACACCTGCTCCGGAACGAGGCCGATTCCAGAGGCCGACCCGATCATGAAGTTCAGCTCGGCCCGCGCGGTCGCGGTGTCGTTCTCGGCGATCGCCGATTCCGCGCGCTCGCCGGACAGCACGGGCCACAGGTGGCCGGTGCCGGTGTCCGTGGTCGGCCAGGGCTGGCCGTCGACCGTGCACGAGGTCTGGCTGTTCACCGTCGAGCAGTCGCCGTAGCCGTCCGCGCTGCCGCGGCTCGCGCTGTCGCCGTACCGGTAGTAGCCGGTGCCGGAGGGCGTGGTGACCGAGATCGTCTTGTCCAGCACCGAAAGCGAGTTCTGGAACGTCGTGTCGCTCGCGGCGAGCTCGCCGAGCCGGACGAGCTCCTGGAATCCGCCGTCGATCACGTCGCGCTGGTCCACGCTCGGCGCACCGTTCGAGAGCGAGTAGGTGCTCGCGGCGTTCGGGTCGCCGCTCTTGGACAACCGGATGAAGTACGCGGAAGAGCTCTGCGAACCGGTCGTGGTGACGGTCCAGTTCTCGATGTCGCGCTGGAAGTCGTCGGCGGTCGCCTGGTAGAGCGCGGCGTCGGCGCCGTCGCCGTGCAGCCGCGCGATGGCCGAGGCGGCGGTCAGTCCGGCGATCTCGGCGGCGATGGTCGAAGGCGAGTACCCGGACTGCTCCTCCCAGCGCTCGACGCCGAACGACGGGCCGTGCGAGACCAGCCAGTCGGCTGCCGGCTTGATGTGGTCGGTCCACAGCGTCGAATCGTTGCCGAGGCCGGTCTCGTACGCCATCAGGATCGGGTACGCGGTCTCGTCGAGCTGGTCGCCGCCGGTGTCCGGAGCGGACTTGCCGTTGACGAGCGAGTTGCGTGGGATCTCGCCTGTGGACAACTGCTGCTTCTGCAGCAGGAACAGCGCGGCGTCGCGGGCCGTCGAGACGTCCCCGTCCGCCATCAGGCCGGTGAACGCCTCGTACAGGTCGCGGCCGAAGACCTCGCGGTACGAGCCGAAGTAGACGGCCTTGCCGTCGACGTACGTCCCGGCGTTCACCGATTGTCCCCAGGGGGAGGCCAGCGACGCGACGATCGCGCCCGAGTACGTCTTGTCCTCGCTCGCCTTGAGCACGTTGGCGTCGAGGTAGTAGGTGCGGGCGTACTGCGCGGGCGCCGGCTTCAGCTTGCCGTCGTACGCGTGCCAGGTCGCCTCGTACATCCCCTGCGTGGCGACGAAGGGAACGCGGAGTGAGGCCTGCGCGGTATCCACAGCCTGTGACCGCGTGCGGCCGAAACCGAGCGCGAGGGTGAAGTCGGTGCCGTGGTCGACGGCCTCGGTGGCGACGATGTGGCCGTCGTCGGCTTCAGAGTACTGAGTCAGCGCGTGCGACGAGTCCAGCTGGTTCAGGCCGTCGCTCGACGTGCCCTCGTAGCCGACGCTGCCGGTTCCCGCGGACGTCGAGGTCAGCGCCATGTAGGTGGGCACCGCGTAGTCGCGGTTCACGGCTTCGGTCGAGGTCAGCGTGCTGTAGACGACTGGCACCCCGGACGCGCCGATCACGCCGGTGTTGCCGCCCGCGTTCTGCGAGCCGCCACCGCCGTCGCCGTTCGCGTGGGCGTCGAGACGGGCGTAGACGTGCAGCGCGGCCAGGTTCGTGTGCGTGCCCGGCAGCGCGGACATCGTCGTGTGCATCAGGACCGTGTCACGCAGTGGGTCGGTGACGTACGTCGTGGTCAGCACGTAGCCGTGCGCCTTGTCCGTCGAGGTGACCGTGCAGGCCATGCCGGTCGTATCGGCCGCGACCGTGTAGGTCATGTCGCGGGCCTGCAGGTCCGTGAAGTTGCGGCCGTCGGTCACCGCGTATTGCAGGGTGCTGACGTTGGTGTTGTCCACAGTGGGCTCGTAGACGTCGGAGAGCACGCCGTCCGCGACCGTGTACCAGACCTTCGAGGTCGAGTTCCGGGCGGTGCCGAGGCAGTCCTTGCGGGCCAGGTCGTAGTAGGACGCGGCGCCGGGGCCGCCCGAGGTGGACGCGGCGTGCGCGGCGGAGGCGGTGGCCAGCGTGGTGGATAGAGCGGTGGAGAGGGTGAGTGCGCAGGTCAGAACAAGGGTGAGCGATGATCGGGATCGCGTCATCGAGACCTCATCGTGGCAGGCGGGATCGGCCCGTCCGTCGGCGACGGACAGGCGGGCACCCGATGCCCTTTCTCCCTCGGAACTACTCGGTACCGCCGGACGCGCGCGGCCGGGCCACGACGTCCTCACGCGGCGCCGCACCGCCGCCCCGGACGCCTTGACCCCCGCCTGTACAACCGCGCGCGTCCGGCGGAGACACCGGGCGCGTGGTGAGCAGCGTGGCCGCGAATCGACATTCTGTCAAGAACCTTGGTAAGGTGCTTGTCTCCATTTCACGCGGCAACACCCCGCCGCATCGCGCACGTACGGCCGTCGGGAGACCGGCTCGGACCTCTGCCTCCGGAATACACAACCAGATCAGCGTTCACGTGTATTTATTGGAGGCTTCGCCATGCCCGAAAACGGGGCGATCACGCCGGCAGATCCGCAGGTCACAGCCGAACGGGAGCATCTCGAGGCATCCCGCGCCGCGCTGCGCGCGATGCGCGAGGACACCCTCGCGCTCAAGGCGCAGGGCGGCACCGGCTGGTCCACCGAGGTGCTCAATCTCGCCCTCCAGGCCCGCGCCGCGGCCTTGGTGGACCGGCCCGACGTGCCGCTGTTCTTCGGCCGGCTCGACTACAGCGCCGACGAAGAGTCCGAATTCACCGGCGAGCATTTCTACGTCGGCCGCCGCCACGTGCACGACGCGCACGGCGACCCGATGGTCGTGGACTGGCGCGCACCGGTCTCGCTCGCCTTCTACCGGGCCAGCGCCAAACAACCGATGGGCCTCGCGCTGCGCCGGCGCTTCGGCTTCTCCGGCGGCGCGCTCACCGCGATCGAGGACGAGCCCTTCGGCGACGCCGCCCGGGAGGGGGGAGCGGACGAGTCGGCCGGCGGCTCGCAGATCCTGCGCCAGGAGATCGAGCGGCCGCGCACTGGGCCGATGCGCGACATCGTCGCGACCATCCAGCCCGAGCAGGACGAGATCGTCCGCGCCGACCTGGGCATCAGCATCTGTGTGCAGGGGGCGCCGGGTACCGGGAAGACCGCCGTCGGCCTGCACCGCGTCGCCTTCCTGCTCTACGCCCACCGCGAGCGGATCAAACGCGGCGGCGCCCTCGTCGTCGGGCCGAACCGGCAGTTCCTGAAGTACATCGAGCAGGTGCTGCCCGCCCTCGGCGAGATCGA
>Ga0310811_10011519_pt1 | contig 11476 bp, 9 predicted proteins | sample YCmetagenome_FD_207642 | JGI IMG/M metagenome (GOLD analysis project Ga0310811, IMG submission 207642) | Soil microbial communities from experimental microcosm in Duke University, North Carolina, United States - YC | ecosystem: Engineered > Artificial ecosystem > Soil microcosm > Unclassified ... | reverse complement strand
TCCACGAAGAAAGCAGGACTCCGTACTACTTCGTGTGGGTGGCGCTGCTGATTCTGACCGGCATCGAGGTGGTGCTCACCTACAACCAGGTGTTCGCCCCGGTGCGCATGCTGGAAGTGCTCATGGGGCTGTCGGTAATCAAGTCGGCGATGATTATCTTTTACTTCATGCACCTGAAATTCGAGATCGCGCGCATGAAGTGGGTGCTGATGGTGGCCCTGGTGGTCTGCCTTACGCTTATGTTCGTGTTCTTCGCCGATGCCTTCCGCATTATCAGCCTGGGTGTGAAATGAAGGACGTGCAATGAAGCTGCGTCTGGCCATTCTCGGATTTGCTTTGGCTCTGTGGGCCGCGCCGGCTTTCGCCCAGGGCTGCGCCATGTGCTATACCTCCGCCCTGGGCGCCAATCCCAAGAGCCAGAAGGCCCTGAGCAAAGGTGTGGCCGTGCTCCTGATCCCTCCCGTAGGCATGATGTCCATCCTGATCGGTGCGGGGTTTGTGTATGCCCGCAAGCGCGATCAGCAGGTGGAGGAGAAAGAAACCCTGGTTTGAATCGGTATTGGAAAAAAACAGGTCCTTCGCCGGGCTTCCTCGTACCTCGGTCGCGCCATCAGGATGACAATCACAACTCGTCGGAAGCGATTGAGCCTATCCCCTCCGGCAACTTATAATAGAAAGATTCCGCAGTGCTCCTGAAGGCAGTAGTAGGGGAGGCCGCAGTGTCGGCCTGGCGCGCTGCTGGGGTCATTCCTGACGATGTCGAACGACAGCATTATTGTTCGCGGGGCCCGGGTCCACAATCTCAAGAACATTGATTTTGAGATCCCGCACAACACTCTGACCGTGGTGACGGGCGTCTCCGGCTCGGGCAAGTCGTCGCTGGTATTCGACACCATCTACGCCGAGGGCCAGCGCCGCTACGTGGAGTCGCTCTCCGCCTACGCCCGCCAGTTTCTGGAGCGCATCGAGAAGCCCGACGCCGACGTGATTGACGGCATCGCCCCGGCGGTCGCCATCCGACAGAAGAACACTACCCGCAATCCCCGCTCCACCGTGGCCACCGCCACCGAGATTTACGACTACCTGCGCCTGCTCTATGCCCGCGTGGGCCGTACCTACTGCCTGCAGTGCGGCGCGGAGGTGAAGAAAGACACGGTAGATGAGGTGGCAAACGCCATCATGGCCCTGGGCGAGGGCACCCGCCTGAACGTGCTCTTTCCGCTGCAGCCCGGGCACTTGCCCGCCTCTACACCTGAGAAAAAGCGGCGCGCAAAGAAGGGCAGTGCAGGGGAGCCGTCGGCCTCAAAGTCCTCCCGTCCGCGTACCGACAGCATCGCCACCGACCTGATGAAGGCCCGCCTGTTCGAACTGCGCAAGCGCGGCTTCAATCGCCTTTTCCAGGACGGGCAGATATTCGAGTTCTCCACCCCCGAGTCGCTGCTCGACATTGATTTCTCCAAGCCTGTGTTCATGCTGGTGGACCGCATCGCCCTGGATTCAGATTCCCGCCCTCGCGTGGTGGACGCGGTCGAAACCGGCTACCGCGAAGCCGGCGAAGTCATCTTCCTGACTGCGCCGCGCGACCCGGAATCAGTTCAAACCCTCCGCTTCGCCCAGCGCTTCGAGTGCAAGCGCTGCAACCTGCGCCTGGAGGAGCCTGAGCCGCGTCTGTTCTCTTTTAACAACCCTTATGGCGCCTGCCCGCGCTGCCAGGGTTTCGGCAACACCATTGATTTCGATCTCGACCTGGTCATTCCCGATAAGAGCCGCACCATCGCCGAAGGCCCGGTCGAGCCCTGGACCAAGCCCAAGTACCGCCCGCTGCAAGCCGAACTCAAGCGTTTTGCCAAGCAGCGCGGCATTCCCCCGGACGTGCCCTGGGCCGAACTGGATCCCGAGCAGCAGCAGGTCATCATTGACGGCGAAGGCCGCTATCCCGGTATCCGCGGCTTCTTCGCTCACCTGGAGCGCAAAAAGTACAAGCTGCATGTGCGCGTCTTTCTCAGCCGTTACCGCGGCTATTCCCAGTGCTCTACCTGCGGCGGCACCCGCCTGCGCCCGGAGGCTCGGCAAGTAAAGATCGCAGGCAAGGATATTTGCCAGGTCTGCGCCCTCACCGTGGAGCAGGCGGGACAGTTTTTTGGCGCGCTCAAGCTCACCAAACAGGAAGCCGCCATTGCCGACAAGCTGCTGCAGGAAATCCACGAGCGCCTGACCTTCCTCAACGACGTGGGCCTGGAGTACCTCACGCTCGATCGTCTGGCGGCCACGCTCTCCGGCGGAGAAGCGCAGCGCATCCAGTTGGCCACTTCTCTGGGCTCACGGCTGGTGGGCACGCTCTACGTGCTGGATGAGCCCTCCATCGGGCTGCACAGCCGCGACACCAACCGGCTCATCCACATCCTGCATGGCCTGCGCGATCTGGGAAATACCATTCTGGTGGTGGAACACGACCCTGAGATCATGCAGGCTTCCGACCGCATTCTCGACCTCGGCCCGGGTGCGGGCGAGAATGGCGGCAAGGTCATCGCCGCCGGTACCTACGAGCAGATCAAGCGCACGCCCACTTCCCTCACCGGGCGCTACCTGGCTCACGAGCTGCGCATCCAGCCGCCCAACCAGCGCCGCCAGCCGGGCACGCACAAACTGCGCATCGTCGGCGCCCGCGCTCACAATCTGAAGGCTATTGAGGTGACCATTCCTCTGGGCATGATTGTGGCCATCACTGGCGTCTCCGGTTCGGGTAAATCCACCCTGGTGCACGACGTGCTCTACCAGTCGCTGGCGGCGGCCAAACGGCAGAGCAACGGCAGCGGCCCCGCCCCGTGCGCGCTGGAGCGCCTGGATGGCGCCGAATGGCTTGACGAAGTGGTGCTGGTGGACCAGTCGCCCATCGGACGCACCCCGCGTTCCAACCCGGTCACCTACATCAAGGCCTTTGACGCCATCCGCGAGCTGTTCGCTTCCCTGCCCGAGGCCCACAAACGCGGCTTCAGCGCCGGGCATTTTTCCTTCAACATTCCCGGCGGGCGCTGCGAAACCTGCCAGGGCGATGGCACGGTCACGGTAGAAATGCAGTTCCTGGCCGACGTGGAGCTGATCTGCGAGGAGTGCAAGGGCACGCGTTACAAACAGCAGGTGCTGGAGGTGCGCTACCGCGGCAAGAACATCCACGAAGTATTGAACCTGACGGTACGCGAATCGCTGCAGTTTTTCGCCGCGGTGCCCAAAATCACCGAAAAACTGCGCGTGCTGGAGGAAGTCGGCCTGGGCTACCTGCGCCTGGGTCAGTCGGCTACCACGCTCTCCGGCGGCGAAGCGCAACGCATGAAGCTGGCGGCGCACCTGCAGCCGCGCAACAGCCTGCGCACGCCGCAGGAAGGAAAGCGGCGCCACCGCACGCTCTACATTTTTGACGAGCCCACCACCGGGCTGCACTTTGACGACGTCAGCAAGCTGCTGGCCGCCTTCCGCCGCCTCATCGAAGCCGGCGGCTCGGTACTGGTCATCGAGCACAACCTCGATGTGATCAAGACCGCCGACTGGATCATTGACCTCGGCCCGGAAGGCGGCGAGCGCGGTGGCTACGTGGTGGATGCCGGCCCGCCGGAGACCATCATCAAAAACGCGAAGTCCTATACCGGCAAATTCCTCGCCCGAGTCCTGAACGGCAATGGCGTCCGGCCGCAAACCTAGGCCGTCATACCCTGGTTTTGTCATCCTGAGGAAGCGCCAGCCGTGCTTGCGCGGTGAGCGCGACCGAAGGACCTGCTTTTTGAGCCATGGTTCTGTCATCACCAGCGAGGGCGAACCGAGCTTGCGAGGCTAGCGCGAATCGAGGGACCTTGCGCTCTCCCACCACAAAGCAGGTCCCTTGCCGCGCTCTTTCTCCCGCAAAGCGGGATCAGTCACGCATCTCAGGATGACAAGTTGATGAATACGTGGCATTCGGGTCGAGCTGAGCTCTCGCCTCAGCCAATCCAATTGGGCACCCGCTGCCTTTCGCGGTAAGCTACTGGGTAGCCGCTACCCGCATCTTAGGTGGCAGCGACTTCAGCAGATGATCCGGATACAGAGCCCCCTGGTTGGATGGGCCGCCGCTGTGCTGGTTGTGGTGTCCCCGGCCGGCCTCCTAGCGCAGCAGACGGGCAAAACCGTTCACCACGTGCGGGTGCAGGAATCCGACCCCCTGTTTCCCCTAGAACTGCGCCAGGCCGAGGCCGCGCTCGACAAAAATAACTATTCCGCCGCTGAACCTTTGCTGCAGCACGTTACCGCCGACAATCCCAAAAACTATCGTGCCTGGTTTGACCTGGGCTACGTCTATACCGCCACGGGGCGGAAGCCGGAAGCGATTGACGCGTACCGCAAATCGGTGGCCGCCAAGCCGGACGTGTTCGAACCCAACCTCAACCTGGGATTGCTGCTGGCGCAAACCGGCAGCCCGGACGCCGAGCAGTTCCTTCGCGCTGCCACTCAACTCAAGCCTTCGGCCCGTCCCCAGGAAGGCGTGGCCCGTGCCTGGCTTTCCCTGGGGCACGTGCTGGAGCCCACCAAGCCGGCGGCAGCGGTGCAGGCCTTCGGCGAGGCCGCAAAGCTTCAGCCAAAGGATCCTGAGCCCCATCTATCCGCCGGCGCCATCCTGGAGAAGCAGAACGACCTCTCCGGCGCCGAGCGCGAATACAAAGCTGCCGTTGCCCTGGCCCCCGATTCCGCCGACGCGCTGGTTGGCCTGGCCAACATTTACATGGAGAGCAAGCGCCTGCCCCAGGCGGAGGCCGCCCTGCGCCAGTATCTGGCGGTGGCCCCGAAAAACGGCGCGGCGCACGTGCAACTGGGCCGGGTCCTGGAGGCGGAAGGCAAGCACGCCGAAGCCGCCGCCGAACTGCAACAGGGCCTGCAGCTTGCGCCCGATGATCTGACTGCCCAGCGCGACCTGGCGTTTTCCTACGCCCGTGCCGGGAAGTACGACAAAGCGGAAATCATCTACCGCGGCCTGCTGGCCAAGATGCCCAATGACGCCGAATTACACTACGGACTGGGCGCATCGCTGATGGCTGAGCACAAGTATCCCGAAGCGCAAAGCGAGTTCCTGAACGCCATTAAACTGAAGCCCGATGCCGGCGTGATTTATGGCGACCTGGCGGTGGCGGCCGCCGAAAACAAGAATTATCCGCTCGCTCTGAAAGCTTTGGACGTGCGCGCCAAGTTTTTTCCCGACAACCCGGGTACGTACTTTTTGCGGGCGACCGCCCTGGACCATCTCAAGCAGTTCAAGCCGGCGGCCGCGAGTTACCGGCAGTTCCTGGCGGTTTCCGCCGGCAAAAACCCGGAGCAGGAGTGGCAGGCGAAGCACCGCCTGCTGGCCATTGACCCTAAAAAATGAGCGGCAGAAGCCATTTCGGAGTGGCCGTCCTGCTGGTGCTGACGGTGGTGGCCTGGTCGCTCCCTGGGTTCGCTCGCCGCGAGACGGTGGAGGAGCTTAAAGCGAAGTTGAGCACCGCCAAGGTATCCGACCAGCCCAAGATTTGCCTGGAGATTGCCCACCGGCAGTTGGACGCCATGCAAAAAGCTTATAGCGCCGGTGAACTTCCGCGGGGACAAAAGCTGCTGCAGGAAGTGGTGGAGTACTCGCAGCAGGCCGGCGATGCCGCCCGCAAGTCGCGGAAACAAATCAAAAAAACCGAAATCGAGGTGCGCAAGATGTCGCGCCGCCTCCAGGACCTGAAGCCTACCCTGGATGTGGATAGTCGCTCGCCGGTGCAGGATGCCATCAACCACCTGGAACATATTCGTACCCAGCTGCTCATGCAGATGTTTTCGGAACATTGATATGAAAATGAACCGTACCGTCCTGTTGGCGTTGCTTCTGATTTTGGCCGCATGGCCCTCATTTGCCCAGCGCGGCCAGCGCGACCCGCTCAACCCGAAGGAAGTGGATGAGTTACGCGATACCAATCAGGAACCGGAAAAGCGCCTGCCGCTCATCGTGAGGTTCGCGCGCGAGCGCCTGGATGCAGCCCTGGCCGCCCGCAACAATCCCAAGTTAGCGGCGGCCGACCGCACCGCAAATATCCACAGTTCGCTGCAGGATTTTCTTTCCATCTATGACGAACTGGGTGACAACCTTGATATGTATACCGACCAGAAGGAAGACTTGCGCAAGCCCTTGAGAATGGTGATCGCAGGCGATGGGGAATTCAAGGTGAAGCTGGACCAGTTACGCCAGACTTCCGCGCCGGATGAAATGAACAACTATGGTTTCGTCCTGACCAGCGCCATGGAGGCGGTCAGCGCCGGTACCTCTGAGCATCGCCAGCTGCAGCAGGAACAGGAGGCCGCCGCCAAGGGAAAAAAGAGGGCCCACCGCTAGGCGCCCGCCCCCGCTGCCCTCGCCAGCCACCAACTACTAACTACCAACTACCCTCTTTTTCCGTGCTAACCTAAGGCCACGGTGCGGGAAAAACTCCTGGCCATTTTTGAGGAAAGCTATCGCGAACTGCGCCCGCGCGCACCTGCGCCGCAGCTGCAGGTGGAATTCTTCGCCTTCGCCAACGTCAACAACACCATCCGGCTGCGCGATGGACGTCTGCTGGTGCGGCTTTCCGACCTGCTGGAAGGCGCGCCGGAAGCGGTGCTGCGTGCCATCGCCCACATTCTCCTGGCCAAGATGTACCGCAAGCCCATTGCGGCGGCGCATGCCATCCGCTATCGCCGCTATATATCCAGCCGCGAAATCGCCAACAAGGCCAACCAGGTGCGGCAACTGCGGGGCTGGAAAAAACTGCAGACGCCGCGCGGGTACGTCTATCATCTGGAAGAAATTTTTGAAGACTTGAACCGGCGCTTCTTCTACGGGCTTATGGCGCGTCCGCTGCTCAGTTGGAGCCAGCAGCGCGCCCGCAACAGCCTGGGGCACTACGACCCAGCGCATAATACCATCGTAGTCAGCCGTATCTTCGACCATCCCCTGGTGCCCCGCTACGCGGTCGAATATCTCCTCTACCACGAGATGCTGCACCTGAAGCATCCGGTCAAGCTGCGCGGCAGCCGGCGCTGCGTCCACTCCCCCGAATTCCAGGCGGAAGAGCGGCTCTTTCCAGAACTGGAGCAGGCGAAAGCGTTTTTGAAGAGGCTGTAGGGAAAGTTTCAAGTTTCAAGTTCCAAGTTTCAGGTTTCGAGTTTCAAAGTCAAGAGCATTCCCCGCCTGGACGCCGAGCCCGAGAATTTTCAAGGTCTATTCTTTTCCGAGGCCTGGCCTTCCTTGAAACCTTTGAAGCCTGCCAGTTGTTGATCAATGAAAACTGATCTAAATTTCTCCGCGGCCTCTGCGTCTCGGCGGTGAGTGGTTTTGAACTAGCCTCTTACGCCGCCAGCTCCGGCACCTGCTGCTCGTCATACCCGCTCACCCGGTAGAGTGCATCGCGCGGAGTTTCCACCCGGAAAAGCGGCACCTGCGCCGTAGCCAGGCGAGTTTTGTGCGGCTGCTCCCCGGTCATATAGTCGCAGTTCAGCCCTTCCTCCAGGCTCTGGCGAGTCACTTCGAACAGCAGCACCATTCCCGGCGAATAGTGGGACCAGGAGTGGTCGTAATAGGTGGTATAAAAGCGGCGTGTATCCCCATCACGAAAGGTGACCAGAGCGGCTACCAGGGTTGCGCCCTGGGTGAGCGTGTACACATCACAGGGCCCCGGGCCGCTTTCTGCCGCCGCCACCAGAAAATTGATGCGCGCCGGGTCCCGGAACAGGTTGGCGGGAACCTGAGCCGCCTTGAGCTGATAAATCCGCCGCAGCAGGTCCGGCGCCGGGCGCGGCTCGCGGCGGAATTCCACCCCCTGGCGAAGGATTTTGCGCCAGCGGCTGCCAATGCGCGCATGCGCTGCTTCTAATTGTTCGGCGGAAGTGTGGCTGCAAAGCACGCAGGGAGCGCTGACAAACGGGTACGGCGAGAAATCCTCCCAGGCGCGGCAACGGTCCTGGCCGCGCAGGGCGGCAAAGAAGAGCGGCAGTTTGAGCGCGGCCACTTCCTGCCACGCCTGGCTCAGCACGGCCGGATCGCCCTCGGAGAGCACATCGCGATAATCGAACAGGGCTTCCCCCAGCAGAGTGAAACCGTGGTCGGCAATGGCGCCGGGAATCAGCGCCGCGCCCGCGTCGCTCTCCACCAGAACCACGTAAGGCTCTTCGCGGGCGGCAAACCACACGGCTGCCAGCCGGTTCCAGAAAAAGCTTTGAAATAAGGTGGTGGCCGGGCAAGCGCCGTAAAGGTGGTCCCAGACCGGGCGCAGGCCGTCTATTTCGGCGGGCGAGCGCGCGACAACTCTGCGAAGCAAACGCTTGCCTCCTCGGGCGTGCAATGGTTAGACGCAAGCTGCATGCGGCTGGATGTTTTGTACGGCCAGAATTTCCTTATTTCGCGGCACCGGCGCCGGCCTGGCGGCCCCCCAGGCGCTACCATTCGCCGGGGCGGAGAGACCGTGGAATGCAGATCACAACCGTCTGTGACAACACGCGTTGACCTGGATTGGCGGGGGGCAGTATCCTTGAGAAGTTGAAAATGAATTTCATTTTCAATTTCCCCGAGCCCGCTTGCCATGATTGACGCTTTTATTATCACCCTGCGCGAAGGCGTGGAGGCCGCGCTTATTGTCGGCATCACCCTCGCCTACCTGGCCAAGATCGGCCGCACTGACCTGCGCCGCGCCGTTTACGCCGCCTTGGCCGCCGCCTTCCTGGCCAGCATTGGCGCCGCCCTCATCGTTTCCCGCCTCGACCTGAACCAGGACATCCTGGAAGGCTGGGTCATGCTGGCCGCCGCTTTCTTCGTGGTCACCATGGTGGTCTTCATGATGAAGACCGCGCGCAGCATGAAGGGCAAAATCGAGGGCAAGGTCGGCTTTCTGGCCGATCGCGGTTCTCAACTCGGCCTTTTCCTCTTCGTCTTCCTGATGGTGCTGCGCGAGGGCGTGGAGACGGTGCTCATTCTTTCCGCCGTCTCCCTGAACTCCAGCGCGCTCATGAATTTTCTGGGCACGCTGCTGGGAATCGTGCTGGCGATTGTGTTCGGGGTGATGTTCGTCAAAGGCTCGGTGCGCGTGAATTTGCGCAAGTTCTTTCGCATCACCAGCGTGATCCTCATATTTGTGGCCGTGCAACTGGTGGTTTCCGGCCTGCACGAGCTCTCGGAAAACGGCGTGCTTCCCTCCAGCAAGCGGGAGATGGCCCTGATTGGTCCCATTGTGACCAATGAGGTGTTCTTCTTTGTAACCATTTTGGCGCTGGCCGCGCTGATGGTGCTGTTTGAGATGAAGCGGCGCCAGCCCGGTCCTGAGCCGGCCTCCGGTGCCGAGCGCCGTAAAGCCCTGTGGAGCGCCCGCCGCGAGCGCCTGTGGATGGTTTCCGTTTATGCCAGCTGCTTTCTGTTCATCGTGCTGGTGACGGCGGAATTCGTTTACACCAAGAGCGTCAGCGCGCTCTCCCCCGCCACCTCCGTCGCCTTCAGCAAGGGGCGGCTGAGCATCCCCCTCTCCCAAGTCTCCGACGGCGACCTGCATCGCTTTGTGGCCATGGAGCATGGCTTCCCGGTGCGCTTCCTGCTCTATCGCAAGCCCGACGGCAGCATGGCCACGGTGTTTGACGCCTGCGAAATCTGCGGCGGGGTGGGCTATTACAAGACCAGCCAGGGCGTGGTCTGCAAGAACTGCGGCGCACCCATCAACGGCGCGACTGTGGGCCATCCCGGGGGTTGCAATCCCGTTCCCCTGCAGGCCACAGTGAGTGGTGGGCAGGTACTGATCACGGAGGCGGAAGTGGCGGCGGGTAGCCGCTACTTCCAGAAGTAGCTCATGTTTCCCCGCCTGGTTTTTGAGTCTTTCCGGCGCCAGCAGCGGCGCAAGCTGCTGGCGGGCGTGGCTATTGCCCTGGGCGTGGCGGTGGCCACCGCCATGATCGCCGTCGCCACCAACATCGGCGACAAGATCAACCAGGAGCTGCGCAGCTACGGCGCCAACCTGCTCATCACGCCGCAGGCGGATACCCTGGATGTAGAAATCGGCGGCGTAGACCTGAAGCCGCCCAGCGACGGCGCTTTCCTGAAGGAAGCCGATCTGGCCGGCATCAAAGGCACGTTCTGGAAAAACAACATTGTCGGCTTTGCCCCCATGCTGCCGGTGCGCGCCAGCGTTGACGCCGGCGCGCACACCGAATCGGCGGAAGTTCTGGGCACCTGGTTCGCCAGGCAACTGGCCTATGATCACGAATCCTTTGTCACCGGCGTGCGCACCACAAATCCCTGGTGGAAAGTGAGTGGCGCCTGGCCTGCCGATGATTCCTCGGACGTACTTTTGGGCAGGGAGTTGGCGGCAAAATTGGGACGGCGGCCCGGCGACAGCATTGCAATCAACGGCCACCCTCACCATGTTGCCGGCATCCTGACCACGGGCGGGGCGGAGGAGGAGCAGGTGGTTGCCCCGCTGCACCTGGCGCAACAGATTTTGGGGCGGCCGGGCGCGGTGCGCCGGGTGTTCGTCAGCGCCCTGACCAAGCCGGAAGACGCCCTCGCTTTACGTGACCCCAAGACCATGTCGCCGGCCATGCTGGAGAAATGGTCGTGCTCGCCTTACGTGCAGTCCATCGCCTATGTCCTGCAGAAGGCGATTCCCCACTCCCGGGTGGAGCCCATACGCCAGGTGGCCAGCACGGAAGGCACGGTGCTGGAGCGGATCAAGGGCCTGATGCTGCTGATCACGCTGGCCGCGCTGCTGGCTTCGGCGCTGGCCGTTTCCGCCGCCATGGCCACCGCCATCTTCGAGCGCCGCAACGAAATCGGTCTGATGAAAGCCCTGGGCGCCGCCAATTTTACGGTTGCCTCCGTTTTCTTCGCCGAGGCGGCGCTGCTGGCGGTGCTGGGCGGAATTATCGGATTTTTCGGCGGCGGCCTGCTGGCGCGGGAGATCGGCCGCAGCATCTTCAATTCGCAAATCAGCGTACAACCAGTGCTCTTCCCTGTGATTCTCGGCATTGCGGCGCTGGTTACTTTCGCCGGCAGCGCCGTTGCCATTCGCCGCGCGGTGCGCTTCGATCCCGTGTACGCCCTGAAGGCTGAAGCATGAGCGCCGAACCCACAATTCGCCGCTCCGGCGAGCACGGGATGTTCTTGCGCATGCTGTTGCGCGCCTCTCTGGTCCGCCGCGGCCGGGCTCTCTCCGCTCTTCTGGCCGTGGTGGTGGCCGCCGCGGTTGCCACCGCTATGCTGAACCTCTACGTCGAAGTGCAAGCCAAGCTGCGCACGGAATTCCGCAAGTACGGCGCCAACATTGTGGTGGTCGCCAAGCAGGGCCAGTCTCTTCCCGCCGGCGCGCTGCCCCGGGTGCAGGCGGCGCTGGCCGGCCGCGGCATTGCCGTGCCCTTCGCTTACGTGGTGGCCAGCGCCAGCGATGGCTCGCCCATCGTGGCCGCCGGAACCGACATGGAAAGC